>Ga0247609_10000226_pt1 | contig 83430 bp, 75 predicted proteins | sample 172DNAGHGlowgp2_FD_193487 | JGI IMG/M metagenome (GOLD analysis project Ga0247609, IMG submission 193487) | Sheep rumen microbial communities from Palmerston North, Manawatu-Wanganui, New Zealand - 1728 DNA GHGlow gp2 | ecosystem: Host-associated > Mammals > Digestive system > Stomach > Rumen ...
TCCAGCCATCAACCAACCATTTATAAGTTCCAATTCCATTGAACTAATAGTTCTTCCTAATTCACTTTCAAATATTTTAAAAATATCTTCTTTAGTTTCTTCTTTCTCACTAACTGCTACATCTTCCGAAATCAATTTATATAATCCATCCAAATTTACTTCTTCAGTATTTCTATTATCAATATCTTTAGTACTTTCTAAATTAACTAAACCTTTAATCATTAAACTATTAAAAGCTTCCATAGCTACATTAGTTTTCATACCTAAAGTAGATCCAATTAATTCAACATCAAATTTTCTCTCATAGCTATTATCAAAATAAACTAATATTAAGAATTCATTTAAACTCAATTCTTTTTCTAAAGCTATTTTAATTAAATAACTATTGACAACTAACTTCTTAGAATTAAGAAGTCTATAAACTGTCTCCTTCATTTGACCACTTCTTTCTACTATCAAACAAATACTTCTTTATTTGCTCATTAGTATTTTCTAACTCGCCATTTAATATTTTACCTTTCAACTCTTCAAACACTTCATTTAATATTCTACATGGCTTAATACGTAATATATTACATATTTCTTCACTATTTATATTCATATCTTTATATCTTCTAATTGGTAGATTCTTATCCATCAAAGTAATATCTTCCCTATTAACTCCTAAAATATCTCCAGCTACCATTGAAAGATATAAACCATAATCAAATATAACATTGTTATCTATCATACCATAATTTAAAATATTTTTTAATTTTTTTATATTATCTTTTTCTTCTTTAGAAAAAGGATAATCTAAACTAAACTCTAGTTGACTAAACATTCCGCAAATATCACTTACACTAACAATACTATCTTTAAAAGAAATACCCATATATTTCAAATAATCTAATTCTCTTAACAACTTCAATCCTTTAACCGCATTGTTAGAAAGTAATATCTTAGTTAATTCCTCTTTTATTCTTTCTAGTGATAATTTAGTAATTAATTTTCTCTTTCTCTTTAATTCTTTATATAAGTGTTTTTCAATCGTAAAATCCAAAACAGTTGCAAATCTAACTGCTCTTAACATACGAAGAGGATCCTCTTCTAAACGATCAGCTATCTTCCCTACACACCTAATCAAATGATTGTTAATATCTTCTTGGCCGTGCATAACATCTATAATTACACCGTTTTTATTCATACATAAAGTATTCATTGTAAAATCACGACGATTAACATCATCTAATAGATTATCTACATACTCTATTTCTACTTTTTTTCGATCACCATTATACTTTACATCTCTACGATATGTTGTAATATCAATTCGATATTTATTACCATTGATTCTAATAGAACCATATTCATTACTTGTGGCATTAGTATCGGAAAAAATTTCAATTAAATCTTTTACTCGAGCATTAGTACAAATATCTACGTCAGTTGATTCTATTCCTAAAACATAATCTCTGACATATCCTCCTACAATATATGCTTCGAATCCATTGTCTTCAATTCTTTGCAATACTTCCTTTATATCCACCATTATCACCTACCATAATTATAACATAAAAAAGATAGAATTAAATTCTATCTTAATGTATCAATTTGTTTATCATAATCTTCACTTTTGCAAATATAAGAACCAGAAACAACCATATCTGCCCCTGCTTCTTTAACCATATCAATAGTGTCTTTATTAACACCACCATCGACATTAATAATATAATGATAACCATTTTGTTCTCTTAAGTCTTTTAAAGTTTCAATTTTATATAAAACTTCTTCCATAAATTTTTGACCACCCTTGCCAGGTTTAACACTCATAACAAGTACTTGGTCAATATGATTTAATAATGGAACAATATGACTTACTTTAGTTTCTGGATTAATAGCAATACCAACCTTCATATTAGTATGTCTAATCATATTAACAACATCGATTGGTCTTCTATGTGATTCATAATGTAATGTTAAATATTCAACATTTGGCATTTTAGCAAAATCTCTAACATATTTATTTGGGGAACAAACCATCATGTGAACATCTAATTTTTTCTTACAACCTTTAAACATCTTTTTAATGTCTTGAACGGTAAAATTAGCATTCTCAACAAATTGGCCATCCATCATATCAACATGAATATAATCTGCATTAGATTCATCTATCTTCTTAATAGTTGTATCCAAATCATAATCACTACTAATAAATGATACTGCTACTTTCATTTTTCCAACTCCTTCAAGAAAGACAAATAATTATCATATCTTGTCTTTAATATTTGCTTATTCTCTACAGCTTCTTTTACTTTACAACCAGTTTCCTTACTATGAATACAATCTCTAAACTTACATTCATAGCCACTAAATTCAACAAAAGTATCTTTAAGCTGCATTTTATCCATATCCTTTAAATCTAATGCTGAAAAACCAGGAGTATCAGCTATTAAACCTTCACCAATTTCATATAGTTCAACATGTCTAGTTGTATGTTTCCCTCTTCCTAGTGCTTCACTTATTTCATCGGTTTTAATATCTAAATTAGTATCTACTCTATTTAATAAACTACTTTTTCCAGCTCCAGTTTGTCCAGCTAAAACTACTAGTTTATTTTTAACGATTTTTTTAATTTCAGCAGTTTCAGTATTATAGAATACTTTAATTCCTATCATTTCATAATAGTTCTTTAAGTTTTCCACAAACTCTTTTTCTTCATCTCTAACTAATAAATCTGTTTTAGTCAAAATTATAACTGGTTCAATATCATTAAAAGTAATTACACTAATTAGTTTGTCTAATAAAACTAAATCTAGATTAGGCTTTTTCGTACTAGTTACGATAAAAGCCATATCTACATTTGCAATTACAGGTCGATCTAATTGATTCTTACGAGGTAAGATTTCTAAAATGTAATTATCATTATCATCAATAACTACATTATCCCCTACAACAGGACTTATTCCATCTTTTCTAAACCTTCCTCGCGCTCTACAACCATATACTTCGTCTCCGACTTTAACAGTATATAAATTGCTAATTATTCTTGTAATTCTTCCTTCCATATCTACTCTAAATCACAATTTTCGCCATCAAGTTCATTACATCCTGTTTCATTTTCATCGCCTGCTTCAGAATCGCCATTACCTTTTACAGCAACTTTAATAGTTAATGTTGTTCCACTGGCTACAACGGTTCCAGCAGCTCTACTTTGATAGAATATAGTTCCAACATTCTTGCTAGAATTAGCTTCTTCTTTAACTTCTAATTCTACTCCATGTTCATCACAGAATTTTTGGACATCAGCAACTTTATATTTTCCAGTTGTAAAGTCTGGATACTTCTCATCTATTCTAGGAATATATAGTGTAATACTATCTCTAGCTCCTAATTTTTCCCCAGGTTTTACTGATTGTTCAATAATATTTCCTTCCTTATAGTCCTTAGGATTTTTAACTTCTTTCTTTTCAACATAAACATAAATACCATGTTCTTCTAAAGCTCCTCTAACTTGTAAGTAAGGTTTTCCTGTATAATCTTCAACTGTTATTTTAGAATCTCCAGTTGAAATATAAATAGTAACTTTTTGTCCTTTAGCTCTTTTTGCATTTGCTGGTGGAATTGTTTTAACAACTAATCCTTCAGCCATCTTATCATCACTAATTTCTACTGAACTATCATTTACTTCAAAACCAGCATCTTGTAAGATTTCGATTGCTTCCTTTTCTGTTTTACCAGCAACATCTGGAATCTTTAGATCCTTTTGATTAAAGAATTTAGATCCCATCAAGAAGACTGCTGCTACAAGAACTATTAAACCAGTGAAGATTGAAGCTAAAATAACTAATAATTTATTCTCTTTCTTAACCTCATCATCAGTTACTTGTTTAACTTTTACTTCTGCATCATCTTCTTCAGTTCCTTCTTCTTCGATGTCTATTGCTTTTTCCACTTGTTTTGTGAACTTTTTATTATCGCCATCTAACTCTGGATATTCATACTCAAGTTTAGGTTCATCTAATCTATTTTCATCTAAACAAGTTTTTAAGTCTTCATACATTTCACGAGCATCGTTATATCTATTTTTAGGATTCTTAGCTGCGCTCTTTAAAATAACATTTTCAACACTTTGAGGAATATCTGGTAACTCTTCTCTAATACTAGGAAGAGGTTCTTTCAAATGTTTCAAAGCTATCTCTACAGCATTATCACCACGGTATGGTAATTTGCCTGTTAATAACTCATACATCAAAATACCCATTGAATAAATATCACTCTTTAGAGTACTTCCTTTACCACTAGCTTGTTCTGGTGGTAAATAGTGAACACTACCCATAACTGAATTTGTTTGTGTAAGTTGTGTAGCATTCATTGCCATTGCAATACCAAAGTCAGTTATTTTTACTAAACCATTTTCCAATATCATTATATTTTGTGGCTTAATATCTCTATGAATAATATAAGAATCATGAGCAACTGATAAACCATCAGCAATTTGACTCATTATATCTACAACTTCGGTAACAGTAAGTTTTCCTCTCTTCTTTAAAAGATCTTTTAAATTCTTACCTTCAATATATTCCATAACAATGAAATATTGACCATTATCTTCTCCTACATCATAAACTTCAACAATATTAGGATGAGATAAACTAGACGCATTTAAAGCTTCTCTTTGGAATCTTCTAACAAACTTTTCATCATTAGACAAATCCCCACGAAGAACTTTAACAGCAACGTCACGATCAAGAATCGTGTCATAAGCTAAATAAACATTAGCCATTCCGCCTTCTCCGATAGATTTAATTATTTGATATCTATCGTTAATCTTTTGACCTTTCATTATCATTCTTCTTCACCTCTTTCACGAAGTAAATAAGCAATTGATATATTATCAGTTCCGCCTCTAGCGTTACTCTTTCTTATTAATTTAACAACTTGTTCTTCCATTTCAAGTTCTTCATCATTAAGAACTTTTTCAATTTGTTCTTTTGTTAACATTGTTGTTAAACCATCACTACACAATAGAATTCCATCAACATCAGGATCTACATCAAAAACATCTAACTCTGCTTTATCACTACTTCCTAACGCCTTCATTAATACATTACGTTTAGGATGGTATTTAGCTTCTTCTTCTGTTAAATCACCAGCAGCAACTAATAAGTTAACTAATGTGTGATCTTTAGTAACCTTTGTTAGTTTTCCATTCTTATATACAAATCCAGAAGAATCTCCAATATTTCCAAATAGTAAATAATCATTAGTTACTAAAGCCATAACTGTCGTAGTTCCCATTCCCATACTTTCAGGATGTTCTTTAGTATAATCTAATATTTCTTGATTTATTTCAGAAATATTATCTTTCATCCAGTTAATAGCTTCCAATTTATCTCCCATAGAAGACATTTCTGTAAACTTATTACCCATATGATTTACAGAAATAGAACTCGCAACTTCTCCAGCACGATGTCCTCCCATACCATCAGCAACTATCAACAAATATTCATCATTAGCATTCTTAAGTATCGTAACAGAATCTTCATTATGATCTCTTACTTTACCTGAATCAGTTAAATAAAATGTTTTCATATCACACCTCTTTACTTCTTAGCTGTCCACAAGCAGCGTCTATATTGCTACCAAATTCTTTTCTTATAGTAACATTAATACCTTTCTTTTTTAAAGTATCATAGAATTTCATAACCTTATCTTTAGAAGCTCTCTTAAACTCTATATGATTCGTCTCATTATAAGGAATTAAGTTAACATAAACCATCATTCCTTTTAATAAGGCCGCTAATTCCACAGCTTGTGTTTCATTATCGTTAATGTCTTTTAACATTATATATTCTATTGTAACTCTTCTGTTTGTTTTTTCTATATACTCTTTTATAACTTCAATTAAATCCTTTAAAGGATATGCCTTATTAATAGGCATCAGTTTATTTCTTAATTGAGTATTTGGTGCATGTAATGATATCGCTAAATTAATCTGCAATTCTTCAGCCATCAAATCTCTTATCTTAGGAATAATTCCACATGTAGATAAAGTGATATGTCTAGCACCAATTGCAGTTCCTTTAGCATCATTAATTATCTTAATAAAACTCATTACATTATCGTAATTATCTAATGGTTCACCAATTCCCATTATTACAACACTAGATATTCTTTTTTGAATATCTTCTTCAACAAGTAAAATTTGTTGAACCATCTCATGTGCTTTTAAATCTCTCACTTTTTTTAATCTACCGGATTCACAAAAAGCACATCCCATATTACAACCAACTTCACTACTTACACAAATTGATAAACCATAATCATGTTCCATTAACACGGCTTCAACATAATTACCGTCCTCTAACTCAAATAAATATTTCTTGGTTAATTTATCTTCTTGCTTCTTTTTTATTTTAATCTTTTCAAAAGAAAACATATCGGCTAATTTATCTTGAATATTTTTTTTTATGTTACTCATTTCAGAAAAAGAAGATACTTTCTTTTCATAAACCCACTCAAAAATTTGAGTAGCTCTAAACTTCTTGTCGCCAATAAGCAATAAAAAATTTTCTAAATCTGATCTTGTTATACCATATATATTCATCATAAATTACACCTATTGTAATTATATCATAAAATACTTAATATAATCACTAATTAAATCTATTAATCAAAAGAAAAAACACATTTTTTAATGTGTTTACATTTCTTCTTCAAAAACAAATCTATTTTTTTCTTTAATAATACTAACAACATTAAAACAATTAACTACCAAAAAGATTACTACCAAAACAACAATAACATATTTAAATAGATTAATTGTATTAATATTAACTGCTTCTGTTATAACGCCACTCTCAAGCATTTTCTTTAAATTACTAGATATTTTATTTACTATTAAAAAATAACAATATATAACGCTTAAAAATAAGGCAGAATTCAATACTACAGCAAAAACAGTATAAACGTAAAAACCAAATTTACTTAAATAATTATTAATAAACCTACTCCTAACAACTAAATTATATATAATTAATAACAATATACATGTTCCAATCAACATTCCAGATAGAATAAGAAAACATCTCTTTAAACTATCATTATATTGTTGTAAATTATAAGATTCTAATTGTGGAAAAATATGAAAACTTACTTTACCAATTTTCATTGCTAGATAGCCAGCACCAACCGCAAAACCAATTATAAACAAAATCAATAAAGTGGTTGAAATAGCTAAACTAATAGCACTTGCTTCTTTTTTAATATGACCATAACTCATTCCTGCATCCCTATTAGCCATTGGTGTATATTCATAAGTTGTTGGTGCTAAATTCAAGCTTCCTAAATTATCGTCTCCGAGCGTGCCTAAATGAGCTACTTGCTCATCAGTAGATATTCCATCAACTGTAATAGTACCTTTTTTTTCAATCTCAACTAAGCCCATCTAACCACCTCTCTATCATAAACATTATATCATAAAAATAGAAAAGATTAACTTTTCTATTTTTTATTATGCACTTACTGATCCAGGATCTGTTTCTTGACCATTTCCTGATCCTTCACTAGGTTCATTACCAGCATTAGCGCTTCCTCCTGAACCATTACCAGGATTAGTTCCTGAATTATTACCATTATTATTACCTGAATCAGGATTAATTACATTTCCTCCAGATGCTCCATTTATGTTTTTGCCTGTATATTCAGCTTTATCAAGAATACCACCTAACTCAACAAAAACTGAGTTTTTTGTTTTAACCCCAACATTAATTATTGTTACATGGAATGTAGAACCATCTACTCCCATAGAAGTAACAGCATATAAAGCATCATAACTAGCATCTTTTTCATTTAATGTACCGCTATAAACAAGCCATCTTCTATCTTCTACTCTAAGTTCACTATATGACTCAACATCAAAACCTAAAGTTTGTAAATCACTCTTAAAAGAATCTGGCGCGTTTAATAATTCTTCATATGATACATTTCTCATTATCGTAAATACTAATTGAACTTTATTTTTATAATCAACAGAATAAACCATTAAATTATCTGTTCTTGTCTCATAATTTGCAGGAATAGTCAATTTATAACCATACATTTCAATTGGTGTTGCTGAAGATATCTTACCAGAGTCCATATTTCTTGATTCATTATCGGTAATAGCTTTTAAATTCTCAGCACCTGTTCCTGATGCTTTTTTTATCATTAACCCACCTATAGCTACAGAAACCACAACAATTAAAACAATAGCTATTAATAAAACTTTATTATTAACTCTCTCATTATTCTTAGAAATAACAAGTCCTTGTGGTTCCGAAACATATTGTTCTTGATATTGAACTGCTTCCATTTCTGGTTGAACAACTTGCTCAAATTCTGGTTGAATGTCTTGATCATACTCTGGTTGCTCTGCTTGAATAAATCCTTCACTGTGATAAATCTCAACATTTGCTTGAGAATCTACTTGCGCAACATCATTTTGCTCCATCTCAACTGATTGATCTACTTCATTAACAGTTTCAAAATCTTTGACTTTAGCACCACAATTCTTACAGCTTGTTTCGCTTTCGTCTAAAATATTTCCACATCTTGGACACAACATAAGTTCACCTTCTTATCATTGATAATAAACTTGATTATACATTTGACTTCTTGCCATTAGTTTATTCAAATACTTTCTATTTACAGTCTCTGCTGTTGTTACAGCAACATATAAAGTTACTATTCCCGAAGCAGCAAAAACTCCTAAAGCAATTTTTGGTAGGATATATACTTTTCTAACCCCTGCATCATAATATCCTCTTACATCATAATTATACTCCTGAATCTTAATATTATTAGCAACATATTTATCTTGCATGTCAACATAAGTCTTATATTGTAAGCCACCATAAACTATCGCAAATATAAAAGCATACAAACACAAAATTGCTTTAAATTTTCTTAAATCAACTAAATTCATATATGATCCTTTGAAACGATCCCTAATAGCAAGGAAGAAAATCAAAGGCATTGAAATTCCTCTAAGAATCATACTACAAATAGAATAGCTAACAATATTAGAAAAAAAGTCAGGTATTCCAGTTGGATTTGCCAATAACTCTTGATTAGTTAACTTTACATTAAAACCTATTAATTTGGCATACAAAAATAACAATAGACCGGTTAATAACATTGCCCCTATTGTAAAAATAGCTATTCCCAATAAAGACATCAAAGATGCAGCTAATACAGTACTCTCAGGCTTGCGAAGATCTTCAGTACCATTATTCATAACTCCACCTTCTTTACCCTATCTACTATTTAAATTATATCATAAAAAGTGATATATTCCATAAAAAAAACGATTTATTAAAAATCGTCTCTATTTCTTAAGAATGGTGGAATATCCACATTATCATAATCGTCTGTATCAATATATGATGTGTTTGTTGGTAAATCATTATCTAATCCACCACCAATTTGTTCTCTTGCATCATCAAAACCAGTAGCGATTACAGTAACAATAACTTCATCACTAAGATTTTCATTAATAACAGCACCAAAGATAGTATTAATATCAGTATTAGCAGCATTTCTAACAACTTCTGCAGCGTCTTCAGCTTCGAACAATGTTAATGAATTACCACCAGTAATATTAATAATAGCATCAGTAGCACCATCAATAGTAGTTTCAAGTAATGGTGATGCTACAGCTTGCTTAGCAGCTTCTATAGCTCTATCTTCACCTACACCGATACCAATACCGATAATAGCATTACCTCTATTTTGCATTACTGCTTTAACATCGGCAAAGTCTAGGTTAACTAAACCTGAAACAGCAATCAAATCTGAAATTGATTGAACACCTCTTCTTAAAACATTATCAACTTCTTTAAATGCTTCAACAATTGGAGTAGTTCTATCAATCATATCTCTTAATCTATCATTTGGAATAACAATAATAGTATCTACATGTTTCTTTAATTCTTCAAGACCAACTTCAGCTTGCTCCATTCTCTTACGACCTTCAAATTTAAAAGGTTTAGTAACAATAGCAACGGTTAAAGCTCCAAGTTCTTGAGCAATCTCAGCAACTATAGGTGCAGCACCAGTTCCAGTACCTCCACCTAAACCACATGTAACAAATACCATATCTGCTCCAGATAAAGCCTCTTCAATTTCAGTTTTACTTTCTAGTGCTGCTTCTCTACCAATTTCTGGATTAGCACCAGCACCAAGTCCATCAGTAATACTTTTTCCTATTTGTAATTTAGTTTCTGCTTTACTAACATTTAATACTTGTAAATCTGTATTAGCAACTATGAAGTCTACTCCCCCAACTCCAGATTCGATCATACGGTTAACAGCATTACATCCGCCGCCACCAACACCAATGACCTTAATCTTTGCTATTTGATCTCTTTCTAAATCTTGCATCTCAAAATCCTCCTATCAACCATTAAAAATGTATCCGAATAACTTTCCAATAACACTTTCATCCTCTGAACCAAGACCAGCACCACTTAACACTTGTTGATCTTCTATTGAAAAGATAGAATAATCTTTATCTTTAAGTTTAGCATTTTCAGCATAATACTTAAGTAAACCTAAGCAAGTACTATATTTATTATTACGAACACCAATTTCTCTAATATCACCCAAAATGAAATTATCACCAAAAGTGTTCTCCAAAACAAGCCTAAAGTCCTTACATTCGGTTACTCCCCCTGTAATTATTATATAACTTATTTCTTTTTTTGTTAAGTGATTTATCTCTTTCTTGCTCAAATTAAGTATCTCTTGAAGCCTACTTTCAACTACTTCAGATATTTCAGGTTGATTAATAGTAACTTTCTTACCAGCTTTATCCTCAACTTCAATTTTTTCACTAGCATTTGCATTAGCATTACTTGCTAAAGCAAAATTCTCCTTTAACATTTTAGCGGTTTTGATAGGAACTTTATATATAAATGAAATATCATTATCTATATTTTGTCCCCCTAACAAAGTAACACTAGTATTTGTTAATACCCCTTTGTTAAAGATTGATGTCGTTGTAGTTTCATCTCCAATGTTAATTACAACTCCAACACCTTTATCTTGATCTTTATTCTTTAATTCGAAGTAATCTCCTATAGGTGAAAGTATTATATCTAATACATCTACACCTAATTTTTCAAGACAAGCTAAAATAGGATAAATATTTTTCTTTGGTGTTGATACCATTACTCCTCTAACAGATAATAATTTAGAAGTTAAACCTTTAGGATCTTTAACGATTCTATTATCATCTAAAGAAAAACTAGTAGGCATCAAAGAAATATACTCTAAGTCTGTCTTCATCTTGGATTTAACAGCTTTTTGTAAAACTCTAATTACATCTCTACCTTCTATCATATTGCCTTCATTATTAATTGGAACTGATCCAGTAACAACTTGAAAATCAGAATTAACAGCTGGTACAGAAACAATCATCTGTTTTATTTTTAAGCCAATTACTTCCTCGCATTTTAGTATAACATTTTCTAATGGTTCTAACAACAAATTTGGATCTTCTACGATTCCGTTTTTAACGCCAAAAGATTCTGACTCTGCGACAGCCAAAACATTCAATCTTTTTTTAACTATTTCGCCAACGATAAGTTTTACTCTATCGCTGCCAACGTCTAAACTTGCCATTATCTTTCGCATCTTCACCACTCCATATTATACTACCAATAATTATACAAGAAACGCGTTCTAAAATCAACTAAGCCAACAAAAAAAGTAATCGTTTCAGATTACTTTAAAGCGTCTAATAATTCAGCTTTTTTCATTGAAGTATAACCTTCAATATTTTTATCTTTTGCTAAAGCTTTTAATTCAGCAACTGTCATACTATCTAAGTCTTTAACTTCAGCTTTAGGAGCTTCTGCTTTTACTTCTTTTTTAGTTTCAACTTTTGCTTCTGCTTTAACTTTTCCAGCTAAACCATCTTTAGCTAATTTAACTAAATCAGCAAATGCCTTAGGATCATCAATAGCGATTGCACTTAACATCTTTCTATTAACTTCAACACCTGCTTTAGTTAAACCGTTAATAAATTGTGAATAACTAATTTCATTTTCTCTACAAGCAGCATTAATTCTTGTAATCCATAATTTTCTGAAGTTTCTCTTATTAGCTTTTCTATCTCTAAATGCATAAACTCCACTATGGAATGTTTGTTCTTGAGCTGTTTTGAATAATCTGTGTTTAGAACCAAAATATCCTTTAGCAGCTTTTAATACTTTTCTTCTTCTATTTTTAGCTACGTTTCCGCCTTTAACTCTTGCCATATTCTTCTACTCCCCTCTTAGATGAAATCTTTCAATCTCTTAGCATCGCTAGTTGAAAGAACTCCTTGTTTTCTTCTTTGTCTAATTTGTTTTCCAGAATCACCTGAAGTTTGGTGATTACCATTTGACTTCTTATAAACTAATTGACCATTTTTTCTTGCTCTAAGAACCTTACTAGAAGCCTTATGTGTTTTTTGTTTACATTTTCCCATAATTAATCCTCTTTCTTATAATTACTATTTTTTAGGTGCCAATAGCATAATCATAGTACGTCCCTCTAAATTTGGTTGAGACTCAATACTAGATACATCACTTAATTCCTCAGCAAAACGAAGCATAACTTCTTCACCTAATTGAGGTCTATCAATACTTCTACCTTTAAATCTAATAGAAACTTTAATTTTATGACCTTTAACTAGATAATCATATGCATTTCTCTTACGAGTATTAAAATCATGAATATCAATGTTAGGACTTAATTGATATTCCTTAACATCTTTATTACTTTCTCTTTGTTTCTTTTGTGATTCCTTAAGTTTCTTTTGTCTTTCATAACGGTATTTATTATAATCCATAATTTTACCTACTGGTGGAACAGAATTTTCGCTCATTAAAACTAAATCTAATCCAGCATAATTAGCTAGTGTTAAAGCGTCTTCTAACTTTTTAACACCCATTTGTTCTCCATTAGGTCCAATAACCATTAATTCAGCTACTCTAATCCTATCATTGATTAGCATTTCATTTTTATCCTTTGCTATGACAAAGCACCTCCATACAATCAAAAAGGGCGAATACATAGTATCCACCCAAAAGCTCGAATTAAATAATTAATTTTCTTAGCTCTTTACCTATCATAACATTATACGATCAGGTGGATGTGGATACATCGCTTTCTTTTCAATAACAATCAAGATTATATATGATATTCCCTTAATTGTCAACTATTTTTCTTTATTATCCTTCTTATTAACAGAATATACTATTAACTCATGTTGTGCTCTTGTACAAGCTACATATAATAAGTTCTTCTCATTCTTTAAATACTTACTTTCACCATCACTATAAACAATAACACTATCAAACTCTAATCCTTTAGCTAAATAAGCAGGAATTATTACTAATTCTTTATTAAATTCCTCACTTTGACTATTAAGTATTGATATTGGTAATTTATCTTTTAACTCTTCATATAACTTAGTAGCTGTATTACTTTCTCTTGTAATAACTGCTACTGATTTATATTTCTTTCTTAAATATTCAATATCATCTAATAGTTTTTCTGGATCAGTACGATGAATCAATGGAGTTTTTTCTGTTCTTCTAATTGCACTAACATGATTTAATCCTAATATTTTATTAGTAAATTCAATAATCTCAGGACTAGAACGATATGTTTTAGTCAAACTAATACATTTACTTTGTTTAAAAATATTGCTTAAAACATCTAAACTTTCATATTTATAATATGGATTAATTGTTTGATTAACATCTCCTAAAATAGTAAAATTACTATTCCTAAATATCTTACTAATAATTAAATACTGTAAATAACTATAATCTTGTGCTTCATCAATTACTACTTGTCTTATATCTCTTTCATAAGGAAAACCTTCTAGTAACCCTTTCATATAAGTGAACAATAAAGCATCATCATAACCTATTACTTTACTATTATTAAACTTTCTGATTTGTTCATCATTCATGCGAATTTTACAAAAGTCACTACAGAAGAAACCAATATAAATATCTTTATAATCTTTACTAAAACTACTATTATCCATTATTAATTTACGATAAGTAGGTTTCTTCTTTGAACTTCCTTTATAATTAGCTTCTGATAATTTTTGTGCTATCTCATCTACTCTTTCAAAGAATGGTAATGTACTATAACGATTATGTAACATATCATTAACTTCTTCTTTATAAACTGTATATATATGGTTTTCCGTAAAATCACTAATCATTCTAGCTTTTCTTACATAATCTTCAATATATAAATCAATATCATGAATTATACCATCACTTTGTTTATATCTAACTAAATCAAAATCATCAACTTTTTCAATATAATATCTACTTAAGAAAGTCATAAATGATTCAACTTCTCTAAATTCTGTAATGCTACTACTTAAATAATCATTAAATGTAGTTTGTAATGTATTATCTTCTCCCAACTCAGGTAATACATTTGAAATATACTCGGTAAATATTTGGTTTGGTGAAAATATCAAGACATCGTTACTAGTTAAATTAGGTATTTTATATAACAAGAATGCAATTCTGTGTAATGCTACACTGGTTTTACCAGAACCAGCAATACCTGAAACAATTAAAGTTTTGTCTCTAACATTTCTTATAACATTGTTTTGTTCTTGCTGAATCGTATTAACAATGTTTTTCATTTTGTCATTACTATCTTGTGCTAATACTTCTTGCAATAATTCATCATCGATACTCATTGAATTATCAAAAGCACTAAGTAAGCGACGATTCTCTATTTTATATTGTCTCTTTCTTAACATTTGTCCTTTAACAGGACCTCCCGGTGCCGCATAAGCACAAGGACCAACTTCAAAATCATAAAACAAACTACATATTGGACTACGCCAATCATAAATTATATTTCCATAGTCATCATCTTTTAAATAAGTTAAACCAAGATATACACTATATCTCTTCTTTTCCTCATCTTCAAAAACAACAGATGCAAAATATGGATTATCTTTAATTCTATATAGTTTTTTAAAATAATCCTGCTTCATCAAAATTTTGTTGGCCTCAAATTCTGAATCAGCTCGTGCTTGATTCAATTCTTGCGCATCCATAGCTCGCATATTATCCCAAGTATACCTTCTAAACTCTTTAAATTTATCTTCATCTTGGAAAATATCCTTGCCCATTTTTGCCAGTTTGTCATCAAGTAGTTTTAATACTTCATCTAGCCTTCTTTTTTCAAGTTGTAAATCTCTGCCTGTTATTGCCATATAATCACCATCACTTTCTATCATAACAAACAGAACTATAGATTTCAAATAAAATGGGTAAAATCCACCTATAGTTCCTAAAAAGTGATCTTTTTAAAGTTCTAAGTAAAAAACGCTAAAACCATTATATAACTAAATTATATTTTTATGCAAGAAAAAAATAACTATAAATAGTTATTTTCCTGTTTTATCAACTAACATTTCTAAACGATCTAAAAAGTCAACTGAATCATCATTCTTCAATCCTTCAAAACAAACGCTTTCGATTTGATTGATGTTGAATAATGCAGCACCTCTATCACCTGTAATACCTTCAGGATAAGGACATCCACGATAATCAAAAATTCTATCAGGATTATCTTCAGTTACAACACAATAACCGTTTATCATTATTTTCTTAGTACCACCTTTAAGTAATACTACACTTCCTATTGGCAAATACTTTGTTTTCATCTTATTCGCCACCTCCTAATAAGTCATCACTAAGACCTTCTGTACCAGACATTTGAGTTACACCAAATTCTTTTAACATTTCACTCTTAGATCTTGGATTAGTAGGAGCTTTAGGTTTTCTACTAGCAGTTTTAACAAATTCTCTTTTATGATGACCGTTATCAACAAGTCCACGACCAGAACTGAATGATAAGTTTTCCATATTATTAACATGTTCTTTAAAGTCGTCTTCTGAATATCCAACAAACATTACATTTTCTATTTGGCTATTATCAAATAATGAGAAAGTTTCTTCCATTAATCCTTCAGGAAAAACACATCCTACATAATCGTAATATTTAACTTCTTCCTTAGGATCCTCTGGTTTTTTTCCATCACTCATCTTATAACCAGTAATCATAAGAGGCTTTGAACCACCTTCTAGCATCACAACTGTACCAATAGGTAAAATTTCGCTTTTCATATTTTCACCAACCTAATCTTAAATTATCGCGAAAGATGAGTAAAACTCATCTTTCACGTTATTTACTACTAATACCACTATCAGTAATATTTAAACCATCAAGTATCGCTTGATCATCAGGATCAGTACTTGCGCTACCAACATTTCCAGTTTCATATGTAGCACCAGCTACTTGGCCTTGATTATTCATATTAATAGTAATATCGCCATCTTCACCAACAACTAAATTATCAACATTTAATTCAGTAACATCTTCTGGATTAGTACTTCCTCCATTGTTGTTATTGTTATTATTGTTGTTATTGTTATTATTATTGTTATTGTTTTCGCCATTTCCAACATCGCCGTTATTACTATTATCATCTGAAGGAGCCAAATCCTCTTCATGTTGTCTCTTAACTTCTTCGTAATAACTCTTTTCAGCATTTTCGAAAGTCGTACGAGCTTCATGATATGAAGTCTTAGCAGCTTCTACTGCAGCCATTTGAGTTGAAGCAGTTTTTACTGATTCATTATAAGTCTTAATTGCTTCGTTATATTCTTTAGCTGCTGCTTCAGACCAAGTCTTAGTATCTTGAGACTTAAACTCTTTTTCGTATTTTTCTTTAATCTCAAGCATTGCTTTTTTATTTTCATTAACCTTTGTAATTGAAGGATTAGCTTCTTTAAGGGCTTTATCGTATGCTTCTTTAGCAGTATTCATATTCTTATATGCTTCTACACACTTCTCATCTTCAGAAGCAAGCATCAATAAGTCATTTGGTTTATCACCAGCAAGTTCTTCATCGTAATTAATATTTTCATCATATTTTGTGTCGAAGTCCTTAATTCCGTCAGCTTCGGCCATCTTCTTAGCAGCTTCTGCAAGAATTTCTCTCTTATCACAATACATGAATGCTTTAATTGCTTGATATTTATCTGCCATAATAGCATCAATTTCAGGTCCACTGAAGCCATAATCCTTAAGTTTATCTCTTAATTCTTGTAACTTCTCTGGACTGTTAGAAGTAAATGCATCTTCAATCTTAGCAAGTAAATCTCTTTGATGTTCAGCAATCTCTTCAGCTTTATCACCAAACTCATATTCTTCTCTAGCTAACTTATCGTAATCAGTCTTTTCTCCCATACCATAATCGAATTCCAATTCTTTTTCTGGAATTTCAGTTTCATCAGGTTTTTCAATTTCAATTTCATTACCTGGTGTAGGTTCTGGAGTTGTTGTAGGACCAGGAGTCTCAGAAGGAGTTGGATTTGAACCACAGCCTGAACTACAGCCTGAACTACATCCGGAACTACATCCGGAACTGCAACCGGAACTACATCCAGAAGGAGTGTCTGTAGGTTGAGGTTCAACAGTAGGTTTTGGTTTAACTTCATCTGGCCAATCTGTACCTTCCAAGAACGTAGTACCAATTAAGCCCGCATATAAACCAAGATCTCCAAGTAATTCTCCGCCCTTTCCTAATAGTGATTCTAAACTATCCATATTAATACCTGCTGTATCTGAAGAACCCTTCTTAGCATCATCTAAACTAGGTTCATAAGATGGTAAAACAGATTCAATAAATGGTTTAGAGTATAATCCACTATTAAGTGTATTAGTCATAAATGCATTTGCATTCTTAATAATATCATCAAAATTAATATCTAAATCAGGATATTTTTCCTGTAAATAACCAGCTTCAATACCAGCAGCAGTTGTTGTTGAAACATAAGTATAAAAAGCATTCATTGCTTCAGTTGTAGTAGTTTGGACTTCCTGCCCATCAATAGTAATAGTTGTATTAATACCTGTAACAGTAACACCATCACCAGCCATATTTAATTTATCACCAAGACCGGCTTTTGTTGCTGCCTCGTCCAAATTCGCATTAGCTAATTGATATTCATTAATAAGAGTTTTCATTTCTTCTAAAGATACCATTACATTATGCATTTTAGTTTTTAAATTAACAATTTTAACATAGTTATCATCATTACCAGCTTGGCAATTAATCAATAACTGTTCAAATGCTTCTTTAGAAACTGTAATCCAAACAGGATCACTTTTACAAACCTGGTAAATGCCAAATACGGCACCAATTACAGCACCAATTATTCCTCCTATTGGCCCAAACATCAAACCTAAAGCACCACCAGAAAGTGTATTTGAAACGAATGTCAAACCATTTTTCCAAGTATGATATGCACTTTTTGCGTCTTCATATAAGGAATTTAAAAAACCACTATCAATAAAACTTGCTACAGCATTATCAAAATTAGTTCCCCAGGCTTCATCAACTTTGTCTAAGGTTTGCTGAGCAATTTGAACTTTGGTTTCCATATCGCTAAATGTAGCGCTATCCATTTTTACTTTCGCCATATTATCACCTCTAAATACTATGGATTAATTGTAGTGGTGGATCTACCAGCTTCGTTAACTTTTCCACCAACCCAATATCCAAAATTGGTTTTTAATTCAGCATTTACATTATCAATATCTGTCTTTAAAGCTGAATTTAATGTTCCCAATGAAGTTTTCAAATCATTAACATTAGCTTGTATCTCGGTATACAATTTGCTTATATCAGTGTGAGTATCATTAAAGTTAAAAGGATTTTCTACATCACAAGCAGTCTTTAGTTCGTCCAAAAATTGGTTCAGCAATGAGCCCAATTCACCTTCCTCTAGTAAAAAGTCAAAATCCTTTTTAATGTCATCACCCATAATTGTATAAGCAAAAGCTGATGATGAACAATTATAAGTAATGGTAGTCCTTTGATTACCATTAGTAGTAGAATAATTATATTGTTGACTCATATAATTTATCTCCTTTCATATATATTAAAACACATTGTTTTATTCTAATTCAGGCGTCACCTGCATAGCAGGGTTTCCTCTATTTTCTTGCTGAGAAAGTTTTACTACACTAGAAGTTTATTCAGTAGGAACTTCTTCAGTAGGTATTTCTTCAGTAGGTATTTCTTCAGTAGGTATTTCTTCAGTAGGTATTTCTTCAGTAGGAACTTCCTCGGTAGTTTGTTCTACTGGCGTAGGTGTACCTGTAACATCCACTGCCCCTTTCAAAGAACTTCCATAACTTCTATAATTAACATCTCCCGTTTCAAAAGTCACTTCTGTATCTTGAGTTACAGTTTCTCCACCTACATTCATAGTAAATGTATCGTCAAGGTCTTGGATAGTAGCAGGTTTTCCAGTATCACCATTTGAAACAGCAGTCGTATTTTGTCCATCATATGTGAATAAACCACCTTGATCATCCATATATACTTGTTGACCACCTGGAGTTGTCATGGCATAATGATAAGATGATCCATTAACTTGAACATCCTGTTTTCCCCAAGCATTGATATAATCTTGACCAGACATATAAACATCAGGATTATAATAAGCTCCCATTTTTGAGAAAGTTCTACCAAGCCAGTTAGTTCCTGTAGATGCAGCAGCAAGTCCCAATGAACTAGCTCCCATAACTTTAAAGCTTGCTTGAGCAGCAAAAGCTTGAGCACCAATTCTTCCAAGAGTAGGATTAATACTCCATAATTGCCAAATTTTATTCATTGGAAGACTAACTACGTTTGAAGGATTAGCAGGGTTAAATACTCCTACATAAAGTGGTCTTGTTAAAGCATTAACTCCTTCTTGTCCAGGAATAGCTAATGCAGTCGACGGAGTTGCATTTGAAATAATTCCAATACTTTTAAAAGCATTTAGAGATTTAAATATAGAAGCTCCACCGACAACGCAACCTGCAAGATTAAAAATATCGCCAGCAGCGTTAAATAATCTAGACTTCTTAGCAAAAGCAACCATACCAGTATCAACATAAGTTGCACCAGTAAGTTGATAAAACTGTGCCATATCCCTTAATGCTTGTATGTCTTCCGAAGAATAAGCTTGCGAATAGAAACCAGTTTGAACATATCCTTGAGTCATACCCTCTGGTGAAGCAAATCCTAAAGGATGCTTTTCATTAAATGAGGCTATGTCTGCCTCTGCTTTTGAATAATCGCCAGCAGCCGCTGAAACATAAGTTGCCCAACTATCAAACATTTCTACAAACTTAGGAAAATCTGATGAGAAATTATCCCAATCCATTTTTAATTGTTTTCCTAAATCGCCAAATATCGCCTGATCTAGAACATCTACATAATCAGTTACATCTTGATTTGTATCGTTCAATATTCCAGCAATTGATGTAGAGTCACCAGCACTACCAACAATTGTTGTAAATTTCTTATATTCCTCGGCCATGCCTTTGTAATCAAACGTAACGTTTGTCACACAAATCATCCCTTTCTGAAATGGTTATCCACTATTTAACACTATAATGAGAAGTTAACTCTTCAGGTGTCCAACCATACATATCTCTATCATAATTTCCATTATCATTTAATGGATAGTATCTACCAGCTCTTTCATCATAAACAAGAGTTAATTTTCCATCGCTAGTAGGTTTTATATCGCTTCCATAAAGAAAGAAGCTATTAGATTTCAATCCGTTATCAAGTACTACAACTTGTGGCTTATCATTAGCAATTCCACTTACGAACTCATCATTGTTTGCATATGAAGTAGGAGTAGAATTATGAGACATTGAAGAATAATCAACATATTCACTCATTCCATAAGGGTCGTAATTAGTTCCAGTTGAAGTAATTGTATCCCTAGATGGTAAATGCATATTAGATGCGCCTTCATCACTTGTATTTACTGCACCATACCAACCACCATCAGAATCCTTCAAGTAACCAATATTAAATGATGATTCATGTATTCCTAATGGTTCTAAACTAGATCCTGTATCATAATATAATTGTCCATCAGCATCTGTATAGTAATTATAACTGCCATCTCTACCATAGAAAGACATGTTTTGGCCATGGACGTTACAAGTATCCCCACGTTGAATAAAGTAATCTTCTGATCCAGATCCGTTGTTTTCATTTCCGTTGCCGTTTCCATTTCCGTTGCCGTTTCCGTTTCCATTTTCGTTTCCATTTCCGTTGCCATTACCATTTTCGTTTCCGTTTCCATTTTCGTTTTCGTTTCCGTTTCCATTACCATTTCCGTTTCCGTTTCCATTTTCGTTTTCGTTTCCGTTTCCATTACCATTTTCGTTTCCATTACCATTTCCGTTTCCGTTTCCACCGTTGCCGTTGCCGTTTCCATTTCCGTTGCCGTTTCCACCACTAGATAAACCTGCAGCTCCAGCTCCAGTTAAATCATCAGCAATGGCAATCAATGCGTTAGCTAAATCAATTGTTGGTTGAACCATATTATGGAAATGTATACCAAACATGTTTATGCTGCTTCCCAAATCTCCGATCGCGCCTTCATATCCATGTGCGCCTTCCTTAAAAGTCGTATTTGCAACACCTTCCCAATAAGTACTCATAGCATCTATTGTCGAAAACATTTCACCTGTTCTTGTAGTAAATTTACCATAATGATCAATCAACTTTCCTGACAACTCTTCTTGTTTATCGCTATCAGCGGTAAAATCCCATGCCATAACTAACACCCTTTCTCATTACAAACGTCAATAATACATTGTAAATCGCTAAAAGAACCCTTTTAGCGTTTTACAATGTACTACTAAAGTAGTACATATTATTAAAATTAACTGTACATTCCTGTTGTACTATTCATTGCATTAACTTCTTCGTTGGCTGCGTTAACTTCATTAATTGAAGCTTCAACATTGTTACTATCATTAACTTTTTGGTTAAGAGTATCTGATGTTGCAGCTAAATTATTACTAGCACGATTAGCAGTAGCATTAACGCCAAGTCCTCCCATTTCGCCTAAAATACCAGAAAGTGATTCATCACTTCTCATGATTTCTTCTTTTAGTTCTTGTTCAACTTGTTCATATTCAGTTTTAAGTCTATTAGCTTCTTCCGTATTTATGTCCATGTATGCCATTATTCTTCACCTCCATATTGTTTGTATAATTATCCGTTAAATCTTCCTGCTACTTTAGATTCAGTTGAATTCCATAAATCTGCTGCTTCAGTATTTGATTGTCCGCCAGCTCTCTTGGCATCAGCATTTGCTTTTGCTAATTGAGCTAAGTTATTATTTTCTCTAATATGAGCTTGTCCAGCTTCATCTGTCCATACATTTGACATTTTTTGACCTAATTCAATAAGTCTATCAGCAAGAGCTTCGATATTATTAGCAGATTTGTTTTCTTCATCGCTTGCATCATTATATCCGTCAGCACTAACTTTAGTTCTATTAACATCAGTAGCAGAATTGATACTTGTTTGATAATTAATAGTATCGTTTGCCATTTTTTCACCTCCTACGCTCAATATTTTCATAAGAATATAAGTTACAAAAATATAAGATTTTTATTTATAACCAAAACCCCAAACTTTTTAATCATATCCTTATATAAGTTAATTATATAAAATTTTCAATCGATAATCAATAAAATAATAAAAAAAAGGACTAAAAGTTTACTAACTTTCAGTCAATGGTTCTAACTCTCCAGGCATAGCAGCAGTCTCTTGAACTTCGTTTTCCTGTGGTTCTTCAATAGAAGCTACAATTTTATTAAGTTTATCCTTAAATTCCCTCTCTTCTTCGTCTTCAAAACCAACAAAGAAAATCTTTTCTATTTGATCATGATCAAACAAACAAACTTGGTTAGAACTTAAATATCCTTCCGGATAAACACATCCGCTATAATCATATACTTTTTCTTGATTTTCCTGAGCTACAGAACAAAATCCTGTAATCATTGCTCTCTTTTTTCCACCTTTTAATAACACTACTGTTCCTATTGGTAAATATTTTTCTCTCATAAAGGTCTCCTCCTATTCTTTTTTACACGTTTTTAACATTCTTATATTGCTTCGTCAACATCGTCATCTGTTTTTGCTTTACCGAAAATTGCCTCTCTTAGATAATTGTCTGATATTGTTCTTTCTTCAGGTGATATTGCACTTAATTCAAGTGCTGTCATTTTCTTTTCTTCTTGTGGTTTGTCTTGTGTATCACTTGGACTAACAAATAAATTCAACAAATCATCCGATGAAAAACTATTCTTTGGATTTTCTTGATTAATAGAATTGTCGCTTTGAGCATTCATAACTGTTTGCTGCTCAACCGGAATTTGATTTTCGTTGACAACCGGTTGTTCAACAACATTAACATTAGTTTGTGGTTGCTCAGTTTCTTCTACAGAACCATTCAAATAATCATTTGCTACTCTCTGTTGAGTCTCTTGTAATTTAACTTCTGCTCTTTCTAAATTAACTTTAATTAAAGAAGATTCATTATATGCTGCATTAGCTGCTCTATTTGCAATATTATAACTTTCAACTACTCTATTATATTCTTCGATATCTGCATTAGACCATCCGCTTGGATCTTCACCAGATCTAGCAATAATCTTATTTCTTGTTTCATCCATCTCAGTTTTTCTTCTATTAGCTTCTTCAATAGATTCATTAGTTTTCTTAACCGATTCGTTATATTTATTTCTAATAGATTGAACTTCAAATCTCGAATTGTTAACATCTTCAGAAACTTCAGATAACAATTGAGATTGAGATACACCATTCTCAAGCGAAGCTACATTATACTGATAAGTATAAGAAGGCTCATAATCTTCTATTCCTTGTGAAGAAGCAAGCTTATTAGCTATATCTGTTAAACTCTTACTTTCTGTTGCTAGAATAAAGGCTGTTACTGCTAACTCCTTATTTTCCATTATTAAGTCAATATCTACATCATCATAACATTGACTTAGAATATTTCTAAATTCAACATCATTCTCTCCATTAAATGCTGAATCAACGGCAGATAAAGCGTTTGCTCTTTCTGCTGAAATAAGTTCAGGTGATTTACTATAATAAATCTCCTTAGCTTGTTCATCTATATAATTAGCATTATTTTGCGTAATTTGTTTTGGAACTTTAATCGTATCTACATTAACCATTTTTCCAACTAACTTAGATGAATTATCAGGAGTAGATATCATCGATGCAAGATTACTAGTTGTATATGTTTCTCCTTTTACTTCTCCAAAGTCAACAGCTTTAACATCACCATTACTTGAAATAGATTCTATCAATGTTTTACTCATTGAGAATCCTCTATTTCCACTAGCATTACTAGCTAAGTTAGGAAAATAATTAGTTAACTCATCAGTATCTTCAAAACCAGCATAGAATTCTTTAGAACTAAATTCTTCTGAGCTCCAATCTCGTCCAGTTATCTCTTTATATCTTTGAATATTCGATTCATCCCAAACAACTTCACCATTCTTACTAAATATACTAGAATTAGAAACTGGTGAAACTACAGAACCAACATCCTCTAATAATTGTTTGTTCTTAACTTCAATTAATGACTTCTTCAAGTCAAAATCTCCATCAACATATTTATCTCTATATACACTAGCAATCTTTTCATCATTAACAGAATAATTTCTATTTGTAGATTCAAAAGAAGCATTCTTATTTTCTTCTTTTACAGGAATCGAACTCGTAGATGCCATTCCTTCATAATAATCTCTAAAAGATTCTATTCTCTTTTTGAAATCACATTTAACTGCTTCAAAATTATCTATAGCTCTTCTAATTCTATTAATACTATTAGCAAACTCATTAAAACTTTCAAGTGAAGCTTTAATATTTGTTGTATCAACCGCAACTATATCATTTAAATGTTGTAAAAACACTTTCTTTTCTTCAACTATATAATCAGAAGCTTTCTTTGCAGCTACATCTTTTGCTCTTTCATAAACCCATTGAAGAAAATTACCATCGGAATCGTGAAATCTTGCTTCTGCTTTATTTGGATACTCAATAACCTTATTAATATTAGTGGTATTAGTAAAATCCGCAGCATTATTTCTTGATAATTTTACAAAAGCATTTAATTTATTACTTAAGTCTTCATAATGGTTATATATTTCTTTTAATTTAGTTTCAATTAATTCAAACGAAGAGATTTTAATTTCCACAACATTACCAACATAAGAACCTTGGATATTTTCCTTGTTAGTTGTCATGAAGCATCACCTCCTGAATTTTCAACACTAAGTTTCTTATCTACAAGAGACATGGAAGTTGACGATTTTATCATAGCTTCCTTAGCTTCTTTTAACAATTTCTTAGCATTTTCTACCCTCTCTAAAACTCCGGCAGTTGATCTCCCAGAAACATTAACACATTTTGAATCGAAGTTTTCTTCTAAAAAATCGAAATCAGAAATAAGTGTATCGATCGCATCAGTTACGCCATTTAATGTACTATAATTCATCCTACACACCCCTCTATTCCGCTATTTCTTGGTTTCGAAGGTCATTAATTAATTGATCAACTTCACCTTTTGTATAATATACTTTTTCATCATTTTTAGGGTTTAAATACTCACTCAACCCCTTAACAATATTATCTTCTCCATTGTTAGTAAGCTCGATTTTCTTGTCTTGAACATATTTAGCACCAACAACTCCGTAAAGAGTTTTTTGTTTAGTATCAGTTATTCTATTTATATCAATACCTTTGTTAAACATATTCTCTACTGTTTTAATCTCGCTATTAGAAGCTTTGCTCCATGTTGTAGTTTCTTCAGTAGATAAACCAGGAACTCCAACTATTGAACTAGATAAAGGTTGCTCATTACCGGTAGAATTTATTGTTTGCATATCGCTTATTTTATTATTAAATGCATCTTCTGCTAATTCAGCTTTAGAGAACAAATCAACTTGATTTCTCGTATAATCTTCTAATACTTTACCTTCTGCTTTAAGTTGTTCAATCCAGCCATTATACGCATCGATAAAACTTCCCAAATTTTCTTTAATATTATCTTCCCATAAATCAAATAAGTTTTTCCCTAATACTGGCGAATTAATTGCAGAAGGTTTACCACAAAAAAACTTTTCATTAAGTCCATTTAATGAAGACAATTCATCACCATAATTAATAAAATCTTGGATTAATGTGTTAGTAACTCCAGAAAACTCCGAAGCATTATACATTTCTTCTGCCATGTAATTCATCCTTTCTATTATTCTATTTCATTGCTAATATTTGAAGTATATCCTCCTACTGCTAACGCAGCACAAACTTCATTTTGGAATTCATTAGCTGCCGGAACAACATCTTTTTCTAAAAAATCTTGGAATGCTGAGACTGCCATTGCAACAGAATTCAAAGAATCCTTATGTTCAGTCATAATATTTAAGAACATATCATATGAATCTCCATCCCAACCATATTTAAGATCATCTAAATCTTTATATATTTTATTAACTTCACCTTCAAGATTAGTACGACTTGTTTCTAATCCGTTAGTTAATTGTTCAAGATAGATTCCATCGACATATATTAAATCATTATCAAACATCATATGTCATTCCTCCTCTTTTTCTACTCACTAGTATTTGTATAAATACTTGTAGTTTTATCAACAATTGAATCATATTCTTTAATAATTGATGGTACTGTATTCTCTAAAAAATCCTTTGTTTTTTCTTGTACCACTTTTACAAAATAGTCACCAGTAGATTTTTCAAAGCTATTTTCCATAGCTGCACCAACTCTACCACCTACCGATTCACCAGAACCAGTAAATTGAATCTTATAATTGTTCATTATTTTCTTAAACTCATCAACCATATCTTGATTAGCACTCAAAGCTTTATCAAGAGCTCTTTTAGCAAGTTCACTATTATAACTTACTTGCATATTGTTCCCCTCCTAATGTATTAAAAATTCTTGGCAATTCTCATCGCAGCATCGGCAGTTTCTTCAAACTCATTTACACTTCTTTCTTGTAAGCCAACTTGTTCTTCCATTGAATCATTTAGTTTTAAATGTTCTTTTAAAACGGTTTCATCATAATTATTTACAATCGTATCTGCAATTTCTCCACCAAAACCTTGCTCTGCCAAAACGCTACGAACAATCGCTTTCATCTCGTTACCATAATCCTGTATTGCTTTTTGTGCATCTTTAAGACCACCAATTGATGTTTTCCAACTATCAACATTTACAGCAATATCTGCATTTTGCGATAGAGTCATAACCATTACCTCCTAAATAAGAATTATCTTTGCCCCATTCAATATTTTATTCTCTAAAAACGTATTATCCACATCATATACAGTTCCATCCTCAGCATTTATTAATGATAGTTTATCAGACATAGCAAAAGCGCCATCTGTAATATCACTAATAGCTTTATTCAATAAATAAATTACTTCCAATGTTTTCTTGCCGACTGGAATAAAAACGTTATATCTTTCTTCTATACTAGGTACAATTAAATCTACACAGACCTTATTATTGTTATCCATAATAAAACCTCCTCCAATTTACCTTTAACGTATTAGATAGTTATTAGCCAATTCCCCACTACTATCATCTATACTTCTATACTATAAATGATACATTAATTATTAGTCAAAGTCAACGAAGCAAAAATAAAAAAAGACAAATAAATGTCTTTTTTTATAGCGTTTCATATTCTTCCTCTTCACCAGCGTCAGAAATGAATTTAACAAGTACAGTAGTACTGCCATCTACATAATAACCAAAGTATTTATCAAGTTTAACAGATAACACTCTAGAACTTAATGTAGATTTCAAAGTATATTGAGTAGAAATACCATTACCAATCCATACACCTCTTGTACCAGAGATAGTATCTTTGTACCAAGCTTCAAATTCATGTTTCTTAAAGTTGTCAAATGTATCCATTATTACAACACTAACTTTTGGCATTCCCTTAATCATTGACAACAAACCAGCGAACGCTCCATCAAACTCGTTGTTTAAGATTGTTTTAAACTTTTCTAAACCAACAATAAAGCAAACATACTCAGGACTGTCATCTAATACTTTAGAATCAAATCCAGCGTCTTTATACTTTTTATTCATATCAAAAGCAATTTGGCCGAACTTTTTAAAATTTTCTAATAAACTTGTATCGAAATAATTTACGCCTGATACCAAATCTCCTAAAATTTTTTCAGCATCATAAACGTAACAGTTCATACCAATTAACTTAGATACTTCCTTAATAAACATTGCACTAACGTTTTTAAATTCATCATTGATTTCCATACCTGTAAACATAGAAACAGTATCCTTCATCAAATCTAGAGAGCGTACACGTAAAGATTCTTTTTCGATACCAATAGGAACAGATGTTAATCCAGTTAATTCATTTGAACAGTCAGAAAGTGTAACGACTTCTGGTAATACTGGAACCTTAGGAGCGCCTTGTGGATATTGCGTTCTTAGATTTTTAATCTTTTCTAACACAAAATTATTTAATGAATCCTTTTCCACAGGAACTGCAGCTTGGAACTCATAAACATTATCTAATTTACATAATCCACGTCCCGAAATAGGTGCAGGTGTTACCTTTGTTCTAGCCAACAATGAGGAATAATCATATTTATCATTCATTTGGAACACCAAGTGATTTGGTAAATATTGGGCAAGTCTAGATCTAATACCATTAGACGTATTAGATGTCATAACAAAGAATATACCATATTTTTGACAATCACGAGTAATTGTAGCTAACAAATCAAACGTATCTTCACCATAGTTTTCATTATATAATTCAAATCCATTAATAACAACGATTATGTTTGGCAAAACTTTACCTGTAGCTTTTGAATAAGAAATATAATCTCCACCATAGTCAGCAAATAGTTTCTTACGGCCTGCAATTTTTTCCGAAATCATACGCCACAAATTAATAACCTTATCTTGATCATTTTGTAAAATAATATCACCAACTTGTGGAGCGTTTTTATAAATTTTCAATGTTTCAGAACCAAAGTCTAACAAATACATATTTAACTCGTAAACAGAATAAGTACTAATACATGAGTAAACAAATGAGTTTATTGCTTCTTCTTTACCACTATCAGCCATACCATAGAAAATCCAGTTACCACCTTTGGTAATAGGAACAGTTAGTAAACCTTGCTTTTGGAAATCAGGGGCATCATATTCACCAATTACTGGGTTAATATCACAGTCAACCTTCTTGAAACTATACTTTTCTTTCAATCCATCAATATAAATAACATCAGGTAAAGCATTCAACCATAATTGTCTAACGTGAATGTCTTCTTTTTTAGATATGTCAACTAAATATCTCATGATATTAGGTAATTCTTCACCTTTTAATATACCAGCTGTATTTGATTTACCATCATCTACTACCTTAACAGGCATCCCTAAATTATCAACAAATGTAATTGCATTATCAACTTTTTTCTTACGTACGTCTGATTCATAATATGGGGCACCAGTCCATGCAGATTGACCCATTGCAAAGTATTCATCATAACCTACTTGTAAGAAGAAACGTCCAGTTTCTTTTAAAGATGCTGCATCAGGTCTCTTAATCATTTCTTGAGAGTCTGATCTATCTTGAACTTTTAAACAAACTTTAAACTTAGAGTTTGACCAAATTTGATCATTAACAACACCACTCGGTTTTTGTGTGGCAAGAATCAAGTGAACTCCAAGAGAACGTCCGATACGAGCAGTAGAAATCAACTCATCCATGAAATCTGGTTGTTGCGCTTTCAATTCGGCAAACTCATCGGAAATTATAAACAAATGTGAAATTGGTTCATCAACTTGACCATTACGATACATACGTTGATATTTATAAATATCAATAGTAGATTCACCAACTTTATCTCTTGCTTTATTAAATTCAGCTTGTCGTCTCTTCAACTCACTTTGTAATGACGCCAAAGAACGATTAATTTCAGAAACGTCTAAGTTTGTAATAGTACCAGCTAAGTGTGGCAACTTCAAACCTGTTTCTCTATTTTCAAAGGCACCAGCTAAACCTCCACCTTTGTAGTCGATAAGTACGAACTGTACTTCATATGGATGGTAATTAACTGCCATTGATAAAATAAACGTAATAATAAATTCTGACTTACCTGAACCAGTCATACCTGCTATCAAACCATGTGGTCCATGTGTTTTTTCATGCAAGTCTAATTTAAATGGTTCACCATATTCATTAATACCAACTGGAGCTGATAATGAATTAATTGGATCACTATCTTTCCATCTTGATAAACAGTTTAATTGATTAACGTTTGAAACGTTATACATTTCTAAGAAAGAATACATTGTTGGTAATTGGAATTTACCACCATTAATAGCAATTGGAATGTTAGCTACAACGTTAGCATACTTTTCAAGTGAAGCTAACATAAAATCAGGTGTAAAATTAATTCTTTTACTATCAGTTAAAACTCGTTCAAAAATACCACCAGTTTTTTCATCAACAGAAATAAAGTGTTCAACTTCATTTGGTAATGAATTTAATCTTTCAGTGAATATCAATAAACTTATACCCATATAATTAGTAGATTCAACTAAAGTTCTGATAATTGCTACATTTCTAACCAAATCAATATCATCCGTAATAATCAAATATCTAGTATTCAATTTAATAGATACTTCGCCATTGCTTCCACCAATATTAGTCTTGCTTTCAGCTGCTTCTTTCAAATTGTTTATAGTCTCTTCAAAATAAGCACTAATAGTATTAATTTCATCTATATTAGTTCCGAAGAATCTTAAATTTCTTCGATCATCCCAGAAATATGGAGCATCTTTAATGTCATCCCAGAACTTCGCATTTTCGTTATTTGTAAATACAACTACTTTTAAAGAATCATAACCATGATAAGCAAAAACTTGTAGTAACAATCCTCTTAAGAAAGGCTCAGTTACTTCTCTAGGTCCAATTACAGATGTAATAAATTTATCAACAAATGAATAAGTAACTGGAACATTAGTTAATTCTTCAGTTTCCTTTTGTAGAATTCTTACATATTCCATCAAATTATCCTCATCTTCCATTGAGAAGTGTTCATCGGGATAATTAACTGTAAAATATGGAGGAATAGAACCAATTCCTAATCTTAAAGATAAGAAATCATAATCATCAGGATTCTTTTCCCATAAGTTACGCTTTTTATATAAAATAATATCTCCAACATCTTTTAAAGGAATATACTTTTCAATTAAAATTTGTTGTTCTCTTTTCATTTCAGTTAAGAATTCTTCCCTCTTCTTACTGATATACATACTATAACTAGCTTGTCTTTTTCTTTCATAGACTCTCTTTTTATGTTTGTTATACTTCTTTGTTATTTGAGGTAAAATTAGCATACAAAGAAGCATAGCAGCTGCTGTTAATAAACTAGGCGCTGCAGCAGACAATTGTGTCTCACCTTTAACTACACTAGTTAAAGTCATTGCTCCAGACATAATTGAACTCATACCCATCATAATCATAGAGCCCATTGTTAAAATGGCTGGCATTTCTTCTTGTTTTTGTGCTGATGGAGGTTCATCAATTGTTAAAGTTTTATCTTCAATTCTTTCATCAAATCTCGGTGGTTTTAAGAAATAATCATCCTTCTTATACATTTCTACAATTGGATCAGCTTCCGTTGATATTTTAGAATAATCTAAAGTTGGAAGTGCTCTCAATTGGAACATTGAAGAATCATATTTAACCAATTTATTTGGATTATTTAAATAAAAAATATCTCTAATAATTGAAAACTTTAATCCCAAAATAAATACTGTATCCCCATATTTTAAATCAGAATTTTCACAAGGTATTCCATTAATATACATAGGTATTTGTGGATTAATATTAGAAATAATATAATTACCATTATTATATGTTAATTTAAGTTGATTTCTTGCAATACCTGGTTGTTCATAAGAAATAATATTTGCAAAGGCTGGGCCATTATTCATTCCGCCATTATTACCAATGTACCAAGAAGTTAATCCTTGTGCGCCACTTAAATTAATATTTAATTGAAATGCTTCGGTATCATAAACAGGGCATGTATAAATAACGTAACTTTCCCCTTCCATTACGTTCTTTAATGTATAAAATTTTTCTTCTTCTAGTAGAGTTTCTTCAACAACATTACCATTACGAAATACTTTTACTACACTGTTGCTTTTTAAAACCCAATTGTTATCTACTGCTTCAACGCTAACCAAGTTTTCTCTATGATCATTAACTATCCAGTAGTTACCAAAGATGTCCTTTGGTAATACAAGGTCAACCAATTTTGAAGCATCCATTAACATTATTTTCATACTGGCCACGCACCCTATTCTATATAAAATTATAACTTAAATATTACATAAATACAATAAAAAAAGGAACTTATTTCAAAAGTCCCTTTCTTATTTTTCTTCGCCTAATTTTTTCTTCAATATAATATATACTACTATAATTGCTATGAATAAAATTAGTAACAATAAGAATATTAACCAAGAAATAACATCGAATGATTTAAGAATAAATGCTGAACTAGATAACAATATCATTCCCAGAAGAATCCAATCTGGTTCAGTAATTTCTTCCTTCTTGTTTGCAGCCTTAACCAATCTTTTATCTTTACTAATTCCAAAGTATGGTTTAGTACTCTTAACAAGCTTTCCTTCTTTTTCTAATTCTTGTTTTCTCTTATATTTTTTATCTTTAGCTATATCAAATAAAACATATGAACCGCCAAACATCAATGATGCTATTAAGAACCATAAAGGATTAATAACAGACATGTTTGCAAGAATAAATGTTCCTAGCGATGCAGTAGAACTTCCCGCCGTAAGAACTAAAGACATTCTTTCCAATGTTTCTTGTTTCTTTCTCTTCTCTGTATCTTCGTCATCTAAATATCCAAAGAACATAGCATTTAACGGTTTTTCATCTGAGTATCTACCCATATAATCTTTGCTATCACCATAGTTTTGATTACTTTCAGCATCTACTCCAACTGCTATACCAGCAGCAACTCCTCCGACTGCTGCAGCACCAGCAAGTGTTGCAACACCTTTTCCTAACGCTCCATTACCACGTTCATTACTATTATCTCCCAACTCACCAGCAGATTTGACACTAAACTCCTTATCTAATGAATTTGGATCTCCTAATTCCGCTTCGCCACCATTTGAGCCACCAGAACTAGACATATATCCATAATTTTCATTACTTGAACCAGTCGTATAATCAGGATGTTCAAAGACATCATAATTATCAGGATTTAATGGTCTGTCATCAGCCATAGAAGACATATTAGATAAGAAATTAGCATCTCCTCCTGGAGTTGTTAATCCTAACAACAATGCTCCTGCTCCTGCTGCTCCATATTTAACAACATCAGCCATATCAGCACCAGTATCGTCTCCATTTTGAACAAGTCCATCAACAAGTGAAACTGTTTGATCAATCAATCCACCAGGTCCATCTGGATTAGTGTCTCCAGGTCTTGGAGGTGTTGATCCAAAAGGAATAAATGGTCTTGTTGGTGTTGGTGTTGGATCTGGATCATCTGGTCCAGGTGCTGGAGTTGGATCTGGTTTTGTCGGTGTTGGTTTTGGTGTTTTAGTAGGTTCAGGAGTTGTACTAGGATCCGTTTTGGTTGGTGTTGGTTTTGGTGGCTTCGTTGTTGTAGGCGTTGGTTTAGGTGGTTTCGATGGTGTTGGTTTAGGATTTGGTGGTGTAACTGAACATCCAGAAGAACATCCAGAAGAACATCCACTAGAACAACCAGCAGGAATATCTTCTCTAATGTTTTCCTCTGGCTTTAACTGATCACCATATTCCATATCATCAGTAAAAACAAAATCATCTCTTGGTTCTCCTACAATTACGTCTCCTCCATTATATTCATTCGCAGCTTTTAATATTTCACGAATGCAATTACCAACACGATTTCCTGCATTAACACCATTCACTATTCCTGATGTAATACCATTTAAATCACCTATAGCAGAATTATGAGCTCTAGCTCTCATTGTGTAGTCATGGACTATTTCTCCCTTATCATTTTTTTTAATAATTCTAGACTCATCTGTAATCTTTGCAGAATCGGTAGTAAGAGCAGCTATTTTAGAAGCATGCTCATATGCTGCGCTCAGCTGTATATCTATATCTTCAGCAATCTTCGCTAATTCTATTTCGTCTAATCTTGTGTATTGTGCCATAAAATAACCCTCTTTTCATTGAATATAATTACGTTTTCTCGTATCATCAGCTGCAACTGCAAGCTCATATTTTTCTTTTAAAATATTAATGCATTTATTCAGTTGATTTACTATTCTACCTACAGAATAAGCATCATCTTGAAAAACTGAAGAAGTTAACCTTTCATCTCTTATTTTTTCTAATGCTTGAATATTGTAATATAAAGCAGAAATGTGAGAAGTTATAGAACCTCCTCCACCTCCACCATCACTGTGCATTATTAGTGCCATAAAAAATCTCCTTTCTTATTTTTTTCTTCCATCCGTATTTGTTCTTCTCATAGGATCAAACGGAACAGTAGGACCATAAACATTAGAATTTGGTTCTACAGCAATATTTAACATTGTTAATTCACTTGGTTCAAAGTAAGCGCTCAACTGACTTCGAAGTTCTACAGGAGATGGCAAACTATCTAATGCATTATTTAAATTTTCTAGCATTATGTTATTAACATCAAATCCAGTACGCGGAGCTAAATGAGATACATTATTCAATATACCAGATGCTTTAATATTAGGCATCGCAAAAGGAGTATTAGAACGATCAATAATCTTACTAGCTGCATCAAATCTCATATTAGCAGCATTTGAAGCAGAAGATATAGTATTTACAAAATTATCTAAGCTTCTTTGTTCAGTGACTGGCAAATCCTTATATCTTTGAGAATTAACTACTTTACTATTGTAGTATTCTGTAAAAGATTGAATTCCCTCATTATATTCACTAACCAAACTCTGAGCCGCCTGCAATTGCATATTATTCCTAATACCTTGAGAGCTCATAAGAGTACCTGGTATAAAAAATGAGGTCCAATTCATTACAGTATTATTGCTAGCAACGTCAGAAACGAACAATGACGCAAGGTAAGTTGCATACGCCCCATATTCATCTACATCGAAATTTGAACCAGGAACCCATATATCTAAAGATTGATCAGTAATAACCGGCTCAGCTCCTGTACGTTCTCTAAGCCACTCTTTTCTCTTAGTTATGTCATCGTATGATTCCTCAACAGTTTTAGGCTTTTCATATACAATCGCCCATAAATCGCTTTCTCCGCCACCTTGTAATACCGTCTTGACGCTACCATCTTCGTCAAAAACATATTTATAGGTAACAAGATTACCATCTTTATCTTTAACAGTAATTATCGATTCTCCTCCAGGAGTAGATGGTACTATTGGTTGACCATTATAAGTTGTTTGTCCATGTTCTATCATCGATTGTTTTCTAATGTCATCCATTGTAACATCTTGAGATGCTGCGGCTTCTTCGCTTTCTGTTATTTGATCGTCAAAATTTTCAAGTTTACCGCGTTCCCCAGCGATTTCAGCCTCAGCTTTGGCATAATCATTAGTCGCTTCTGTTGTTGAAACATTAAATCCCTTAAGAATTTTATATAATTTAGGATTATCAGCACATGTATTAAGAAATTGCTGATATAGTTTTTCTCCTCTAACAGAAGTGAATAACGCTCCCGAATTCCCAGAAATATTAATATTATCAGCAACTATTTTATTTATATCAAGTGCATTTTGTAAATAATCCTCAGCATAATCTTGATAATCGTTTTCTAAACCATGAACATTATCATAATCATGAAATACAGTATCGCCCATTTATCTCACGTCCTTATTATTATTCTTCCATTTTATTTAAAGCATCATCAATTTTTTTCCTCATAGGTTCATAGTCCTCAATTGCTTTATCAATTGCTTCTTTAAAAGCTTCAACAGAAGATTTTCCTCCATTTAAGATTTCTACATTCGCTTTGGCTTCAGCCCCACGAATACCGGATGCTTTAGAACTAACCCAATTTTTATCCATTTGAGTTTGATTGGCAACAAAATTGCCAATTGTACTATCAAAAGAAGCTATTTCTTTACCCAAACTAGTTGAAACAGTATCTAGTTCCCCAAGATTTACATTAAATGTATATTTTGGTTCTCTTAATGTTGGTTGTGGCATAATCATCTCTCCTTACATATAGAAATGCTCTAGTGTTTTCTTTACAATAGACCACACTAAATACATCTACCCTTATACATTATATAATACTATTATTTTCAATATAGGTCAAACAAAAAGACTTGTATTTTGTAAATTTTCACAAAATAAAAATCCCTAAGGGATTTCTATTTTTCAATACGTCTTTTTTCAGCAATATCTTTGTTTAATAAGCTAACAAATTCATCATACGAAACAGTAATTGTCTCCTCGCTATCTGCTCTTCTATAAGATATTGTTTTAGCATCTACTTCTTTTTGACCTAAGATAAGCATATAAGGAGTTTTTTTAATAACTGCTTCTCTTAATTTATAACCAAGTTTTTCATTACGAGAATCTAAAGAAACTCTAAATCCTGCTTTCTTTAAGTTATTATAAACTTCTTCAGCATATTCTAAATGATATTCACTATTAACAGGAATAACTTGTACTTGTATTGGAGCTAACCATGCAGGTAAATATCCTTTAGTTTCTTCCAAGTAGAATGCTATAGTTCTATCTAGTGATCCAAAAATTGCTCTATGTAAAACTACTGGAGTTTGTTTAGAACCATCTGGTGCTATATAACCCAAATCAAACTTCATTGGTAAACAGAAGTCAATTTGACAAGTAGATAAAGTAAATGCATTACCTACAGCTGGTTTAACTTGAACATCTAATTTAGGTCCATAGAATGCAGCTTCACCAATCTTTTCTTCGTATTCAACACCAATATCATTCATAATTTTTCTTAAAGCATCTTCTGCCTTATTCCACATTTCATCATCTTGATGATATTTCTTTTTATCTTCTGGATCTCTTAAAGATAATTCAAATTTATAATCCTTAATTCCCATTTCTTTATAAACTTCAAGAATTAATTCGACAACATTCTTAAATTCGGATTCAATTTGATCTGGAGTACAGAAAATATGTGAATCATTTTGGCAGAATGTTCTAACTCTTTCAATACCTTTCAAAGAACCGCTTGTTTCATAACGACAATCTCTTGCTATTTCTGCAATTCTTAAAGGTAAATCTCTATATGAATGAATTTCATTACTATAAATAACCATATGATGAGGACAGTTCATAGGACGAAGAACAAATTCTTCACCTTCAACTTCCATCTTAGGGAACATAGCATCTTGATAGTGTTCCCAGTGACCAGATGTCTTATATAATTCAACATTACCTAATGGAGGAGTTTGAACGTGTAAATATCCTCTATCTAATTCTTTACCTCTAATATAATTTTCTAAAATATTCCACATTGTAAAACCATTTGGTAAATACATAGGTAATCCTTTACCTACTAGATCAGACATAATGAATATTCCTAAATCTTTACCTAATTTACGATGGTCTCTTTCCTTAGCTTCTTCTAACTCTTTTAGATAAGCATTAAGTTCTTCTTCAGTTGGAAAGCATACACCATAAACTCTTTGTAACATCTTATTAGAAGCATCACCCTTCCAATAAGCTCCACTAAACTTAGTTAATTTAAAATACTTAAGTTGCTTAGTATTCTCCATATGAGGTCCTCTACATAAATCAGTAAAGTCTCCTTGAGTATACATACTAATAACTTGTTCAGAATCATCCATTCTACTAATTAAATCAATTTTGTATGGATCATCTTTAAATTGTTCTAAAGCTTCCTCTTTACTAATTTCATGTCTAACAATATTCTTAGCATCTTTAGAACATTTCTTCATTTCTTTTTCAATTTTTACTAGATCTTCATCAGTTAAAGAAACATCTCCTAAATCAATATCATAATAGAAACCTTCTTCAACTACTGGTCCTACCCAGAACTTAGCTTCTGGATATAAATGTTTAACTGCTTGTGCTAGTAAGTGTGCACAGCTATGATTTAACTTATTTAAATCAGCATCTTCTTTAAAATTTACCATCTTATTTTCCTCTCTTTCTTTCTTCTTGATTATGGTCTAATAACAATCTAGCCATTTCTCTTTTTAATTGTTTTAATTCTTCTCTAATCTTTTTTCTTTCATCTTCATCTTTTGTTACTTGTAACTCAAAACGAATTTGAAATAATTTGGCTCTTAACTCGGTGTAGCCAGGAACATCTTCATGTTTCATTCCATCTCTCCTCAAAAATAAAAAAACCACAAAATTGCAAGGAGCAATTCTGCGGTACCATCCTTTATTTTACTTAATTTAGATAACGGCTTTATTTACCGGGTATTATTATACCTCTCAAGAAATAGTAATTATTAAGTCTTCTATTAGTTCACACCAACCACTAACTCTCTTTAAGAAGTTATTTAATAATCGTGTTTTCTCTCATCGAACTACCTAAATGATAAAACTTTAGCCAGTTTTTGTCAAGATTAAGCACTATTATCTATGCAAACTTTCTCTATATTCTAGGGATTTTTTTATTAAATCTCTAAATATAATAATTAAATTCCTTTTACTACCATTATCTAATTTATCATATGGCAAATTAGGTATTCTTTTGGCGTCTTTATATTGCTGTCTCAAATCAACAGCCAACAAATCGAAATCAATAGTAGGACTATTCATTGTAGAATTGTACATATAAGCTAAATAAGTATAATATCTATCTGGATCTATTTCCAGAGTTTCTTCCATCAATTGATAGAAATCATAAACAAATCGACATATATCCCTGTTCGTTTCAAACTGATAATCTGTATTTCTTGAAAAATAATCCTCGTATTGATCAACATTAGATGTTCTAAGAAATACATAATCGAGAAAGGCTTTATGAATATCTCTTTTTTCATCAACTAAATTCTTATTTGCTAAATATTGATTAATATAATCATTAAAATCATATAATTCTTGAGTACCAACCCTAATCTCAAATACATCTCCTTTTTCATATTTAAAAACTATATCATATTCATTTTTTTGATAATTGTACTCTAAACTAATCATATAATTGTGCATCATAGCGTTTCTAATTCTTTGCAGTAACTCTGCTCGCTTATCCCTTAAAGCTTCAACAACATCATATTCAAATTTTTTAAAACTATCGGCTCCCACAAATGCAAATGATGGTACGCTAGTAAACTTAAGGTCAAATTGAGTTCCATCAAAACCAGAAAAAGAGATTAAAAATAATTTATCATTAGCGGCAAACTCGTTACTTTGTTCTTCTGTTTTTAGCATCCCGAAGTTAACTACTAAATCACTTAGTACACTTAAAGCACGTTCTCTTCTAGAGTTAATTACTCTTTTAATTAATTCTCTATTACCTAATATTTCTTCTTTATCAGAAGACCCTTTCATAATTCTTATCGACTGGTTAATATAACTGTCTCTTCTTTTAATGATTCCCAAAAAATCTTTAAATACTTGTTGTGGATTTTCGAAAGGTACCGGATGTTCACAACAATACTTAATAAGCAATCTTCTAGCAAGAGGAGATAGCCTAATTCCATCAACATCCATATCAATTAATTTTATTCTTTCAATAAATGTTCTAACATCTTCAGGCGTTTTACACTTATCAAGGACTTTTTTCACAAACAATACTGAATTCTCATAATCATCTTTCTCAATACCAGCATCGGCAATACTATCTGCTATACTATCTACGCTTTCCTTATCCCATTTATCAAATATACTTGTATTAAAAAATGAATAATAAGGTTTATTCGTTACTTCAGAAAATCTCAATAATAAATCGTCCATTACCATCATAAATTTATTTACGCTTAGTTTTCCTGATAAACGATCAGCACCAAATTCGTTTTTAAAAATCATTTCACCATCTTGTATACCAAAACTATTTGTTCCATAGTTATGACAAATACAATTTCTCATAGTTCTTAAAAATCCTAGTTTATCGTCAGTTTTTGAATAATTCATACTATCAACATTTAATTTACTTAATATATTTACAATTTCTTTTTCTGGTAAAGGTAACCTATAATCAAAAGGTTGCATTTTTTTATTGTTTTCTCCTTTAGGCAAAAGAATATCTATTATTTGAATAAAAGAATATATTTTTGAATTTAAAGAATCATCAATATCCGACCTTTTCATATAATCACCTACTCTTATCAATATTATATCAAAAAAAGATGATTATTCATCATCTTCTACATCATCTTTACTTCCTCTATTCTTAAATTGTAATTGTATTGGTGTTCCAGTAAAGTCAAAATTCTTTCTGATTGTGTTTTCCAAATATCTTTCATAACTAAAATGTACTAACCCTTTATCATTACATCTAAAAGTAAATTTAGGAGGACAAATTCCTGTTTGACTGCTGAAATATATTTTTAGTTTTCTACCTTTATAACCAGGAGCATCATGCAAAGTAGTAGCATCGTGAATTACATTATTTAATAAACTTGTTTTAATTTCACGATGATTATTCTCATACGCACTAATAATCTCTGGCATTAAAGTATGCATTCTTTTTTTAGTCTTAGCTGATAAGAATACTTGTTTAGCATATCTCATAAATTGGAACTCATTCTCTAATTTCAATTTCCATTCTTTAATAGCACTATCTTTATCTTCAATAGTATCCCATTTATTAACAACTAATACTAAACCTTTACCAGCATCTATTGCATAACCTGCTATATGTTTATCATGTTCAATAATACCAGTCGAAGCATCAATCACAACCACACAGACATCGCTTCGATCAATAGCTTTCAAACTTCTAAGTAAACTATACTTTTCTACTGATTCATATATTTTACCTTGTTTACGCATTCCAGCTGTATCAATAACAGTATATTCTTCTCCATTATATTTAAACTTAGTATCTATAGAATCTCTAGTAGTACCAGCAACATCTGATACTATACTTCTCTCTTCATTTAAGATAGCATTAACTAGACTACTTTTACCTACATTAGGTCTTCCTATAACACAGAATTTAATACTAGCGTCCACATCTTCTTCATTTTCATTAAAATCTTCTGTAATAGTTTCCAAAAGTACATCAAATCCTAAATTATGAGAAGCAGAAATAGGAATAACATGTTCAAAACCTAGTTCATAATAATAATAAATTCTTTCTTCTTGCATAGCATAATTATCTAGTTTATTCAAAGCTACAATAACTTTTTTACTAGTTTTCATCAACATATCTCGAATATATAAATCGTTACTTGTTAAATCTTCACGACCATCAACAATGAACACTATAACATCAGATTCAGCTATCGCAATTTCGGCTTGAACCTGGATATCTTTGTTAAAGTCTCCTTCACCTAAATCAATACCACCAGTATCAATTAAAAGAAAAGTTTTATCATCGTAAGTAACATCTCCATAAATTCTATCTCTTGTTACACCAGGAGAATCAAGAATAATAGATTTTTGCTCTTTTATTAAACGATTAAAAATAGTACTTTTACCTACATTAGGTCTTCCTATCAAACAAACAGTTTTTTTCACTATTATCCCCTCCAATTCGTAAGTATTTTAGCATATTTATCATCTTTAGTAAACTTTAGAAAAGAAAAAAACTATTATTAAAATAGTTTTTATACACCTAAAGTTTCAACTGGTTCTTCCAATACATCTGGATAAACATCTTCTCCTTGGAAAAACAAGAATACCTTTCCTTTAATATAACCTTCAATATCAAGTCTAGTAACTAATATAGGATTCATTATCATTCTTTCTTCTGGAACTTCTATCAAATCAGCAAATTCTTCTTCCATAGCTTCATATCTTTCTTTTTCTCTTTTAGCAATTTGATATTCTTTATCAATACCACATTTATCAATAACATCCTCTGCTAATCTTTTTTCAAATCTATATGTATCTTTATCAGCATATTTTTCTCTTCTTTGTTCCATAGTCATTTTATAATCTTCAATAAACATCTCTTCAAAAACTTCAAGTCTATAACTGACTAATTCATCCGTAGCACCCAAGTTTTCCCAAATCATTTTTCTTGTACTAACTAACATGTCATATATCGTTATTATATGATCAAGTTCTAGAGTTTTTATTTTACTCTGAACAAGAGATATTTTCTTTTGCATTTCTTCTTTAGAATAACCGGCAGTCAAGGAGATAGGAAAGTCAACTTCAGTAACCCCACTATTTTTTAGCATAGTTTTAAATTCTTTATGTGTATATAACTTCACGTCTATCACCTACGTCCCTATACTCTAACAATATAATAACATAAATTAAAAAAAAAGACACCATTATTTAGTGTCTATATTGTCTAGTATTATAGAGTAAATTTCTTCTCTACCTTTTTTAGTAATAGAAGAAAACTGTACAATATTATCATTACCTTTTAATTCAAAAGCTTCTTGTAAAGCTTTATCACACTTATCACGCTCTTTTTGTTTTACTTTATCACATTTAGTGGCAACAATTGTTACATCTAAATGATAATATTTCAAGAAGTTATACATTAATTGATCATCTTCAGTTGGTTTATGACGATAATCAACTAATAAAAATACTCTCTTTAAACTAGTTCTATTAATTAAATACTCTTCAATCATTAAACCAAATTTCTTTTGAATATCTTTATTAACTTGTGCATAACCATAACCTGGAGCATCAACCAAATAAAAACTATCATTAACTAAATAAAAATTTAATGTTTGTGTTTTACCAGGAGTTGCACTAGTATGAGCTAAGTTCTTTCTTGCAACAATAGAATTTATAAATGAACTTTTTCCTACGTTACTTCTACCTACTAACAAAAACTCTGGAATATCATCTTCAGGATATTGACTAGTTCTTGCTGCTAAAACTTTTAAATCTGCGGTCTCTATTTTCATATATTTCTTCACCACTCACCCATATTTAAACAAAAAAAAGAAGTGATGTCAAATCACCTCTTTTTTATTCTACAGTAACACTCTTAGCTAAGTTTCTTGGTTTATCAATATCGCAACCTTTTAACTTAGCAGCATAATAAGCAATTAACTGACATTTAACTATAACAAGCATACTTTCTACTAAATCAATTCTCTTTGGAACTAAAATTAATTCTTTATATAATTCTTTATCTTCCAATTCTGTATTAGTAATAACAATACTCAATGCTCCACGAGAACATACTTCCTTAACATTACTAACTGTTTTAGCAGCAATACTTTCATCAGTAATAATACTTAATACCGGTGTATTTTTATCTACTAAACTAATAGTACCATGCTTTAATTCTCCAGCAGCATATGCTTCACTATGTAAATAACTTACTTCTTTTAGTTTTAAAGAAGCTTCCATACATAATGCATAATCGACTTTTCTACCAATATAGAAAATGTCCTTACGATTATATATTAAATTAGCTACTCTTTTAGTGTCAGAATCATTTTTAATTAATTCTTCCATATCTTTGCTCAAAGTTTGATATTCTTCTAAAATTTCCTTCTTTAAGTGATTATTCTTAATACCCAAGTAGCAAGCAATAATAGATAATATTGCTAATTGACACATATATGCTTTTGTTGTTGCAACAGCTATTTCTGGTCCTGCTTTAATGTAAATTACATTATCTGCTTCCCTAGCAATTGAAGAACCAACAACATTAACAATTGCTAATGTATCTATACCTTCCTCTTTTGCTTTTCTCAACACTGCTAAAGTATCAGCAGTCTCACCACTTTGACTTATTAAAATAATGAGTTCGTTTTTACCATAAATATGTTCAGTATAACGGTACTCTGAAGCTATATCTACATCTACCCCAACTAAACCATATTTCATTATTAAACTCTTACCTACTAAACCAACATGATATGCACTACCACAACCAATAATTGTAATATGATCATATTTAGTTAAATTATATTCGTCTAATAAATTAATATTATCCAAATATGGCTTTATAGTATCCATGACTACCTTTGGTTGTTCATTTATTTCTTTTAACATGAAATGTTCATAACCACCCTTTTGCGCAGCTTCTTTACTACCATCAAAAGTTAATAAATCTTTTGGGCAAACATTCCCATCCTTATCATAAATAACAACATCATCGCCATCTAATACCGCATACTCATCATTAAGTATTAAATAATACATATTTGTAAATCCTAAGATAGCTGGTACATCTGAAGCAATATAATTTCCTTTAGGGCTAACTCCAATAATTAAAGGGCTATCTTTTCTAATAGCATATATTTTATCTTCACCATCTACTAAGATTCCTAAAGCATAACTTCCTACTAACAAATATTTTAAGTCAGCTAAAACTGTTAACATATCCCCTTTAAAAGAATACATTTTATCAATTAAAGCTGCTATTACTTCTGTATCAGTTTCACTTTTAAAATCATAATCCAAAAGACTACCTTTTAATTCATTATAGTTTTCAATAATACCATTATGAACAACTGTAATCTTTCCTACTTTATGAGGGTGACTATTAATATCACTTGGTTTACCATGTGTAGCCCATCTAGTATGGCCAATACCAATATTACTCTTAATATCTTTGCCAACTTTTTCACGAAGTTTTTTAATTCTTCCCTCACATTTTATAATTTTAACTTTATTTTTTTCGACATATGCAACACCGGCACTGTCATAACCTCTATATTCTAGAGATTCTAATCCTTCTAGTATTTTATCAAGGCAATTTTCCTTACCTATGTATCCTACTATTCCGCACATAAAAATTTCCTCCATATAAAAACTATATGGAGGATTATCATTTGTTATAATTTTGATTTTACTTTTTAAATAATCCTAACGCTCCCACAATCACGTAGTAACACCCGCCGAATCTTTCGAAAATTACTATCCTCGTCATCCTCTCTGGGACCTGGCGCTAACTATCGACTACTTCCTTTCTTGTCTCTAGCTTTAAACTAATTATAAAGGAATCTATTTGTCAGGTCAAAAAAATAGAGTAAGTTTACGTAAATTTACTCTATTCAAAAACAACTTCTAAACTATCTAAAATTATATTAACACTATCTAAAACGATATCATAATATTTGCTTTCTGCTTCATAATAAACAACAATCAATTTAGCATCTTTTTTATAAAGATTAACTAACACTTGTTTCTCATTATTCTCATATAAATACGAATAAGATTCATATTTATCACTAACATTATCTGACCTATTAATAAGTACATATCCATCATTTTGATTTTCAATACTATAAATAATATCATCTATAATATCTTTTAAACTTGTGTCAATAAAATTTGTATCTAACAGTTTACATTGAATCTTTAATTCACTTTTTGTTTTTTTATGAATTAAATATAATTCATCTTTATCATTTTTAACATTCCAAGTCGTATCATAACTAACCTTAAAATTACTATTTTGATAATTCTTAGTCCCCACTTTATCCTTTAGAACAAAGAAAATAGATAAGCCAATAGCTAATAATAATACTACTACAATTATTATCTTTATTTTCTTCATATTACTTCTCCACTACTAAAACTATTAAATAGTTAAAACTTTCCTTAATAACTACTCTATAATCATTATTTTCATATATTTTCTTATTCTTAGCGTCTTGAACTAAAACGAAATTCTCTTTATTTAATTCATCAATAAAGCCAGATATTAAATAGAATGAATCTATTATTGAAGAATCTAAAGTTCTATATCTTAAACTCATTATTCTATCTTCATAAGAAGCTTTAATTAAATCAAATTTAATAGTTTCTTTAAGATTTCCAACCTTACTTAAACGATCATATACTTTCTTAGGTACTGTAAAGTATTCTTTTTCATTTTTTAAAGAAACATAATACTTATCTTTAAACTCCTCAACATTAGTACTCTTAATATTAGAAAAATCTTGTTTTACCAATAATCCTTGTAATTCTTCTAAATAATCCGTACTATTCGCATATGATAATTCGGAATATAATTGATCTCCTACAGAAAAACCTACCACTTTGCCATCTTTATTAAACAAAGCACTTCCAACTTCACTTTGGGATAATGCAAATAGATTCTTTAATCTACCATTAGACATCGAAACAAAACTACCATAATTAATACTAAAACCATTATTATTCTTACTATTAATTGTGAATAAATGATCATCCAATTTTAGAGAATCTGATTTAGCAAATTCTACTTTTTTACCAACTTCCTTGTTTAATTTTAAAACAACAACATCATAATCAACTTGAGCAGCTATAATACCCTCTATTTTGTAAGCATTACCATTAACATCATTAACATATACGTAATTACTATTAGTTAAAAATTGTTGGAATAGTGACCAAGCAGTAACAACAATACCTTCTCTTAAGAAGAAACCACTACCATACATATTATTTGCACTATCAGCCATTCCTGTTATTTGTACAACCTCACCATTATGTTTATTAAACAAATCTCTCAACAAATCTTCACCTACAGCATTCGCTGGTTTATCACTAAGAGACATCGTTTTATAAGTAGCACCAATAACATTACCTGTTTCTTCTTGTTTTGCTATCTTTTCAAAGAAGTCATTCATTTTATTACCAACAGTTACCCAAGGGTAATAAACTCTATACTCACCATTATCTTTCTTTAACCAATAAGTGAACACTATAGCATTTTCATTTCCGTTAACTTTAGCATCCCTTATATAAGCAAAAGCTAATAAATCATTGCCATTAAAAGGAACCGTTTTAATATCGCTAAGGTATCCACCTTCAACTCGATACTTTTTCATTTCTGAAAAATATGTATCTCTTAAAATACCACTTGCTAATGCTTTTGCTCCATCTTTTTTATCAATATACATTTTTTTAGTATATTCTTTTAACTTAGTTGCTTCATCTTTGTTACTTTGTGTAATATTAATTAATTCTTTAACAAGATTAAATACAGCTTTATCATTTTCTACTTCTTGTTTAAAACCATCTAAATCAATTTTATAACTAGCATCCAAATTATTTACAAGACTTTTACCTCGTGAGTTAATCTCTATTTTATTAACATCTACATTAAATGCCATTACTGTATTCATAGCAAAAAATGATAATAATATAATCAAAATCTTTTTCATCAACCCACCTCCTACAAATAACTCTTTAACACTTCAACGATTACTCTACTTGCTGGCTGAGCTAACTCTCCATTTAAATAGCAATCATGAAATGCTTCTGCAATAGTTTCGTCGTAAATATAGTTTCCACTTTTATCTTTTGCCATAGCATAACCGGAAATAGATTCTCTGAATCGATCAAAAGATAAATTATCACCATAAGTACTTCGGTATTTATTATATGCTTCTTGTAACATCTTCAAACTGAATTTACCTACGTTAAAATCTTCATAAATTGTAAATAATTTATCTGAATCTCCAGCTTGGACAAAATTAAGTCTACCAGATTTATAATGATTACATAATGCTACAAAGGCTAAGTAATGACCAAACTCATGAGCTATAGTACTAGATCTCGTTGTGTTTGGTGGGAAATATCCAGCATCTACACCTTTTTTAACAGTATTATTAAGTTTTCTTGTATCTAAAAAATACTTAGCATTCAATATAATCTGTGATTTTATTGCAATTGGATAACTAGTATTTGTTTTACTAGTACCAAAAGTAAATACTGGCATAAAAGCAGCAATATAAGTAACTTTTTCAACGTTAGCTAAAGTAATATTAGTCAAATAATTTCTTGCTGAAGGATAGTTGTTATAAATATGAGAAACAACACTTTCTAATTCAAGTGCTAAATCAGCATCCATTTCACAAAAATTAATTGCTGTAATTCCATAATTACTTGTTATTTCTTTTTCTATTGCAACTACGTTAGGTAAACAATTTACTTTTTGTCTATTACTATCACTGGCAATTAATTTTAAAACATCATTCAAATTGTTGAATGTTAATTGATCAAAATACTGTCTATCATAAATAATAGAAGTAACACCTATTCCAGAATTCTTACCAGTTTGACCAGACTTAGATACTCCCTCATATTGCAACATATCATCATTTTCTAAGGCAACATTAGCATTTCCACCCTGTTTAAAATTAGTAACATCTCTTCCAAAATAATAATCTGTGCCTGCATAATTCTTAAAAATAAAAATTGCACACACAATTAATATCGCTACAAAGCAAAAACCTGCAAACAATTTATTGCCATTTTTTGCTGGTCTTGATTCAACTTGTTTTACAACACTATTATCATAATTATATTGTGGCTGTTGAGAAATGCTTTGATTATTAAATTGTGGATAATTTAATCCGGAACTAAAAGCATTATTATTTCCTTGAACTGTAGGAAATTCTCTATAAGAGCTTGTAGTAGTATTTCTAAATGTTGATGATTGTTTTTCTTTCTTTTCTTTTCTAACATACTTAGCTTTACTACTTTTTGCTCCTGTAGCATCAACACTAGCATCTTTAGAATAAACATTATAATATTTACTATTTTTTGCTGATTCGCTATTTTCTTTAGCCGTTTTATAATCTATATAACTATTAAAATTCTTTAATTCTATATCTTTTTCTTTTTTAGGTTTCGTTTTAGTTAAACCAATAAAAGAAGCTTTAGCAACTTTAGTTCCAGCAGATTCAACTTGATCACTTTTTACAAATTTACTTTTATATACTTTTTTATCTGTTTTTTTCTTAACATTCATCTTAGATGATTTAGCAACAGTTGTTCCTGCAGAAGCAATATTGCTGCTAGAAACAAATTTGTTTTTATATCCCTTATTTAATGGAGCAGAACAATGAGGGCAAGTTTTGCCCGTGTAATTATTAGCAATTTCTTTTTGACACTTTTTACAAATCATCATTACACCTCCATTATCATTATTAATTATATCATAAAAAACACGATAAAAAAGAAAAAAGAAGAAGATTACTCTTCTTCTTCACTTCTTTCTTCTTTACCAGCAAGTACCTCACGAGGTTTAGAACCATTTTGTGGTCCAATTACTCCTCTTTCTTCCATAATATCTATAATTCTTGCTGCTCTATTATAACCAAGTCTAAATCTTCTTTGAATTAAGGAAGCACTAATCTTACCGCTTTCCATTGCAAATTCATAAATCTCATTATATAAAGGATCGTCGTCTGTACCTCCAGGTCCAGAACCAATGCCATTACTTGCACCACCAGGTCCTTCATTAGCTGCATTTTGGAATTTTTCATCATATACAGCAGTTTGTTGATCCTTGCAAGCATTTATAACTCTTTCGATTTCATCATCAGAAACATAACATCCTTGAATACGATCAGGTGTATTTTGGCCTAATGGTAAGAATAACATATCACCTTTACCTAATAACTTCTCTGCACCAACACCATCTAAAATAGTACGAGAATCAACTTGTGAAGCAACGGCAAAAGCAATTCTTGAAGGTATATTAGCTTTAATAATACCTGTAATAATATCTGTACTAGGTCTTTGCGTAGCTGTAATCAAATGAATACCAGCAGCTCTAGCAAGTTGTGTAATTCTTAAAATAGAATCTTCAACTTCTTTTCTTGCTACTAACATTAAGTCTGCCATCTCATCAATTATTACAACTATATATGGCATCTTATTTTCTTTTTTACCTTTACGTTCCATTAAAGCGTTATAATCTGCAATCTTTTTAACCTGAGCGTCAGCAAATGCTCTATAACGATCTTCCATCTCTACAACTATTCTTTGTAATGTAGCAGATGCTTTCTTTGGATCTGTTACAACAGGTAACAATAGATGTGGTACACCATTATAGTTTGATAACTCAACTTTTTTAGGGTCTACCAATACCAATTTAACCTCATCAGGTCTATATCTCATCAAAATAGAAATAATAATACTATTTGTACAAACTGATTTACCAGAACCAGTAGAACCAGCTATAAGTAAGTGAGGCATTGTTGTAATATCAAAGAATCTTGGATTACCCATCAAGTCTTTTCCTAAAGCAACTTGTATTCCCTTGTTACTATTAATATTCTGTAAAATACCCCTAATCTTAACTGCTGATATTTCTCCATTTGGAAGTTCAATTCCGACTGTATTCTTTCCTGGTATTGGAGCTTGAATACGAACATCTTTAGCAGCTAAAGCTAAAGCTATTTCCTTATTAATTCCTAATAATCTACTAACCTTAGTTCCAACTGGAAGTTCTAATTCATATTGAGTAACAGCTGGTCCAACGTGTGTAGCTACAACCTTCGCTCCAGGTATTTGGAAATCAGCTAAAACTTTAACTAAATCATTACCTTTAGCAATTAATGCTTTAGCACCAGATATCTCGTTATTAGTTTCTGGTGGATCTAATAATGTAATTTGTGGTAAAACATACATATTTCTAGCAGGAACAGTTGGAAGTTCTTCCACAGGTGCAACTTCAACTTCTTGCTTAACTTCATTAGCAATTTGGACTGGAGTTTCCTTTGGCTCTTCCTTTTTCTTTTTACCAAACAAACTTAACAAAGACTTACGAGGTCTTTCAACTTCTTCCTCTTCATCTTCAGAATCTTCTTCATCGTCGTCATCATCATCTTCGACAACTCTACTCTTAAGGTTATTAATTCCAACCCCCAAGTATTCGCCTATATCAACATCAAAAATCATTATTATTGCAATCAAAGCCAACACAATTAAAACAACTATTGTTCCAACTTTAGCAAATAAACTTACCAATAACGATGCAATCCCTGCACCAATTATTCCACCACCAACTTTAATACTACTCTGTCCGCTATTTAACACGTTAGAGTTTTCAACTATTGTATTTACTCTTGCTTTATAATTGTTAATCGTCGCATCAACAATATAATTTGATTTATAGTTATTAACAAAATAGAAATGTGAAAATACTAAAGTTACAATAACAAGTATGAAAAAACCACCGAATGTAGAATTAAATATTCTTGGCATGTTTTTTTCAACTATCATAAATATTCCTAAAAAGAATAATAATAGAAGTAAAATAAACCACCATTCACCTACCAAAAACATAGCGCATTTTTTTAGTAATAAGCCAACTGGACCCAATCCTAAACCAAGAATTGAAACAACAATTAAAAGTAAACCCACTACTAAAAAGGTGAATTTTCTATTCTCCATTTTTTGTCTTTTTGATGACCTTCTTCTACCCATATTAATCACCATAATAATTATAACCCATTTTTAACCCTAAAAGCAAAGAAAAAACACGTACTTTACTACTCTATTAATATTATCCATACTTTACGTAAACATCTTGTATTTTAAACGTTAGATTGTTATAATTATAAATGTTAAGGAGGAAAACATGAAAAAGAAATTATTTTTACTAGCTATTTCCGTACTTATGATTTCAGGGTGTGGAAAAGTACCAACATTATCAAATGGCGACGAAGTTCTTGTAACACTTAAGGATGGTAATAGTATCAGTGTTACTGAATACTATGAAAAATTAAAGAGTGAAGAATCTTCTGTAAACATTATGGTCGAAATGGTTGATAAAAAAATCTTAGAAGACAAGTATAAAGATAAGGTAGAAGAAGCTAAAACTGAAGCTGATAACCAAATGTCAACATTAGAACAACAATATGGAGATCAACTTGATCAAGTAATCCAACAATATACTGGATTATCTGGTGCAGATGCTTACAAATCTTACGTATATATTGAAACATTAAGAGGATATGCAATTAAAGACTATGCTAAAAAACAAATTACAGAAAAAGAAATCAAGAAATACTATGAAGATAAAGTTGTTGGTGATATCAAATTAAGTCATATCTTAATCTCTTCAAAAGCTGCAGCTGATGCAACTGACGAAGAAAAAGCTAAAGCAGAAAAAGAAGCTAAAGAAAAAGCTGAAGCTATTATTGCTGAATTAAACAAAACTGCTAAAAACGAAGTCGCTAAGAAATTTGCTGAATTAGCAAGCGCTAAATCTGAAGACGCTGTTACAAAGAAAAATGGCGGATCATTTGGATTCATCAACAAAGATACTTTAAGTAGTGAATATGATGAACTTGTAGATGCTGCTTATAAATTAAAAGATGGCGAATATTCAACAAAAGTAGTAAAAACTGAATTAGGATATCATGTAATTCTAAGAACTGAAACAAAAGAAAAAGCTAGCCTTGATAGTGTTAAAGATAACATCATTGATACTTTAGCTACTGACTATATAGCTAAGAATAGTGTTGTTAAAGTAAAAGCTTTACAAGAATTAAGAAAAGAATACGGATTTAAAATTGAAGATTCTGGTTTAAAAACTAGATACGCAACTAACATCCAAGAAGAACTTAATTACTATCAACAAGCTGATCAAGAAAGTACATCAAAAGAATAAAAAAAAGAACTTAATAGTTCTTTTTTTTTACATTATTTCATCTATATCAGAATTACTAAAACCTTTTTGCAATAATTTAATTCTCGTTTGATAAACTAATTCATTACCTTCATATTTTTTACTTAGTTTATTATAAATCTTATTATATTCCTTTTGAAGAATACTATTATCAACATTAATATTCATAGTGTTAATTACTTCTTCTACCATCCATTTATAATAACCCATATTACACAAATCATATAAAATCTTTTCTCTTAATCTATAGAATCCATAATTATGATTAGCATTTACTTTCTTTTTAACAATACTCTCTATTTTATCAATCCATACTTGATCGTTTATTTTATCTAGACTATCTTTAAATTCTTCCAACTCAAACCCTAGTTTAACTAGGTCTTTTTTTATCTTTTCCGGCCCATTATTGCTTAAATTAACCTGATCTGATAAATAACACTTCAAATATACTTCTTTATTTAAATAACCATCTTTTTTAAGTTTATCAATAGTTTCTCTTATTACACTTTTACTATAAACTTTATCCAAATATGTGAATACTTCTTTTTCTGTCCTTAATTTAGTACTGATGTACTTCAAAGCTTTATAATAAGCTTCCAACTTATCATTATATTCTTTAATTTCTAAAAACTCTTCTTCTGTTATCTCTTTTTTTCTAAGCAATTGATACTTAATAATAACGTCATCATATAACCTAACTTCTTCATCATCGATAGTCACTTTATATTTATTACTCTTCATTTTGACATATTTTTTTATCTTCATGTTAACACCCAATTAAATTATAACAAATGTCCAAGCATCCATCAAGAACGTTTGTTCTTATTTTTCCCTTTTAAAAAAGCCTAGATATTATTATCTAAGCTTTCTTTATATTCCTTACAATCATTATCCAATGCTTCAATAAGTTTATCAACATCTTCCCTACTATGCGTTCTAACGCCAGAAGCATATTTATGTCCGCCACCTCCATATAAAGCAGCAGTTTCATTTATTACTGGACCTTTGCTTCTAATGTTAACTTTATATATTTCGTTCTTTTCATCAAAAGTAACAAACGTCCAAGCATATACATCACGAATATTACTAAAATCATTAATCATATTAGAAGGTGTCGCAGCATCTACACCATATTCTTTTAAAACTTCTGGTGTAATATACAAATAAGCGAATCCATTCTCTGTAATATTCAAATTAGCAGCTAAATATCCATGGAACTTAATCTCACTATAAGGTCTTTCATAAAGAATATTATAAAGGCTAGTAAAATCAATTCCTGTCTTATCAATTAAATCTGCAATTAATCTAAATGTTTTAGAAGTTGTATAACTTATCAAGAAACGATCACTATCAGAAACAACACCTAAGAATAAATTCTCGGCAATCTTTCTATCTACTTTCAATTTAGTATTTAAAATAAATTCCGTTATCATCTGACAAGTACTTGAAGAAGTCTCATCAACCCAATCGCATTCGCCAAAATCTTCTTCAGAAGGATGGTGATCAATTTTGAATACTTCTTCAAAAGAATTCATATCAACTCCATCTACCCTTGATTTGTTAGGTACATCTAATGCAATTAATAAGGCATTTTCAAGTTTAGTTTCATCTATACGATCTAAATTACCATAAATTCTAAACTTAGCAACACTTACACCAACAGCATAAACATTTTTCTTTGGATAATTAAGTTTAATTGTATCTCTCAATGCTATTTGCGAAGCAATAGCATCAGGATCTGGACTAATATGACGAGCAATAACAATTGTGTCATATTGTTTAATCTTTTTTAGTATTTTTCTATGTTCAATACTCATCATATTAACACCCTTTCTATTCTTTTATTCTTACTTTTCAATTAAATTATAAGTATCTCTAATAATCATTATTTCTTCATTAGTTGGAATTACGTAAACAGGAATCTTAGAATCTTTAGTAGTAATTAAGCCTTCATGAACATCTTTCCATCCAGCAATCTTATCATTAGCTTCTTCATCTACTTCAATACCAAATGGTTTTAATTTTCTTAAGATTGCAGCTCTTGTTTCTGCACCATTTTCAAGTACACCAGCTGTCATTACCATAGCATCTACTTTTCCATCTAATTCAATATAGTATTCAGCAATAAATCTATTAATAATATCAACATACATATCTAAAGCTAAGATAGCTCTTTCGTTACCTTCAGCTATAGCTTTTTCAACATCTCTATTATCATTGTATCCACAAATACCTAATAAACCACTCTTCTTATTTAAGTCATTAGTAATTTCAGATACATCTTTTCCTGTTTCTTTACAAACATATTCAATAATAGATGGGTCGATAGAACCACATCTAGTTCCCATCATTAAACCATCTAACGGAGTTAATCCCATTGTAGTATCAAAACATTTACCATCTTTAATACAACTAATAGATGCTCCACTACCTACGTGACAAATAATTAAATTAACATCATCTTTGCCTAACATCTTTTTCATTGTTTCAGTAATATATTTATGACTAGTTCCATGGAAACCATATTTTCTTACGCCATATTTTTCATACCATTCATAAGGTACTGGATACATATAATTAACTTGTGGCATTGTTTGATGGAATGCAGTATCAAATACTGCAACATTTGGAACACCAGGTAATGCTTTTTGCATAGCGGCAATACCAGCTAAGTTCCCTGGATGATGTAATGGTCCAAGTTTAGTTAAATCTTTAATATCTTGAACAACTTGATCATCGATTAATACAGAATCAGAGTACTTTTCTCCACCATGTAATACACGGTGTCCTACACCTTTGATTTCATCTAAACTTTCAACAGCTTTATATTTTAGAATTTCATCTAACATAACTTGAACTGCTTCAGTATGATCTTTTAAGAACTTTTCTCCTTTAATTTTTTCACCATTGATTTTTGTGTTCCAGAAAGAATCTTCAAAACCAATTTTTTCAATATAACCGCTGATTATTACTTTTTCTTCAGGCATTTCAAATAATTGAAACTTAAGTGAAGAACTACCAGCGTTAACACATAATAATTTCATTTCATAACACCTCAAATGTATTATACAAAAAAAAGAAAAGAATATCTATCTTTTTATAATAAATCTTCAAAATCATTCTTTTCTTCTTTAGCACTTATTTTAATAACTTCATGTCCTTTAATTGCTTCATAGATTAATGCCTCAAAATCAAAGGCTTGTTCACTTTCTCTAGCTTTTTCAAATGTCGGATTAATAACTGGATGATCAGGAACAAACACTGTACAGCAATCTTCAAACGGTAGAATACTTGTTTCATATGTATCAATTTTTTTAGCTAAATCTATTATTTCTGTTTTGTCAAAACAAGCTACTGGTCTAATAACAGGTATTCTAACTACTTCATTAATAACGTTCATACTAGTTAAAGTTTGACTAGCTACTTGACCAATACTTTCACCATTAACAATAATCTTACAATTATTCATACGAGCAACTCTTTCTGTAATCCTATACATCATTCTTCTCATAATTGTAATTAAATAATCACGAGGACACTTCTTTAATATCTCTGTTTGAATATCCGTAAACTTAATAACATGTAGTTTAATATCATTATTATAAACAGCAAGTTTTTTAGCTAATTCAATTACTTTATTCTTAGCTTCTACACTAGTATGAGGAGGACTTTCAAAATATAAACATTCAAGTCTTACACCTCTTTTAATTGCCAAATAACCAGCAACTGGTGAATCAATTCCACCACTAAGCATTAGCATACCTTTACCAGCTACACCTACAGGATATCCACCAATTCCTTCTTCAGAATTAAAATATACATAAACATCCTTTAGTCTTACTTCAACATTTACTTCTAATTCTGGATTATGAACATCAACACTAATTCCGTCAATATTCTTTAAAAGTACAGCTCCTACCTTACGAGATATTTCCATACTTTCCATCGGATATCTCTTATCGCTTCTTTTAGTAATAACTTTAAATGTTTTAAACTCTTTATATTTAACTAAATCTAAAATCATTTTACTAAAAGTATCAAAGTCTTTATTCTCAAGTTTATAGGCAATAACATATTCATGAATTCCAAACACTGTATGTAATTTAGATAATATTGTTTCAAAGTCTTCTTCTTTACCTTCAATAAACATTCTACCTTTATCAAATTCTAAAGAAACAGCTAAATCACTTAAACTAAAACTAATATTCTTTTTCAATTGATTTAAAAACATATTAATATTAGCTTTCTTAGTACTTAATTCCCCATACTTAATCATTATTAGTTTTTGCATAGTATCACCCCAAAACTAACCATAATTATACTAAAAAAAACAAAAAAAACAACCAAAGTTGTTTATTTTATTTTTCTTAAAGATTTAATTGCTAAAGATGTAGCAACCCTGTCTGCTATCATATCCCTTTTCTTAGCATATTCTGAAATAGCATTACCTAATATTTTATTCATTTCTTCTCGAATAATAGCAACCATTTTAGTTGATGGGAACTCTGGATGCGCCAATCTCAAATGCATAATAAAATCTTTCAATTCCTTATATAAAACTTCCAAAAATCTTTTATAGTCTTCAGAAACATTTTCTACTTTAAGCGGTTCACTATACACTTTAGTATCATAAAAAGGTTCACACCTATACCCATCTGTATAATCAAATGGTTCAATTTCAATAACACCCTTTTTATAACTTTTAACTTTATCTAAGTCAAAAAGACATAATGTTTTAACAGAATAACATCTTATTAATTCATTTTTATTTTGAGCATTTAAATCGTACATTTTATAAGGATCAAGATAAATACCATCGTAATCTTCTGATAATCTTTCAAAATTATATCTATACTTTTGTTCTAAAGCTTCAAATCCTTCTCGATCACTTATTTCTAAAATATTTGCATTATCTTTCAAAGAAACAATAACACAATCCATTTTAAATGGCTCATCAGGACGTGCATAATTAGTGTAATAAAATGGTTTATTCATAATAAAATCTAACCATTCATTAAACGTTGGCGCAAAAAAAATAGTATTCCATAATCCTCCAGCCGGTTTAACTTTTCTATCACTATTAACTACTTGATAAAAGTATTCTTCTAACAATTTATCTGTTCCAATACTAATATATTCCATATACATCACCGAACAGGATAATATTTTACTATTTTCTATAAAAAAAGCAAATTTACTACATAAAAAAAGACTGTAATTCAACAGTCTTAACTCTTACAATTAGACATCGCTCCTAAGTCATAAACATTCTTATAACCTGCCATCTTTAAACTGTTATAAGCTTGTCCACTTCTATTTCCACTCTTGCAGTAAACAATTATAGGTGTATCTTCCAAAATAGAATCGATTAGTGTTACTCCAGGATTAACAATTACATCATACGGAATATTTTCTGCTTTATCTAAATGTCCTTCATCATATTCTTCTTTAGTTCTAACATCAATTAATCGAGGATTGTTGTCACCTTTCATTATTTCTTTCATTTGGCTACAAGTAATCTTTCCTGATTTAATCTCTTCTTTTTCTTTTTTACCGCACCCCACTAATAGTAAAACTATTACTATTAATATCAATATTTTCTTATTCATGTTTATTCCTCATCATTTCATCTAATTCTTTATATTTACTTTTAAATAAATTTAAGAATTTACTAATTTCTTCGTTAGTAGTTACATAACTTAAACTTATTCTAATCGTTGATGTAGCTCTCTTTCGATCATTATATATTGCCATCACACTAGTAGATAATTCCCCACTACTACAAGCTGTATTAGTACTTAAATATACTTCATCATCTTCCATACTATGGATAAATGTTTCTGGTCTTATATTTTCTAAACTAATATTTAAAATATGTGGTATAGAGTATTTTGTTTTATTTATAATAACTCCATCATATTTTGCAAGCTCATTACATATTCTTTCATTAAACTTTAATACTTTAGCTTCCTTCTCTTCTAAGTTTTCTAAAGCTATTCTACAAGCTTTAGATAAAGCTACTATTAAAGGCAATGGTGGTGTTCCACTTCTTAAATCATTAAAATGTCCACTACCATGAATTAAAGGTACTATATTAACCTTACTATTCTTAAACAAAAAGCCAATACCTTTGGGTCCAAAGATCTTATGTCCACTCATAGACGCCATATCTACATCATGCATATTAACTGGTATCTTACCAATAGCTTGTGTCATATCTGAATGGAATATCGTATTAGGATTCTCTTTCTTAATGATTTGTCTTAAAGTTTTTAGTGGCTGTCTTATACCAACCTCACTATTAACAGCACAAATACTAACTAAGATTGTATCCTCTCTAACTTTATTCTTTAAGTCTTCAAAATCTACTAATCCCTCTTCATCATTATCTACATAACTTATCTCATATCCTTGTGTTTCCAAAAACTCACATACCTTATAAATAGAAGGATGTTCTAATTTAGAAACAACTATATGTTTACCTCTATTTTTATAAGCTAAAGCTACTCCCTTTAAAGCCATATTATTACTTTCTGTAGCTCCACTAGTTATTATTAATTCATCTTCATTTATATTAAATAATTCACATATCTGTTTTGTTGCACTATTAAGTAATACTTTAGACTTAACTCCTAAAGCATGTATAGAGTTAGCATTACCCATATAGTCTCTAGTTGCTTTATTATAACTTTCTAAAACATCATATAAAACAGGTGTTGTAGCTGAATAATCTAAATATATCATATCAAAATCACCTATTATAATTATAAAGCATCTAATAAAAATAATCTACAAAATAAAAATGATTATATTAATTTATCTAATATAATCATTAACATTTATAAATGGATTTTTAAATTCTCCTCTGCCCGTTGGACGATATAAATTAAAGTTTCTTCCTGGCTTCGTGACTTTATCTATAGAAGGATATAAGGCATATTCTCCATTATAAGCCGCTTGAAACATATTACCATTCGAATTAGGAAATTTAGTTCTAACGAGTTCATTACCAACATAAATCATTGTATGCCCAGACTTTCCTTCGCCTGTAATCAAAACATCCCCCGGCTTACATATCTCATCAACATTATCTGTTGTTTTAACCACTGTAACCAATTCCCATTTTGGATTGTTTTGTAAATACTCAATTTGTTTACGAGGACCAGCTGTATTAAAATCCGGATCAACAGTTGCTCTTATAATACCTGCTGCAGCCTGAGCACAAGAAGCATAGGCATTATTATCATGATATTTACCAATCGTTGCATCCATAATAGCATAAAAATTATTTAATCTACTGTCATTAATCTGACGCCAAGGGTTTCCTTCTGGTTGCTCCAAATGTCCTTCTGGAGTAGCTGTCGGAGATAACTTTACTGCTAATGCAGCTATATCAGAATTTGAACCATGCTCTTTTTTCCACTCTTCAAACACTTGCTTATTCTTATCTCTAATTTCTTGATCTTTCTTAAAGTTTTCTTTTTGTTTATGTTCATCTTCTTTTTCTTTAGCTTTCCTCTCAGCCTCTTCTTGAGCTTCTTCTTTTTGTTTTAAAGATTCTACTCTTTCTTTTGTAGCACTATCTATACACGTTAAAAGATTAAAGCCTTTTTCACCAACTAAACTACTAATCGCAAAAGAAATAATTGTTGGTATAAAAAAGATTATTAAACCAGCAATTAGTCTTTTAACTACCATTTTCCAACTATCTTTTAAATCTTCACTTTTCCCAGACATCACAACTTTAAATAGTTGAATAAAAGTTACAATCATAATTAAAAAAGGCGCTAGAAAACAAACAAGTTTAAGAATATTCTTTACTATTAATAAGATATTAAGGCCACTTGAAGTATTACACCAGTCAAACATTATTAATAACTCATTCATTTTCTCACCTCTTTTTCATTCCCCTTTTATTTTATCATAAAAAAAACAAATCCAATATTAATACTAGATTTGTTTTACTTTTTCAAATAGTTTATCACTAATACCCGGTTCTATATCATTTATAGCTCTAACCGTTATATCTAAGGCTTTCTTATAATCTCCTTCGAAGAACAATTCTTCTGATTTAGTTAATTCAGCATCTAAATTCTTACTTATAGGACGATATCTATTACCATAAACAATAGCAGTCTCTACCATAGCAGCAGTTCTAATAGCTTCGTTAGCAGTGTTATAAACCTTCAAAGCTAAATCTCTTGCTGTATCGACTCTTATATTTAATGTCTTTATTGAAATTGGTTTCTTTTCTAATTCCTTTTTCATTTCTTCCATAGCAGCATTAGCTTCTTCAATTTGAATATAATAATTACTAGGCACTGCAGGCAATTTATACTCATTAATCTTACTTGCTGCTTTAGACATAATCTCGTCTATTTCAACTAATTGATCTTTAGCTCTTTGTTCATCTTCTTCTAAACTACCTAGACTACGTAGTGCTACATTCAGTTTTTCTTCTGTAACTGTAAGTCTATTATTAAGATTTTCCATCTCTTTACCAAGTCTTGTATAAGCAAAGGATCCATTGCGATGAGCATCGACTATTTCATTATAATCTTTTCTAATTGCTATTAATTCATCTTTAATAACTTCAATTACTTTAACATCCTCATCAGTTAAATCATAACTATATTTAATAACATCTAATTTGCGATATAATCCATTATTAGTCTTTTCCAGTTTATTGCACTTAACAATAATCTTTCTAACATACTCTTCGAATATTTTCTTAGCTTTCTTTTCAGCATCAAAATCATTATAAATATTATCAAAATAACCTAATATTGTTTTTAATTCAAATAAAGAATCTTCAACATTTAAAACATTAAGTCTTGCAAAAACATCTTGAATCTTTTTATTAGATTCTTCAATATTATAATCAAGATTTAAATATTCTAAATTATAACCTTCACTAACCATTCTGTCATGAATAGTTTTAACATCTTTTATCTTAGCAGGAATTAAATTATTACCCATTAAAATAATTGTAGGAGCTTCTTCAATAATGACTTCCAAATTACCAATGACATCATCAATTCCTTTAACTATTTTACTTACTTCATCATAACTGTTAGAATCCATAGCTACTTCAAACGCTGCAAACAATTTATCAACATTTTCAAATTGTAATTCTAAAGGTTCACTAACTTCTTTATAGTCATTCTTATTCTTATTATATTTAGAAATAATCTCTCTATATCTAGCTTTTAACTTAGTTATAGTTTCCCTATTCTTCTCTTCAGATAAAGTTATATTTCTAATCTCTTCTAACAAGAAATTAGCTTTACTTTTAACATAATATATTTCTAATTCAACTTTAGCAATTTTATCATTTAAAGTTTTATAATCTTTTTCATTAAAACAATCTTCTATTTCAATTAAGGCATCTGTAATCTTTGGAACTTCCTCATCCTTAATTTCCTTAAATCTAGCTTGCCATTCGTCATATGTTTCTTGCATTTTTTCATTATTAACTAAAGCTTCAACTTTATTAAGTTCACTCAAAATTGCAGAGGATATAATTAGGTTCTTATCACGTTCTAATGTTACTATTTCATTTTGATACTTTTTCTTTTCTTTACGATTAACAGTATTCAAAACTACTACAATAACTATGATACTTACTATATAATAAGTAATACCAGCTAAGATATAAGCAGTCTGACTCATGATTAAACCTCCTATCCTAAACTCTATAATAATAATACCACAAAGTATATACAAAATACATAATTATAAACAAAAAAAACGTTAAATTATTTGTAAATTAACAAAACCAAAAAAACTCAATAAATGCCTTATTTTATTGACAATTACTAATATTTATGTATAATTATTATTGCGATGTATTTGGCAGCGTTATAAGTAGTTATAAAGTGTTTATTGCCGAAAGGTGTACGAGTATTCTAAGGCTGCCTTAGAAAAAAGTATAAAATAAACTCCCTATTTGCTATTTATAACTCCCTATATATCAAAATATAGAGAAAGGAGAATTATCATGGCAAGATACACTGGTCCTGTTTATAAGAAATCTCGTCGTTTAGGTTTCTCATTATTAGAAAACGGAAAAGAACTAGCTAAACGTCCTTATGCTCCTGGAGCTCATGGAAATGATTCAAGACGTAAATCTAGTGAATATGGTATCCAATTAGCTGAAAAACAAAAAATCAGATTAATGTATGGTTTAAACGAAAAACAATTCCATAAATTATTTGATAAAGCAGCTCGTATGAAAGGTCAAAATGGTTACAACTTATTATGCTTACTAGAATCAAGACTAGACAATATGGTTTATCGTTTAGGAATGGCTAAAACTAGAAAAGCAGCTAGACAAATTGTTAACCATGGACACATTACTGTTAATGGAATTAAAGTTGATATCCCTTCTTACCAAGTTAGAATTGGTGATGTAATTGCTGTTAAAGAAAACTCTTTAGATCATCCAGCAATTAAAGAAGCTGTTGAAACTACATTAACTCGTCCAGCTTTCGTTGAATTTGATAAGAATAAATTATCTGGTAAATTATTAAGATTACCTGATAGAAGTGAACTTAATCCAGATATTAATGAAACTCTTATCGTTGAGTACTACAATAGATAGTAAAATAAAAAAGACTCTTATGAGTCTTTTTTTATTGTTCAAATGGTACTAACATAACAGTACTATTATTACTTAAATCAAATTTATCCATTATCTTTTTCAAATCATTCATATTCAAAGAATTATAGATATCAAACATATTTGTCACAATATGACCATATGTTACTAATTGATAAGCTAAATCTGTATTAACATATTCAATATCATCTAAATCTTTAATTAAAGATGCAATATTACATCTCTTCCTTCTTAATAAGTCATCGTCTGATATAGATAAATCATTCATTTTATCCTTTATTAAATCTATTACTTTATCTGGTTGTCTTGTATCAACTGTAATATCAATAGTAACAACATCATTAAACACTTCTGCATTAGCTCTAATAAAATTAACTATTTGATTATTAATTAAGTATTCTCTAAAATCACTAATACCACCAAAATTACAAACACATATTAAATTTAAATATGCTAACAACGTAGCTTTATCATAATCTTCAAACAAAGAATATGGCATCTTATAACTAATCTTTAATTTAGGAATCTCTACGTTAGCTTCTATACTTTCAAATTCCTTATTAACTTCTCTACTTTCTTCTTCAAGAATTACTTTTGGTTCTTTATATTTAATAAAATTTTTACTATTTTGATTCTCTTCTATTATTCTTAAAGCTTCTTCTGGTTTAAAATTACCTGTAATAATTAAAAACATATTTTCTGGATGATAAAAGTTATCATAAACATTTCTTAATTCTTCGACTGTTGTATTTTGAACATCTTCTACTTCTCCAGTAACCAAGTTTCTTCTTTTATCATTTTTAAATAGACACTTATTCAATCCATAAAATAATTTATGTCCCGGACTATTCTTTCCCATTTTAACTTCTTCAACAATAATACCTTTTTCTTTTTCAACTAATTCCTTTGTAAAATAAGGAGTTTGAACATAATCAAGTAAATGAACTAAATTACTTTTAAACTTACTAGTACCCATTACTTCATAACAAGTAAAGTCAAAAGTTGTAAAAGCATTTATATTAGAACCAATCTTTTTAAAATAATCATGGGCTGTATATCCATCTTTTTCGTTAAAATTAACATGCTCTAAAAAATGTGCCACTCCATCATGAACTTTTATCGTATTATTTTCATTATTAGTAAACTCTGTATCAATAGATCCGTATTTAACACTAAACGTAATGTAAAAAGAACTAACATTTTTATTAACTAACATATAAACAGGTAGACCATTATCTAACTTTTTATAAAAGACTGTTTCATCGATGCCTTTAAGTTTAATTTCTTCCATCGTCTTCCTCCTTACATAACAAATAAATAGTATTTAATTTAATCTTCTTAGCTAGATCAATAATTTCTTTCTTCGTAACTGTTCTAATTTCATTAATCATTTTATTACCAGTTGCAATATTATCAATATCAGCAGCCACTTGAATAGCTAATATTGACCAAGTAGAGTCTTCTTGCATTCTAACTTGATTAATTCTAGCTTTTTTAGCACTTAATACTTCTTCGTCACTAAATTCGCCATTAACCATTTCTTTAATACACTTATTAACTAGTTTAACTGTTTTATCTTTATTCTTGCTATCAATACCTGCTCTAACGATTAATAATGAACTAAACTTAATAAAATAACTTCCTATGTTATAACATAAAGAATTCTTTTCTCTAACATTCATATATAGCTTACTAGTTAGATTATTTCCACCTAAGATACTATTAAATACTGGTAAAACAACATCTCTTTCCCTTTTTGTTAAAGGTTGCATATTATAAAGCATTACTAAAGATGCTTGTTCATACTCTCCGTATTCAACTATATCTTCATATTGTTTTTTTAATTTATTAACTATATATAAATTATCTACAGGTTTAACCTTATTATCTAGTTTAATGTATTTTTCAATATAATTTGTAACTAAATCCATATCGATATTACCTACTACATAAATATCTACATTAAAATCTTTAAATAATCTTTTATAACTATTAACTAAAGTTTTAGAAGTAATCCATTCTAAATCTTCTAAATATCCCACCGAAGAATAACTAGTTGGTGAACTACTATCCATACATTCTAAACTTCTTTTCATTGAATATCCAGCTGCATATTCTTTTTCTTCTTCTAGCATTGTTTTAAAAAAGTTAATAGCATTATTATATGATTTCTCTTCAAACTTACCATTTACAATATTAGGGTTATATAATAATTCAAAAGGGAATTTCATTGCTTGCTCTAAATATCCTTCTTCACAATACTTAGGATTAATAAAATCATAAGTAATTTCAAAACACAAACTATTACCTTCAATTGAAACATTAGCAATAATAAAAGAATTATATAATCTTTCTAATTCAATATTAATACTTTTTTTACTAGGATATTTTTTACTACTTTCAGTCATTAATCTAGACAGAATAACATAAGAAGAAATATCTTCTTTCTTTAATTCTTTTCTAAAGATAATATTCATTGTTGTTGTTTTATATTTATCTAATTTAATAGTATGAATATTATAACCATTTTCTTTTTTTACGTTAACTCTCATGTTGGGCTCCTTCCTAAGACAAACCTATTATACCAAATTAAAAGAGGTTTATAAAACCTCTATTTTCTTTTATAAGATACTGGAATATTAGAAATACCTGTAATATTATCAGCTATTTTAACCGACTTATTAGTATATCTATATAAATCTCCTCTAACTTTAGAAGAATTATAGTCTTTTACTAAATAGATAAGATTATCTCTAATATATTGGAAAGCATGAACTTTTGTATCTACTAATTTACCTTTACCACCTTTAGTATAGTATAATTCACCAGCTCCACCAAAATCCTTAATATAATAAACTCTTGTACCATCACTATTAACTTTAATATTTGTACTAACTTTTTCATCAATCTTTTTAGCTTTTCCATTCTTAGCTAAATATAAATTACCACTATAATTATTACTATTTATATTAGTAATATAAGCAAATCCTTTTTTATATTCATGAATAGTACCAAATACATCTGATGATACAGTTAATTTTCTAGATATCTTTTTACCACTAATCTTTGCAAATTTCAATTTATTATCTGCTGTTAAATAATAAATATCATTATCTACTAAATATGTTGCTTTAACAATATCTAATCCTTCATCTATCTTTGCAGGATCTTTACTACCCTTTTGATAATAAAGAACAAACTTATTACCATTAGCTTTTGAATATACCACTTTCTTATTTGCAACATCATAAGCTAAGACAGCAAAAATATCTTCTGCTAATCTAGTGTCTTTCTTACCATCATAATAATATAAGAACTTACCATTTTCTACAAATACATAATACATTGTTTTACAATCATCTTTATCACAATAGAAATTTGTTACATTATTACTAATCTTAGAATCCTTATTCTTTTTAATGTTATATCTATGCAATTCATTCTCTTTAGTTATATAAATAATATACTTGCCATCTTCACTAAATGATATGTTATAACTACTTACTTCAGATACTTTCTTTTTATCATCTTTACTAGGTTTAATACTTCTTACATAGTAATCATTATCTTTTTCAAACAATATATAATCGCCTTTAATAGCTACTATACTTTTAACACCAGTTTCAACTTTTTTAGCATCTTTATAATTATATACTTTTAGATTATTTGATTCATCTAAAGCTATTACATATTTATCATCTTCACTAAAATCATAATTTGAACCAGAAACATTATTTAGTATTTTTTTAGTTTCACCTTTTTTTCTAGCATCATATAAATACAAATTAGCTTCTTTTTGAAAAAGAACATATCTATTTGTATTATGAGCATATTTAACTAAGTTTGCACTTCCTTTAGAAGCTATCTTAATTGCATCTTCTTCTTTTTTTACGTTTGTACCATAAACAAACAAGTCTCCCTCAACATCCTCTATTACAATTGGATATTTAGGATAATCACTACTTGGAGTTAATATTTTAACAATAATTAACAATAATAAAACTGCAAGTATTGCTATACCTACTTTTTTATTAATCTTAATCTTTTTCAAAGCCTTTTTGATATTTTTAAATACATTACTAATACCATTAGTAATTTCTTTTTTTATATTCTTTTTATGATCCATAGATATTCTCCTTTTCTCATAACGCTACAACTAAATTATAATATTTTATATTTTATAAATCAATCCATTTAAAGAGAGTATAAAAAAGAAATATATAACCATATATTCCCTTTTTAGCTTTCTTCTTTTATTGTGTTGTATTCTTTTAAAATAAAATCATCAGTCATACCTGTTATATAATCAATTACCTTTCTTTCATCAGTGGTATTGTTTATATACTCTTCATTCATATCATTCAAGAATACTTTAAATATTCTACTTTCTTTATCATTTTTCTTAACATCATCTAAACAATGATCAAATACTACTCTAAACACTTCTTCATAAAAATTCAATTCTTTTTGTGAATTAACTTTTGAATATATATGTTCATTATTGAACTTCTTTAAACTTCTAATAGCATTAAATACTTCATCACTCATACAAATATAATCCTTATTCATACTGTGTTCTAATAAATCAACATTAATTGTATTAATAATTTCTGTATTTCTAGTACCCAAAACATCTAATACTTCCTTAGGAACTTCATCCATTGTAATAACACCCATTCGAATAGCATCTTCAACATCTCTACCTATATAAGCGATGATATCACTAATTCGAACTACACAACCTTCTATAGTCATCGGTACTAATTGATAAATAATTTTAGGATCCTTATATGATTTTTCATATTCACTTAAAAACTCTTCTTTTGTTTTCTTCATAGGGCGATATTCTTTTAATTCGAGTTCTCCATTATGACACATAATTGCATCTAAAGTTTGCAAAGTTAAATTTAAACCTTTACCATTCTTTTCTAAATACATTAAAGTTCTTACACTTTGAATATTATGATTAAAATAACCTTCTCCATGTTCTAAAGATATTTTATTAAGTATTCTTTCTCCAACATGACCAAATGGTACATGACCAATATCATGTCCCAAAGCAGCAGCTTCAATTAAATCCTCATTTAAACGAAGTGCTCTACCTAATGTTCTAGCTATTTTACTAACCATTTGAACATGCGTCATACGTTTACTAATATTATCATTATCATTGAAAGTAAATACTTGAGTTTTATCCATATATCTTGTATAAGACAATGAATAAACAATACGATCAACATCACGATAATAAGGTGTTCTGAAGTCGTCGTCTGTCTCTTCTCTAAAACGATAAGCTTCACTATCTTTTGTAGCATATGGTTTTATATTTTCATTTCTTAAAGCCATATTCTTTTTAATTTCCTCATACATAAATATCCCACCCTAATTAAATTATATCATAAAAAAAGATAGGAACAATAGTTCCTATCTTACAATTATCTCTACATCACTTAAGGGATATGTTGAACATGGATGAATAAAGTTATATTTTTTATCAGCATTAACTCTCTTATCATTAACAATTTTTACTTCACCCATTACCAGTTCACTGCGACATAATCCGCAACTACCATCATGACATTTACTAGGAATATATATTCCACTTTCCTCTATTGCCTGTAGTATTGTTTTATTATTAAAACAAGGTACTATATACTTTTCATTTCCAATATAAATAGACAGATTATATTTAGCAACTCTTTTAATATTACAAACCGGTAAAAAACTGTCATATCTAATATATTTCTTTGGTAGATTAAGCGGTTTTATTTCCTTTTCTAAATACTTTAATAAACCTTCACCACCATTAATGAAAATACTTGTTTCATCTGGTTTTAATTCCTTCTTAATCAATGCTAAACTAACAAAGCCATCTAAAGTATCTTCTCTACTTTCTTCTGATAAGACAAATCCTACACGAATATTATCTTTTTCTGCTAATTTAGTTAATTCTTTTTTATAAACCAAATCAGCATCTTTCTTTTCAGAATAGAATATTGTTAGATTAATTTTATAAACACTTTCAGCCACTGCTTGAGCCATTGCATAAGCAGCAGCTATACCTTTTCCTGAAACAATCATCATTAAGTTCTTTTCATCTCTAATAGGATTATAATAGAAATCACCATATGGAGCAGAAATCGAAAATTTTTCACCAATCTTTAATTTATTAAAGACATAATCAATAACAAAATCTTCTTTTTCCTCAAATACTGTAATTCTATATTCGCTATCTTTTACTTTCAATGTAGAACCTGAAAGAATAAAGTTTCTAGAATAGAAATTACCATCAATATTAATAATAATTGCTACCTTTTGTCCGGGCTTAAATGGAGGTAATGGTTTATTATTATGTTCATTTAAAACAATCGTTTTAGCATTATCAGTTTCTTTTAAAACTTTTTTCACCGAAACTGTTATCATTTGTGGTAACAATTCTTTAGCTAACTTAGTTGTCTTAGTTTCTGGAGAAATTATCATATCTTCTCCTTTTTTTAGCCATCCATCTCTACTTGTAGCAAGTTTTTTGAATTTCTGTTCATCAAATACTCCTAATGAACTAATCTTAATCTTTTCCATTCTACTCACCTGCTTTCTCAATATTTAAAGCAGCATTATATCCTGCGTAAAGATTAGAACTATATCCATAGAAATCGCCATCGAAACCACCACATATTTCTAATCCTTTAATATATTTTTCATTATTCTGATTCAATGTTCTAGGTAAATAATTATCTAAATTATTTAACCTAAAACCAAAGGCATTACCATCAATACTATTTGTAGCTACTGCTACATCTATTGGCGAAACAATATCTATTTCTTCAATAAAACTAGCAATATTAAGTTTAGTAAATTTTTGATATGTATCAATCATTCTTTCAGCTATTTCACTAATATCACGATAATAATTATTTACATCAGTATATTCACTAAATGTATCATCAAAGAATACCGTATTTAAACTTAGAATCGCCGTTCCTTCAGGACTTGCATCCTTATCTACTACATTAGGTGCAACAGCAATAATATTACGCCATCCCATTTCTTTCATTTTCTCTAACTCAAGATCACTATCTAAAGAATGATAAACAAAAGACAAATAATTTTTAATACCTAATTCCTCTACACTTCTATTTAAACCTAAATTAACAGTAAATAGTTTACCGCCTTTTTCTCTACTATTAATATCCTTATAAGCATCTCTAGGTACATCTTCCGGTTTAATTAACTTACTATAAACTGTCTCCATTGTTGAGTTAACAACAACTTTATTACAATAAATAATCTTACCATCATTAGTTTTAACTCCATTTACTTGATTATCTTCCACAATTATATTTACTACTTCACTATTAAGTTTAATTTCTCCACCCATAATTAAGAATCTTTGAGCAAGAGATAAAGCAACTCCATAACTACCATCTACTGGAACTTTAACTCCATAATCTAAAGCATTAACCAAATTAGATGCATAATCAACAAATGAAATAGAAGTTTCTGTACTACCATACATTAACCAATATGAATTAATAACTTCTTGAACAAAAATAGGAAGTCCTAAAGAATCCATTACCTGACTAACAGAATAACTAGAAACTCTCATAAAGTTATTAAACTCTTCTTTAATAAAATCAACATTTAAAGCATCTATATTATTAGATATATAATTAAGAGCATCTCTACATTCATATGCTAAATCAAAGAAAGTATTAATAGCTTCAACAGAATCTGGTACTAAAGATGCTAATAATTCTTTAGCTTTAGCTTTATTATTAACGAAGGTAATATCACTTTTTGGACTATATAATCTAAATAATTCATTTAACTTAACAAATTCAATATCATTTTCAAACATATTATTTAAAGAATATGGAAACTTATCATTATCTAAATATAAATCTAATAAAGGATATTTAAATTCAAATCTACCTTTAACTGTTGTTTTAGCTATGCCACCAACTTTGTTATGCTTTTCCAAAACAACAACTTTATTGCCTTCGTCTAATAGTTTATTAGCAGCAACTAATCCACTAATACCAGCACCAACAACACAAACATCATATTCTGCCATTTTGCTACACCTTCTTATTATATACATTATAACATTTAAAAAAGAGCATTTCCACTGCTCTTTTAATTAAATAAATTTGTAATTAATTTTTTTCTATTAAATACCAGAAACAATACTTCTATTAGTAATAAAACAAGCAATAAAACTAAGTAAGCTCCAGAGAAGTAATTGTATTTAATTTGAATATTTAAAAATATTGGTAACAATCCAACAGTTAAACTAATAATTGGTACTATCATAACAATTACTCTTTGACGAACTATTACATTATCAGATTTTTCTCTCTTACTAATAAAAACATAATCTAATAGTATTCCAGTCATACACATAAACATAACTACCATCAAAGGAACTGCTATCCACAGAATCATTGATAGTTTAGTAATATTAAATTTTATTATTATTAATACAGCTTCGATTATTACAAAAACACTAGCCAGTAAAACATTTATTAACCATTTAGAAAAAATAATTTTTGTCATACTTACTGGCATTGATCTAAGTATTTGAAAATGTTCTTTTTCCAAACTCATACTAGATATTGTCATCAAAGCAAAAGAATTACATGAACCTAATAAAGCTGGTCCATAATTATTAAAATAAACACTAAAATTTTCTATCTTTTGAAAAGAATCAATATTAATTACATTAAAGCCAATAATTATTAATGCAAATATTACAACCGTTATACCAAAAGAACTAAATAAATAAGTTCTATTATTAAATAGATTTATTAATTCCTTTCTAATAATTCCTAACACTTGATGAGCATTATGTGACTTCTTATACTTAAAGTCATGTTTTTTATTAATACCTTGTAACATAGAACAAATCTTCATAATATTGTCTGACATAATACTATTATATAAATAAATGAACAAAATATTTAAAAATATAAATAAGAAGAAAAATAATACATGTTGATTTTGAACTATATCTAAAAACAAATAACCAAATGGATAAACAATATTTAATCTGTTAACTAATACTTCAATAAATGAAGCACCATTAAGACTATTTCTTCCAATGACTAATATTATTCCTACTCCCAATAATACAAAAAATACTAATCTAATTATACTTGCAACAATATTTTGACACTTAACTTTTAAATAAGCATTAATATATGCTATTAAAGTACAAACAATAATTGGTACAAAAGGAATAAAGATAGTACAAACTAAATACAACAACACCAAGGTTTCATTAACACTTGTTATTCTAGCAAAAGCTAACAAACAAGATAACATAATAACTAATACAACAAAAATATTCTTTAAATAAACAGAAAACAATTTACTAAAAACAATTTGATTCTTAGTTATTGGATAAGAAAACAAAACATCATTATCACTACTATTAAATATTACTGGTTCTATTAAAGATATATCTGCTAAAAAGCAATAAAATGTACTAAACAAAAAACCAAAACCTAAATAATTATAACTATTACTTAGAGGAGTCTTAACCATAAAACTATAAACAATATAGCAGGCAATAATTGTAAAAATAGCAATAACAACAGTTCTTATTTCTAAATTACTCTTAACCCCCTCTTTTCTAGCAACAGCAATTTTATTAAAGTTAAACATATCTAGTAAATTAACATACAATAAATTAAAAAACTTATTCATTTTCAACTACCAATTCCATGAATACTTCTTCTAAAGATTTATCTTTAATAATTCTTTCCATATCCCCATCAACTATTAATTTACCATCTTTGATAATTGCTATTCTATTACACAATTTTTCCGCTACATCTAAAACATGTGTCGAAAAGAAAATGATTCTTCCCTCTTTTGCTTTCTCTTTTAATTCATTCTTTAAAATAAAAGAAGCTTTAGGATCTAAACCTACAAAAGGTTCATCTAATATTAATAATAAAGGTTCATGCATAAATGCTGAAATCAAAACAAGTTTTTGTTTCATACCATGTGAATAACTACTTACTAAATTACCTAAATCATCATATAATTCAAACTTCTTAGCATATTCAACTATTTTAGCTTCTCTTTCTTTATAAGTCATATCATACATATCAGCTACAAAATTTAAATATTGAATTCCTGTTAAATGTTCATAAAGAATTGGATTATCAGGCACATAGCTAATCATTTTCTTATATTTAACAGGATCTTTTTGAATACTAATATCATTTAACAAAATATCTCCTGAAGTAATATGATTAATTCCTACAATTGATTTAATAGTAGTTGTTTTACCAGCACCATTTCTACCAACAAAAGCATAAATATCTCCTTCTTTAACAGATAAAGATAAATTATCTATTACTTTTTTCCCTTTAATATACTCCATACTATAATTCTTAATCTTTAACACTAGAAATCACCCTTATCCAATACCTTTTGTAGTTCTACTAATCTTTCATAAAGATTTTTTAGATTATATCTATACCTTTTATTTGACTTGTCTACTAAAAACTTCGGACATGAGAAAGTTATATATCTCAATTTACCATCTTCATTTATATATGACATTTTAAAACTATATGCTAACAATCCTTTTCTAACATCTAAATATTGAATTCTTTCCAAATCAGCTTCTTCATGGCCGAGATCTCTAAACAATAAATTACTAAACTTAGCATAAATAATATTTCTATAAGAAATACCAAAAGCAGCTCTTTTAGAAAAAATATAAAAGATACCAATATAAATAACTAATAACATTAATGGAAATGCAACACGATTACCAACCAATCTTGAAAATATAAAAGATACTAAATCAGCAGCTATTAAAAAAATCATTATTGTTTTAAAATTACCTTCTCTACGACGTGCATAAACAATAAAATCCATATTAGTTGATGATACTTTTCTTACTCTGCGTTCAATATTGTTATAATCATTTCTCATATCTTTCACCACTATTATTATAACACGAAAAAAAGTATTATCACTAATACTTATTCATATCTATCTAAAGCTTTTGATAAACTACAATCATCATCATCTTCAATAACTTCAAAAACTCGATTTCCATCAACCATAATATCAGCTTTAAAGATTAATGATTCTGCAGTAATTAATAATAGTTTATCTCCTTCTATGCCAAAGCACAAAAAGAATTTGCCTTCCATTACTTGTTCTAATAAACTCTCATCCTTACCCTTATATAATACTTTGTAAAAAGGTTTAAACTTCTTATCTCTTATTGCCAAAATAGTTGCATATATGTGACGACAATAAACATCTTTATTACAATTGCACCATAAGAAAACATATCCATCATCATCTTCCCTAATGTTAACCAAATTAGGTGTATAATCTTCGACTATAGCTAAATAATGATTATCAAACTTCTCTAAGAACTCTACTCGATCATCTTCATAGTCTTTTGTACCATTTAAAACCACATTAGCTTTAAACACCGCATCATCATCACCATTTAATAGATCAAACTTAATAGGTTTTAATGAATTATATTTTTCCTCTGTACCATCAAATAATGCAAATATTTCATTTAAGAATACTTCCATACTTCTTGGTAAATAAGAAAAAATCAAAGCAAATATATCAATTAAAAAACTCCACTCTAAAGGTAAATAACGACTAAAGACAAACTCAGTAACATTTTCTTGTTTATAAAGAATAACTTCAACTAGGTCCCCTTTAATCTCTTCATTCACTAAATGTGTACTAGGTAAATCTACACTAAGTATTTTTTCTACCATTTTTAAAGCCAGATACTTAGTAACTATTTGTTGATTAATATAATCATCCATTTTCTTCTCATTAAAGAAATTTAAATCTATCCAAGATATTTTATAAGCCGAAATCTTTGAAACATAATCAAACCTAATATAAATATCATGATGATTATAATCAGACAAAAAAATTGACGTAACTAATTCATGACCTTTTTTAGTCAAATGCTTATTAACCTTTTCAAAAATACTATCCTTTTTATTAAACATCTTCATCATCTACTTTTCATATATAATACAAACAACACCATATTTTTCTTGTTCTTCTTTACTATAAAATCTTTGCATATCATTAACATACTCCTCTTTTGTTAATTTAGGATTATGAATTCTTTCCATTTTATAGTAATCAGCAACTTCATAAAAATTATTAAAATATTTCAATTCTTTAACAGTTGCTTCAACCTTTTCTACTTCTTCAGGTCTTTTTAAAAGCACCAACTTATCTCCAACTTTAAGTTGCTGCCTTTTTTCATCATTAAGTCTTACTTCAACATCCTTCTTACCATCTTTAACTAATTCAAATATATCTGGATGCAAATGAAATATCATTTCCATAAAAACCTCCATAATAATAAAATCCATATAACAATATATAAAATATTTAAAAAATAAAACTTAATCTTTTTTGTTTTATGCCTAAATAACAACATAGCCATTAAAGCTCCAATCGCCCCACCAATAAAGCCAAGAAGAAACAAAGATAATTCACTTATTCTCTCTTTCTTGTTAATAGCTTTAAACTTATCAACTGCATAAACAATAAAAGTTATTATATTTATTATAATTAAATACTTATATATATAATTCATTTAATCACCAATTTTATTATATCAAAAAAAGAGCTATTCTGCTCTCTTTCTCGTTCTTTTCTTAATATGTTTGCTCTTATACTCTAAAAAGCTTAACACTCCAAGAGTAACTAAAACAAATCCTCCAAGAATCGATAATTTGAATGCTAAACCTAATTTAGAAGGAGTTTTAGTATTTTTTACACTAACACCTTTAACACTAACTTGATTAGCAATTACTCCATATTGACTTAAGTGTGTAGTTTCAAACACTACATATCCATTTTCTACAACACCATCAATATACTCTTCGATGTCCCCATTATCATTAACATATATTATTTGATAATTCTCATATTTCTTTTCTGGTTCATCTAACTTAATCTTAATAGTATATTTGCCATCTTTCATTTCCACAATCTTTGTTCCGTTATACACACTAACATCATATAAACTAACCAAATTTTTACCTTTATTTAAAGATCTAGTAACTCTTTGAGCAACTCTACTCGATTTTAAGTTTTCTTCTTTTAGTTTATACTTTTTATCAACTTTCTTTTGTGATATTAGAACAACATTGTCTGTTTTCAAAATGTTTTCTTCTTTTTTTACAGTCGATTCTTTTTTTACTACAGGTGCTACATATTTAATAATTCCATATCCATCTTCTATAGTAGTTTTTAAATCGGTAGTAATATTATTCTTAAACCATGAATCACTAATAGGAAGACTAGTCATCTTCTCATAATCTTCTGCTTGAACTAATTCATAATCACTTTCACTATATTCACTTGGCAATTTGTTAAATTCTTTTAGATTATCATAATTGTTTATAAACTCTTCTATTGTTCCCTCATAGATTTTCTTGTTATTCACAAGAATTAATTTGTTGTTATATAAAAATTGATATACAGCTTCTCCGTTAACAACCTTTTTAACAAAAGAGTTTTGTTTAAACTTTAATAACCCATTTCCTTTAACTTTTATTGAGACATTACTAATATGCAATAGAGAAACATTATTTTTACCTTTAATATTCAATACTACATTTTCATTCCAGTTAGTAAAATAATAAGCATCAAAATTATTTAAACTAACTTCGTCTCCGCTACCGCTATAATAAATATTATCATTTTCATTACCATAACGTTCGCCTTTACAAATATAACTATCCTCATCTAAACTCGAGTTCAATTTAAATGATACTAATACTTTGCAATCACCAACAGTTAATGCTTTAGTATTCATAATACCAAAAAACATTAATAAGATAGCAATTACAGCATATCTTTTTTTCATAAAATTTTCACTACTTTCTTTTCAGGGAAGCTCCACTATCATACCATATTAAAAACAAAAAAAAAGAAAAATTACGTTGATATAACTTTTCTGTATAACTAATTCGAATTAGAATATGCTACCTCTAAAATGTTTTCATCCTCCAATACTTCCGTATTAAAATGCTGTAATTTACTCTTCATACTAGCTATTTCTAACAGATTATTATCGTCAGTTTCAAACTGATATAATTTCTCTCTAAAGTCAAAAAACTTTTCTTTAAAATCTTCTATATCTTTAGCTGTAACCATCCCCGTAACATAATTACTAACTATATTAAATCTTAATATTTCAATTACTCGAAAATATTTTCTTAAATACTCTAAATCTATCATAGAAATTGACCTATCATAATTATTAAAGAAACTATCAAAAAGAAAATAATTCTTGATATATCAAATACTCTCTTCTTAATTGATTCTTCAAAATATATGCTTTCCTTATCATTTTCATCAACTCTAATTTTTGTTTTATCTCCAATATTTGGTACATGTTTATTAATAAACTCAGGATAAGAAACATAATAATAATTACCATCAACTTCATACCTGTAATATGGTTGATAAAATCTTGCTTCAGTATTTGGATTAACAATTAAATCCATAACTTCAGCTTCTGTAATAATATTATATTTCGAACATAACATTTTTCTTCTCTTAATAGCAAATATAATTGCCAATACCATCATAAAGAATACTGTACTACTCATCATAAAAGTAAATGCCTTTAATAAAGTAAAATTATTAAAAAAATACAAACTTCCACTAATAGCTAAACTAACTGCTAACACACAAGTCAATAAACCTGTAACATTATTTTTAGAAACTGTCATTAAACCATATATTAATAAACCAAATGATGCCGCAAATATTACTATTTTAGTATTCTTTTGACATACTAATATTACTATTAACGCAACTACTATTAATACAAAACCAATATTGTTTAATAATTCCTTTTTTTTCATAAACTCACCTACTTATAATCTGGTACAGGATCATATCCTTTCTTACCAAAAGGATGACACTTTAATATTCTTTTTATTCCCATCCACGTTCCCTTAAAAGACCCATATTTGTCTATAGCTTCTTTTGTATATTGTGAACACGTAGGAGTAAAACGACACATAGAATGTGTATGTAACGGAGTAACTTGATATAACTCAATCATTTTTATTAATATCTTTTTCATTTACATCACAACCTTATTTTATCACAATTATAATTATTAAGGAAAATATAATTGAAATAACCGTCCATATATAAAAAAAGTTTTAGTTATAACTTTTAATTATATCTAAAACTTTATTACCTTTTCCCAAGTTAGCTTTTTATTCCCAAAATGGCCATAATTAGTTGTTTGCTTATATATAGGCTTTCTTAAATCTAAGTACTTAATAATTCCTTGTGGCGTTAAATCAAACTTATCTAATACTTTATTAACTATTTCATCTTCTGGTATTGTATTAGTTCCAAAAGTATTAATATTAACTGATACTGGTTCAGCAACTCCAATAGCATATGCAATTTGTATTTCACATCTCTTTGCATAACCATTAGCAACTATGTTCTTAGCAATATGTCTAGCCATATAAGAAGCAGATCTATCCACTTTAGTAGCATCTTTACCACTAAAAGCTCCACCGCCATGTCTTGCATATCCACCATAGGTATCAACAATAATTTTTCTACCAGTTAGACCACTATCTCCTAAAGGTCCACCTATAACAAATCTGCCCGTAGGATTAATGAATATCTTAGTATTCTTATCTATTAAACTTTCTGGTATTACAAAATCTATTACTTCTTTTTTTATTTCTTTCTTTAATTCTTCTAAATCTTTAGATTCTTTATGTTGAACACTAATAACAATCGTTTCAATTCTTTTAACATCATCATTGTCGTATTCTAAAGTTACTTGACTCTTTCCATCGGCACCAATACCAGAAATAATATTCTCTTTTCTTACCTCAGTTAATCTTTTAGTCAACTTATGAGCTAAATAAATAGCCATTGGCATATAATCTTCATTATCACTACATGCATAACCAAACATCATTCCTTGGTCACCAGCACCACCAACCTCATCATTAGTACCTAAAGCTATATCTGGTGATTGTTTACTTGTATTAACTATAACTTCACATTTCTGATAATCAATATCAACATCACCAAAATAGCCAATATCTTTTATTGCCTTTCTTACGACTTTTTCAATATCCACTTCTCCATTAGATGTTATTTCACCAGTAACAAACACTTTATTCTTACCAGCAACAACCTCACAACCAACTCTAGAATTAGGATCTAATTCTAGATATGCATCAAGAACACTATCTGAAATATAATCACACAGTTTATCTGGATGTCCTTCTGTTACACTTTCTGATGTAAACAATTTTCTCATTTTTCTTTCCTCCTCTATAAATATATGTTTCAAGGAAATAAAAAATCTCCGTCTTTGGACAGAGATTTAATTCTTTTTACTAATTACAATCATCAGCCAAAGTTTTCACTTTGTCGGTATTAGCACCTAACTTAAAAGGTTGCTGCGGAGTCATAAAGCCGAATCTCTCGTCCGCTCTTGATAACATATATTCGTATAAATTATAACATCTTATTTTTTATTGTCAATAAACTTTCTTGGTACTCTACTACCAATTGTACATAATATTTCATAATTAATAGTATCACACTTATCTGCTAAGTCATCTAAAGTAATATTTTCGTTGTCCCATATTACAACATCATCACCCAATTTAACACCTTTTATATCTGTGACATCTACCATAAAACTATCCATACATACTTTCCCAATAATTGGAACTAATTTATTATCTATCATTACTTTCCATCCATTAGAGAAAGTTCTTCTAAAGCCATCTGCATACCCAATAGGTACAGTAGCAATTAAACTAGTACGATCAGTAATATAACTTCTACTATAACCAATACTAGTACCTTTTTCTACTTCTTTTAAGAAAGTAATTTTAGATTTCAAACTAGCAACTGGTTTAAGATCTATTTTCTTAAATGTATCTTCACTAGATTTATAACCATACATAATAATACCTGGTCTTACTAAATTAAAATTAGATTCAGGATAATTAAGTATTCCATTAGATGCATTAGCATGAATATATTTTAATTCTCCTAACATCTTTTTAGCAGTATCAACTGCTACATTAAATGATTTAATCTGATTCTTGGTATAACCATCGTCTATATCTGCAGAAGATAAATGTGTATAAATACCATCTACTACAATATTGGATTGAATACTTTCAATAAATTTTTCTAATCGATATGGATGAACTCCTGTTCTACCCATACCAGTACCTATTTCTATATGAATATGTACTTCTTTATTAGTTAAAGCTAATTTATTAATAAATCCATATGAACTAACACCAACAACAATATTATTTTCAATTATTTTATCTATTTCTGATTCATATGGTTGATTAAGTACAAATATTTCTTTCTTATATCCTAGTTCTCTTATATATACCGCTTCATCTACACAAGCAACAGCAACTATATCAAATCTATTTAATACATCTAATCTAGTATTCAAATAAGTACCATAAGCATTAGCTTTTATTACTGGCATTATCTTACTATTAGGACATTTTTCTTTTATTCTTTCTATATTATACAAAAAATTATCAACATTAACTTCCATAACTGTAGGTCTAGTTATTTCCATAAACATCACCTCTTTAATTATAGCATAATAAAAACGGAAATTTATTCCGTTTTAAACATTTCCTTTATTACATCCTTATATAATTCTTTAGCTTTATTATATCCTTCATCAAATTGTTCTATATAGTTTTCTAGCATAACTCCACTATTCATCTCTAAAATTAAAGATTGACCTTCTTCAGTAACAATAATATCTACACTACCAAATTTTAGACCAACTGCTTCAGCAGAACTAATTGCAATCTTTTCTAATTTGCTATATAAATCATTATCTGTTATTTCTGATGCAACAGCACCTTGAGATAAGTTAAATTTCCAATTATATTCAAATTCTTCATTTTTATCTAAGACTCTATCATACATTGAATCATTTAATCGATTAGTAAAGAATCTACTATTAAACTTAATCAATAGATCTCTTATTGTACTAGATCCATCACCATATACAACAGGTTTATTCTTTTTATAAGCAATTTTAGGAACTCCATTATAAACAACAAATCTATATTCATTTAATATATGATAAAAAGGTCCCATATTAATAGAAAAATACTTTCTTGTTAACCTATTATATAACTCTTCTAGATTATTAATATCTCTAACTCTATATACATCTCTACCACAAGTACCATCATTAGGTTTGATAACTATATCTTGATTATGATCATGAAAATACTTTTTAACATATTCAAAACTATTACACCCTATTGCATAATCTTCAGTTACTCTTTCTCCATAAACAATATTATATTCAGAAACAGGTAGATTCTTTTCTTTTAAGACATCATATAATGCGTATTTATCATCCAAAACCATACCAACAGCATGATCGTTTAAAGCAGATTTATATCCAGCAAAAAAACGCGTTACTCCGTCTTTTTCCAACATAAATATCCAGTCTTTAGAAAGTAACGTACATTTAATGCCTAATTCATCACAAATTTCCCTAAACATTCTTTTAACAGTGCTTTCCATAAAAATCACCAAAAACATTATACTACATCTAAAAAAAAGCACCAAATAAATAGACCAAAATATGACAAAAACAGTAAAAAATGGTATAATAGCAACCGTTATAGAGGGGGTATACATATGCAAGTATTTAAAGTTAATTATGATGTATTTACCAAAAAAGGTTGTAACTCTAAATTCGCCATTATTGGCGACTTACATGGTTGGATAGATAACAAACAAATAACAAAAGTTATTGATAGCATCAAAGATGAAAATCCAGATATCGTATTAATAGCTGGTGACATTATGGGAGAAAGTTACCAATGGACAAAACAAGATAGAATCGCCTCAGCACAAAGACTATTACGTTCTTTAACTGAAACTGGTGCTGATGTTGTAACAGTACTTGGTAACCATGATACACACGTTATAAGCGGAGAATTAATGTATAACTACATGAATCTCGAAGCTATTCCAGGTGTTCATCCTTTATTTAATTCAAGTGTTGATTTAAATAAAAACGGAGATAGTATTCATATTGCAGGTTTAGTAACAGATGCTATAGATGGTGTTACTGCAGCTACTAACGCTATAGTAAGACATAAAGGTATAGATGAAAGACCACAAAGAATAGTAAAAACTCTAGAACCATTACTTGATCTTAATCAAGAACAGTTTAATATATTACTTGCACATGACCCAAGACAATTAAGAATGCCAAAGGTTGACGAAGCTACTAAAGATTTTGACATGAGAATAGCAGCTCATATTCACAATGGTTACTTACCATTCAAAAAGACTACAAAAGATGAAAAATATTTAGATCAAGACTGGGCGCATTATTTATTCTTTGGTATCCCTAGTTTAAAATCAAGAAACTTTGCTCGTGGTGTTGCTTATGGTAATACAGAATTCTATGTACTTTGTACTCAAACTAGCGATTATTACATAGTAGCATTAAATGCAAATACAAATGACAATGAATATAGAAAAATAACTGAAAGAGAAGCACTTGAAATTATAAGACAACACAATTTAACACCAAGTATAATTACAGGTGGAGTAAACAGATATGTAGGAATTCCATTCGAAGGTAGCGAAGTAACAAATGTTAAAATAAAGAAAAGATAACAAACAGTTATCTTTTTTTATGCATAAAAAAACAGTCACAAGACTGTATTTTTTTAAATGGTCGAGGTGACAGGATTCGAACCTGCGACCCCTAGTTCCCAAAACTAGTGCACTACCAAGCTGTGCTACACCTCGATAAAAACAAAATGGTGCGCCCAAAGGGACTCGAACCCCTAACCTTTTGATCCGTAGTCAAACGCTCTATCCAATTGAGCTATGAGCGCATGCGCATCTCTAAAATGTAAGTCCATTATAACGTCATTTGTTATAAATAGCAAGTTTTAGAGCAAAATATATATAAAAACAAGGAAAATCCTTGTAATTATTAAAATGGTGACCCGCATGAGATTCGAACTCATGACCCTTTGATTAAAAGTCAAATGCTCTACCGACTGAGCTAGCGGATCAGAATGGCTGCCTTGGATGGACTCGAACCATCGGAATGTCAGAGTCAAAGTCTGATGCCTTACCACTTGGCTACAAGGCAATACAGAATGGTGGGAGGACATGGATTTGAACCATGGAACCCGAAGGAACAGATTTACAGTCTGCCGCGTTTGACCACTTCGCTATCCTCCCATAAT
>Ga0247609_10000227_pt1 | contig 83029 bp, 81 predicted proteins | sample 172DNAGHGlowgp2_FD_193487 | JGI IMG/M metagenome (GOLD analysis project Ga0247609, IMG submission 193487) | Sheep rumen microbial communities from Palmerston North, Manawatu-Wanganui, New Zealand - 1728 DNA GHGlow gp2 | ecosystem: Host-associated > Mammals > Digestive system > Stomach > Rumen ...
ATCATTAAATTCACTTGAATTGATCTCATTATTTCATTTGCAAGTTTACTATTATGTTCATTTGATGAAACAACTACTTTTATATCATTATTATTTATTTCAACAAATGATTTTATCTTAAATTCATTATATATTTTATCTTCAAGATATGTTTCTTTTCCTTTAGCTAAATTTAAAATCTGTAATTCTTCAAATGCAGCATTTTTATCTTCTGCACTTGATGATGGTGAAGTGATTTTCTCTTGTAATTCACTCATTACTGTACTTATTTTTTCATTTCTTTCTACTCGCAAAGACACAAGTTTATCATTTTCACTTACTACTACATCTACATTCTTACTAACACTTTCTACTCCGGATTTACTAAATATATCACTTGGTAAAGTAATATAATACACTCCTAATATTAATATTAAAGAAAACAACGTTAAAAACCAAAGATTTTGTCTATTTATCATTTTTCACCTCTAACATATTATATTAGAGTATAAATATATTTATTCATAATATTGTAATTATTTTGTATTAATAATATTAATGTAAATAAAAAGATAACCTTTAATGGTTATCTCTATTAGAAATTTTGAATTGTTTTTTCAATGATTCTTTTAATATCTCTTTCATTAAATGGTTTTGAAAGTAAATCAACTATTGGATAATTAAATGCTTGTTCTACTTGATCTTTAGTATCATTTCCAGTAATAATTGATACTGGTATTTTAATAAACAAATTATTTTTCTTAAAATATTCAAGTACTTCAAATCCATTTACATTTGGCATATTTAAATCAAGCAACATGCATTTTATTTTACCAGCATTAGGTCCACTAACAAGTTCTATAGCACGAGCTCCATCACTTGCAATCCATACTTCATATTTGTCATCAAATATTTTTTTAATAAAGTTAGCAACTAAATTAGAATCATCTACTACTAAGATAGCTTCTTCTTTTACTCCACCAACCATATCATTAATTAAGTTGTTTTTAACTTCTTTTCCTAAATATTGATTAGCGATATTTATACATCTATTTGCTTCATTTAATAATGTCATATAATTTTCATATACATACATAATATCATTTGCTTTACTTTTAAGTTCAAATTCATAAGCTAAATCTGCAAGTGTTACAAAACCTAAATATCTTGCATCACTTTTTAATGCATGAACTTCAATAGCATAGTTCTTCATATCGCCTATTTCTCTAAATTTTTTTAGATTTGCAAGACGGTTTTCAACATCCTCTAAAAAGTCATTTAATGTAGCATCATACATTTCCATGTCACCAAAAAGTTCTAAACTCTTTTCTACATTAACTCCATTATTTTTTAAAATACTTACATCTTTCATTTTATCACTCTACCTTAACATCATTATAACATATTAATTATTATAATTAAAACTATTTTATACTTAAAATTGTATCACATTTGTAACAAAATTTATGATAAAAATTTATTCATTACTCTATTAAGTTCAGCTTTTTCTATTGGTTTACTTAAATAATCATTAAAACCTTTTTTAAGATATTCTTCTTTCATTCCACTAATAGCATTAGCAGTAAGCGCTACTACAGGCATATTAAATGAAGGCATTTCTTTTAATTTAACTAATGTTTCACTTCCACTTAATTTAGGCATCATATCATCAAGTAAAATTAAATCATACTTTTCACCACAAGCAATTTTGTCAATGCATTCAAATCCAGATGACACGCATATAGTTTCACATTTATATTGCTCAAGTAATCTTTTTGCTACTTTAAGATTTAAATTGTTATCATCAACCACTAATACTTTTTTATTACTTGCATCTAATACTTTAACATCCTCTATTTTGACAGCTTCTTGTTTCTTTAATTTTTCAAGTTCACTTCCTGTAACTATCTTTTGATCAAGTGAAATAGTAAATATACTTCCCTTTCCATATACACTTTGTACTACTATTTTACCACCCATCATTTCAACTAATCTTTTTGTAATAGCAAGTCCCAAACCTGTTCCTTCTACAGTTGTGTCTTTCTCTACTCCAAGACGTTCAAATTTACTAAATAATTTATCAATATTTTCTTTTTTAATACCTATACCGGAATCTTCTACAGATATTATTAATCTAACAATATCATTTTTAATAACACTACGTACTTTAAATTCAATAAATCCAGTATTAGTATATTTAACTGAATTAGTAAGTAAATTTAATATTACTTGCTTTACGCGACTAGCATCTCCATATAAATATTCTGGAATACTTTCATCATATGAATATCTAAAGTCTAAAGCTTTTTCTCCTAATCTTGCTTTTGTTAATAATACAAGTTCATCAAATACTTTATGAAAATTATAATTAGTATCTATTATCTCAAGTTTACCTGCTTCTATTTTAGAAATATCTAATATTCCATTAACAAGTTCAAGTAAAGATGCACTTGCCGTAATAATACTTGAAACATCTTCACGAGCTCTTTCTTTTAAGCCTTCTTCTTCAATAAGTCCATTACTAAAACCAACAATTGCATTTAATGGTGTTCTTATTTCATGTGACATACTGCTTAAAAAATCAGTTTTTGCATTATTTGCTCTTTCTGCTTGATCTTTTGCTTCATTTAATGATTCAATCATCTTAACATCAGGATTTTCTATTGTAAAATACATTAAAAATGTTACAAATACAATCATAGCTGTAGATAATAATAACTCTGGATTATTTTTTTGAATAATAGAAACAATTGAACCAACAATTATGTATGCAATCATTGGTATAACTTTTTTCCAAGGTACATTTTTTCTTTTAAAGATTAGTATTATTATCCACATTATCGCAACAACTCTAGTAATAGTAAATGTAAGTGAAACAGATTGTCCATAAGAATAAACTATTTTGTTTTGACTAACATAACTTATTGGTAAAATTAATATTAATGAAGCAGCTAAAGTAAACAAAATAATTGTTGAATTAATAATAAGTGTTTTATGTTTAATTAATTTTTCATCTTTTTCAAATATTGAAATCTTAAAGACATACAATGTCATTATCGCAAGATACACTATTATAAATAATAAATATGCCTTTGAAAAAATATAATTTAAAATTGGATATTTATCAAGATTAGCCATAAAAAAGTATGTACCAAGTGATAATGTAACACCTGTCATACATGTTATTATTAAATAACTATAAAGTTTTGTTTCTTCATTTTTAATTCTTGGCTTACAAAAATATACAACACAAATTAATATACAATAAAAGAAACTTAGCAATGTAAATGAAATATTTCCAAGTGCCACCTATACCACCTCTTATTATCAATTAATAGTATAACATATATTATTTCTTTTTTAAAGATTTAGTTAAATTATTTATTTTAATATATTTAACATTTGATATATTATTAAAATATTCTCTAGTAACAGGATCATCAATAACATAATAATTTAAATTATCAAAATTATTACTTTCTAATTCTTTAAAATCAATTTTCCCATTAATTGTATAAGGAAGTGAATCAACTATTACATATGCAAGTGCATTTTCTCTTTCACCGCTAATATGTTCCAGTGTATATGATGCGATATCTGATAAAACATTATATTCTTCACTTTGTTTTATTTTTTCATTTAATATTACAAATGCAGTTGGAATTACACCAGATTTTTTATCATTATTTAATTTTATTCCAACTACTGAAGAATTTTTTACAAAAGGATGTGATGAAATTGCATTTTCAATTGGTATAGGGCTTACTTGATGACCATCTGGTCTTTTCATAAGTCTTTTATATCTACCAGTTATAAAAAGTATTCCATTTTCTGTTAAATATCCTTTATCACCAGTTTTAAAATATTTAACACCATCTATCATTTTAAATACTTCAGAATTTTCTTTTTCATTATTAAGATATCCCATCATCATATTTGGAGTATGTGCATAAACCTCTCCTTCATTGTTATATGAAAGTTCATTTAGTGTATCAGGATTTATTATTTTTACACTAACTCCTGGATAAAGTATTCCACAACTTCCAGGAACGTGACTTCTTTCATCAAAGTTAGTTGTTGCGATAGGAAGTGCTTCAGTTGAACCATATCCAAATATAATTTTACTTTGCATTCCTAAAGCCATTAAACTATCATTTTCATATTTTAGTTTTTCTGGTGAAACATTATCACCACCAATAACATATTGTTTTATAAAATCAACTTTTTTACCATTTTTTACACATAAATCGGTTAGTTTTTCAATTAGATTTGGAACACCAATTAAAATATTTGATTTTGTATCTAATATTTCTTTCAATGATTTTTTACCATTAAACTTTGGAATATTATTAATAACTATTCCGTGGGTTAAAGCTGTATGCATACCAACACAAGAACCATACATCGAAAAATAAGGAACATATCCATAATAAGTGTTTCCTCTAACTAAATGCTCTGTTATTAATGGTATTTGATTTGTATATATGTTATATGATCTATCACTGTGCATAGCACCTTTAATACTACCTCCAGTTGTACCACTTGTATTAACTATTAATGATGGTATTTCTGGATCATATTCTGAATCTATATTTCCAAAATAATTGTTTCCTTTATTAATAAAATCATTTTGTTCATATTGTTTAGAATTGTTTCTAAAACTATTTTTAATATTTTCAGATATTTCTTTAAATTCATATAAATATTTAGCAATATTTGCTTTAGTAGTTAAATCTCTTTTTTCTTTAAACATATTTACTGGTGAAACTACTACAACATTATCAATTGGTAGTTTATCTAAATCTTTTATTACTTTACTATAATAAGTACCAAATTCACAAATAAATAGTTTTGATGAAGATGTTTTAATACAATTAATCATACTATTTAAAGTACTTCTAGGATCAATTGGATAAGCAGTTGCACCTATAACATTACATGCATAAATATAGTAAATTGTTTCTGGAATATTTGGAAGTGCCATAGTTACAGTATCCCCTTTTGAAATACCATATTGTTTTAATGCTTTTGCATATTTTTCAATATTTTCAAATAGTTCACTATAAGTTACTTCAACTCCAAATAAAGTTCCAAATGTAGTATTAAGATATTTTTTATTTGCCCTTTTTATATGATCAATCATCTTTTCATCCACATTTTTATACAATATTTCATTTAAATTGTTTGGATAATATAATTCATCAAAATTATTTTTCATAAGTATTTACCTCTTTCATATAATTAAATTCTAGCATAATATTAAAATTTATTAAATATTTTTATTGCATTTGTGTATCAAACGTGTTACAATAAGGGCATGAAAAAAATGAATGAATACATTAATTACATTGAAGTTAAAAAAACACCTGAAGAACTAGAAAAAGAATTTATTCGTGAGTTTGTTAAATTTAGGAAGGAGAATAACTTAACTCAAGAATTATTATCAGTCTATTCTAAAGTAAACAGAGTGAAAATAGCAAGAATAGAAAGTGGAATGCATTCTACTTCTATTAAGAATTTACTTGAAATATTAGGACCTATTGGTTATACAATTAAGATTGAAAAAATTGAAAATAATGCAAAATAAAAATGTTTAGATTATTATTTCTAAACATTTTTATTTGATGTTTAACAATCAAATGTTTTTACATTACCATATAATTCAATTTCTTTTGTATTTCTATTAAATATAATTGCTCCATCGTCATAAATAGCATATACTTTTTTGTTTGTCTCTTTAGCAATTTTCTCTAATTTATTTAAATACATTTTATTATTAATTGAATGAACATCTATATAAAATGGATCAGCTAAAACTCCAAAACCATCATAAAAGGCAAAATATTTATAATAATTATTTTTTGCAGTTATAAAATATCTTTCTAATTGTAATTCTGTTCCTGCACTTTCTCCAATAATCATACCTTTATAATATTTAATATCATATAATAATTCAGTGTCATGAACAACTTTTTTAAAAAACATTTCTGGATTGCCACCAGGTAATAATAAAATGTTACTACTCTGTAAAATATTTTTTAATTTTTCTTTTGATTCACTATAACAATTACAAACTATAATATTTTCTTCTTTTATACCAAGTTTATTTAATTCATTTACATATCTATTATATCTTTTCTCACCTTTTTTAAAAAAATCATTTTCTAATTTTTCAGCATCTAATTCTACAGGAAATGCCCAAGGAAGAATAACTACTTTTGGATTATTTGGCAATATTTTTTTAATTTTATCTTTTACTAAATCCATTCCAACTTCTATTCTACTAAATAATATACTATACATTTTAATTCCTTCCTATCTTTTCTAATCTTTTTGCAGCCATTTGACCACATCCAACATCTATTGAATCTCCAACACTTTCAAATTTTGAATTATATATATTATGTGAATTTAAAAGATTATGTAAAATTTCGTATCTTTCCTGTGTTGATTTGGAAAAAACTCCAAGTTCTATTGGATTATATGTGCTTATTTTAATTCTATCATCATATTTTAGGAACTTTAATAATCTATCATAATCAAGATTAAGATCGTTAAAATCTTTTAATAGAACATAATTCCATTCACATTTATGATTAGTCATACTTTTAAATTTTTCCATACATTCTCTTAGTTCTTTTAAACTACTATGTGTAGGAATTAATAATTTACGTTTTTCGTCAATTGCAGAATGCAATGAAATAGTTAGTTTAAAATTATTAATATATTTTACAGCATTTAATAATTCATCAAAAGATTTATAATTTGGAATTGTTGTTGCTAAAGCAAAAAAAGAATTTTTATATTTTTCCTGTAAATAAACAATTGAAGTTAAAACATTTTTAATATTTAATAATGGTTCACCAACTCCCATAAAACTAAACCATATATTATTATATAAATTAGTTAGATTTAATTCTTGAATGATATTTTCAACTTGCATTATTATTTCATTAGAATTTAAATTTCTATAGAATTTTTTTTCTAATCCATTATAACACATTTTACATCCTATTGGACAACCTATTTGTGAAGAAATACATAAATGCACTGTTTCCTTGTCATCAAAAACACCAGTTTCAACTATATAATTATCATATGTCTGTTGTAATACTTTTTTAGCCAAATCATCTTTAGAACTATTAATTGATATTATTTTCATAAACGACCCTCCTTATAATACTGTTTCATTATTTTTATATTATTTTGCATATTTGTATCTATATTTAAAATATCATAAATATATAAATCTAAATCTTTTTCATCAGATATTATTTCCCTTCCAGACATTATCATACTTTTATATAAATTAATTAATCTTTTATCACTGCTAGTAGACAAATATTCTGTATTAGAGTTTGACCATGCACAATTTTTATTTTTCCATTTTAAATTATATAATAATAGTAATGCTTTATATTCTTTTAATTTTCTAAGCTCATATTGTCTTTTTGCTTCGGTTAAATTAACATTTAAATAAGGGCTTGCAATAAAAGTTAATTTTATATCTGATGTTTTATTTGCCAAATTGTTCATTAAAAACATATTAAATAATTGATGATTACTAGCAATAAATATTTGATTATGCTTCTTATAAATTTTAAAATAATTACTCCATAAAAAATCTACATCTATATTATATTTTCTATTGTTAATTTCTAAAACATATCCCGTATTTCTAGCTTTTGAAACTAATATTTCTTTATTTGAAAATTTATTTTCAAATTCAACAATATCTTTTTTTAAGAAAATTGGTGCTATCGAAATATTATTACTAATATTTCCTGTATTATACACTAAACACATTTCTTTTATTTTAATACATTCTTGCCCACAATTTTTACAAAATACTTTGCCATCTTTATATATATATAATTTTCCATTTTCATTAATAGAATTAATCATATCAACTTTACCACATGAACACCTAATTATTTCTTTTTCTTTTTCAACAATATGTTTGGATTTTATCATATTAAAGACAATCTCTAACAATTTATTATCATAATCCTTATCAACAAATATGCTGTCATAGTTTATCCCGGATGTTTTCACATAATTTAAATATTCATCTAAACTTTCACTTTTTGTTTCATAACTATGTAAAATATTAAATCCAATGTTTTTTTCAATTTCAAGTGTGCTACCAATATAATCCATGATTGTTGGTGCTATCATCATGCCAATATTGGTGCTTTTTTGTGGCTTTATTGGTAATGTAGAAATCATTAAGTCACTTTTGTTCATATAAATCTCTCCTTATCTTATTTAATATTTTTTTAATCATATCATATAATTCTTTTTTTGATAGAATTAAATCATTAATAATATTATTTTTATTGAACATTTTTTTATATTGTTTGTTAATTTTATTAATATCAATTACTTTATTAGAATGAGAAGTTAAGTCTATTTTATTACTATCTAATATAATTTGAAGGTTTTGAACATTTTTTAAATGATTAAATATTTTTTCTATTTCTTCTTTAGAAATTATTGAACTTTTACTATAAAACTCATCTAAATTAAATTTTTTTATTTTTTTCTCATACCTATATACTATTGCTAGCATAGCATAAGTATTAAACAATGTATTTGTTTTAACTATTTCTTTTAAATCACTATTCTTTATTCTATTATGCAAAATAATTTTATCATCTTTATTTATTTTAGATATAAGATTATCTATAAATATAGTTAAATTAGTAATATCATTGCATTTTTTTCGTTGATTATTATATAGTTTCTTTAATTTACCCTTGCTATATATAATTTCGAAACAATTTGACCACTCATTCAATGAATTAATTGTATCATTTTTATTCAAATATTCCAATATGTTATTAATATTTCTTGTCGAATTATAATTTTCAAATATTAATTGTTCAGAATTTGGTCTACAATTAATTACAATTTTTTTATTATCCAATGTTTTAATATAGCTATTATTTGACATATCTATTTTTTTGCTTGAAATTAAAGGTAAATAAACTGCCATTGAATGAATTTTATCTCTGCCTTTAAAATTCATTATTTTATATAGCAAATTAGCAATCAAATCTTCTAATTCAATTATTTTTTCAAATTCATAATTATTAGTAAAAATGTTTAAATCAATATCACTATATAAATTGTTACTATGTCTTGCCAAACTTCCACTTGTTAGAATGATTATATCTTTTTTATAATCTTTAAAAAACTCTTTCGATATTTTCTTTATTATTTTAATTGTTAATTTTCTATGTTTTTTACATAATTTCATAAAAGATTTATTATCAATTGTTTTTATCGCTTTTTTGTATCTATATTTTATTTTATCAATTTTATTTTTATATTTCTGAATATACTTTTTTGAAATTTTATTATATTTATTATAATTCATTATTTACACCCAATCATTTATTTCTTAAATTCCATTATCATTTGTTTTGCTTTAGTTGTTTTAGCATAATTTAGCCATTCTTGTTTAGGTCCAAATGACATATTATCTATTATTATTTTAACTCTATCTTTATTATGTAATATATAATCTACATTAACATATTCATCATTAACTATTGCACTTACTAATGTATTACCATAATCTTTTCCTAACGAATATGCAAAATCAATTATTGTTGATGAAACTGGTAATTCAATTACTTCACCATTCATAGAATAAACATATATTTTATTTGAAAATAATTCTGTTTTAACTTGTCTTACAAAATCCTGATTATCCCCAAATACTTTATTAATTTCAATTAATGATTTAAAAAATTGAAACTTATTTTTTAAATCCTTTTGCATATCTATTCTTGCTTCACCTTTTTTAATATCCCAATATGTTGCAAGGCCAAAAGATGCTACTTTATCCATATCAAATGTTCTTATTTGTGTTTGAACCAACCTATCATTAGGCCCAAATACAGTTGTATGAAGTGACTTATACATATTTGTTTTGGGATTACAAATATAATCTTTAAATTTATCATTTACTGGATGATATAATTCGTGAATATATCTAAGCCCTCTATAACAATTATCAATATCATCCACCATTATTTTTAAAGCAAACAAATCATGTATATCACACATTCTATAACCATCATTTATTTTCTTATATATTCCATATATATTTTTAGTTCTAATTTTTATTTCATTAGGAATATTTTTATCACTTAAAATATTTTGTATTTTTACTAACATCTCTTTAAGACAAATATTACTTTCATTTTCTATTTTTATTTTCTTTTCTTTAATAGATTCATACATATCATTCATTAGATATTTAAATGATATATCTTCAAGTTCACTTTTAATTCTATATGCACCAATATAATAAGCAAGAGGAACAAATATTTCCATTGTTTCAATAGAATTTTCTTTTTGCTTATATTTATTTTTGTATTCCATTGTTCTCATATTATGAAGTCTATCAGCAAGTTTTATTATTATAATTCTAACATCATCTGTAATTCCAGTTATTATTTTCCTTGTATTTGCTACATGTTGTTGTTCTTTTGATGAAAAATTCATTCTTGATATTTTAGTAACACCATCAACTAAAGAAGCAATATTTATATTAAAATCATGTGCTATATCTTCTTTAGTAACATTTGTATCTTCAAGTGTATCATGTAAAAGTCCAGCACATACTGTATCTGCATCAGCATGCATTTCTGCAAGAATATAAGCAACATTAATCGGGTGTGTTATATATTCTTCTCCACTTTCCCTAAATTGATTTTGATGCAGAGACTTTGCATATTCATACGCACAAGTAATTTTTTCTTCTTCATCTGGATTATAATCTCTTACAATCTCAATTAAATCATTAAAAGTTTTATTCATATACACACCTCCCTAAAATACAAAAAAAGCGGAGCGAGGACAATTCCTCAATCCGCTATTTACTCATTTTGAAGCAACCAAAATCATTGCAGATATCAATGCAATTTATAATATTATTAAATTTTCCATTGCATAGTTTAGTCATATTGCTTCCCTCTTTTTAAAAAATATTAAATTAACTTTATCACTTATTTTTTACAAAGTCAACAATATTTTTACTTTTTTTTATTAATATTTGTTAAAATATTATTAGGAAGTGATAGAAATGAAAACATGGCAATTTGGTATTGATAATGATAAATTAATAAATTTAGTTTTATTAGGTAAAAAAACTGCTACTACATCAATTTATGATGAAAATGATTTGCCCATAATAAATGAAGAAAAAATTTTAATATTTAATAATGAAAAGAAAGCATGTATTACTAAAACAATAGACTTTAAAATAATGAAATTTAAAGATATGACAGAAGACTACGCTAGACTTGAAGGTGAAGGAGACTTATCACTTGATTATTGGAAAAAAGTACATCATGATTTTTTTAAAAAACAAAATAATGATTTTAATGAAGACTCATTAATAGTTTTTGAAACATTTAAAGTTACAAAAAACTTAGTAGAAGAAAGATTGGCGCTTACTAAAACTATTGTAAATAATAACTTAGATATATTTAAAAATATACAATCAATAGAAGAAATAAATGCAGGATTTAATAATCATATATTTAATATAAATAATAAATATATAATTAAAATATGTGCAGATGAAACAAAAGAAAACTTATTTGATATAGAAGCAAACTTTTATAATAAAAATAAAGATAATGAAAATATCCCTAAATTATACAAATATGATAAATCAAAAACAATAGTTCCATATGTTTATGAAATAATTGAAAAAGTAAATGGTAAATCAGTATATTACTACTGGTATAAAATGAATGAAAATGAAAGAGAAAATTTTATTAAAAGATTAGTTGATATTTTAAAGCAAATACATAAAAATGAATATAAATCTTATGATTGGTCTAATCATATTAAAGAAAGAATATTATCAAGTTATAATAAAACAAAATATAAATTTAATGAAGAAGAAAAAAATATTATTTTAACTTCACTTAATAATTATGATGAAATATTAATAGATAATAGATTTAGCTTAATACATAATGATTTACATTTTGATAATATATTATTAGATAATAAAAATAATATTAAATTAATTGATTTTAATGATTCAATAATTGCTCCATTTGATTATGATTTAAGAATATTTTATATGTGTGTAACACTTCCATGGAAATGGGCAAATATAGAAATGGATCCTTATCAATTACCAAAAGATTATATAAATTTATTTAATTATATTAAAAAGTATTATACTGAACTTAATGATATAAAATATTTAAATGAAAGAATGATTATATATTTTATATTAAATGATTTTGAATTATTTCCCGAATATACAAATAATGAACTCAAAACTAGAATACTTGAAAATAGTAAAAAGATTTTAGAATTTAAAAAATACTGATAAGTTATATTCTTACCAGTATTTTATTTTTCTATTCTTGCAAAAATAATTTCAGGTTCATTTAATACATATTCTTTATTTATGTCAAACTTATATGTACTTTCAAAATTTCTTGATTCAATATTTAATTCATTTAAAATCTTATCCGCAGTTGTAGGAATAAATGCTTGTAATAAGATAGAACATACTCTAATAGATTCAAGTAAATTATATAATACTGTTTCTAATTTTTCTTTTTCATTTTCATCTTTTGCAAGTACCCAAGGCATAGTTTCATCTATATATTTATTACATCTTCTTAAAACATTAAATATTTCCTCTAATGCCTCAGATACATGAAGTTCTTCCATTTTCTTTTCAACTAAATTATATAAATTGTTTATCATATTAATTAATTCATCATCATATTCAGTATTTACATTTTTATTTGTAATTCTACTATTAAAATATTTTTTACTCATTGATACAGTTCTATTAACTAAATTGCCAAGTACATTTGCTAAATCTGCGTTTGCTCTATTAATCATTGCTTCTTCACTAAATATTCCATCATTTCCAAATGGTACTTCTCTTAATGCAAAATATCTTACTGAATCAATTCCATATTCATTAATATATTCTCTTGGGTCTTTATAGTTTCCAAAACTTTTTCCTATTTTTTGGCCACCATCAATTACTAACCAACCATGTCCAAATACTTTTTTTGGAAGTGGTAAATCTAACGCCATTAATATTGCTGGCCATATAATTGTATGAAATCTGACTATTTCTTTACCTACTAAATGTAAATCAGCTGGCCAATATTTTTTAAACTCTTCTGTATCCTCTGGATAGCCTAAACTAGTAATATAATTAGTCAAAGCATCAATCCATACATAAATAACATGTTTTTCATCAAAAGGAACAGGTATTCCCCATTTAAAACTTGTTCTTGATACACATAAATCCTCAAGACCTGGCTTAATAAAATTATTTAACATTTCATTTTTTCTCGATACAGGTTCTATAAATTCAGGATTATTTTCGTAAAATTCTTCTAATTTTTTTTGATATTTACTTAATTTAAAGAAATATGCTTCTTCAGTTACTTCTTGGACATCTCTTCCACAATCAGGACATTTACCATCTACTAATTGAGATTCAGTCCAAAACGATTCACAAGGAACACAATATAAGCCCTTATATTCTCCTTTATATATATCACCTTTTTCATATAATTTTGTAAATATTTCTTGAACTTTTTTTTCATGAAAATCATCAGTTGTTCTAATAAAGAAATCATAAGATATATTTAATTTTTCCCAAAGATCTTTAGTATTTTTAATTATTTCATCAACATATTCTTTTGGAGTTACTCCTTTATCACGAGCTTTATTTTCAATTTTTAAACCATGTTCATCAGTACCAGTTTGAAAAAATACATCAAAGCCATCTAATCTTTTAAATCTCGCTATTGCATCCGCGATTATAGTTGTATAACAATGTCCAATATGAAAGTTACCACTGGGATAATATATTGGTGTAGTTATATAATATTTTTTATTCATCTATTTCACCTTCTTTTAAAATTTATCTACAGTTTTAATACCAAGAACACTCATACCATTTGATAAAACAGTTTTAATACTATTTAATAATTCTAATCTTGAATTTTTTAATAATTCATCACTTTCTTTAAGTATAGATACTTTTTCATAATACTTAGAGAATTTTTGACATAAATTATATAAATAATTACAAATAATAACTGATTCACTTGTTTTATACGCATTATCTATTACTTCAGGAAAATCATATAAACTATTTAATAATGAATATTCTTCTTGATTATTAAATTTATATTCTAATACACTATTATTTTTATATTCAGCTTTATTTAAAATAGAATTAATTCTAACATAATTATAAAGTAAATATATTGCAGAATTACCTTGAAAATCAGTAGCAGCTTCTAAATTAAAATTAACTGTTTTCTTTCTATTAACATTAAGCATACTATATTTAATACAAGATGCAGCAAGAGATGATACTACTTCATCACTAACGCTAGAACCTTTTTCATTAAAAGTATTTTTAAGTTTATTTATAGATGCATCTATAAAATCTTCAAGTAATACAAGTTTACCTTCTCTTGTAGACATTTTATCTCCATCTAGAAGTACAAAATCATATGATATTAATTTAGGTGATTTATAACCTAATATATCTAATGTAGCTTCTATTTGTTTAAAATAAACTTCTTGATCTTCACCAAGTACTATTACATTATTATCACTATTTTTATTTATTTTTGATATTGTGTATGCTATATCACGAAGAGGATATAATGATGTTTTATCTTCACGAGTAAGAACTAATACTGGAGATTTAGTTGGAATATTATAACCAGTTAAATCTACATAAAGTCTTCCATTTTCATCTTCCTTTAATTTACCTTTTTTATCAAGTTCATTTAAAATATTTTTAGTAATATTTCCAAATACAAAATCTGATTCATGAGTAAATACATCCCATTTAATATCCATTCTTTCAAATATTTCTCTTTGACCTTTTATACATAAATCAGTAATTCTTTTGAATTTATCTCTTATTTCTTCATTACCACTTTCAAGTTCATTTAAATATTTAAATACTTGTTTTTCAATATCACTATTATTTTCAGCTTCTTCATTAATTTGTACATATAATTTTAATATATCTTTAAATGTAATAGTATCCAAATTGCCATTCTTTTCTACTCCTACAACTAGCATAGATATTTGTTTGCCTATATCATTTACAAAATAATTTGCTTCAACATTAAATCCTTCAAATTTATATAGTCTTACTAGAAAGTCACCAATAATACTATTTCTACATCTTCCAATATGAGGGGATGCATTTGGATTTATTGAGGTGTGTTCAATTAATAAATCTTTATGTGCGCCTATATTGTTTGTTCCATAATTAATATCTTTCATATTTATTTCTTTTAATGTTTCATTAGCAAGAACTTCTTTATTAATTGTAAAGTTTAAATAAGGGCCTATTACATCAACACTAGATATTATATTATTTTCAATATTTAATTTATCTTTAATATAATTTGCTTTTTCATTTGGATTTTTAAGTCCTTCAATATCAATAGTAAAACATGGTAAAGCATAATCTCCCATTTCTTCTTTTGGAGGTCTAACTATTTCTATGTTATTTAAATCAAATCCACACTTTTCTATTTCATTCTTAATGTATTCTTTAAAATTTATCATGTTTTCCCCTTTCATTTTCCATAATATTTTACATAACAATTGTTATTTTGTCAATTATCTATGTAAACCTATTTTTTCTTTAACTTCATTATATTTTTTCATAGCAATCTCTGTTGTTTTAATTTTTCCCTCATCTAACACTTTATCTATTATATCACTATTTATTATATTATTATATTTTTCTTGTAAATCTGATAAAAATGATACAACTGTATCTGCAACTTTAGTTTTAAATGTTCCATAATTGCATCCTTCAAATTCACTTTCTATTTCACTAATACTTTTATTTGTTAAAGATGAATATATATTTATTAAGTTTGATATACCTGGTTTATTTTCTTCATCATATTTAACACACATTTCACTATCAGTAGTTGCACTCATTATTTTCTTTCTTACAACATCTAAATCATCAAGTAACAATATTACACCCTTTTTATTTTCAGATGATTTACTCATCTTCTTAGTAGGATCTTGTAAATCCATTATTTTAGTACCAGTAGTTTTTATTATAGGTTCAGGTATTTTAAAAGTTTCACCATATTTATTATTAAATCTTATTGCTATATCACGAGTAAGTTCTACATGTTGTTTTTGATCAATACCAACAGGGACATATTTAGTATCATAAAGTAATATATCTGCTGCCATTAACACTGGGTATGTTAAAAGACCACTTGTAAAGTTTTCACTTTTTTTACTTTTTTCTTTAAATTGATGCATTCTTGAAAGTTCACCAAAATAAGAATGACATTCTAATACCCAAGAAAGATTTGCATGATAAATATTTTCTGATTGTAAAAATATTGTGTTTTTATTAGGGTCAATACCACATGCAAGATATAAAGCTATTAAACTTCTAATTCTTTTTGGAAGTTCATCTTTATCTTGTGATACAGTTATTGCATGCATATCTGCTACAAAGATATAAGAATCATACATATTTTGATACTCTATCATTTGTTTAATTGAACCTATATAATTACCTAAAGTAATTATTCCAGTTGGTTGTAAACCAGTTAATACTATTTCTTTTTTCATAAATATCCTTCTTTCTTTTTAAAAAAAATCTCATCCTATAAAATAGGATAAGATTATATTCTTATTTAGCCACCTAATTTCATATACTATCATATATGTTCTTATATAACGGAAGAATTACCGTTTTCTTCTACTTTATTCAAAGAAACTCTCATTGGTCCATTCATTATTCTAATTATAAAATGTTTCACCAAACCATTTCTCTCTAAAATAATATTGAATAATTACTAATCCAAATCAACAATTTACACTAATATATTAACAAATATTTAGTAATTTAGCAAGTGCTTAAAGAAAATAATAAAAAATATTTTTTCATGCAAAAAGAACTCATTTTTTGAGTCCTTTTACTATAAGCATTCTACAAAAGTATCATCTAAACATCTTACTGCGCATAAACAATCTGCACTCATTGTAAATATTGAATTAGTTGCTACATAAGGATATAAAGATGTAGTATCAGGATTTGGTACTAATACTCTAAAAGTACAACAACATCCATCAACTTTTTCTACTCTAAATATGTTACTTGTAGCTGTTTCAGTTCCTTCTCTACTTACTGGCATTGCCCAAGCAACACCATTACCACAGCAAGTATATAACATTATAGGTCTAGTATTACATATTGGACAAGTTGGTCCTCCACCTAATGCTGGTCTATCACAAGAAAGTAAACAATTATCTGGACAAGCATTATTTTGAAGAACATTTATAACTTGTAATATTTCCATAATGCAGTTGTTGCAACAATTTTGTTCATTGTTATTATTGTTATTATTACAATTACACATATAATCCACTCCTTTATTTCTATTCATTAATAAGTTATGAATTATATTTAAATTTAGTTACCATTATTTACCTAAATATTTACTTTATTAATTAAAAGATTAATTACATCTTCATCTTCTAATTTATTTATTAAAAATTGTCTTTCCCAAAAACATTATAACAAATATTTTTATAATTAAAAAGAGAATAATTATAATTTATTCTCATAATTCCATGAATCTTTTACCATATCATCAAGTGTATATTTACAAGTAAAGTTAAGTTCATCTTTTGCTTTAGTAGGATCACTGTAACATTGTGCTATATCACCCGGTCTTCTTCCTACAATTTTATAATTAACTTTTACACCATTTACTTTTTCAAATGTATTTATCATATCAAGAACACTATAACCTTTTCCAGTGCCTAAATTATATATAAACAATCCACTATTTTCTTTATTTAATTTTTCTAATGCTTTTACATGGCCAACTGCAAGATCTACAACATGAATATAATCTCTAATACCAGTGCCATCAGGTGTATCATAATCATCACCAAATACATTTAAACATTCCAGTTTACCACTTGCAACTTTAACAATATATGGCATTAAATTAGCAGGGATTCCATTTGGATCTTCACCTATTAAGCCTGATGAATGTGCCCCAATTGGATTAAAATATCTTAAAATACATATATCCATAGTTTTATCTGCTTCATATAAATCTTTAAGTATTTTTTCAACCATTAATTTACTTGTCCCATATGGATTTGTTGTTCCTCCTGTTTTTGCATTTTCATTTATTGGAACAATTTCAGGTGTACCATATACAGTTGCACTACTACTAAAAACTAATTTTTTACAATTATGTTTTCTCATAACAGTAAGTAATGTAAGAACACTTGTTACATTATTAATATAATATTCAACTGGCTTAGAAACACTTTCACCTACTGCTTTATAAGCCGCGAAATCAATAACAGCATCTATTTCATTTTCATTAAATATTTTATCAAGTAACAATTCATCTTTCATATCCCCTTCATAAAATTTAATTTCTTTTCCTGTAATTTCTTTAATTTTATCAAGCACTTCTTTTTTGCTATTACTAAAATTATCAAGACCTATAACTTCATAATTATTATTAAGAAGTTCAACACAAGTATGGCTACCAATATATCCCGTAGCACCTGTAACTAAAATTTTCATATTTCACCTCTACTATCATTATATAATATTTTTATTAATTAAAAAAGAACTAATTTCTTAGTTCTCTTTATTACCATTCTCCACAATCAGCAATTGCCAATTTAGTCAGTTCTTTTGTTTCAAAATCATAATTATAAAAATATGCATTTTCACAACCGGAGTTTTTCAAATAGCTTTCTAATTCTGATTTTGATTTGGCTTCAAAAGGATATTGTTCATAAGAATCAAATTTATTATAATCATTCCAAATATCATCCAAAGTCACCTTACTACTTTTTACATATACAACTGCATTATTTCCTTCAACAAAACTACCTAGAATTTTTTCATTTGTATCTAAGATTACCATATCCTTTAATTTATTTCCTTTATAATATAAAAATATTTTATTATCATTTAAATCTAAAACATATTCGCCATTGATACTCAATATTTCACTATAAGAAGAATCTTCTTTTATTTTATTTCCTTTTTTATCATATGTATATAGTACATTATTCTCAAGTATTATTAAATTGCCATTTTCATCTAAACTTATATTATCAACCTCACTAGTTATTAATTTCAAGTCATCTGTATATATTCTTAATGTTTCATTGGAACATGATCCTTGACATATATTATTTAAAATTATATAATCATCACCATATTTTTCAAATTCTCTAGCATATCTTTCATTATCATCAAAAACATTATATTCAGTCAAAACTATTTTTTTAGTATTTAAATCATAAATATATCCATTAATTGTTGTATTTTCATCACTAGAATCTTGAAAAGTAATATAGTTTTTACTTAATAATGTCACATATTCATAATTGTCAAAACTAATTTTTTCACCATTTGCAAATGAATAATATTGTTCTTTTGTGTAATTATCACTTTCAGTTTCGTAATATAAAATTCCTAGCAAATTATCATTTTTATCAACATTTAATTCTTTAGCATTAAAAATATTAAAATCGAATTTATAAGTTACATTATCTTTTACATCATATATTCTAACATTATAATAACCATCCTTATATAAAATATATCTTTTATTGTATGTATTTAAAATATCAACTAGTGACCATTCAGTTTTAAATACAACATTATCGTTAATTTCATTGCATTTATTTTTGCAAGAAAAAGTATTTTCATAATTATCAGTGTTAATGATTGATAGTCCTTTATATTCTGATACTTGTATATTGTTATCATTTGGTTTTACCCCATTACCATAAAATTTATCATAAATCATCCATCCACCAAGTCCTAGTACTATCAAACTAAATATAACTACTAATATTATTAATCCTTTATTATTTTTCTTTTCATTATTTTCCATATTCTTTTTCCTTCTTTCTCATAATTATATTATATCATTACCTCACACGGTGTCAATTTTTGGTTAATGACTTTTTCATTCTCTTTAAACTTCATACCCCCAAAAAAATGGATATTTCACCATTTTAATTTATATATTATTTACAAAGAGGCTCTCTTCCTTCAAAAATTAACTCTTTAAAAGTATTTAAATAATTAATTTTAATATTATTATTATTTAAATCTATAAACGCATATTTTATAAATGGTTTTTTTTCATCTTCTTCTAAATAACAATCATTTTCATCATACATAATAAAATATAATTTTCCTGATGCTATATAAGGTTCTAAAGATATATAATCGTCTCCAGAATAAATAGCAGTTTTTACATTTTCATTGTAATATAATTTTGAATTATTTTGATTTAAAATTGTTATTGAATTTGCATCAGCTGGACCATCATAAGTCACATATTTAATTAAATAATTTCCATATTTATATTCTGTCATTGGTACTTCGCATTCATCTTCATATTCACTACCATCGTCATTCATACTATAACAAATAACTTTAGTTTTAGTATGACTAACAATTGCATTGCTATCATTACCCTTTTTAAATTGCTCATATATTTTATTTAACTCTATATTTTCATCATTACTTTCATCTTTTAAATCACTATTTTCATTATTATCTTTTTCTTCTTGCTTAGGTTCTTCTTTATTTATAACTTTATCATATACAATCCATCCGCCAAGTCCTAAAACTATCAAACTTAATATCACTACTAATATTATTAATCCTTTATTATTTTTCTTTTCATTATTTTCCATATTCTTTTTCCTTCTTTCTCATAATTATATTATATCATTACCTCACACGGTGTCAATTTCATTATTAATTTTTAATATTATTTTACGCAATTATATGTAAACAAAAAGAACTAATTTCTTAGTTCTCATATACACTAACTTGTTTTTTATCTTTTCCTTTTCTTTCATACTTAACTACACCTGAAATCTTAGCATATAAAGTATGATCTTTACCCATTCCTGTATTAGTACCTGGATAAATTTTAGTTCCTCTTTGACGATAAATTATTGCGCCAGCTTTAGCAACCTCACCATCACTAAGTTTAGCACCTAATCTACGTCCAGCAGAATCTCTACCGTTTTTTGTAGAACCAACACCTTTTTTAGATGCGAATAATTGTATATTTAATTTCATTTTATTCATGGTTTTCCTCCTTAATATTAATATTTTTGTCATAATTTTCTTTTAGTTCATATATCATATTAACTAAATTATTAAGTAAACTATTTGTTATATTATCTTTCTTAATATTAATAATTTTCAAATTATTAGTATCAGTATAACTAATAGCATCTTTATCAATCTCAAGTATCCCATTAATAGTTGTAATTATCATTGTACTAAATGATGCACACACTATATCTTTACCAGTCTTATCATACATTGCATGACCATGACATTTGATACTTTCAATTACATTATTTTTTTTACTAATTTCTACTTTAATCATTACTTAGTAATAGTTTTGATAAGTATCTTAGTATAAGGTTGTCTATGTCCTTGAGTTTTTCTATATTTCTTTTTAGGTTTATATTTGAATACTAAAATCTTTTTTTGTTTTCCATGTTTTAAGACTTTAGCGACAACTTTAGCTCCCTTAACTACTGGAGTACCTACTTTACCATCAACATATAAAACTTCATCAAAAACAACTTCGCTATCTACTTCATTATTTAACTTTTCAACATATAGTTCTTGTCCTTCTTCAACCATATATTGTTTTCCACCAGTTACAAATATTGCTTTCATTTTATTCCTCCTTCAATAAGACTCACTCTGTAAGGTAAAGAAATTCTTTTTAATAACCTTACTAAATGTGGTTGTAGAGAAAGATTTCTACAAACATGAGTATTTTAGCATATAAATTACTTTCTGTCAAACATTTTTTATACTTTAAATTATATGTTTTATACAGAAAAAAATAATAGGAACATTTCCCTATTATTTTATTATTCATTATCACCCCAAGGATCGTCAACATAAAATTCAGTTACTTTTTGAATACTTATTTCATCTTTTGATAAATCAATAATATTATATTCAAATTCAATATCATGCTTGCAAACTCTCTTATTTTCCTCTTCATCCTGAAGTCCACATACTGTTTCAACTATATACATTTTATTATTATTAAACATAACTTCTGGTATTTCAATTCCAAGTTTTTCAAAATCTAAACCTCTATCATTATATCCATTATATACTTGTTTACCATTATTATCATAAATAGTATAGATTGCTCCACCACCACTTTCTGAATAATTATGATCAGCAATTATATAAAAGTTATTTATTTTATACAATTCTTCAAGCATTTTATAATCCTCATCATATCCACTATCTATTGTTATAACATCATTAATTGTAACTTCAATCCAAGTACATTCTTTATCAAATTCAGTGCAATTATATACAAATTTTATTCCATCTTTTTCTCTTTTTAAATTTTTAAAATTCTTTTTAAAATCATTTTCAGTAAGTAAATCGCTAACAAATCCTACAGATGAAACATCAGATTTTAAAGGGTAACCTTCTAAAACAATAATGTTATTAGCATTATCAGTTCCTTGATTATTAATTTGTTCATTACTTGTTTCCTGATTTCCATTATCTTTTTCCTCTTGTTTAGGTTCTTCTCTATCACTAGTAACCTTATCATAAATCATCCATCCACCAAGTCCTAATACTATTAAACCAAATACAACTATTAGTATAATTAATCCTTTATTACTTTTTTCATTATTTTCCATATTCTTTTTCCTTCTTTCTCACAATTATATTATATCATTACCCCCCCCGGTGTCAATTTTTTGGTTTATATTTTTACACATTTCTGTCAAATGTTTTTCACTTGCAATATTAATTATACTCAAAAATAAAAATAATAGAGATATTTCCTATTATTTTTCATAACTAAATTCTTTTACTTTTTGTATACTAATATCATCTTTAGATAAATCTATTATATTGTAAGTGTATTTTAAAATATTTGTGCATTCTTCATCATTACATTTTGCTTCAACTATATGTATTTTATTGTTTGTAAAAGCAATAGGATCACTTTCACAATCTGTAATAGAACAATGAGTCATAGCAGCGTATACTTTATTTGATTTATTATAAATATCAAAATGACTTACGCCAGTTTGACCAGCAACTCCATAATCTGCAACTATATAATAATTATTGATTTTATAAATATAGTTCATACTTTCATCTATAAAATCTTCGAAAAACATATCTATATCATCATAGTCTAATGCCCATTCTAAATCATATCCACTATATAATGACAACTCACCATTTATGTCTATTTCAATACCATAACATAATTTATTATTTTCAGAATATTCTCTACAATTATAAGTAAAAACATTTCCATCTTTTTTTCTTTTTAAATTTACAAAATTTCTTTTAATCTCATCTACTGTTAACAATTCAATTGGATCACCTAATGATACATCTTCAGTTCTTTGAGGAAAACCTTCTAAATCATCTTTATACTTTTTACTTATTGTAATTTCATCATTATTAGTTTCTTCTTGTTTCTCTCCATTACCATTATTATCTTTTGTATTATCGCCTTCAACTGGTTTAGGTTCATCTTTATTAAATACTTTATCATATACCATCCATCCACCAAGTCCCAGTACTATTAAACTAAATACAACTATTAATATTATTAATCCTTTATTACTTTTTTCATTATTTTCCATATTCTTTTTCCTTCTTTCTCATAATTATATTATATCATTACCTCACACGGCGTCAATTTTTTGTTGATGGCTTTACACATTTTTGTCAAATAATTTTCTTAAAAATCTTTCTTCTAATGTATTATTTATAATATGATAATTATCTCTTTTAAAATTATTTATATTATTTATTATTTTAATTTTTTTAAAACTATAATTATTTAAATACCTTTCAAGTAAAAATTTATTATATTTATATTTAATATTATTTATTTCTATAATCAAGCATTTTATTAAAAATAAAGTTAATATACATGCAAATAATGTTTTATTAAAATATAAGAATAAAATAAGTATTACAAAAGATATAATTATACTTATAATATTAGATAATTTATATGAAAATATTTTATCAAGTATTATATTTAAAAGTTTACCACCATCAAGTGGTAATATTGGTAAAAAATTAAATGATATTAAAAGAATATTTATTTTTTTGATTATTAAATATACATGTTCAGTAACAAATCCATATTTATATAAAATCATAATAAAAATAAAGAATACTATTTGCATATATATTCCACCAATAAGAACAAATAATTCTTTATTTGTATTAACATTTAAATCTTCATTATACTTAGTAATCCCACCAAATGGATAAATAACTATTTTATCAAATTTAAAATTTATTAATCTTGCAAATAATGCATGACCATATTCATGAACTATAATTATTAGTAATAATAAATACATATATTCAAAATAACCACTTAAAAAAGCTAGTAATAAAAAAACATATGTTGTATTATGTATTTTAATTTTCATCTAAACGTACAGGCTTATCATCTTTTAAAAGTACATAATAATATTCATCACTAGCAGTACCTATTTCTGTTCCTTTTTCAACATAGTCATATAATTTAATACTTTCTTTTACATTTCCATACCATGCATAATAGCCATTACTTTGTTGTACTATTATAGTGTTTTTATAACCCTCTTTTTCTCCAATAAAAGTAACTATTCCAGAATCTTTAACAAGAATTTTTTCATTTTCACTAATTATGTATTTTATTCCATCTTTGTATTTAACACTTTCAGTTATTTCTTTAGATACAGGCACAGTATCATTACTTTTATTTTCAAATACACTAGTAGTCTTATTAATAAGTTTATTTACAAAACTAAAATCCATTGTAGAATTTAATACTTTATCTACAATAAATGATTTAAACTTAGGTGAATGGTTACTTATTATAATTACCAACATACAAAATATTATTATAGTAAACAACTTATTTAGTAATGTTTTTAATACACTTTTCTTTTCACTACTTGGTTTAATTTTATTTTTACTACTTTTATATTCTTCATATGTCATATTAAATATTATTCATTTAATTTTAAAATATTCATATTTTCATAAAAACTAAAATATTTATCTTTACCAATTATTATATGATCAACTATAGGTATTCCCATTAAAGAACCAATTTCAAATAATTTTTTAGTAAGTTCTATATCCTCCTTACTAGGATCAACTTCCCCACTAGGATGATTATGAATAACAATTATTGAATAAGCACTTTCTAAACAAGCATATTTAAATATTTCTCTTGGATGTACACAAGATGTATTAAGTGTGCCTTTAAACAGTATTTTATATGATATTAACCTTGATTTAGAATCTAAATATACTGCGATAAAGTTTTCTTGATGTTCATACATTAACATATATCTAAAATATTCAAATACTTTTTTAGAACTATTTAATTTAATATCACTATTTTGTTTTAAATAATAAACTCTTTTACCAAGTTCTAAAGCAGCAAGCAACTCAATTGCTTTTACTTTTCCAATTCCTTTTATTTCCATAAGTTTATTGATAGTAATATCTTTTAAATCATTAATATCATTTATTTCTTTTAATACATGATTTGCAAGTGTTTTAACTGAATAATTTTTTGTACCAGTTTTAAGTATAATAGATAATAATTCTTCATTTGATAGATTCTTAGCACCATATTTAATTAGTCTTTCTCTTGGCTTTTCATCATCTTTTAAATCTTTAATTAGTAAATTCTTCATTAATACCTTCCTTTCAATAATAAAACTTTTATGTATTACCCGCTCTATAATTTATATACAAGAAAATAATTAAAAACACTTTTCTTTTTATAAAAAAAATAAACTTTTTACAGTTTATTTATTATTTTTTAATTTTTTAATATAATTATTAACTCTTTTAGCCCATTTTTTATCACTTGCATATTTAGGGCCAATTTTTTCTGGAGTATTAAGGCCTTTTTTATAATATCTGCTTAAATTATTAATAGCAAATTTAATTCCATCTTCAATTGTATTAAACTTTCTATAACTTCCTCCATTACATGATGGCTTTCCTTTATTACCACCAACATTATTACATTTTCTAACAAGTTTACTACATATCCACTGACATCCTGTTTCTTGCAGTATTACTGCAGTTGCTAAATATGGATCAACTCCTTTTTTGATTGAATATTTAGCTATAAATTCACCCTTATTTTTTAAAGTGGAATTTAAATATTTATTTAACTTTTTAGCAATTTTTTCTACACTTTCATCTTCATATGAATTGTAGCTTTCATATTCAGTTTTAAAATTATTTATACTTATATCAATTGATAAATCCATATAATTATAATTAATTTCATACACAAACAATTTTAAAATATTTATTATTAATATTATATTTATCATTAAATCACCTAGAAGTAATGATTATTATATCATTATTTTAAATGTTTTTGAAACAAAATTAAAACTCGAACTATAATTGTCCGAGTTATACTTTATAATTCTCACTTTTTAAGATTATTTTTCTTTTAAAACGAATCTATAAAATAATCCAGCAAGAACTGCACCTACAATAGGAGCTGCTATAAAAATCCAAACGTTACATAAAGCATCTCCGCCTTGTAAAACAGCTGGTGCTAAACTTCTAGCAGGGTTAACACTTGTTCCAGTAAATGGAAGTCCAAATAAATGTACTAGTACTAATGTAAGACCAATAACAATTCCAGTTGAATGACCATTTTCTTTTTTGTCAGTTACACCCAATATAGTTGTAGTAAAAATAAAGGTTAAAATTACTTCTACACCTAATGCAACCCATATTGTAGTATTTCCTACAAGTCCATTAGCACCAAGAGCATTGAAACCACCTAAAAGTAATCCAAGTAATAAAGAACCTACAAATGCACCAGCAACTTGAGATATAATGTAACAAATGCATTCTTTAAAAGTCATTTTACCTGCTACTAACAAAGAAATTGATACAGCTGGATTAATATGACATCCAGAAACATTACCAATACTATATGCAGCAGCAACAATAACTAAACCAAATGCAAGAGATGTTGCTACTAAATCAACTCCTGATGTAACTGCTACACCACAAGCAACAAGTGTAAGTAACATAGTTCCAACAGCTTCAGCAATATACTTTCTCATTCTTTCGCCTCCTTATACTTATTATACTATAATTATATTATCAATTTAAAGAAAAAACAAAAAAATATAATACTTTTGACTTGCTCTTAATTTAATTTTCCATTTAATAAAGGTATCTTTCTATCTAAAAAATTACATATAGGAACATACAATATAACAATAAAGATAGAATATATAAAAAAGATTAGAAAGTATTTTCTACTATACCACAAGTTATAATAACTCATAATATTTTCAAAAAAATAAAAACTCGAACAATAATAGTTTCGAGTAAATAACTATATGGCAGGGGTAGTAGGATTCGAACCCACACAAACGGTTTTGGAGACCGGAGTGCTACCATTGACACCATACCCCTATGCCTATTTAACTATAATACATAATTTGAAAATTGTCAATAAAAAATAGGGACTTACCCTATTAAAATACTTTTAATATTACTCCAACAAAAGCCACGCTTAAAACAATAATCATAAATATTAAAATATAATCAGTAATATTTGCTTTTTTTCTTTTAACAGTTATTAATGGTTCTTCTTGTATAATAGTTTTTTCAAGTATTGGTTCCATTCTAATAGTATTTAATAATTCTTCTTGTTTTTTCATTTGTTCATCAATATCAATTATTTGTGTTGTTTGATATAATGTATTTTTATCCATATTTTATTACCATCCTTATTTGTCTATCTATTTTTCTTAATTTAAGAATAACAAAATTTGACAAATAATTCAAGCAATATAATTAAAAAAGTAGGAAATCCTACTAATTTATACTTAATTTCTTTAAAAAATCAAAAGTTTGTTCACTATTATCATCAAATTTTATACTAACTTTTAAATTTTTATCATCATATTTAATATCTTTAACTTTATTTTTCTTATATAATTCATAATTATCTTTACAATAATTTGTATCAATAGATAAAGTTAAAAGTTGATCATCGCTTGTTATAATATTTAATTTTTCTTTTGTTATAAATATTTCTTTTACAACAATATCTTTATTATCATGTTTTTCATAATTAAAGTTTTTTGATTGTGATAAATACATATTTGGAAAATCTCCATTTTCACTATAAATATTTTTATAATCAACATTTTTTATATCAATGAATTTATCAAAACTATAATAACTAATCATAAATTTATTATCTAATGTATGTAATGCTATTGTTATATTTTGTCCTTCACTTGGTAATATAGAACTTATATAATCATTTCCTTCAAAAACTGCAAAATCTTTAACTCTTTTATATAACAATTTGGATTCTCTTATACCATCATCATTAGCTTTATATATATATAAGTTATTAGAAGAATCTAAGTAAAATAATATAATCCCCTCTTGAACGCTAAAGTGTGCAATTACTGATGTAACATTTTTTATTCCATTTATTTGAGTTGTTTTACCTTCTTTAGTTTCTTTAAGTTTTCCATTTGAAAGTTTAACATAATAATCAGCAAACCCACTTGTTTTCTTACTATTAGGTTCATTTTCTTTATAATAAGAAAGTAATTGTTTTTCTAAATTTTTACATACATCTTGATAACAATAATATCTTGTCATAATAGAATAATCTAATTTATTTATTAAATTACTATAATCTAAGGAAATTGGACTTAATGACTTAAAGGCAAGTTCATACTTATTACACTCTTTTTCTTCATCATCAGTTTTATTATCTTTATCATTAAAATCATTATCTGTTTTATCAACTATTTCATCATTATAATGTTGTTCAAATTTTCTTGGTTTACCTTTGGTCATCTTAAAACATATTCCAAGTGCTACACATGAAATAGATAATACACCTATTATAACTAACAATATTTTTTTATTTATATTTGTCATAAAAATTCCTTCCCTATAATAGTATTATAAAATTTCATTATTTATGCGTCAATTCATTTAAATATATTTTACAAATATTTTTGTAAAATAAAAATTCAAACAATTTGTTTGAATCTATTATCTTAATGGCGGAGACAGAGAGATTTGAACTCTCGCGCCAGTTTCCCGACCTACACCCTTAGCAGGGGCGCCTCTTCAGCCTCTTGAGTATGTCTCCATCAAAAGCCCTCTACTTAATAATACATTATTATTTACTTAGTGTCAAGAAAAATTTATTGTAAATATTATGTCTAAATAAATGATTATAATTAATAATTTTGATAAAATAAACATTGAGGTGTAAAAATGAATGAACAAATTATTAATGAAATAAGTGAAGAATTAAATATTAGAGCTGAACAAGCAACTACAGTATTAAATCTACTTAGTGAGGGAAATACAATTCCTTTTATCGCAAGATATAGAAAAGAAGCAACTGGTGCCTTAGATGAAGAACAAATTAGAAAAATAAATGAAGTTTATGAGTACCAAGTTAACCTACTTAAAAGAAAAGAAGATGTTATAAGATTAATAGATGAAAAAGGCCTTTTAACTGATGAAATTAAAAATAATATAATGAATGCTAATAAGCTTGTTGAAGTTGAAGATATTTATGCACCATTTAAAGAAAAGAAAAAAACTAAAGCAACTGAAGCAATTAAGAATGGTCTTGAAGGTCTTGCTAAAATAATAATGAGTGAACCAGATATTTTAAAAGATGAAGTTGTAAATAAATTTTTAAATGATAATGTTAAAACAAAAGAAGATGCGATTACTGGTGCTAAATATATAATAGCTGAATGGATAAGCGATAATGCATATTATAGAAAATGGATAAGAAGTTATTTTTATAAAAATGGTATACTTACTTCTAAATTAAAGAAAAATGCAGAAGATGCAAACAAAACATATGAGATGTATTATGATTTTAATGAAAATGTTAAGTATATAAAGCCTCATAGAGTATTAGCTATTAATAGAGGTGAAAATGATAAAATATTAAATGTATCTATTGATGTAAACATAGAAGAAATAGAAAATTATTTACAAAGTAAATTAATCAGAAAAGAAAGCCCAGTAAACCTATATATAAAAGAAGCTATAAGCGATAGTTATAAGAGATTAATAGGTCCTTCAATGGAACGTGAAATTAGAAGTGAACTTACTGAAAAAAGTGAAGATGAATCAATTGAAGTATTTAAAGATAATTTAGAACATTTACTTTTAGTTCCACCTATGAAAGAAAAAACGGTTTTAGGTTTTGATCCAGCTTATAGGACTGGTTGTAAACTTGCAGTAGTAGATTCAACATCTAAAGTATTAAATATTTCAGTTATTTATCCACATGAACCTAAAAATGAATGGGAGCAATCTAAAAAAGTATTAAAAGATTTGATAAGTAAATATAATATAGAACTTATATCTATTGGTAATGGAACTGCATCAAGAGAAAGTGAAAAATTAGTAAGTGAAACACTTCAAGACATAAAAACTTGTAAATACGCTATAGTATCAGAAGCGGGAGCTAGTGTATACTCAGCAAGCCCTCTAGCTATAAAAGAATTTCCTGATTTAACAGTTGAAAAAAGAAGCGCTATTTCAATTGCTAGGCGCCTTCAGGATCCATTAAATGAACTAGTAAAAATAGATCCTAAATCAATTGGCGTTGGTATGTATCAACATGATGTATCTGGAAAAAAATTATCTGAAAGTTTAGATTTCACTGTTTCAAAATGTGTTAACAATGTTGGAGTTAATATTAATACTGCCTCACCTTCTATACTTAAATATATATCAGGTCTTACTAAAACATCAATTGATAAAATAATTAAATATAGAGAAGAAAATGGAAAAATAAAATCAAGAGAAGAAATTAAAAAGAAAAAATTATTGAATGATAAAATTTATGAACAATCAATTGGATTTATGAGAGTTATTGATGGTGATAATCCACTTGATAAAACAAATATTCATACAGAAAGTTATGATAAAACATTAAAACTATTAAAGCATTTAAATTTGACTACTAATGATTTAGGAAGTAAAGAATTAATAAATACTTTAAATAATGTAGAAGTACCTACTCTATCTCATGAACTTGATATTGATATGTATACATTAAATGATATAATTGAATCTTTAAAAGCACCAAATAGAGATTTTAGAGATAATTATGAAATGCCTATTTTAAAAAGTGATATTCTTACAATTGATAATTTAAAATTAGGGATGGAACTTGAAGGAACTGTTCGAAATGTAGTTGATTTTGGTGCATTTATAGATATTGGTCTTCATAATGATGCATTAGTACATATATCTAAAATAACTAATAAATATATTAAACATCCAAGTGAAGTATTGAGTGTTGGTGAAATTGTTAAATGCTATGTTATTGATATAAATAAAGAAAAAGAAAAAGTTTCTCTTTCTCTTATAAATCCAAATAATTAAGTATTAAAAAATCATGAAAAATAAATTAATTTCATGATTTTAATTTTGAACTATATTTTTAAATAACATTTATTTTTCAAAAAATTAGATATTTTATTATTAATTGTTTCATAAAATTCTATTAATAATTTCTTATATTCATCAAAATTATAATATATGTGAAACTTTTTCAACATTTTTTTATCAACAAGTTTCACATATATTGTACAAAAAAAATTAGCAAATATATTGCTAATTTTATTCTTGAACAACTTTCATTGCTTTCTTCATAAGTAAGTCATATTTGAACATTTCTTTTGAGCCAATTTCTTTTTCAAAATCTTCTTTTTTCATTCCATATTTTTCTGCTTGCTCTTCTATTCCTTTTTCTACTTCTTCATCACTTACTTCTAATTTTTCTGCTTTTACAACAGCATCCATTACAAGTCTATAACCTATTCTCTTATTTGCTTCAGGTTTTAATGTATCTTCAAATGCTTCCATTGTAGAATTTGCATATTTTAAGTAATCTTCTAATTTTAATCCTTGATATTTAAGTCTATCAGAAAATTCATGAACTAATCTATGTACTTCATCATAAGTCATTTCTTCTGGAATTTCAAATTTAGAATCTTCTACAACTTTATCTAAACATTTAAATAAATGTTGATCTTCTAAAGTTTGTTCTTTTTCAGCTTTTTTATTTTCTCTAATATAATTTTTAAGACCATCTAAGTCTTCTACTCCACCAACATTTAAATCTTCAAAGAATTCTTTATTAAATTCTGGAAATACTCTTTCTTTTACTTCTTTGATTTCAACTTTGAAAACAACTGGTTTTCCTTTTAATTCTTCAGAATGATAATTTTCTGGGAATGTAATATTTATATCTTTTTTATCACCTTTCTTAAGACCAACTAATGCATCTTCAAATCCAGGAATAAAAGTATTTGAACCAATTGTTAATGAATAGTTTTCACCTTTTCCACCTTTAAATGGTGTTCCATTTAAAAATCCTTCAAAATCAATAACTGCTACATCACCATTTTTAATTTCTTCTTTTTCATCTTTTTCTTTTACTTCAACAAATTGTTCTTTTAAGTGTTCAAGTTCATGTAGAACTTCTTCCTCAGTTACTTCTACTTCTTCTTTTTTGATTCCAAGTCCTTTATATTTTCCAAGTTTAACTTCTGGACTAGAAACTAAAGTAAATTCTATTTCAACATGATTTTCATCAATATTTTTAACATCAATACTTGGAGTAGCTGCTGGAATGATAGTATCTTTATCACTTAATAATTTAGTATATAAAACATCAACTGCTGAATCTATCGCATCCATATATAGTGATTCAACTCCCGCTTTTTTAACATAAACATCATATGGAACTTGACCTTTTCTAAATCCATCAAGGTTGATATCTTTTTTCTTTTTATCAAATGCCCCTTTTAAACAATCTTTCCATTCTTTTCCTTCTAATTTTACTGTATAACTTTTCTTCATATTTTTCCTCCCTATTTATGACAAAAAGGATATTTACTATCCTATTGCTACTATTTTAACACTATAAGAACCATCTGGTGATGATACTTCAACTTCATCTCCAACTTTGTGACCCATTATTGCTGCTGCGATTGGACTTTCATTAGAAATTTTATTATTAAATGGATCTGCTTCTTGACTACCTACTATTTTATAACTTTCAACATCATCATCATCTTCATATTTTAATTCAACTTCAGAACCTATTCCTACAGTTCCATCTTTTTCAGCTTTATCTATAACTGTTGCATGTTCTAAAGCATATTCAACTTCTAAAATTCTCTTTTCTAAATTAGCTTGATCTTCTCTTGCTTGATCATATTCAGAATTTTCTGATAAATCTCCTAAAGCTCTAGCTTCTTTTAAAACTTGAGTTACTTCCTTTCTTTTTTCAGTTTTTAAATAATGTAATTCATTCTCTAATTCTAAATAACCTTCACTGGTTAAAAATATTTCTTTCTTTTTCATTTTGAGACACCTCTTTCTCGTACCAATAAATGATACATTAATTTAGTAATTTTGTCAAGATATTTCAACTCTTAAAATATCATTTTCACATACCTTAAATGGAATTTTCACTTTTATAATTTCTTGTGCATGTGATGCAGAATCGACAAACTCATCTTTATCATTTTTAATATATTCAACCTTAAACTTTTTAGTGCTTGTATTTGGTCCAAAAACTTCAATTGTATCTCCAACACTAAACTTATTTCTTTGTTCAATAACTGCTTCACTTGTCTCTTCATCATATGAAAGCACTAATCCTAAAAAGTCTTTATTACTTACTTCTTGTCTTCCACTATAATATTGTCCTTCAACACCTGGAACATGTTCATAAAATTGAGGAATATTTTCACGATTTGAAACTCTATTTAATACTTTTTTATAATAAGCAATTATATCATTTGTTAAAGTACCATTTATTTTATGATCCATAATAGTTCTATATGCATTACATACAGTTGCTATATAATAAAGGCTTTTCATTCTTCCTTCTATTTTATATGATTCAACGCCTAAATCCATCATATCACTAATATAATCTATCATATTCAAATCTTTTGATGAAAATGCATAATCATATTTAGTAGCATTATCAAATATAAATCTACATACTTGTGAGCACCCACCACGATTAGAATCTCTAAGTGTTACATAATTTGACATAATACATCTTCCACTATAGCTTGTACACATCGCACCATGTATAAACACTTCAAGTTCAGTATCAATATTTTCTTTTATATATTTTATATCTTCACGACTACACTCACGAGCAAGTACAACTCTATAAGCACCAAGATTTTTATAAAATTTTACTGCTTCTAAGTTAGTAATTGATTTTTGTGTTGAGATAAAAAATTTAGTTTTAATATTTAATCTTTTTATTGCTTCAATAACAGCAAAATCACTTACTATATATGCATCAATTCCTATTTTATCTAAGGCTATTAAATAATCATCTAAATCTTTTAAATCATCATTATGAAATATCATATTTACAGTTACATATATTTTTTTAGATAGTTTATGAGCAAATTTTACGCCTTCTTTTATTTCATCCAAAGAAAAATTATTAGCATTTGCTCTCAAACTATAATTAAGACCACCAATATAAACTGCATCTGCTCCATATATACATGCAAATTTAAGTCTATTTAAGTCCCCTGCAGGTAATAATAATTCTGACGCCATTATAAATCACCTACCTTATATTTAATTTCATGCTCTAAAAAATAATAATCACTATCTATTAAATTATATAAATTTTGATTATTAAGATTTTCTAATATCATTTTCTCATTAACTTCATCAATACCACTTAAGTTTATTATTTTATATATATTATTTAAATCATTTAAATACTTTGATGCACAAAATATTTTATTAAAGTTTACAATAGTTCCATCTTTTTCTTCCTTAATATCTAATACTTTTTTAGATACTACTTCAGTTAATTTATAACTATTCACATTATCTAAATTATAATATTCATTAAAATCACTTACAAGTGGTCTTCTTGAATACATAAGCTGATTTTTATTTATATAAAAGTAATATATATTACTTTTAGTTTTATTTAATATTTCTTTAATTTCATTAATAGTTAAATCATTATTTATGACTACATCTTTATAACCTAAATCATTTAAATAATTAATAGCTTTATAATTTGAAAGAATATGATTTTCAAACATTATATATCTATCTTTTTCTATTATATCTGTAAGCCCTATATCTTCAACTATAAATTTAATATTTTTATTAAATAAATTATAAATATTTTTAAAATCATTTATTTTTCTATGTAAAAATTTATTTATAATTACATATATTTTCTTATCTTTAGAAAAATTATTTATTTCATCTATATTAAAATATGAATCAAATCCAATCGAATAATCTTCTAAAGGCAAAATAAAAGTATTGAAATTATATTCTTCATATAACTTCAAATCTTTTTTATTTGGAATAATTAAATATTTTTCTTCTTGCATATACCAAGTCTATCTCCTACTTCTATAAATTCTACTTCAAATTCATCTGTATTATTTAAATAATCTATGAATTTTTCTATTTTTCTAACCATTTGTCTTAGATTCCTGCTTTTAATATTCTGACTATTACCAACATACCCATGAAAATTTAAATTATCTATTATTATAATTCCATTGTTATTTAAATTATTTTTAAATTTATCTAAAAACTTCATGTTTTGGCTTTTAGCAGCATCTATTATTAGTAAATCAAATTTATCATTTATGCTCACATTAAAAGCATCATCATGTATAAGTTCAATATTATTAAGATTGCTTAATTTAACATTATTATAAGCAATATTATATCTTTCATTATCTCTTTCTATACTTACTATTCTATTTATATTTTCATTACTTGCAAAACAAATAGTAGAATATCCTATCGCAGTTCCAATTTCTAACACACTATGAATATCATTTTCATTTATTATTTCATTTATTTTATTAATTGTATCTACGCTCATTATCGGAACATTATTATTTTCACCAAATTCTTTTATTTCAAGTATTAGCTTTCGTATTCTATCCATAATCCATCTCTTTTAAGTTTAGATACTCTATTTGTGTGTTCACTATCTGTTTTACTAAAATATGTTTTTCCATATTTATCTGCTACAAAATAATAGTACTTATGTTCAGTTGGTTCAATTGTTGCTTCAATTGACTTAATTCCTGGATTGCATATCGGACCAACTGGAAGTTTACCAGCCATACAACTACTTCTAGTATTATATTTATTACAAGAATTTAATTCACTTTTCTTAAGATCTCTACTCCAGTTATCAATACGTTCTGCATAATAAGTAGTAACATCACTACCAAGTGACCATCCATCTTTAAGTCTATTATAAAATACTCCAGAAACTCCTTTTCTATCACTAGCAGAACTTGCTTCAAGCTCAATAATAGATGCAAGCGTTAACATTTCATGAAATGTATATTTACTTTCACTCACTTCTTCTTTATATTTAGATAATTTATTTTCCATATTATTAAGCATTGTTCTAAATATATCTTCAACACTACTATTTACATAAAATTCATAAGTATCTGGAAATAAATAACCTTCTAATGAATAATATATATCTTTATTTTTAATTTCATCAGTTATAAACCAATATTTTTCTATAAGAGAATCTAAATATTTATTATCTTTTAATTTTTCTAATATTTCTTCTTCAGTTATATCAAATTCACTTGTTATTTTAGAAATAATATATCTCATATTTTTACCTTCTACAAAAGTAACCATTTTTGTTTCAGATAAATTTACACTACCTTTTTCTAAAGTTTCAATTATTTCTTTAACATTATATTTTTTATTTAAAATATAATCTCCTTTTTCTAAATTATCTGGTTTATTAAGTTTAACATATACTTTATATGCAAGTTCTGATTTAATTAAACCTTTTTCTTTTAATAAACTAGATATTGTAGTATATGTACCACCTTCGCCTACATTTATTATTACTTTTTCATTTTTTCCATGAGCTCCTATTAAATAGAAATAACTTCCTATTAAAGAGGCTCCAACTATTAAACAAAATAAAACTATTATTATAATTATCTTTTTCATTACTTCTCACTTTCTAAAGAACCAAGTATCTTACTTAAAAAATTAAATTCTTCATCACTAGATACAGGTTTCATTTTTGTCATGTTTCCTTTTTTACTTAATACATAAGTACTTGCATAACAAATAATATCTCCATTTTTATCTTTTTTTTCATCTGTATATACTACATAATTTTTCTTTTCATTAGTATCTTCTATATCAAGAAGTATTCTATAATCATGTTTTTTACCATTTTCATCTTTAAGTGTTAAACTATTGTCTTTCATTATTCCTCCTGTTTAAAAATGATTCAAGTATTATAGTAGATGCTAATTTATCAATAACTTTCTTTCTATTTTTACGTCTTGTTCCATTACTAATTAACATACGTTCTGCTTCAACAGTTGAAAGTCTTTCATCTTGCATAATAACTTCTTTATTATATCTTTCAATTAATTTATTTTTAAATTCTAAAGATATTTCACTTCTTTTAGATAAACTACCATCTAAATTTTTAGGATTTCCAAGCACAAAAGCATCAACATTCCTACTATTAACAATATAGTCCAATCTTTCAAATAATTCATTTTCATCATTATAGCGGATTACTTCTAGAGGACTTGCTATAGTACATGTTTTATCACTTATACTAAGACCTAATGTTTTACTTCCTAAATCTAATCCCAAATAAATCATTTCTTAATAAAATTAACTAGCATTATTTCTAGTATATCTTCCCTTTTAAATTCTAAAATTCTACTTCTACATTCTTTATAACTTGATATATATCCAGGATCTCCACTTATTAAATAAGCAACTATTTGTTTAACACTATTATATCCTCTTTCTTCTAAATCTTCACATATCTTAAGTAAAGTCTTTTTAGCATTTGAATTAATTATATTTTCAGTATCTACTACAGTTGTTTCATCATTAATCATAGTATCACTTCCTTGATTTATATTTTATCAAAAATTAATCAATATAACAATATTTAAAAAGAATAATTAGTTATTCTTTAATATATATTTAGGTATTTCTATATAATCTTTATTTTCTATTTAAATCATACTTTTTCTTATGCTTATAAGTCTATTATCAAGTGAATATATTTTAACCTTACCAACTTTAGTAATTCTAATAAATCCTACTCCGTTTATTAATATATCTGTTGGCTCATTAATTTCATATTCTAAACTTTGCAATATTTTTAATTTATCATTTTTACTACTTACTTTTTCATATCTTAATTTATCACTCATATAAAAACTAAAACTATTTGATTTTTCATATGTATTTTCAATTCTTAATATATCATTTACTACTATAGAATAATTACTTCTTACTTGAAATGTTTTTACTTTTAACTCTTTTTTAGGATATAATTTTATAACTTTATTATAATCAACGAAATTATATATAGCATTATTATCAATAAATCCAGGAGTATCAACAATAGTTAATTTATTATTAATTTTAATAGTTATATAACTTGCTGTTGTATTAGGAATTGCACTTGTAGTAATAATAGGACTTTTACTTAAACTAGTTAAAATATGATTTATAAACGTTGATTTTCCACTATTAGTAAATCCTACTATATAAAGTCTTTTAACATTATCATTTGTAATTTTATTCATAAATGCATCTATATTATAATTTTTAAAAGAACTAACAAACATAATATTTTCTGTATTAATTAAATTTTCTTTAATATAACTTATAAGTTTCTTCTCTTTTAAACTCTTAGGTAAAACATCTTTTTTAGTTATAATTATATATTTATTATTTTTAAATTTATTTATATATTTTTTAATATTTTCATTTATATTTAAAGCATCTACTAAAAAAGCAACAGAGGCAACCTTATCACTATTTATATTTCTAATAATACCATCTGTATCTATTTTTTTATCTAAAACACTATATTCACCATAATGAATTATTTTAAAACATCTTTCACAATATTCAGCTTTATTATAAACAGATGATTTTACAAATCCTTCTAGAGTTGCTTTATCTGTTTGTAAAATACTTCCACATCCTAAACACTTTTTATTCAAAATATTTCCCCCTTATAAACACATCTTTTTTTTCAAGTTTATTATATATTATTTTCTCAAGTAGTCTATTAAAGAATGTAACTGTATAATCTTTTTCAGTTAAAGGATTTACAAGTATACTAGTAATATCTAATTTATTAGCGCCATATATATCAGTTATTAATTGATCCCCTATCGCAGCTATTTCAGTATGTTTATATTTAAACTTATTCATTATTTGAACATACTTATCTTTTCTTGGCTTTAATGCGAATGCAGCAGCATCAACCATCAATTCATTTTTAAATGGTTCAACTCTATGTTTAGTTGAATTTGAAACAATAATTATTTTAAAACCCTTATCTTTAAGTTCATCAAATAACTTTTTAAGTCTTTTAGTTGGCTTATTAACATGAGATGGTGTTATTGTATTATCTAAATCAAAAAGAAGTAAACGAATACCCTTTTTATATAATTTATCATAATTTATATAATATATACTTTTTTGATATATATCCGGCATAAAATTTTCTATCATATTATCACTTGTCCCTATTTATAATTATAACAATAAATTGATATAAAAAAAAGTAATTTTAAACAAAAAAAGAAAGGTTCTTAATATAACCTTTCTTCATATTCAAATTCTTTATCTAAGATACTTACTGTATCTCCGTTTTTAGCACCAAGTGCTTTAAGTTCATCATCAACTCCTAAATTTTTAAGTTTTGATGCAAATCTAAGGGCTGATTCATCAGAGTTAAATCTAGTCATTTTTAATAATTTTTCTAACTCTTTACCAGTAATTATCCATTTACCATCTTCATGCTTAATTTGATATGGTTTTTCATGTTTAAATTCATATAATACATAATCTTCAAATTCATTTTTTTCATAAATATCTTCATCAGGTAAACTCATTAATAATTCTTTAATTTTGTAAGTAAGTTCTTTACATCCTTCATGAGTTGCAGCACTCATCTCAATTATTTCTAAATTTGGATATTCTTTTTTAAATCTTTCTAAATTTTCTTTTGAACCTTGTATATCCATTTTATTAGCAACAATTATTTCTTTTTTATTATATAACTGTTCACTATACTTTTTAAGTTCATTACGAATTATTTTATAATCTTCTATTACATCTCTATAATCAACTTCTGCCATATCAAGTACATGACAAATTACTTTACATCTACTTACATGTTTTAAAAATTTATCTCCAAGTCCGATTCCTTCAGATGCTCCTTCAATAAGACCTGGAAGATCAGCAACTACATAACTATAATCTTCAACTTTTACTACTCCAAGATTTGGTGTAAGCGTAGTAAAATGATAATCAGCTATTTTAGGTTTAGCAGCACTTATAACACTAATTATTGAGCTTTTTCCAACTGATGGGAATCCAACTAAACAAGCATCTGCAAGTAAATGAAGTTCTATGTGAACGTTTCTTTCTTCTCCAGGTTCTCCAAGTTCACTTGTATATGGTGCTTTGTTCTTATTTGTCATAAAAGCGGCATTTCCTTTACCACCACGACCACCTTTAGCAACTATACATTCTTGACCATCTTTAACCAAATCACAAATAATTAAATTTGTATCAACATCTTTAATAGTTGTTCCAACTGGTACTACTACAATTTTATCATTTGCTGATTCTCCAGTTTGATTTCTACCTCTTCCATTTGTTCCAGCATCAGCTTTTAATATTTTATTATATCTTAAATCAATTAAAGTACGAAGCCCTTTATCTGCTTTAAATATTATGCTTCCACCTTTTCCACCATTTCCACCATCAGGTCCTCCAAGTGGAACATATTTTTCACGTAAAAAAGAAGTGCAACCATCTCCACCTTTACCAGCAATTAATTTTAAGTTAACTTCATCGATAAACATAATTACACTTCCTTCCAATCAACACTAATTATATCATATAAGAATTATTTTGTATATTTACTATTATCTTAACCAAGAATTGTTTCAAAAAATTTTCTAATAAATTTTGGTTCTTTTGAATTTTCTAACATATCATTCATTTCTGATTCATTATCATCATCTTTATCACATTCTCTCTCTATATATGATAAAGGTATATCTTTTCTACATTCATCTAAATAATCTGCTATATCATTAACATATTTATTTGATTTAATAGCATCTCTAATATGTTTTATTACTCCAGCATAGCCTAATAATGGTAGTCCTACACCAGCTATTAAAAATTTGAATAAGTTTTCTTTAATAAATTCATGATTATTGATCATAGTTACTGGCACAACACTCATTGATAATGCAAATATTCCTGCTATGGCAGCTTTAAATATATGTCCTTTTAAAGCATATACTTCTTCTCTTCTTATATTTTCAATACGTTTTAATTTTTTCATTGTATAATCTGTAACACCAATATATTTGATTTCAAATTCTTCTTTTTCATTATTATTCATTTTTATTTTCCCCCTATTTACTCAAAACTTCAAGATATGGAACATTTATTGAATTAAAATAATTTACTTTAATATCACATGTAACTAATATGTTCTTTAATTCCAATTTATACTCACTGTTTTCCATATTATTTATATCAATTCTTAATTTAGCTATTTCAGTATTATAATTATAATAATCTTCGAATAAAATAGCATGATAATTATTAAACTGATTACATAACTTTTTATCTAAGTCAAATAAATTATTTAAATCACAATTCATAAATCCCCCTATCCCAAATTGCATATTAATTATATCATATTTGATACAACATGTCAAGAAAAACATATAAAAACCAATGTTATACATACATTGGTTCTTTTTTAAACATTTCTTCTTCATTATATTTATATTCATCAAGTAATGTAATTTTACCACTACTTAAAGTCTTTTGCACATCGATAAGTCTTTGATTTCTTGAACCCCTAAATAATAAGCTTAAATCTCTTTGCTCTAAAATAAATCTTCCATCAACTAAAACATCTATTTCTTTTAAAAATTCTTTATAAATAGGATTTTTCTCATTCATTTTCATTATTTCTTCATAAGTAAATCCTGTATATACCCAAATATTTAAGCCTTTTTTTCTTGCATACTTCACTATTTCTAAACAAGGTTCTACTTGAAACATTGGATCTCCTCCACTTAAAGTAAGTCCAGTATGATATTCAAGTTTATCAATTTCTTCAAGTACTGCACTAACAGGGACAAGTCCACCACCATTGAAATCCCAAGTTTGTGGATTTTGACAACCTTTACAATGATGAGAACATCCCTGAGTCCATAAAACTGCTCTAAGTCCTGGTCCATCTACAATACTATCCGTTTGAAGATCTGCTGCAAGTCTTATATATTTTTTATTTTGTTGCATGAGTTACTCTGTCAGCTACTTCTGCTTTTTTAGCATTATTAAATCTATCTAAAGTTCCTACTAAATATCCAGTAATTCTTCTAATTCTATCGAATTTTACTCCTTCTCCAACAACTTTAGCTTTCTTTTCTTTTTCCATAATATTTACCTCTTTCCTTTCTATATTAACGACCGCAATAGCAGTCATAGCAGTTTACTTTTTCCATTTCAACGCCTTCGCATTCATGTCTTCCACATCTTGGACATACATCTTTAATAACCCCAACATAACCGCAAACAGGGTCTCTATCTACAGGATGGTTAATAGCTCCATATCCTATATCATTATCATGCATAATTCTTACTACACTTTCAAATGCATCAACATTATTTACTGTATCGCCATCAAGTTCAACATATGAAATATGTCCTGCATTTGTAAATTTATGATATTTACCTTCAACTTCCATTTTGTGTTTAACACTTGTTTTATAATAAACTGGTACATGGAATGAATTAGTATAGTAATCTCTATCTGTAATACCTTTTATTTTTCCATATATTGATCTATCTATCGCAACAAATCTACCAGAAAGTCCCTCTGCAGGTGTTGCAAGACAAGTAAAGTTAAGATTATATTCTTTACAGTATTCATCACATTTTTCTCTAATATGTTTAATAATTTCAATACCAAGTTTTTGTGCTTTTTCGCTTTCCCCATGATGTTCACCAATTAACGCCTTTAGTGTTTCAGCAAGTCCAATAAATCCAATTGAAAGTGTTCCATGTTTAAGTACTGTTCTAAGTTTAGTTGTATTATCCATTTTTTCACTATTAATCCAAACTCCTGATCCAAGTAAGAATTTAAAGTTTGATCTGGATTTAGAGCATTGACATTCAAATCTTTGAAGTAATTGATTCTTAACTAATTCAATAGTTTCATCAAGCTCCTCATAGAATCCTTTCATATCAGCTTTATCACGTTCACCAAGTGCGATACCATGTTTAAGCCCAAGTCTTGGCAAGTTAATTGATGTAAAGCTTAAGTTTCCACGTCCAGGTGTAACTTGAGGACCACATACGTTAGCAAGAACACGAGTTCTACATCCCATATATCCAACTTCAGTTGTATAGTCGCCAGCAACTAAGAATGGTTTATTAAAACTTGAATCCAAGAATGAGAAATTAGGGAATAGTCTTTTAGCAGATACTCTACATGCAAGTCTAAATAAATCATAACTAGGATCTTCTTTAAAATAATTAACTCCTTCTTTTACTTTGAAAATTGAAATTGGGAATATTGGTGTTTCACCATGTCCAAGTCCAGCATCAGTTGCTAGTAAATAGTTTTTAATAACCATTCTACCCTCAGCACTTGTATCAGTACCAAAATTAACTGAACTAAATGGAACTTGTGCTCCAGCTCTTGAATGCATTGTATTTAAATTATGAATAAATGCTTCCATTGCTTGATATGTTGCTCTATCTGTTTTTTTCATTGCATTTTGATAGGCATTTTCAAATATACTGGCAAGCTTATCACTTTTAGAAGTGAATTCATCAAAATTACTTAAATCAACTTCAATGCTTTCAAGTTTATCTATTATTTCAACCACTTTATTAAAATTAATTAAATTTAAAAATCCTTCAAATTCTAATAAATTATTAAGTTCTTGTTTAAATTCCTTTTTAAATGTTTTTAAGACACCTGGAGCCATATAATAATCAAATGCTGGAATACTTTGCCCTCCATGTTGTTCATTTTGATTTGCTTGTATTGCTATTGCTGCAAGTGCTGCATATGATGCAATACTATTTGGTGTTCTTAAAAAACCATGTCCTGTAGAAAATCCATTTTTAAATAATTTATTTAAATCAATTTGTGTACATGTTGTAGTACCCATTGCCCAGAAATCTAAATCATGAATATGAATAAGTCCTTCATCATGTGCTCTAGCATACTTACTATCCATTAAATAAGCTTTAGCGAATTCTTTTGATACTGTTGAACCAAAATGTAACATAGTTCCCATTGGTCCATCACCATCTACATTTGCATTTTCTCTTTTTGCATCAGCTTCAGCTGCACTTTTAAGACCTAAACTTTCAATTGCTTTAACAAATTTATGTTGTTGTTTTACTACAAATGCATCTCTTGATGCTGCTCTTCTTTCTCTATAACCTTTAAATGATTCATAAACTTCATCATATTTAAGTTTCTTTAATATTTCTTCAATTACATCTTGAATATCTTCAACACCAATTGTTTTTCTTTCTTTATAATTTTTTTCAATATAATCAAGTACTTTTTCTTTAACTTTATTTACTTCTTTTTCATCGTATTCTTCATATACGCTATCAAAACCTTTTTTAACCGCAATCGCAACCTTTGTTGGATTAAAGCTAACTCTTTGACCACTACGTTTTACAACTATAATGTCATTAAAAAAATCTCTTTCCATACTTTTACTCCTCACCTATTTGCTAATCTCTATTAGCGTAATTTAATATTAACACTAAATAATATTTTTGTAAATGTTTTTTTATTAACTTTTTTAAAAAAATAAATTACTTTACACTTTCAAAAAATAAAATTTTTCTTTCAAAAAACATTAGCCCCAGTGTTTAAAAGAAAAACTAAAAATAACACAAAATGTTTGCTTTACATTAATAATTTTTTTAAAATTAAAATATAATTTGTTAGGTGATTATATGTTCAAAAAAATAATTAATTTTTTTAAAGAAATAATGTTATTTACTACAAGCTATTCATTAAATGTATTTGATCCACCTTTATCTCAAAAAGAAGAAGAATATTATGTAGAAAGATTTTTAAACGGTGATAAAGATGCAAGAAATAAATTAATAACACATAATTTAAGATTAGTAGCACATATAGTTAAAAAATATGAAACAAAGGGAACTTCTGCTGATGATTTAATATCTATAGGTACTATTGGTCTTATTAAAGGAATAGATTCATATTCTCCAAACAAAGGTGTAAAACTCACTACATATGCTGCTAAATGTGCTGAAAATGAAATATTAATGTATTTTAGAAGCAATAAAAAATATAACAACAATATTAGTTTAAATGATGTAATTGGTCATGATAAAGATGGAGGGGATATTACACTCATAGATGTTTTAGAAGAACATACTGAAAATATAGAAAATACTTTAGAATATAAAGATAATATTAAAAATTTATCTCAATATTTAAATGTATTAAATGAAAGAGAATTACAAATTATTAAAATGAGATATGGTCTTTTAAATACAGATGAACTTACTCAAAACGAAATAGCAAGCAAACTACATATATCTAGAAGTTATGTTTCAAGAATTGAAAAAAGAGCATTAATCAAAATGCTCAGAGAATTTATTAAACATAATAATATTTAGTTATTTTCTTAATGAAAGACTAGCATAATCTAAAAGTTCAAAATAATCAGCACTATAGTTACTTAATTTGATTGCTAGTTCTTCATTAATACCATTTTTCATTAATTTATTTTTCAAAAATTCTTTATCAATAGAATTATCATAATAAGCAAATGTAGTATCATTAATTAATTCTAAAAATAATAGATTTAAAGATGCAATTGTATAATTATAACATGTTTCATCATAACACTCTCTATATAATGTACTATTACCATCTAAATCGATTAATTCAGGTTTTAATTTAAAATTAATAAGAATATTGCTGTGCTTACCTACCCAAGGACTATTAGCAATGTCGATTGGATAAATAAAATTATCAGTAAGTTCTTTAACTTCTTCTAATATACTTTTAAGTATTTTAAGTTTAGTTTTTTTACTTAAAATACCAAATATGTTATGAATAGATACACCATTTATTTTTTTTAGTACACAACCACTAAATTTACCATTAATATATAAAGATGATTTAGGTAATGATGATAAATTAATACTATCTTGTTTTTTTACAATTCTTTTAAAAGCATCTTTATAATATATTTTAACGCCATCTTTATCTAGGTATAATATTCTTTCTTCAATATTTTTTTTCCTATTTCCTTTTTTATATATTTTAGTTGGTTTATTAATATTTTTAAACATTGATTCTTCTTTATATACTTTATATAAATTTCCTTTTCCGGCATTATAAACAATAGCGTCATTACCTTCGCCAATTTTTTTACATTTAATCTTTTCAAAATCACTACTATTTATATTTAATTTACCTAAACTCTCCATTTTTATATACCCCTAACTGCATATTAATTATATCATATTTGATACAACTAGTCAAATTAAAAAAATAAAAGAGGCATTTTATTGCCTCCTTTAATTACTCTTTATCAAGTTTCTTTAATGCTTTATCAGCTACGCTATCTATTTTACTTTCTTTTTTAGCTTCTTTTTGTTTTTTATATAACTCAGCCTTATCTAAAGTAAATTTATATAATGTATCATTATTAATAACAACGAAGAAACTTAATTGTCCTGGTACTACTTCATAGAATAGAATTGGTAAACTTAAGTTTTCAGCAGCATCAACTAATTCTTCAAATTTTTCAACTTTAACAATATTAGCATATTTATTTTCATCAATACTTGTGTTTTCATATGATCCATTTATAATTATACGATCATATTCATTTACATATTTACCTAATGTTATATAATAAATATTTCTCTTCTTAAATTTGATATACATTCTAATGCTTGTAATAAGTAATAATACAACAATTATTAATGAAATTATAGCTACTACAAATAATATTTTATTTTCAACGCTAATATTTCCTTTAGCAAATAACATACCATTACTATTTATTTTATCTGTATCCATTGAAATTTGAATAGTTTGTTCAGATAGTGGAATACTCATTTGTAATGATCTATTTAATAACATTTGATCTTCATTATTAGAATGTTTACCAATTATATTGATATCCATTGTAACAACTAATCTACTATAAGCACTTAGACCAAAATCTCTTTTATATCTATTTACTAAATTGTTATAATCATCATAATCAATAACTAAATTTTCTGCTATAGTTAATGAATTTGATTTAATATTTTCTACATCTTTATTTACTAAATTAATTTTCTTTGTATATAATGGACTACTTTCACTATCCTTTGAAATATAAAGTGTTCCAGTAACCTTATATGTATATGAGAAATCTAATATATCAGTAGAATGTAATTCATATTTAAAGTCAGGATTTACTGTACTAATAATACTTGCTACATACTCCATTCCTTTTCCTAAATATTTTTGATTATAATATTTATTATCTTTTAAATATACATTATAATCTATATCTCCATTTTCAACATATTCTACTATTACTTCTTGTTTCTTTAAATCTAATGATTTAATTAATAATGATTCAGCTAAAGGCAACAATATTATAGCTAATGCAATAAGAATTACTAGCCATTTTTTGGTGTTGAAAATTTTATTTTTTTGTACCTTATATAGCTTATCATTTTCACTAATATAACTTACTTCATTATTCTTTGATTTTTTTACCTCTTTATTCATTTTCCTAATTTCCTTTCACTAAATTATGCAACCATACAGATGGGAGCCCTAAATATTTAATTTTAAATGTAACTTTACCAACTATATCTCCTCTTAGAACTACCCAGCTGTCTTCTGCATTATCTTTATAGTCACCTTTAGTTCTAATGTAATAATTATTATTTTTAACTACAATACTTATTATTCTATGGGTATAGAGCGTATTTTTAACTTTAAATACTAGTACATCTCCTACAACCAAATCTTGCGGGTTTTCAGCATAATACTTATCTACTACAACTATATCCCCAACTTCAATTGTTGGTGACATACTACCTGATGCGATAGTCGCAACCCAATATCTAAATAAGTTACTATATATTCCAATTAAGAATACTAAGAACAATACACATAGAGTAATAAATATTTTAGACCCGATATTCTTATTTCTTGTATCTTCTCTTTTCGCTTTTTTTAAGTAAAAGTTAACAAATAACATATTAATTATTGGAATAACTATTGATACTATTGACCTTAAATAACTATCATAGTTTGGTGTTATTGGAACTATGTATTCATATGTGGCCATTATCAATGAATAAGTTAGTGGAACTTTATAACCATAGTTTTTAGCAAATAATGTCATAACAATATTCTTGCTTACACTTGGTAGAACCACTACACATATAAACTCTAATAAAACAAAATTATCTACAAAGTTATAGAAATTTAAATTGTATGCAATATCAACCATTATGAATGTTATAACTGCAAGTACAAAATTTAATTTATTACCCTTTGTACAAAATTGATATCTTAACAACTCAGAACTAGTAACTAATAATAGTATTGAACCAGTATTTAATAAAATACCCATTATTCCTCTATTATATGGTGATCTTACAAACCCAGTTAAGAAACCAATCGCATATGTTATAAACAAGATTGATAGTGTTACAACCCCAACTACTATAACCGTTTTATTAGTTTTTAATAGTTTATCCTTTTTAAATCCTAATAAATATATTGATATAGCAAATATTAATATTAGGAACCCTGGAATTAAATATTCATTATATCTAACTCCAAAAAATACAGATGGAATTGTAAAAAGAATACAAATAATTTCTAAAATACAAATTTTTAAAACATTGCTTTTCACGAATCCAATCTCCTTATTTATTTATCATATATTACATTCTTTTGTACATAAAACATTATAGCTTCAAGATTATCAATCATCACTTCCTTTTTTGGAAGTTCATTAGATGGTATCTGATCAGCATATTTAAGAGTAAGTTTCATTCTTTTTTTATAAGTTTTACCACCCTTATTACTTTTAGCATATAAAACATCTCCATATTTTGGTAAAGTTCCATCTTCATATGTTAATGTATATTTAATGTTTTTAAGTACATTTGAACAATCTTTATTATCTCCAATACATATTGGATTAACCATATAAGTGCCACTTAACATTGCGTCTAATTTACCTTTATTAACAACATCAAACATATATGTTACTGAATCACCTGGAGTATAAAATGTAACTCTATAATCTCCAATTCTTGTAGGAGCAGTTATTGTAGGAGCAACATTTTCTATAGTTGAACCAGTCTTAATTGCTTTAGACAAATTTTCAAATACAATACTCCAATACGTAGGATATCCAGTGCCACTTATACATTTATCACCATCACTATTAATGTCACATTCATTCATTGCTTTAATTCTTAAAGTATGAGTAAATGATGCATAAGCAAAAGTTACTGCAACTAAAGATACAGCTAAACATAAAATACCAAACAATTTACGATTTTTACTTTCTTTATTCATAACTTTCTCCATTTGTTCATTAACATTATAGTGACATATAATTTAACAGATGAATTTATGATAACGCTTTCGTAATTTAAATACATGTTAGATAGTATATACTCTATCATATATACTATACAGCAAAATATTTATATTATCGTTTTGCCACCATAAACCCACCTGCTAAAAATAGTTTTCTTATTCTGCTACATAATTTCCATCTTGTGTATATGTAAACGTAACTCCTAATCCACTAACTACAACGTCATTAGTTACTGGTAATACGCTTGGATCATCAGAAGCTTTATAAGTTAATACTAATTTATATGTTTTACTTCCACCACGTGCATTCAAAGTGCTATTATCAAATGTAGCTTTTTTAGTTGCTCCTTCATATAATTCATAAGTAATATTGTTACATACAGCAGTTGCATTAGCAGTGTTTTCTCCACCTGTACAAGTAGGTGTTCCTATTGTAAGTCCAGTCCATTTAGCATTAAATGTACCATCATTTACTACATCAAATGTATATGTGATAGTATCTCCTGGAGTTGCAAATGATACAGCATAATCTCCAATATTAGTAGCAGTCATTGTTGGATGAGTAATTTCTTGAGCTGTTCCTGTATTTGTTACAGGTTGTAAATTAGCAAAATGTACATTCCATGTAGCAGCTTTAACATTAGCTGTTCCATTAATGTTTAATGTTGCAGTAAATCCTGCATATGCTAGTGATACAGCAACTAGTGATACAACTAGTGCAAGTACACCAAACACTATATAATTTCTTGATTTTTCCATTTTAATTTTCCTCTTTCTTTAATTTTTAATATTTTTAAGGGTAATAATTGAGTATATACGGTAACCCAAAGGATTACCGTATATTACATTCCAATTATTAACTATTAAGCACCTGTAGCTTTGTATTCGCCTTTTTGAACGTATCCGTATTGAATATTTAATCCAGTTACTTCTACATCAGCTCCTGGTGTGATAGTAGCATCACCCTTATCAGTGTAAGTTAACTTAACATGATAAGTTTTTTCACCAGTAACAGCGCCTAATACATAAGTACCACTATTAGTAGCAACTACTTGGCTTCCACTAGCATTATCTTCAGTAACAACTAATGTCATAGCTTCACTACAAACAAATGAATTTTCTGTAGTTGCGCCAGCAGAGTTAGTACCGCTTGTAGTACAAGTTGGTGTTCCAATAGTGATAGTTTTTAATTCTGCATCGAAGTTACCATCATTTTTAGTAGTAAAATCGAATTCTGCAGTATCACCTGGAGTAGTGAATGTTACACCCCAAGTAATAAGAGTTTCACTATCAATAGTTGGTGCTTGAGTCCATGTTGCACTAGCAGATTTGTTTTGATTAGCAACATTGCTAAAATATACATGCCATTTAGCAGCTTTAACATTTGCAGTTCCATTAATATTTAATGTAGCTGTAAATCCTGCGTATGCTAATGATACAGCAACTAAAGAAACAACTAATGCAAGTACACCAAATACTACATAATTTCTTGACTTCTCCATTCCTTTGTCTCCCTTCTAAATATTGTAATAGATTACCATATAAAATACTAAAGAATAACTACTAATTATTATACCTTAGTGTTCCATATTACATAACCTACGTTACTATTTAATTATAATAAGAATTTTTTTTATTGTCAATGAATTTATGATAATTTTTTGAAATTTTTTTAATAAAAAAACTATAACAAAAAGTTATAGTAAATTATCGATAAAATAAACAATATAATTTGATAAATAAAGTGTAATTAATGATCCAATTAATAAGAATGGTCCAAATGGAATTATTCCCTCTTTATTAGCTTTTACATTTATAAATGAATAAATAAGACCTATTACACTAGCAATAAATAATGATACAAAACCATTTATTAAACCTAACGCAAGACCTATTACCCCCATTAATTTTATATCGCCATCTCCCAAAGATTCTCTTTTAAATATAAAATTTCCAATTAATTTAATTAGATACATAATTCCAAACATTATAACTGAATACATAATACTTTTAAATACATATATTTTACTTTCAAATACAAATAATATTATTAATAAACTGATTATTCCTAGTATTATTACCCTATCAGAAATATAATAATATTTAAAATCACTAACTATAGTAACTATTAATATACAAGTAAGTACTACTCCAATAAAGAAATTCATACTAAATCCATATACTAAATAATTTGTTACAAATAATATTCCACATAAAACTTCGCTTAGAAAATATATAAAGCCAATTGGTTTATGACAATAATGACATTTTCCTTTTAAAAATATATAAGATATTATAGGAATATTCATGTACCATTTAAGTTTTTCTTTACAATGCTCACAAAAACTTGGTGGATATGTTGTTTTTATTTTATTTGGTATTCTATAGCCTATGCACCCCAAAAAGCTTCCTAATATACTTCCTAATATAAATAATGATATAATTATTAAATAATTCATAAGCCCCCCTACTTAATAGTTTCATAAATGCTGAACATTGGTACAACTATAGCTATTAATATAAATCCAACTATAACAGCAAGTGATATAATCATAATTGGTTCAATAAATACTTTAATTTGATTAACCATATTTTTTTGTAGTTTATTATAATAATCACCTACTTTATCAAGCATTTCAGCAAGTTCTCCAGTTGATTCACCTGTTACTATCATATAATATGCAGTTTCTGGAACAGCCCAGTGATTTTTAAATGATTCACTCATTTTTTCACCTTTAAGTAAGTTATTAATTGTTCTATACATTATAGCTCTATATACTTCATTACTAGTAATTTTACCTAATATATCAATTGTATCTGTAAGTAATACATTATTTTTATTAAGCGTTGCAAATGTTCTTGAAAATAATGATACTTCTTTATAAATTAATAAATTTCCAATTACAGGTATTTTCATAAACATTGTTTGCATAAGTGTTCTAAATAATTTAACTTTCTTATACATAAATGTATATAAAACAGCAACACCAATTACAAATAATATAATAGTTAAATAATTATTTTGCATGTATGCAGATATATTTAAAGTGATTTGAGTTATTCTTGGTATTTCAGTATTCATACTTTCATACACTTCTACAAATTTAGGAATAATATATACAAACATAAATATAACTATTCCAATAGCAAACACTAATATAATCATTGGATAAGTAAGTGCACTTATAATTGCTCTTCTATTATCTTCTATTTCTTGATAATAGGCACTCATTTCATCAAGAGTTTGTTCTACTTCACCAATCATTTCCGCAGATTTAACCATATTTATAAGAAGTGCCGGGAATGTATTTCCTTGTTTTTTTAATGCTTCACTAAAACTTTCTCCCATAGTAAGTTCATATATAATCGCATCATATACACCTTTATATCTTCTTCTTTTATCTTGTTGTGCAAGCACTTTAACTGCATCAGTAAGTGGTATTCCAGCTTTTATATAAGTTGATAATTGTGCAAGCCAGAATACTAAATCTTTATTTCTCATTTTTCTTCCAGATATTGTACTACTACCATGAGCAAAATTAATCCATTTATTTGTCTTAATTTCATAAACTGTCATTCCTTTATCTATTAAATAGGAGTAAACATCAAGTTTAGATAATGCTGCAAAATAACCTTTTTCTAACTTTCCTTCTTTTGTTCTAGCCAAATATTCAAATGTTTGCTTTTGCTCAGATTTAAGCGCGTCTTCACCTTCTGGATTAATACTTAAAACTATTAAACTTGCTTCCTTCTTTTCACGATTTGCTTTTACAAAAGATATATTATTGTACTTATCTACTATATAATTTTTAATTTTTTGAAATAAAGTTAATTTATTAGCTTCTGGATCCTCTTCAATTTCTTTTTCTCTTTTCTTCGCATGAGCTTTTATTTTAGTATATGTATCATAAATAAATTTACTTATTTTATTAAATATAGTTACAGGTATTGTTACTAAAATAAAAGTAACTACAAAAGTAAATCCATCATAAATTGCTTTTACTAATCTATAAGTTTCTACAAATATAGGCTTAATTGTATAATCAAAAATACCTTTAAATCCATAAAATAAATATGTAAAAAAAGACACAATGAAAGAAACAATAAAATCAAAAACTTTATATATAACTTTACCAATATTAGCAAATATATTCGAATTTTTTTTAGATTTATTTTTAACTATTTTTACTTTTTTTATAGTTTCCTTATTTGCCATCTTTTCCCTCTTCTATTCTATATAATAGAATTATAACATATATTTTTTAAAAGTTAAACACATTTTTTCAAAATTATTAATATATTATATTAGGTGATTATCATGAATTTTAATTTTTTAAATATCTTAAAAAGTCTTAATTTATCTAGTATTGTTTCAAATACTAATAAAACACTAGGTATAATTAAAAAGTCAATACCAGTTTATAGACAAGTAAAGCCTTATGTTACTCATGAAAAATCCTTTTTTAAACCAAAAGAATCTATAAAATTATTAGATGAAATAAAAGAAAGCAAGCCATTAAAAGATGATAGATCATCTATCAAATTTAATGATACACTTACTTTCTTTAAATAATTTTTTTGAAAAAAGTTTACAAAAAAAGAAGTGTTTTTGATTATTTTTCTTGTATATAAATTATAGAGAGATAAAAATATCTTTTTAGAAAGTTGAGGTTTTTATATGCAAGAAACAGAATATTATAATGAAATTAAAGATTTAATTATTAATAATGAAGTTAATAAAAAAGTTAAAAGTTACTCTATTAATAGAACTGATTTAGAAACTAAATATAATATTGGTAAATTATTAAGTGAAGCTGGTAAGCATTATGGTGAGGGAGTTATTAAAAATTATTCTATTAAATTGACTCAAGAATTTGGTAAAGGATATGGAATATCAAATTTAAAAAATATGAGAAAATTTTATATATTGTTTTCAAAAAGCCAGGCATTGCCTGGCCAATTAAGTTGGAGTCATATCACAGAAATTTTATCAATTAAAAATTTAAATGAAATAACATACTATGTTTCATTATCTAATACAAATAAATTAACTTATAGAGAACTAAGACAAAGAATTAAATCAAAAGAATATGAAAGATTACCAGAAGATACTAAAAATAAATTAATAAATAATGAATCATTAGATATAAGTGATAATATTCCTGAACCTATATTAATACCCAATACTTTTAATCAAGATAAAGAAACTATAAAAGAAAAAGAATTACAGTCAATTATTGTTGAAAACATAGCTAGTTTTATGAAACAACTTGGTAATGGATATTCATTTATTGATTCAGAATATAAAATTAAAATTGATAATAATTATAACTATATTGATATATTACTCTTTAATTATATTTACAGTTGTTTTGTAGTTGTAGAACTAAAAGTAACTGAGTTAAAGAAAGAATATTTTGGACAAATACAGGTTTATATGAATTATATAGATAAACATTTAAAAACTATTAATCAAAATAAAACTAAAGGTATATTACTCGTTAAAGAAAACAATAATTATGTTTTATATTCTAGTGATGGAAATATTATTACTAGATCTTTTAAATTAAAATAAAAGTAAAAAGTTTATTTACTCTTTACTTCAAAATAATTGCCACTATCTAAATATAATACACCTTTTTTATTATCTAATTTTTTAATTATATCCATATATTTATTTAAAACTTCAGTTTTACTAACTGTTACAACAACTTGATTTCCATCGTTCATAGTAAGCATAAATCTTTCGCTATCATAATCTGTCTTACTATACTCTATCTCACTTATAATTGAAATAATATCACTATTAATTTTCTTAAATTTATTTATAAATTTTTCTTCCACTTCACTTGGAACATAATTAATAAGAGTTGGAATACCAAGAACATTATTTAATTTATATTTTCCATTAGAAGTAACATATAATTCCTTACTTCTATCATAATAAAGTATTTTCTTTTCAGTTACATCAAGTATTACAGTTCTATTAAATTTCTTATTGATTTTTACATCATCTATTAAATCTAATTTTAATAAATCTTTTTTTATTTTATTATTTGAAAGTAAAATAAATTTTGGATAATCTTGTAAATTAGCAGTTTCAATAATAATTTCATCATTATAGTAATTATTATTAAGTATTATTATATTTTTAACTTTAAGATTTAACAAATATCTAAAACCAAATACTAATAATAAAATTATTACTAATAATAAAATGAATTTCTTAAAATTAAATTTTTTATTTCTTTTCCTTTTCATCTTTTCCCTTTATTATTTTATAAACTTCATCCATTATAATTGTACTTGAAGATAAGTCTTTTATTTCTTTTAAATTTTTCTTTACTTCTTTAAAAGTATCTTCTTTAAATATTTCATCTATTGCTTCAATTAATGATTTTTTATTTAAATCTTTTTCTTCTAACATAATACTTATATTTTTATCAACTAAATTAAGAGCATTATAATATTGATGATTATTCGCAACATATGGACTAGGAATTAATATTGATGGCGTTTTTGTTGCCATAATTTCAGCGATTGTAGAAGCTCCAGCTCTTGAAATAATTAAATCTGATGATTTCATTAAACTTGGTAAGTTATCAAAAAATGGAAGTATCTTTGTACTAGATGGCACTATTAAATTATTTTTTAAAGTTGCATAACTCTTTTTACCAGTTATAAATAATATTTCAGTATCATCTTTTTCATATGTTCTTAAAAAATCAAGTAGTTTTTCATTAACAGATGTACTTCCAAGTGAACCCATTACTATTATGATAAGCTTTTTACCTTTAGTAAATCCAAGTTCAGTTTTATCAAATTTCTTAGTTTCTACTGCTCTTTGAGAAACAGGATTTCCAGTATATATAACATTTTTACATTTTAGTTTACGAGTACCATCTTTAAAAGATACAAATACTGCATCAGCTTTTTTAGATAAAAATATATTTGCTTTACCTGGAAGCATATTTTGTTCATGTAAAAATACTTTTACTCCCCTTTTATGTGCTGCTAAACAAACAGGTATTGTTACATATCCACCAAAAGCAATAACTGCATCTGGTTTAAATTCATCAATTACATTTAAACATTTTTTATATGATTGTTTTACTGCTTTTAATGCTTTTGCGCTTTTAATAACATTTTTAGATAAACCATATGCTTCAATACCAACATATGGAATACCTAAACTTGGTATTAAATCATTTTCCATTCGATCTTTAGTACCAATATATAAATATTCATTCTTTTTATCTTTTTTTATTTCATTAAGTACTGATAATGCAGGATATATATGTCCTCCAGTACCACCTGCGGTTAATATAAATTTCATATCACACCTCTTCTACTGATATATTATATACTATTTTTCTTCTTTTTGCATCAATTCTAATATCTTTTCTCTTAAAAGTTCATTTGCTTTTTCTAAATCCATACCTTGGACACTAAAAGGTTTACCTATTCTTGTAGTAAGATGTCCTGATGCACCAGTATATTCACCAGTAGTAGCAAAAGGAACTATTAATGCATTTGTTTTTTGTGCTAAAGATACTGCACCAAACTTAAATGGAAGCATTACTACTTCATCAGGCGTTCCTATAGTTTTATTTCTTGTACCTTCTGGAAATATTCCAAGAGCTCCACCTTGTTCTAATACTTTTCTAGCTTCACTTTTAGCATTTTCATCATGTATAGTTCTATCTACTGGTATACAACAGGCAGCTTTAAAAAACCATGCAAAATGTCCTTTAAAATATTCATCTTTTGCCATATAATGAATTACTCTTTTAGTAACAATCATTACATTAAATTGATCATGTGTATGTCTATGATTTCCACATACAACAATTGGTCCTTCTAATGGTATATTTTCACTACCATATACAGTTGGATGATATTTAAGTTTAAAATATAGTTTAACAAATGGTCTTAATAATTTATAAGATAATTCTCCTTTAATTTTAGTCATTAATTTTCCTCCTTTGTATTTATTAATTCTTGATATGCAACTTTTCCATTTATATTTTTAGGTAATTCTTTTCTATAACCATATGCATATGGAAGTGCATATTTAGGAATATTATTTTCTGCGTATTCTTTAATACTTTTTTTAATTTCACTATTTAATATTAAATTATCTTTAAGAACAATATATGCTTTTACAACTTCCTTTTTATAAGGATGAGGAACACCCACTACAGAACATGCTTTAACATACTTATGTGAAACAATAATATTTTCTATTTCACTAGGATATATATTATTTCCATCACTAATTATAATTCTTTTTTTACTAGATTTAAATACTATATTTCCAAATTCATCCTTATATCCTAAATCATTACTTCTAAGCCAAACTTTACCTTTATATTTTTTTAATGAATCATTATTTTCATCAAAATAACCACTCATTACACTGGGTCCACTTATACATATTTCCCCTATTTCATTAATATCACATTCATCAAATGTATTTTCTTTAAATATTTTAATATTTAAAGAATTTATTGGTTTTCTATTTATAGTTACATTAGCTGTACATTCTCTTAGACCATAATTAGTTATTATATTAGCATTTAATATTTTATTCATTTTATCTTTTAACGCTTCACTTAAATAGTCTTGTCCACATATTATATATTTAATAAAAGATAAATCATTTTTAATAATCTTCCTATTTAAAAGTAAATTATTAAGTAAATTAGGATTACATTCAATTATACTTGGTTTATATTTAACTATATCATTTATATTATTACTAAGTATTAAGTTGTATCCATTTATAAGTGATTTATGTATTAATGAAATACCATAACTATCTGTAATATTATAACTAGTAAATATTTTATTATAATTTTTAGTATCTATTTTAGAATTAATCGCATAACTATTTAAATTATTATTACTTAAAATAATACTTTTAGAATTATTACTTATTATTAATGATGAATCATCTTTATTACACTCAGATTTTATTTTATTATCTAATTTTTTTCCTTTAAGAATAAATCTATAAAAAGGAATTATATTTTTATAGTTATTATTATTCTTTAATATGAATTTTATTCTATCTTTTAAACTTAATCTTTCACTATCAGGTAATGTTATTATAGTATAATTATCATTAATTTTATTTAAATACATATCACTAATAACAATATATTTTGTATTAGTTTTATTTATTATATTTTCTATTTGTTTATTACTTGAATTTGGATTTATTAAATTACAAACAGCACCAATCTTATTAAGAGCATATATACTTATAATACTTTCAATAGAATTATTTATTATTAAACTAACTATTTCATTTTTATTTACACCTATCTTTTTAAAAGATAAAGCACACTCATCTATTTTATTAATTAATGTGTTATAACTTATTTCACTATTTAAATATGTAAAAACATTTTTATCTTTATATTTTTTATATGATTCATATATACTATCATACATATTATTTCTTTTCATTACTACCTCTTTTAAGTTTAAGTATTTTATTTCTTAATATTTCTGTTTCTTTTTCAAAATCATCAGTTTTAACTTTATATGGTTTTCCATATGTAATACTTAATCCTCTTTTAAATAATTTATATTTACCACTTATCGCAAATGGCACTATTAAAGAATTAGTTTTATAAGCAAATTTAACAGCACCTTTTTTAAAAGGTAATAAATCCACTTCATTTGGTTTTCTATTTATAGTTCCTTCTGGAAATATTCCAACTGCATGTCCTTCATTTAATGTTTTAATTACTTCACTTTTTGCATTTTCATCATGAACAGACCTGTCAACAGGAATACAAGCCATATGTCTAAAATACCAATTTTTAATTTTTGTATTAAATAATTCTTTTTTAGATAACATATGAATTACTCTTTTAGGAGTACTTACCATCATCGCAGCATCAACTCCACTTGTATGATTCCCTGCAAAGACAAAAGAACCTTTACTTGGAATATTTTCAACACCTATATATTTAGGTAAGAAAAATAATCTAAAAAAAGGTTTTAAAGAATACTTTAATGTTTTATATAATATATACTTCATATTAAAATTATAACACAATATTAATAACTTTTTAATAAATATTTTTATCAAAAAAAAGAAACATTTCTGTTTCTAATTTAATTTTGATTTAATAATTTCATTAACTTCTTTCATATCAGCTTTACCTTTTAATATAGGTGTAAGTTCTTTCATAAGTAACCCCATATCTTTAATAGATGTTGGTTTTATCTTATCAAATGCTTTTTCTACTTCTGATACTATTTCTTCATGAGTTAATTGTTTTGGTAAATATTTACTTAATAATTCTATTTCACGTTTTAAGTTTTCAACTAAATCAAGTCTATTTCCTTTTTCAAATTCAATAATACTTTCTTTATGAGTTTTAACTTGTTTACTTACTACATCTATTACTACTTCATCACTTGCTTGATTTCTTTCCATTTTATTATTAATTAAATAAGCATCTATACTAGATTTTAATAATCTAAGTGTACTTAAAGATTCTTTATCATGATTTTTCATCGCAGTAATCATATCTTTTGAAATAGTTTCATATAACATAAATATCACTCCTTATTAATATCTTTGTCTATTATGTTTTTTAGCATTTCTAATAGCTTCTTTTTTAGCTTCTCTTCTTAATATTCCTGGTTTAGAATATTCTTTTCTTTTTTTCATTTCAGAAGGGATACCAGCTCTTTGAACTTTCATTTTAAATCTTTTTAAAGCACCTTCTATGTTTCCATCTTTAACATCAACATGTGTCATAATTACTTCCCTCCCTTCATGACAATTGTAATTATATTACAAAAAGTGCCAAATATCAAGTAAAATTGACTAATTATATTTAACTTTTCAATAGAAACTATTATATAATTATTATGGAGATGAAAATATGAGAACTAAAAAAATAATTTTAATAATTTTAATTACACTAATTACATTAATACTTGCATTTTTAATTTATTGGAAATATTTTAAAGAAAGGAAACCAGAAAAGCCTATAGAAAACCCACCAATTATTAAAGATACTTTATTTGATTATAAAATGATTCATATTGCTAATAAAAGTGAAACTAATTATATGATAAGCCCTTTTTCAATTGGATATGCATTATCTATATTAAATGAAGGAGCACTTGGAAATACAAAAATTCAAATAGATAAAGTACTTGGAAATTATAATTTGGATAAAGTTACAAATACTGAAAATAAAATAGGTCTTTCAAATGCATTATTTATTAAAAACAAATATAGAAATGATATAAAAAATACTTATATTAATAACATTAAAAATAATTATGATGCTGACATATTATTTGATGAATTTAATACTCCTAAAGTAATTAATGATTATGCAAAAGATAAAACATTTGGTATGATTGATAATGTAATTGATAAAATAGATAAAGATTTTATAATGGGTATTATGAACGCTATTGCGATAGATGTTGAATGGAAACATAAATTTGAAGGTGATAATACTTATAAAGAAGAATTTACTAATTTAGATAATACAAAACAAAAAGTTGATATGATGCATAGTTCTAATGATATTACTTATATAGAAAATGAAAATGCAAAAGGAATTATAAAAGAATATAAAAAATATGGTGATAATGAACTTATATTTATTGGAATACTTCCAAATAATAATATAAAAGAATATATAAATAAATTTGATAAAAATGAGTTGGATTCTCTTCTTAAAAATAAAAAAGAATCAAATGCTAATTTAGATATTAATTTAACTATTCCTAAATTTAAATATAATTATGACTATAAAGAATTTAAAAACGATTTAAAACTAATGGGAATAACTGATGCATTTGATGAAAACATTGCTGATTTCCATAATATTATAAATGATAATACTAATTATAATCTTTATGTAGAAACTGCAATTCATAAGTCAGTTATTGATTTAAATGAAAATGGTACTAAAGCTTCCGCAATAACATATTTTGGAATGAGTAAAAATACTGCTTTACCAATACAAAAGGATATTATTAATATTAAATTTGACAAACCGTTTTTCTATATAATAAAAGATAAAAATAGTGATAATATATGGTTCTTTGGAACAGTTTATAATCTAAAATAAAAATATCTATTAATTTAGATATTTTTTATTGAAATCTTTGCATTTGTTTCATCATTTGATTAACTTGCTTTTGACTTGGATTTCTACCCATTCCTCTCATTAAAGTTTTAATCATTTCTTCATTAATTGGTGGATTTTCTTTTAATTGTTTTTTAACTAATTTTCTTGAAATTAATAAACCTACAACTAATCCTACTATTAATCCAATAACTACATATAATATATCCATCCAAATATTACCTGTACATTTAACTGTTTCTAAAATCAACATAATATCACTCCTTACTAATCAATTTTATCATATTATTAATATTTAATGCAAGGACTCCAAACATCATTTAATATAAAATAATCATGATTTTCAAAATCAACAACAAATAAATTATCAAAGTTTTTAAGATCTCTAAAAAAAGATGGAACATTTTTATTAGTTTCTATTTTAATATGAGAATTATTAATAATTAATTTAGTTGTTTCATCATAATAGTAATCATTAATACTATGAGTATAATTATAGCAAATATAGTTCTCACTTCCTATATTTCTTTTTTTTATATAATCATTAAACATATCTTTATTAACCTGATTTACTAAACTTTTAAATATATTATATGCAATTAATATATCTTCAGTTTTCTTTATATAAACACTTTCAAGCATATTGTATAATTCTTCATAATTATATTTATAATTTCTTAATATATTTTGTTTAACTTCAAATAAATAAAATGTTCTCATTATTCACCTCTAAAAACATTCTACTATAAAATAAATAAATAATTTGTCGAATTATTTATTTATTTTAATATATTTAAAATTATATTAAGTAAATTATTCACTATTATTTTATCCTCTAACTTATTTATTCCAAATGTTCCATTTCCTGCATTATTTATACTACTACCAGAGTGGTATATTTCTTTTCTATCAATAACAAATTATCTATCATGAAAAGTATTATTATAATAAAAACTATCATTTAAAAATGACATTTTTAACATAAATATAATTGTTGGCTTTTCATATAGATTATAATATATTTATTGTTTTTTATAAAAAATAAAATAGTCAAAAGACTATTTTATTCACTTTCAAAATTTGGTTCTAATATTACTTCTAATATTTCTTTATTATCAATAACACTATTCTTTTCTATATTGTATTCTTTTGCATAACCTTTACCACTAAAATTAACATCTAAACCTACCATGTTTGCAAAAGTTAATATTTCATTTCTAGACCAACCTTTTATATCTGGCATTTTATATTCACTATCATTTGTTAGTAAGAATACTTTATTTTCAAAATTCATAAGTGTTCCTTCTTTTGGATATTGATTTATTATTTTTTTACCTTCACCTATTACAATTGGTTCCATTTTATTTTTTTCAAGTTCTTCAGTTACTATTTCAATATCTTTATTAATATATCCTTGTATTTTATATGTTTTATTTGTATTTTCTTTCGATGTATTATTTCCATCAGTATTTATATTTAAATATGTACCAACATCTTTAACTAATGATTTAACTGCTGATTTTATTTCTTTTGAACTTTCAGTTTTAGATGATACTACATAAATGATTATTTGTGGATCTTTTTCTGGAAATAATCCAGCAAAACTTCTTGTATAATTTTTTTGGCCTTTTAAATATCCACCTTTTGGACTAGCTATTTGAGCTGTACCTGTTTTACCTATTAAGTCATAACCTTTTACTTCATAACCAACACCAGTTGACATCTTACAAGCTCCATTTACTACTCCACGCATAAGTTCAATCATTTTATTTACTGTTTGTTCATTACTAACTTTCCTAATTTCAGTTCTTTCATTTTCAAGCAATACTTCACCAGTTTCACTATCTACAATTTTAGATACAATATATGGCTTTAACATAACTCCTTTATTTGCAAGAATAGTTAATGCCTGTATCATTTGAGATGCATTGATTGTCATACCTTGACCATATGATGCACTTGCAATTTCAGTATTATATCTAAAATTTACTATACCAGAACTTTCATTTGGAAGAGTAATACCAGTTTTAGTTCCAAAACCAAGAGAATTATAGTAATCCATTAATTTTGCTCTTCCTAATTTTAATGCAAGTTTTGTGGCTGCAACATTTGATGAAGCCATAAATCCTTCATCATACGTAATTGTTCCCCAACCAACATTATTATGGTCTTTTATTTTAGCATCATCAACAACTATAGTTCCACTTTTATATGTTTCTTTACCATTATAAATACCATTATCAATACTTGCCATAAAGCTAAATATTTTCATGGTTGAACCAGGTTCATATTCATAAGATACAAATGGATCATAATAAGATTTAATATTAAGTTCATTATTATTAAAACTTGGGCTAGATGCAACTCCTAGTATTTCACCTGTTTTAGCATTTGCAACAACTAATGTTGCCCATTCAGGCTTACCTTGTTCAATTTTCTTCATAGCTTGTTCTGTAAACATTTGAATATTATTATCAATTGTTAAATATATATCATTACCTGCAACACTTTTAGTTTCAACTGAAGGAGTACTTGTTATTTGATAACCATATAAATCTGATTGATATTCAACGTAACCATTTTCACCAGTTAGTTCATCATTATAATATTGTTCTAGTCCCATTTCACCTACAAATTCATTATCTCTTAGTTTAGCATATCCAAGTGTATATGATAGAAAATCTCCATTAGGATAATATCTTTTAGTACTTGATATAAAATCAATTCCTGGAAGTTCTAACTCTTCTATTCTATCTTTTATAAGTTCAGATATACCTCTTCCTCCTGGACCGAGTTCAACTTGATATGGCGATTTTTTTACACATTCATGTGTTACTTCATCACAACTTTCAATTTTAGTATTTAAAAGTGATAATATATATTTTTCACTCATATTAATAAGTGGACTTAATTTTTTAGCTGTATCTTCTTTGTTAACTACATGATATGGTCTATTTTCATCTTTAGTTCTAGAAGGATCTAAATATGCAATTACGGTATAACTATTTACATCTTTAGCAAGTATTTCACCGCTTTTAGTATATATAGTACCACGCCTTGCAGTTAATATTCTTTTTCTAGTATCTCTAGATTTAGCAAACTCACTTAAAGTTACTCCCTTAACTTTTACATTATGAAGTCCTATCCAAGTAAGTTTTATCATTATTAATGCAAAAATAAAAACAACAATAATTATGAAAAATTTATTTATTCTAATTATTCTTGTTTTTTTCATTTTTACACCTCTACTTTGAAATTATTCTAATATTACTATTATTATACTCCAATCCAAACGTATCTGCAACTTCTAATGCATTATCTAAAGAAGATAATTCATTGATTTTCATTTGCATACCTAAATTTAATTTTTCTTGATTATCTATTTTACTTTTTAATCTTTGAAGTTCTGAATTACTAGATTGTACTTTAGCACTTAATACAAAGTTACATAATAAGAATAATCCAAAAAACACAATTATTCCTGCTTTTAAAAAGCCTTCGCCTTTAACTTTTACATATCTTTTTTTCATAATTATCTTACCCTTTCTATAACTCTTAATTTTGAACTTCTACTCCTATTATTTTCATCTATTTCTTTTTCACTTGGAGTTATTTTTATTATTTTTTTAGCTTTTGCTTTTAATTCATCAGGTACTATTGGAAACTTTCTAGCATTTATATCATCGCTACACAAATCTTTAAATACATGTGATACTATTTTATCTTCAAGTGAATGGAATGATATGACAGCTATTCTTCCGCCAACTTTAAGTAAATCAAATGCATCTTTTAATGAATCTTCTAATATATCAAGTTCATGATTTACTTCGATTCTTATCGCCTGAAATGTTTTTCTTGCTGGATGTGATTTATTTCTATAACTTTGTGGAACACTATTTTTAATTATTTCAGCAAGTTCTAATGTAGTTTTTATAGGTCTATTTTCTATTATAGATTTTGCTATAGATTTGGCATACTTTTCTTCACCAAATTTAAATAATATTTCAACAAGCTTTTCATAACTGTATTCATTTACTACATAATTTGCAGTAAGTGGATTATTTTTATCCATTCTCATATCAAGTGGTGCATCTTTATGAAAACTAAATCCTCTATAATCTTCATCAAGTTGTGGACTTGATACTCCAAGATCAAATACAATTCCATCTACACTATTTTTATCAACATAGTTTTTCATATCTTTAAAATTACTTTTAATAATTTTAAAGTTATCACTTGTAGCTGAAAGTCTTTTATTAGAAGCTTCAATTGCTTCATCATCTTGATCAAAGGCGAAGAGAAACCCCTTTTTATTCAATTTCTTTAATATCGCCTCAGAATGACCACCATATCCAACAGTAGCATCTATATATACCTTACCCTCTGACACATTTAAGTTGTTTATTACCTCATCCAATAGTACGCTTTTATGCACTATACTCACCACTATCAAATATATTTTCTGTTATTTCTTCTAGTGATTCTTCATTTTGTTCCATATATGAATCAAATGTTTCTTTGCTCCATATTTCTAATCGTTCATTTACGCCGATAATTACACATTCTTTTAAAATATCGGCGTAATGAACTAACGGTGAGGTAATATTAATTCGACCTTGTTTATCGAATTCAATTAAAGAAGCTCCACCAATGAAAGATCTTTCAAAAGCTCTAACATTCTTTTTAGTGAATTGTAAGTTACTTACTTTTTGCATTATTTTATTCCATTCTTGCTCAGAATATATGAACAAGCACTTATCGAGCCCTTTAGTGATGATTACTCTATCACCAAGTTCGTTTCTAAATTTAGAAGGGATTATTAAACGACTCTTTTCATCAAGATTATGATGAAATTCACCCATTAACATAAAGTAAGCACCCCACTTTCCACCACTTTGTTTCACTTCCTACCACTATATTACTATTTTTATTTTTGTTTGTAAAGATATTTTATTAAATTTTTTGTAAAAAAAGTGTCAAATTAAAAACAAAGAAGTTAAAATTTCTTTGTTAATATAAATTTTAAGTAAGTTTCCTAAAAAACAAAAAACTAGTCAAGATGACTAGTTATTTTTTTCTTCATTATTAACTTTAATTACTTCTTTACCTTTGTAGTATCCACACTTAGTACATGCTCTGTGAGGTGCTAATGTAGCTCCACAATTAGGGCAACTCATTACAGTTGGAGCACTTTTCTTTAAATGTGTTCTTCTTTGTCTTTTAGCAGTTTTACTAACTCTTCTAAAAGGTAATGCACCGAATAATGTAATATTTAATTTCATTTTTATTCCTCCTTCAGCATAAGGTCTTTTTATTCTACAATATTTGCTTTGCTCATGTATTTTCTCATAAATAACAAAAAATATCAAGTATAAATTACTTTTTTTTTACAAAAATCACTATTTTTGATATAATTTTACGTAAGAAAGGCAAAATTATGAAAAAAATAATTGGTATAATCGCAGAATATAATCCATTTCATAATGGACATATTTATCAAATTGAACAAATTAAAAAGAAATATAGTGATTCTATTATTATAGTTTGCATGTCATCATCATTTACTCAAAGAGGAGATATATCTATACTAAATAAATTTGATAAAACAAATATTATTTTAAATCATAATGTTGATTTAGTTATTGAACTTCCTTATATCTATACTGTACAAGGTAGTGATATATTTGCTAAATATGCATTAGAATTATTAAATAATTTAAAAATAGATGTTTTATGTTTTGGAATTGAAAAAGATAATTTAAATGATTTAACTAATGCAGCAAATACACAACTTAATAATAAAAATTTTGATATAAAAGTAAAAGAATATTTAGATTCAGGTTTAAATTACCCTACTTCATTAAATAAGGCACTAAAAGATTTGATTAATATTGAAGTAACAGAGCCTAATGAATTACTCGCTCTTAGTTACATAAAAGAAATAATTAAAAATAATTATAATATTGAATTATTTCCAATAAAAAGAACTAATAACTATCATGATATTTTATCTAATGAAATTATTGTATCAGCAAGTAATATTAGAAATAAAATAGAAAATAATATTGATTTTAAAAATAATGTTCCAAATGACATTTATAATATTTTAAAAAATAAAAGATTAAATAATAAATATTTTGAATATTTAAAATATAAAATATTAAGTGAAAATAATTTAGAAAAATATTTAGATGTAGATGAAGGACTTAGTACAAGAATTAAAGATTCTATTTATAAGTCAAATAAATTAGATGAACTTATTAATAATATTAAAACAAAAAGATATACTTATAACAAAATAAATAGAATGCTTAACCATATATTATGTTCACTAACAAAAGAAGAAGTTAAATTATATAAAGATATTGAATATATTAGAATACTTGGATTTACTAAAAATGGTCAAGATTATCTAAATAGTATTAAAAAAGAAATTGAAATTCCTATATTAAATAAGTATGATACAAATAAATATAAGTCACTCGATATAGAAAAAAGAGTTAGTGATATATATTCTATTATTTATGAAGATATAACCAAAGATGAAATTAAAAATAAACCAATAATAAAAATGTGAAATCCTTTCACATTTTTTATTTTGCTTCATACCAATCTTTTCCATAGTTTATTTCTACTTTTAATGGTACTTTTAATTTATATATATTTTCCATTGTTTCTTTAACTAAGGATTTGATAGTTTCAAGCTCATTTTCAGGTGTATCAAAGATTAACTCATCATGTACTTGTAATAACATTTTAGTTTTTAAATTATTTTCTTTTAATTTTTTATTAATTTCTATCATAGCAAGTTTTAATATATCAGCACCAGTTCCTTGAATTGGCGTATTAAGTGCCATTCTATCTCCTTGTGATCTAATCATATAATTTGTATTATTAATTTCTTCAATTGTTCTTTTTCTATTAAATAGCGTTCTAACATATCCAAGACTTCTTGTTTTTTCTACAATTTCTTTCATATAATTATCTACTTCAGGATATAAATTTAAATATTTTTCAATATATTTTTTAGCTTCAGTTGGTGTAATATCCAAGTTTTCTCCAAGACCATAGCCACTAATACCATATACTATTCCAAATATTACTGCTTTAGCTGTTCTTCTTTCATTTTTAGTAACATCCTCTATTGGTTTATTAAATATATCTGCTGCTACTCTTGAATGTATATCTTCATTATTTTCAAATGATTTTATTAAAGCAGGACAATTACTAATATGTGAAAGTATTCTAAGCTCTATTTGTGAATAATCACTTGATAATAAATATGAGTTTTCACTTGGTAAAAAAGCTTTTCTTATCTTTCTTCCCTCTTCACTTCTAACAGGTATATTTTGAAGATTAGGTTCAATTGAAGAAAGTCTTCCAGTTCTTGTTCCAGTTTGCTTATATATTGTATGTATTTTATTATCTGAAAGTACATAACTATTAAACGTATCTAAATAAGTAGATACTAGTTTACTTAAATTTCTATATTCAAGTATTTCATTTATAATTGGATGATAATCTTTATATTTAATAAGTGTATCATGTGCAGTTGATTCTTTTCCTCTTCCTTTAGGTAAAGATAATTTTTCATATAGAATATGCGCTAGTTGTTTAGGACTTGATATATTAAATTCTTCTCCTGCATAATTATATATTCTACCTTCTATTAAAGATAATCTTGTTTTAATATCAAGTGATAATTCCTCTATTATTTTTGGATTTACATTTATACCATTTATTTCCATACCAGCAAGCACGTTAATTAATGGATGTTCTATATTTTCATATAAATCATACATTTCTTCACTTTTAAGTTTATTTTCTAATTCTTGATAATTTTCATATAAAAACCTTGCTTTTTCTACAATAGATTCTATAATTTCATTTTCACTATAATTATTTTTTTTAATTAAATTTTCATAAAAAATTATATTTTTTCCATATATACTACTTAAATAAGATACATCATCTTTAATATTATATTCTAGTAAATAAGATGCGATTAAAGAATCAAATGTACTATTAGTTTCTATTCCATATCTATTTAAAAACACTATATTCTTTTTTAAATCAAAAGTTACAATACTATTTTTAAACAAATCTTTGTTTAAAAGTAAACTTGGTAAGTCAAAATAATATGATTTATTTCCATCATAAATAGATGCTCCGATTAAATTAGCTTTATGATAATTTATGTTATCAAGTTCAATATATATACTTTTTACATCTATATTTATTTTACCTAATACTCTTTCATATTCTGTTTTTTCTTTTTTTATATTATTATTTTCAGGTATATTTTTTAAAAATGAATTAAATTCTAATTCTTTATATTTTTCAATTAGTTTAATTTTATTACTTCCATTATATTTAATATCTTCAAATGTATATTCAAATGGAACTTCTTTATATATAGTTGCTAATTTATATGAAAAATATGCATTATCTTTATCATTAATAAGTTTTTCTTTTAATTTACCACTTATTTCATCTATATGATTATATACTCCATCTAATGTTTCATATTTTTGAAGTAAAGTAAGAGCAGTTTTCTCACCTATTCCTTTAACTCCAGGAATATTATCAGATGCATCTCCCATAAGAGATTTTAGATCAATCATTCTAATTGGTTTGATACCATAATGTTCAAAGAATGTATCATTATTCATCATAATATAATCTTTTTGCTTTAATAGTTTTACATCTACTTCATCACTTATTAATTGAAGTAAATCTTTATCACTACTAATTATAGTTGCATTATAATTTTTATCTTCATCTGCCATCTTTGCAAATGTACCGATAATATCATCCGCTTCATAATTATCTATTTCAATATATTTAATTCCTAAAAGTGTACATATTTCTTTAGCAACTGGAAATTGTATCTTTAAATCATTTGGAGTTTCTATTCTACCATCTTTATAGCTATCATACATATCTTGTCTAAAGTTATGCCCTTTATCAAACGCTATCATAATATATTCAGGATTTTCTTCATTAATTATTTTATTAATCATATTAATAAATCCAAATAATGCATTTGTAGGAAATCCTTTAGAATTTTTCATTAAATTGCCATTATATGCAGTTGCATAATAACTTCTAAATAATAAATTATTTCCATCTATTAATATTGCTCTTTTTTTCATGACTACCACCTATATTTATTTTATCATTATTACAATAAAAATAATAGTAATAAATTATTTTAAAAATAAGAGTTAATAATTTATATCAAAATAAAATAATAGAGAAAACTCTATTATTTCATTATTGATTGTTATTTTCTAAATTTTGATTTGCATTTTCAATTGGTTTTTTATTTTTGCCTCTAATAATTACAAATACTATTAAAGCTACAGCTGCTACTAATAAAGATATACCAAGTATTGGTCTAAATCTAATCCATGCTATCGCAATTATTATAAATGATAATGCAAGTCCAAGAACAAATGATACAAGTCCTACTGCTGCTCCTACAACTGAACCAACTATTGGAATATAGCTTGTAATAGCGCTTAATGGTTTTAATATAGTTGCTATTCCTAAAATAATCGTAAATGCACCAGCAAACCTTAATACCCATTTAAGTATTTTATTTTCTTTTTCAATTACTTTAATCATCTCTTCACCATTATGAATTCCATCCATAACTCTATTTATAGTTTTATCTTGAGATGATACATAATCTTTAAAAGAGTCCCCACTTTGTACTGCTAAAACACTTACATCAGTAGAATTGTTATAAACAAATGATACTCTAATATCTCCTACTTCTGGACTATTTACGTCTTTTGAATTAGTAATATAATTTCCATTAATTACATAATTAAGTTCAGTTACTTTTTCAGTATTAAATCCATTAAATACTCCATTTGTACTTAACATATCAAGTTGATCGTGACTAAGAACAAATGCTCCAACATTAACTTTTGATGAAAATAATTTTTCACTATTATATGGCATACTAGTTGGATTTACGTGTCCACCATTATGAAAATCATTTGAATCAACTAATGTATCTACCCATTCTTTTTTATAAGAATATGTTGTATTACCATCTTCATCAGTATCACTTTCTTCTTTCCATTGATACATTTCAACTATTCTTTGTAATACTGGTGTTTTAACTTTAACATCAAATGTAGAATCATATAATTCTTCTTCATTTATTAATTTTCCATTTGTTGCGATTAGTTTTCCTTCATTATTTGAATCTACCCTTTCACTAGTTACATCAATATAATTTTTTTTCATTTCAGCAGTTGTTTTAATGTTTCTAACATTATTTCCTTCATTCCACCATAATAATACAATACCTATTATGATAAAAATAAAACCACCAACAATCCCCTTAAATGAATTTCCTATTCTTTTCATATCTACTCCTCCTACTAATATTCTATAATTTTTAAAATAATATTGCAACTAATTTTTAGTTTGTTTACATTTCAATAATTTCACTTATTTTATCTTTATATGATAATTCTAATTTAATATTTTTATCTAAAGATTTTCTATTTACTTCATATGCAAGTTCATGTGTATTATCACGGTCGCTTATATGAATAAGCATTACTTCTTTAGTATTATCTCCTACAAAATGAGATAAATACATTGCACAATCTTCATTAGATAAGTGACCTTGATCTCCAATATTTCTTACTTTAGTTAAATAATCTTTAGTGCCATTCATCTCCATTTCTACATCATGGTTACTTTCAAATAAATATATTGTTTTATTTTTAAACTTTTCATGAAACTTTGAATGAATCATACCAGTATCTGCAATATAAGCTAGAGATACATTATCATATTCAAATGTAAATCCATAGCCTTTCTTATCATGTGATATTGGTATTTTATCAAACTTGATTCCTAAAATTTTATCAAGTTCATTAAATAATACTACATTTTTTAAGTAATCTTTTTTAGAGTATTCATTTAATGTTTCGATTGATATATATATTGGTGTTCCATATACTCTATTAAATGAATGAATACTTCTTACATGATCTATATGTGCATGAGTTACAATTATAAAATCAAGTTCTTTAGGGTCTACATTTATTTCATATAATTTATCTTTTATATATCCAAATTGAAGACCAGCATCTATTAAAAATTTTACATTATTCATCTCAACAAAAGTTGAATTACCAGCACTAGAACTTCCTAAAACTACTACTTTCATTATCTACACCCCAAAATCAAATAAACTTAGTTGTGAACTTTCACTCATACCTTCAAATAATCCTAGTGTCCTCATTTTATCTATTAAAGTTTGAGATACTTTACATCTAGTTTGAAAGTCTTCAATACTTAAGAATGGTTTCTTTTTAGCTTCGCTTTCAATATTTTTAGCAACAGTTTCACCTAGCCCATCTATTGTAATAAATGGTGGAATTAAATTACCATCTTCATCTATATCAAACGTAAGTCCTTTAGATTTATATAAGTTAAATGGCACTATTTTTATATTTCTTGCTGCCATTTCAAGAGCGACTTGTAAACACTCAAGTATTCCTGATTCTTTATTAGTTGCATCATACCCTTTTTCTTTTATTTCAATAATTCTTTTCTTTATCGCATCATATCCTGAAATCATAGTTTCAATATCAAAATCTGTTGCTTTTGTTGAAAACCATGATGCATAGAAATATTTTGGCTTATGTACTTTATACCATGCTATACGAAATGCACTTGTTACATATGCAGCAGCATGAGCTTTTGGGAACATGTATTTAATTTTACCACATGATTCGATAAACCAATCTTCAATACCTGCATCTTTCATAGTTTGTTTATGTTCTTCCCAGGTTGCAGGATCTTTGCTTGCTTTACCTTTTCTTACAAATTCCATTATTTTAAATGCCTTAATTGGTTTTAAACCATGATACATAAGATATACCATAATATCATCACGACATCCAATTACTTCTTTAAATGGAACTCTTATTTTACCAGTTTCATCTGGCGTACATAAATCTCTCGCATTTCCAAGCCATACATCTGTACCATGAGAAAGTCCTGAGATTTTAACAAGTTCAGCAAAAGTAGTTGGCTTAGTTTCATCAACCATACTTATTGTAAATGGTGTTCCAAATTCAGGTATACCTAAAGTACCTGTTTTACACATTATTTGTTCATTAGTAACTCCCAATATTTTAGTACTAGAAAATATAGACATTGTATCTTTATCATCAAGTGGTACTTGTAATACATCATCACCACTTAAATCACGAATAAGTCTAAGTTGTGTAGGATCAGAGTGCCCCAAAATATCAAGTTTAAGAAGATTTGATTCAATTGAATGGTAATCAAAATGTGTTGTTCTCCATGCAGAAGTTGGATCATCTGCTGGATATTGAAATGGTGTAAAGTCAGATACATCCATATAATCGGGCACTACTACAATACCACCAGGGTGTTGACCAGTTGTTCTTTTAACACCAGTACATCCTACCGCAAGTCTTTCTATTTCGGAACTTCTTTTATCCATAATCCCCTTGTCTTCAAAATATCCACGAACAAATCCATACGCAGTTTTATCTGCTACTGTACCAATTGTACCCGCACGATATACGTTATCTACACCAAATAATACTTTTGTATATTCATGTGCACTTGCTTGATTTAAATCAGAGAAGTTAAGATCTATATCTGGAACTTTATCCGCATTAAATCCAAGGAAAGTTGCAAATGGCATATCTTGTCCATCTTTTTTCATCTTGCTTCCACATTTTGGACATATTTTATCTGGTAAATCAAATCCACTTGAATATGTAGCACCCAAAGCATTACCATTTTCGTCCTCAAAAATACTATGTTTACAATTTAAACATCTATAGTGTGCAGGAAGAGGATTTACTTCAGTTATCCCCATTAATGTTGCTACAAAACTACTACCAACAGAACCTCTACTACCAACAATATACCCGTCATCATTTGAGTGTTTTACAAGACGTTGAGCAATTAAGTATATTGGATCAAAACCACCTCCGATAATACCTCCCAGTTCTTTTTTAACTTTCTTTTTTAAGGCATCTTCAGTCATTTCTCCATCTTCGCTTGTCCATTTACTTTTAACAAGATCACTAACAATTTCTTTTACTCTATCAAAACCACTTACTAATGTTTCATGCAATTTTGCAAATGATTTTTCAATTATTTCTTCTTCACTTGCATTTTCATTTTCTTCTTTTATTTTATTATACCAATAATTATATACTACATCTCCATAAAGTTCTTTAGAAATTCTCTCTTCAATATTATGTGGAAGAGGATTTCCATACCAATTTTCTGCTGTATTAAATACAAGTTCAGTAACAACTTTAGGACAATCTAAGTAACTTTGCCCATCATCTGCTTTAACTCTTGGTGAAAATGGTATACCATGTGTATCCATTATTACTTCTATTTCAGATACCATATCGGCTATCTTATTTGTGTTTGTAACCACTATTTCATAAGCAAGGTCTTTATCCAAAAAATCAAAATCCTTAAGCATCTCTTCAGTAGTCCTAAAATGCATTGATGGAATATTAGTAATATCACTTCTTGAAAGAGGATGTCTTCCACCACCTGGAACTTTTTGATTTATAATTATTTCCCTATATATTTTATCTTCTCTTCTAAAGTGATGTACGTCTCCAGTTGCAACAATTATTTTTCCAGCTGCTTTTGTTGCATCAATTACTTTTTTAATATGATTTTTAAGTTCAAATATATTTGCAAAGTCACCCTCCTGAATTAAATGATCATATACTTCAGGTGGTTGTACTTCAACATAATCATAAAAATTAATTATATTAGTTAGTTCTTCCCCATCTTTACTTCTTGCTTCTACAAATACTTCACTTTCATAGCATCCGCTTCCAATTAAAAGTCCACTTCTTAATTCTTCTAATTTACTTCTTAATATTCTTGGAGTTTTATATAAATATGTAGTATTAGCAAGTGAAATTATTTTAAATAAATTTTTAAGCCCATCTCTATTTAATGCAATAGCATTAAAGTGAAAAGTTCTTCCAAATTTATGTATTTCATCTTTTGGAACCAATCTTTCTAAAGAAGAAATAGTATCATAATTTTGACTAATTAATTTTTTTAACATTTTATCAAATACTAAAGCAGTTCCTTCAGCATCATAATCAGCTCTATGATGACTATCTTCGTCAAAAGCAACATTATATCTTTTAACTAAAGCTGATAAACTATGTCTTGCAAAGCCTTGATCCAAAGCACGAGATAATTCTAATGTATCAATAACAGTATTTTTAAATTCACCTAAATTATTTCTTTTCATTGATGATTCAATAAATGAAACATCAAACTTTGCATTATGTGCAACCATTGGTAAGTTTCCAGTCCAATTTAGAAATCTTTCAGTTACTTCTTTTTCACTTCCCGCATTCTTCACCATTTCATCAGTTATCATTGTAAGTTCAGTAATTCTTTTTGGAATAGGTCTTCCCGGATTTATAAATTCATCAAATCTATCTATTATTTCTCCATCTTTTATTTTAACCGCACCTATTTCAATCATCACATCTCCAGATGCTGCATTAAAACCAGTTGTTTCAGTATCAAAAACAACATATGTATTTCCTTCTAATAGTTCTTCACTTGGACGAACTACAATAGAAATAGTATCATCAACTAAAGTAAGTTCTGTCCCATATAATCCTTTAAACTTTTTATTTTCATCAGTTTGTTTTTTATTATAATCACTTATCAATTGATAACATATTGGAAATGCTTGACAGCCATTATGATCAGTAATCGCAACTGCCTTATATCCCATATCAATACAATTACTTATAAGTTCACATGTATGCTTAGATAAATCAAGTTTAACAACACCATCCATTTGACTCATCATAGTATGAGCATGAAGTTCTACTCTTTTTACTTCTGCATTATCGACTAATTTTTCTTCTTCTTTATAATAAGTTTCAATATCATTTGGATTAAATTCATAATCATTACTTCTCGTATTATATTTAACTGTTCCTTTAAACTTATACCATTTATCTTTTTTTAATTTAGAAAGTAAATAGTTATACTCTTCTTCTTTTTTAGTAAATATATTTGCAACTATACTATCAGTTAAATCAGTAAGCTTTAAAGTAACAATAAACCAACCACTTTGAGTACTTCTTCCTTCTACTCCAAATATTTGTGCAACCAAAACAACATTATCTTCTTGTGTTATTAAATTTTTAATTTGACTTGATTCTCCTGCTATTTTATTACCACGAATTACTTCAATATCACTCTTTTTTTCTATAACAACTTCAGTTTCTTTTAAACTATTTTTAAATTTTTCACGTTCTTCTTCATTTATAAAAGAAACTACTTTTACATCATCAAAACCCATATCACTTAAAAATATTTCAATATTTTCACTTAAACCATCTATTTTATTTTTTTCAGCACTATTAAGTACTTCTATATTAATTACGTTATTATCATATTTAATTTTATCTTTATCTATACACTTTAACATTGGACAATTATCAATTAAAATATCAAAATAATAATTAAAATAATCACTAAATAATTTATCATTATTTTCAACAATAAATTTAATTCTAAACTCTTTTACTCCATTTAAAGTTTTACCTTTTTCATATAATTCTTTAAATACATCTATGTTAGGTAAGTTATCTATTTCTATAACCATAGTCATTTTACTAGTTTTTTTATTTAAAAGCACTTCTTTTAAAGAAGCATTATTAAAATATGGTATATAATTTTCATTAAAATTTGTTGCACTAAAAAACCTAGCTAATTTACTATCTTTCATACTACACTCACCTACATTTAATTATAATTAAAATAAAAAATTATATCAATAATGATTGACATAATTTTTAAATATTTTACTTAAATCTATTAATTAGCACCCCATGTAATACATCCATTTTAAATTATTTATTTAAATCTTTCATTTGTGGGAATAATACTACATCTCTAATAGATGGTTGATTATAAATAATCATCATTAATCTATCAATTCCAAAGCCAAGTCCAGATATTGGAGGCATTCCTTGTTCCATAGCTCCTAAGAAACCTTCATCAAGTTCCATTGTTTCATCGTCTCCTTGTTCTTTTGCTTTTAATTGATCTTCAAATGTTTCTCTTTGAGTAATTGGATTTACAAGTTCAGAATATGCTTTGCAAAGTTCAGTGCCTGCTGCAATCACTTGAAATACATCAATACGTCTATTATCTTCATCATTACGTCTAGCAAGTGGAATTAAAAATGCAGGATAATTATAAATAATAGTTGGTTCAATAACATTTGCTCTTACAAGTTTTTTATAACAAAAATCTACAATTTGACTAACTGAATGATAATCTTCCATATCTTCATATGTAAATAAACCTTTTTCAACTATTTTACTCTTTAATTCTTGAGGATCTGTTACATCTAGAAAATCAAAGCCAAAAACTTCAGTCATTTTTTCAACATAATTAATTCTATTCCAATTATCTTTACCAAAATCTAATGTATAATCTTGATAAGTGATTGTTGTAGTACCTACAAGTTCAATTAATAGTGATTTTATAAAGTTTGTATAAAACTTTATATTATCTTCAAAATTCCAATATGATGCATACCATTCTACTTGAGTAAATTCTTGTAAATGTTCTGTATCCATACCTTCATTTCTAAAGCATTTTGCTACTTCATATACTCTATCAAATCCAGCAGCAATACATTGTTTTAAATATGTTTCAGGTGCGATTCTAAGATTACATTCCATATCAAGTGCATTGTGATGAGTATAAAATGGTTTAGCAGCAGCACCACATACAGCATTTTGTAATATTGGTGTTTCTACTTGTAAGAATCCATTTTCACCTAAATATTTATTAATAAATGCATATAACTTACTTCTTCCTAAAAATACACGTCTTGATTCCTCATTCATTATTAAATCAACATATCTTTGTCTATATTTTTGCTCAATATCAGTAAGTCCATGGAACTTTTCAGGAAGTGGTTTTAATGCTTTTCCTAAAAATTCAAAACTATGTACTCTAAGCGTTTTTTCTCCAGTTTGTGTGGTAAATATTTCACCTTCTGCTCCGATAAAATCTCCAGTATCTATAAGTTTTTTAAAGAAATCATATTTTTCTTCTCCTACCATATCAACTTTAACTTCAAGTTGCATATCTCCTTCTAAATCACGAATCTTTACAAAACTTAATTTACCCATCTTTCTCATGAAGACTATTCTACCAGCAATTTTAACATCAGTAGTTCCATCTTCTAAAGTCTTCGCGTCTTTTAAACTATGAGTTTTTTCATATTTTTCTGGATAAGGATTACAATAAGATTTGATTTCATCTAATTTATTTCTTCTAATTATTTCTTGTTCGCTTAATATTCTTTCCATTTTTACTTCCTTTCTAATCTCTTATTTTTATATGTGTCTCTCTTAATTGTTGTTCAAACACTTCATTTGGACATCCCATAAGTCCATCAGCACCATTTGCTCCGATTGGGAATGCAACCATTTCACGAATATTTTCTTCATCTTTAAGTGTCATTAATATTCTATCAATTCCAGGAGCCATTCCTGCATGAGGAGGTGCTCCAAATTGGAATGCTTGATATAATGAAGGGAATTTACTTTCAACAACACTTTCATCATAACCTGCTATTTCAAATGCTTTCTTTAATATAACTGGATTATAGTTTCTTTCTCCTCCACTTGCCATTTCAAGGCCATTACATACAAAGTCATATTGACATGCAACTATTTCATCTGGTTTCTTATTATTTAATGCATCAAGACCACCATTTGGCATACTAAATGGATTGTGAGTAAAATCAAATTTACCCTCTTCTTCATTCCATTCATACATTGGAAAATCTACTATAATACAAAATTCATATCTTGAATTATCAATTAAATTTAGTTCTTTTGCAGTTCTTAATCTTAATTGACCACATAACTTATCAAATTTTTCATTTTTTTCTCCACATATGATAAATAACACATTACCACTTTGTAAATTATGTAACTTAATTAATTCATCACGTTCAGATTCACTAAATAATTTAGCCATTGATCCAGTAAAATTGCCTTCTTCATCAATTTTAACAAATCCTAATGAACTTGCTCCAAGAGTTTTATATTCTTCTTCTAGTTTTTTATACCATGAATTTGATTTATCAGAAGATGGCACTTTTATTGATTTCACACATTTATCTTTAAATACAACTGATTCATTATTTTTAAGAAGTTCAGTAATATTAACTATTTCATTATTAATTCTTAAATCTGGCTTATCACTACCATATTTTTCCATTGCCTCTTTAAATGGTATTCTTCTAAATGGAACTGGACTTACTTCTTTATTACCAAATTTTTTAAATGTATCATAAAATACTCTTTGCCCTACTTCAAATACATCTTCTTGTGTTGCAAAAGACATTTCAAAATCCAATTGATAAAATTCTCCATATAATCTATCACTTCTTGGATCTTCATCTCTAAAACAAGGTGCAATTTGAAAATATCTATTAAATCCACTACACATTAATAATTGTTTAAATATTTGTGGTGCTTGTGGTAAAGCATAAAATTTACCTTTGAATTTTCTTGATGGTACGATAAAATCTCTAGCTCCTTCTGGTGAAGATGCAGTTAGAATTGGAGTTTGAATTTCTGTAAAATCCATATCTTTCATAGTATGTCTAATAAAATCAATTACTTCAGTTCTAAATAATATTCTATCATGTACTTCTTTATTTCTTAAATCTAAATATCTATATTTAAGTCTAGTTTCTTCACTTGATGTTTTACTTGATTTAATTTCAAATGGTAAAGTTTTAAATACATCTCCAAGTACTTCTAAAGTTTTAATCTCAACTTCAATTTCACCAGTTTTCATATTTTTATTTACCATTTCAGGTGTTCTTGCTCTTACAATTCCAGTTACCGTAGCAGTACATTCTCTATTTAAGTTAGAATATTTTTCTACTTCATTTGATATTAACTGTACAATACCCTTTTCATCTCTTAAAGTTATGAATACTAAAGAACCTAAGTTTCTTACATTTTCTACCCATCCTGCAAGTCTTACTTCTTTTCCTACATATTCACTTGTTACATTTCCACAATACACATTTCTGTACTTATTATTCATATTTTCCTCCTTAAAACAAAAAAAGAATCTATCTGTAAGCGAGAATATATCTCTGTACCATCTTACTTCATAGATTCTTATTATCTACCTTTAATCTTTATAGCTGATAAGCATTTAAGTTCCAGGAATTGTCACGATTCTTTTTTTCATTATTTAATATTATTAGTTTACACCAACCACTAACTCTCTTTAATAATAAGTTAAATAACTACTTTTCCCTTCATCACTTACGAAATAGATTATATTATTTTTAATCATTTTTGTCAATCATATTTTACTTATTTACGTGATAATACTTTTTCTTTATTTTTAGATTTAATATTATTAATTTGATTAGTTAATTTTTGAACATCTTCTATTTTAAATTCTGCATTTTCTCCATTAACTAATTTACTAATATTATTCTTAACTATTCCTGATGCAGCTCCAAGTAAACTAGTTACTCCAGTAAGTGTAGCCTCATCAACAAACAATACTGGATCTGGGATAATAAAATCAAAAAATGTAATTATGCCACATACAGTAGTTGCTGCGACTAAAGCTTTATTAACTTTTTCTAAATTTTTAATTTTATAAGCTACTTCATCGGTCATATTTAAATTATTATATTTTTTCTTAATATGTTCTAATTTTTTTATTTCATATACATTTTTTTCATTAATATTCATTTTTATTCTCCTTAAATTTCATATTTAAATTTAGTAATTTTTCTTTAATTTTTTCTTGTTTTAAATAACTATAATAATGATTAGATTTATATATTATACTATTAGCAATCATATTTACTATTTCAGAGTTAAATTGTATATTCAATTCTGATTTGGTATCTAAACATAAAGTAATTATACTATTTGTAGATATTTTACTGCAACTATATATATTTAATAAACTATTCTTATAAGTTCCAAAGTTTTTACACAATTGAATTACATACATTAATTCATTTAATTCAAATTGATTTAATAAATTATAAAAATTACTTGCTTTAACTCCAGTTAAATATTTTATATAATCATTTGATATTAAATATACTAATTTAGATTTAACGCTTTCATTATTAGCAACTAATTTAATTAAATCTTGTGAAACTAATTTTTTATCAAATTCAAATAATTCTTGTATTTCTTTTGGTAATGATTTTAATTCTTCATCTGTTACATTAAATATTTGTTCCTGAGTAGGATTCATTTTATATTGAACTACTGCTTTTAATTGAGTAGCTAAATGATATAAAAATTCTATATTAACATCACTATCTATTTGACCAGAATATCTTGCTTCTTCAAATGCTTTTCTATGAGTTTCAACCCAACTATAATAATTAGTTTCAGTCATTTTATTACTTAAGGATATTATTTTTTTATCTCTTAAAATATCTATTATCGAAACAACTTTATTACTCTTTGTACTTGTTTTTTCCATTGGAATAGTACATATTCTAACTTCTAATAACATTTGAGATTCATCTGATAATAGTTTAATTAATCTATCTAAATCATGACCATTCATTTTAATTTTAGAACCTCTATTATTAGGATTATATATATTATTTTGGTCATCAGTATATATTTCATTACCATTTGAATCAAGCACTACATTGTTATTAGCATCATATTTAGGATAAGTAATAATACCATTACTAGTTCTATAAATTAATCTACTATTTTCATCAGTCTTATATTCCGGAGTTTTAAGTTTATTCCATATATCTTCTATTGATAAATTACTATTTTTATTTTCATAAATATATAATGCTTTTAAATACATTTCACAACATTCAGCTAAACC
>Ga0247609_10000230_pt1 | contig 82643 bp, 61 predicted proteins | sample 172DNAGHGlowgp2_FD_193487 | JGI IMG/M metagenome (GOLD analysis project Ga0247609, IMG submission 193487) | Sheep rumen microbial communities from Palmerston North, Manawatu-Wanganui, New Zealand - 1728 DNA GHGlow gp2 | ecosystem: Host-associated > Mammals > Digestive system > Stomach > Rumen ...
CCCAGAGGTAAGGTATGTTTTCCGAGTACGCGGTGACTAGCTCCTCGCCAGCGTAATACTTGAGTTGTACTTTGCTTTTCTTTTTCTTTTCTTCGTAGTTGTCGGAGAAGACGCCCCATCGGTCGGCGTCGTAGTATTCAGGTTCGTACATATTAAGAAATGGGAGTTAATTAAGAAATGGAAGTTAATTAAGAAATGGAAGTTAAAATGGAAGTTAAAGAGGGAGTTAAAACGGGAGTATGGATAAACGAGTAAACGGATAAACGAGTAAACGGAGATCACGACGGAGCAAAGTTATGAATCATGTGGGTGAGGGCGGGAATAAAGGGAAAGGGAATGTGAGAATTGGGGTGAAAAATGTGGAGCAAAGGGGGGAGGATTAGGTTTTAGCTGTTAGCTTTTAGCTGTTAGTATTTTCCAGGCTGGCAGCTAGTGGGGTTTATTTGGAAACAACCTATCACAACTATAAACAACAATACCCATAGGGTAGAAGAAGCCGCCGCGGACGCGACGGAACAACTGGACACAACAGAATAGGTTTTAGGTTTTAGCTGTTAGCTGCTAGTTTTACCCCACCCCGGCCGGTGGCCACCCCTCCCCTATAAGGGGCGGGGAGTTGATAGAGCCGTGGACCTGGGCACACTGGTTCAACGGGAAAAAGTGGTGTTGTCAAATGTTTCATGTTAAATGTTAAAATGAGGGCGAATATACAGAAACTGCATTGATATGCACTAGAAATGGCGATTTTTGGGTGATTTTCTGTATTTCTATGCAATGTTATATGCAAAAATGTTTTATGGGTATGACATTTTAAAACATTAAACCAGCCGAAAATCGCTGTCGTGGAGGAAACGGAAACCATGAACCACTGGCTCTGGGTAATTTCGGGCTGTTGGTTTCAGGCTCCATAAATCAGGGAAGAATCTTTGAAACCGGACTCAGCATTGAATTTTTGCACAATGATGCGGTTTTTGAGTTAAGATTCATGGTTTGTCAGGAAAAAAGACTACATTTGTAAATTAAAAGCTGTTGACTGTCCATATTCAGAATGTTGACGAAGAGTTCGGTGTAAAGTTCGGTGTAAAGTTCGGTGTAAAGTTCGGTGTAAACGAAAAGAAAGTGTTATTGTTGCTAAGTTCTAATCCTACCATTTCCGCAACAGAAATAGCAGAAAAGACAAATCTTAGCAAACGTGGTGTTGAAAAACAAATCAAGAAAATTCGAGACCTCGGATATCACCCGAAAGGGCAGTGACAAAAAATGGACTGTGGGTCATCAATAAAGAGTAATTGCCTATGGAACATTACAGCGAATACAAGGATAACGGCGTGAAATGGGACATTCCAATGCACAATGGTTTGAACATGAACGTACTGGATGTCAACGGCGTGAAAGGGCAAAAGCACGAACAATGCTGCATGGCTTTTGCCCTTACAGGGCGCATGTACCCGCCGTCGATAACCCAGGGCGTTGCCCTGGGCTGGAAGCTCGTTGCCCTTTCAGGGCGACATTTACCAACCACAACTGGCGATGATGGATTTTTCCTTGACTACCAAACCCTTTCAGGGCGACGTTTACCAACCACAACAATGTGAAATCATTATGGAAAGATATAAAGAATACAAGGACAGCGGCGTGAAATGGGACATTCCAATGCACAATGGTTTGAACATGAACGTACCGGATGGCAACGCCCTGAAAGGGCAGAAAGCACACAGCCCAGGGCAACGCCCTGGGAATTTGAATCGCGATAATCACGCCCTGAAAGGGCAAAAGCAAATAATGTATGGCACAATCTCTTAGCAAAATTTACCTTCATATTATCTTCCATGTGAGAACAGTAAGTCCTCTGATTGACGAATGTCATTGGGAAAGGTTGCATAGTTACATTGGTCAACTGATTAATGCCACAGGATGCAAAACCATCCGTGTGGGAGGAGTGCAAGACCATATACATGTTCTTTGCATTCTTTCTCGTAATGAAACCGTTTCACATCTTGTTGAAGAAATAAAACGCAATAGTAGCCGATGGATAAAAACATTGGACAGCAAGTATGAGCTATTCCAATGGCAAGGAGGCTATGCAGTCTTCTCTGTTAGCCAGTCTTTAGTAGCGAAAACAGTTGAATACATCAATCGACAGAAAGAACATCACCTTAAGGAATGTTTCCATAACGAATATGTGAAATTCTTGACATTGTATAATATAGAGTATAATGATGAATATGTGTTATCCGATTAGGAACATGGCTTTTGCCCTTACAGGGCGCATGTACCCGCCGTCGATAACCCAGGGCGTTGCCCTGGGCTGGAAGCTCGTTGCCCTTTCAGGGCGACGTTTACCAACTGCAACAATGTAAACTCATCATGGAACATTACAACGAATACAAGAACAGCAGCGTGAAATGGAACATTCCTATGAACAATGCTATGAACATGAACGTACTTGACGGCAACGCCCTGAAAGGGCAGAAAGCACATAGCCCAGGGCAACGCCCTGGGGATTTGAAACGCGATAATCACGCCCTGAAAGGGCAAAAGCTCAATCAATGCTACATGGCTTTTGCCCTTACAGGGCGCATGAACACGCCGACGATAACCCAGGGCGTTGCCCTGGGCTGGAAACTCTTTGCCCTTTCAGGGCGACATTTACCAACCACAACAATGTAAACACATTATGGAAAGATACAGTATTATGAACTATAGACATTACATAACGGTTTTACTGGCATTCGTCCTGTGCGTCGGATGTAAAGAGAAAGACAAAGAAAAAGAGAAGGAAAATGAAATCAATCTCGCTACAGGCGCTGTCTATCGGTTGACGACGACAGAAGGAGAAGGATTTGCCAAGTTCGAACGAATGCCGGACGGGAAATGGAGCGGAGTCTATTACCTGAACGAGGGACGGATGATGGCTGATGCGCGGAAAGTGGGTCTGACATCCGAGAATGGTAAACTGACTTTGACGGAAATCACGGGCGACACCATCCCTATCCTCAGCCACAGCCGTTATGAGGCACCTGAATTCAAGGATTATCCGAAGACATGGACTTACCAGGATTCCGCATACGCCGTTTCCGTCAAGAAAGATGTGGTCTATGCAAAAGCCGAAGGATATTGGATATCCTATCCTGACACGGGCGGAACCATTAACGAAATCTTCAAGGTAAAGAAAAAGGAGCTCAAGCGTGGAAAGACCGAACTGAAGTTGACCATGGACGTCTATCTCCCGAAAGACACCAAGTCAGGCTCACACCGTCCATTGCTTGTCCTTGTGCATGGCGGCGCTTTCTTCAATGGTGACAAGAGAGACCCAGGCTTTCCAGAGTTTGCGCGTTATTTCGCCGGAAGAGGTTACGTGGTGGCATCCGTGAATTACCGCCTCGGTTTCAGAAAGAGCATCCCTTCGGTGAACAGGGCTGGTTTCCGTGCTATTCAGGATGTGGATGCAGCCATTCGTTATCTCGTTCATAAAAAAGACTATGGCGTCGATCCGAACCGCGTGTTTGTGGCTGGGACGAGCGCCGGAGGTATCACCGCATTGAATGTGGCGTTCATGAAAGAGGAGAACATACCCAATGACGCTGATGAAGAAGGAGGCATCAAAGCTGTTTCTCCCGAGTTGAAAGACACCTATACAGTCCTGGGCGTCGGTAACTTATGGGGAGCAGTCAATGACTTGTCCATCCTGAATAATGCCACTACTTCCGTCATCTCATTCCAGAGCACAGGCGACCGTGTCGTTCCCTTTGGAGAAGGACATCCTTTCAAAAATGTATTCCTGAATTGGTTGGTCTTCCCCAAAATGTATGGTTCAGAGAAAATCACGGAGTTCCTTGGTCCCCAAAGAGCTTCACTCAAGAGTTATGATTTGCCCGGCCGTCATACCATTCATACGGATGAGGATGAAAAAGGAAATACCATACTAAGTCCGCGTTTTTACGAGATGGAGTCTGGGATGTGTCAGTTCTTCTCCAACCTGATGTCTCCGCCTCCAGTTGTTCCTGAACACACAGGTTTGACACAAACCTTCCAAGTGACTTCTTCTGACATAGAATCTGTCTATTGGCAAGTACAGGGAGGAGTGATTCTCGAACAAAACGGTTGCAGCGCGAAAGTGCTCCTCTTCTCCGACGCCCCCTCCTACACCGTCACCGTCTGCGGCACTTACAAGTCGGGAGAGACTTTCCGCCACACTTGGGCACTATAGTCGTATTGAACATTGAACATTGAACATTGGCCATTGAACATTAGATAAAATGCTCACTCTCGACAAAATGAGAACAAGTTCTCTTTTGTACTCGCTTAATCGCATTTTTGACCATTGAACATTTGGCTTTAATTGGAAACAACTTAGCACAACTATAAACAACAATATCCCTGACGGGATAAAAGGAAGAGGCCGCCGCGGACGCGACGGAACAACAGGACACAACAAGCAATGGCTTTTAGTTAAGAGTTAAGAATTAAGAGTTAAGAGTTAGTGGTTCGCAGGCTGGCAGCCTGCGTACCCGGCTGGTCGTAAAGTTCGTTGGGCAGGTGATTTCATCCGCGGCGAACGCCACGGATGTGCGGCTCTACGGACTAAAGGACATAAAAGGACTTAAAGGACTGGCCGCAAGCGCGGCCGTGGGACTGGGATTTGGACGCGACGGAACAACAGAGCACAACAGGCAATGGATTGTAGTTGCTGGTGTTTGTTTCGCCGGCTGGCAGCCTGCGTACCCCCAATGAGAAACCGCACCCCTACCCCATTCCCGACGTTCCGTCGCCAACCCGTAGCCTTTCCCCTGAGAGGGGCATCTACATCAACAACGGAAAGAAGATGGTCGTTAAGTAATGGCTGCTCCGTCCCCCTTTTCATTCTACAAGGGCGAAAAAAAGATTCCCCTAGCTGATGCAGAGGTCGGTTGATGCAGAGTTCAGTTCCCACCAATAAAGGGGGAACATTATAGGCAGGAGAGAGCCATTTACAGACTCCCTCCTGCTTTCTTTTAGAAAGAATTATTTAACCAATGGGCAAAGAAATAGTCGTAGATACGGTAGTGACCGTTGTCGTTTGTCACAATGTCGGATTGGAGGAGTGGTTTGAGTGCAGCCTGCACCGAACTGGCAGATGGCAACTTGTGCCTTTTGACAAACGCCGCAGAAGTAATGCTACTGGCACGCCCCTCCTTAGCGATAGCCAAAAGCAATTGCTTCTGTTTGGCGGGAAGGTTGTTGAGTTGCTCCATATAACCCATAACCTGGCGAGAAACAACATTGTCGAATGCCTGAGGATACATATCCACGGTGCACGTCCCATTGACAGGTGTCATGGCGAATAACTCGTTCAACATCATCTGTACGAACCATGTGCAACCATCAAAACTGTCATAGACCTTTTCAATAGTGTCTTTGTCTATTCGTTTCTGATGTTCAGAAAACAGACGGGTGGCAAATTCCAGATAGGAGAACAGTGAAATAGGATCCAGGCCCATGATGATGGTGCTTTGATAGAAGGGCTTCGCAGGTGAGCTGAACATATTACTCATCAAGTGACACTTACTGCCTGCAAAAATAAACTGAGACTGTTTGCATTGTTGGATTTTAGTACGAAGCAGTGCCTCTATGTTCTTTTCAGGGTAATTGGTAATCTGTTGGAACTCATCGAAAGCAACAACACAAGGTCGGTCGGCGGCTTCCAGATACTCAAAGATTTCGTCAAGAGTCGTCTGCGGCGAGTAGATGTCGCCTATTGATATTTCGAGACTGGGAGCACCAGTCTGCGTATCGAGTTTGAAACCCACTCTCAGTGAACGCACAATCTCGAAGAATCGTTCTGCCCATACAGTCTTCCGTGGTTTCAATTGTTCAAAGATAGCTTTTCCAAACAGATAGATGAATTCAGGAAAAGACGACGTAGCATATACATCAACATAGAAACAATAATATGGTTCCTGTACAGATGGCTGTGCGTACAGATGATGGATGAGTCCCGACTTACCCATACGTCGAGAAGAAATGAGCGCCACATTACGCCCGTTATCTATCTGTTTCTTTAGGAATTCCGTTTCCTGAACACGGTCGCAAAAGTATTCGTCAGAGATATATTTCCCCACTACAAAGGGGTTTACAACTGTTATTGTTTCCATACATTCTCACTTTTTATTGCAAATATAATAATTATATTTATAATAAAAAGAAACAGTGAAAAAAAAGCAAAAACAAAGACTTTCGCGTTTTTAGAACTTAACCAGTGACCCTTTTAACGCAAAAACGGTAGGGAATTCCTACCGTTTTTGCGTGAAAAATTGACTTTCAGATTGAGCGGCAAACGGGGCTCGAACCCGCGACCTTCGGCTTGGGAAGCCAACGCTCTACCAACTGAGCTATTGCCGCAAAAAGGGTGGAATCTTGGATGATGTCCTGATTTGGCAGGCCAGTTGCCTGCGTACCCTTAAAGACCGTGCAAATTTAGCAATAAATCAGCAAAGACAAAGCATGATTGGGCAAAAATTAACAATAATAAACGATTGCTGGAGTCTAAAGCGAAGGGCGACCCTTTCAGGGTCGATATGGTATGCATCTGAGATATAGTCCGTAGGTGCATTCCGCTTCGCTTCATGTACCCCCGGTTATTGAGAGGTGTCCCCTTCAGGGACTTGGGCGAGTAGTTACGAAATCTTAGATGAGAGGCATGCCGAGACGATGGCACTCTTCTCTCATGGTTTGTGGCCAGATGCTGGCTTGGATTTCACCGATATGCGCCTTGTGAAGCAGCATGAGACAAAGTCGGCTTTGGCCGATACCGCCTCCAATGCTGAGCGGCAGTTCGCCTTTGATGAGTTTCTGATGGAAGAAAAGTTGCTTGCGCTCCTCTTTTCCTGTGAGTTCGAGTTGACGAAGGAGGGTGTCCTTATCCACACGAATACCCATTGAGGAAAGTTCGACAGAACGGTTGAGGATAGGATACCAGACGAGTATGTCGCCATTGAGTCCATAGAATCCTTCCTCATTAGGTGTGGTCCAGTCGTCGTAGTCGGGCGCGCGGAGGTCGTGAGGTTCTCCATTGGAGAGTTTTCCTCCGATGCCGATGATGAAGACGGCTCCGTATGCTTTGGCAATGGCGTTCTCGCGTTGTTTGGGCGTCATGTCGGGATACATGGCTATGAGTTCCTCAGAGTGTATGAATTTGATTTCATCAGGCAGGAAGGGTTCGATTTGGGGATAGGTCTCGCAGACGAGATACTCCGTCCGCTGCATGGCGGCATAGATGGCCCTGACAATTTTCTTGAGGAACTTGAGGTTTCTGTTTTCCGGCAGGATAGTCCTTTCCCAGTCCCACTGGTCCACGTAGAGCGAGTGCAGGTTGTCGAGTTCCTCGTCACCACGTATGGCGTTCATGTCGGTGTAGAGACCATATCCTGGTTTGATGTTGTACTCCGCCAGCATGAGCCTCTTCCACTTTGCCAGTGAGTGCACCACTTCCGCCACTTGGTCGTTCATGTCCTTGATGGGGAATGAAACGGGTCGTTCCACTCCACTTAGGTCGTCGTTGATGCCAAGTCCTCGCTGCACAAAAAGAGGGGCAGTGATTCTCCTCAATCTGAGTGCAGTGGACAGGTTTGCCTGAAAGAAATCCTTGATGAGTTTTATACCTTGTTCTGTTTGCGCAGGATTCAGTAGTTGTTTGTATGCATCTGGTTTTATCAGCTTGCTCATTTGTCAGTAATTAATCAACATAATATCAAAAATTCGGTGCAAAGATAGGAATTAAAAAACAAATACAAGCATTTTTTATGATTTTTCTTTCAATTAGTCATAAAAAACACAAAAAATGCAGATAAAATGTCAGAATGAAATTAAAAAAAGCCGCCATGACAAGGCGGCTTACAGAACATCCTTACGGACGTTTGTTTTCTCATTAAGAGGCTAAAAGAAGTCAGTCGACCGTACCGATGATTTCGCTGAGCGAGGAGACCTTATGCTGGTCGAGCCATTGGTTGATGCCGTCCCTCACCTTCACACTGACTGTCGGGTCGATGAAGTTGGCCGTTCCGATTTGGATGGCAGACGCTCCTGCCATGAAGAATTCGATGGCATCCTTGGCATTCATGATGCCTCCAAGTCCGATGACGGGTATGCGCACCGCTCTGGCCACCTGCCACACCATCCTGACCGCCACAGGTTTGATGGCGGGTCCGCTGAGTCCTCCTGTCTTGATGCTGAGTACGGGCTTTCTCCTTTCTATATCTATAGCCATACCCATGAGTGTGTTGATGAGTGAGACAGCGTCCGCTCCTTCATCCTCAACGGCCTTGGCAATCTCTGTGATGTCGGTGACATTGGGAGAGAGTTTGACGATGAGCGTCTTATGATATCTGGCTCTGACAGCCCTGACGACCTCAGCGGCACCTATCCGCGTGACACCGAAAGCCATGCCACCGTCTTTCACGTTAGGGCAAGAGATATTGAGTTCGATGGCGGGAATCTTCTCAAGCCGGTCGATGCGCGCAGCGCATTCGGCATAGTCCTCTGGTGTGCTTCCGCTGACATTGACGATGACATTGGTGTCGATGTCCTTGACTTGCGGATAGATGTTGTTGCAGAAATAGTCCACTCCTTTATTCTGGAGTCCGACACAGTTGAGCATTCCGCTCGGTGTCTCTGCCATTCTGGGATAGTCGTTTCCTTCTCTGTGGTGGAGTGTTGTTCCTTTGACGATGATAGCACCGATGTCGCTGAGATTGACGAAGTCGGCATATTCCAGTCCGTAACCGAAAGTTCCAGATGCGGTCATGACCGGATTCTTGAGTTGAAGGTCTCCTATTTTGATGTTGAGATTGGACATTTTTATTAAATGGGAGTTAAAGGGGGAGTTAAAAGGGGAGTTTAAAAGGGAGTTAAAGGGGAGTTTAAAAGGGAGTTAAAGGGAGGGGAGCTGTGGAACGGAAAACTGTTCAGAGTTCCCAGGTGAGTTGGCGGATGTCGAAGACTGGTCCTTCCTTGCAGACGCAGACATTTCCTTTGACTGTTTTCTCGACACAGCAGAGACAGGCGCCTAAGCCACATGCCATCATGTTCTCAAGGGACACCTGGCAAGGAATGTTGTTGGCCAAGGCATATCTCGCCACACTCATCATCATGGGTTTGGGGCCGCAGCAGGCGATATGCGAGAAGGCCTTTTTGCCCAGCACACTATGATTGGTGACAAATCCCTTTTCCCCCATCGAACCGTCCTCTGTGGTGATGAAGACCTCTCCGAACTGTTGGAACAGAGGAATCTGAAGCAAGTCGTTATTTGTCCTGGCCCCGAGGAGGAAAAAGGGTTTGAACCCTTTGTCCTTGAGTTGTTCGCCATAATAGAGCAATGGAGCCACCCCTACTCCGCCTCCTACGAGGAGGATGTCGCAGTTCGTGTCGGTGGGCATAGAGAAGCCATTCCCGAGGGGGAAGACAACGTTGAGGCAGTCTCCAGGAGTGAGCTTGGCCAAGGTCCGTGTTCCTTCGCCCACCAATTGTATGAGCAACCATAATTGGTTTTTGTTTCTGTCGACATAATTGACGGAGATAGGCCTTCTGAGGAAGGTGTTTGGCGCCCCATCGACTTTCACTTCCACGAACTGTCCTGGCAAGATGTCGGGCAGCGGTAGTTGGTCAGTGAGTTTGATCAGGACGTATCTTTGGTGGGGGAAGGAAACTTCCTCAACCGTGAGATTCTTCATGTACTTTTTCATCAATCAGAGCAAATTGTTTAAGAGTTCATTGAATACCCCATTTCCTGGGGTTGCATTCGGCCTCGATGATGTCCTCGAGTTCATCGTCGAGTATATGATAGAAATCGATGCCAGTGATAGCCTCAATAGAGTCCACGCTGACGCAGTAGTCGCTCATGGGCAGGTTGGTGCTGGAGTTGGGATAGATGAAGCCTATGGCCGTCACTTCGTCGGAAGCCGAGAGGACGACTTTGAAGAAGCGGTCGGGTACAGCAATCCTCACTTTCTGGCTTTTTCCTATGGTCTTAGGATGCTTGTTGTCGAATATGGGGCCGCAGACGATGTAGAGGTCCTTTCCCCTCCAAGCCCATGAGCGGCATTTCTGCTCGAGGTCGTTCCACACCCCCTCATTGAGGTTATGGGACTGTGGGCAGATGTTGGACATGAGGAAGGTCTCGTTGGTGGCATCCTGGTTCCACTTGTTGTCGGCAGCAGGACACATGTGTCCTCTGTCGTATCCCGACCCGTCGTAGTCGTACCACTGCACCCGGTTTGACTTAGCGACACGGGGGTCCTCCTCGAACTTGGTGCGATGTGCGTTTCCTTTGAGGCGTTTGGAATTGAGGTGCCAGGCGACGTAGTTAGGACAGTTGTACTTGTTGTTGTAGGAGACGGCGAATCCTTGTTTTTTGAGCATATTCTCCGACCTGTCCTTGAGTTTGGCGGGCAATTCCAGTCCTTGCCTGTCGTCCTCTTCGATTCTCCTGCTTACTTTCCCTTGTTTTTCTTTCCGAGGTCTCTTGTCACCGAAAGACTGATGTTCGTTATCTGAATTAGACGCGGCGTTCTCGGGCACCATCTCGGTATTGGGATTGGAATACCGGAAAGTCTGGACCTTCTCGTCCTTAGGCTTCTTGCAGGCCGAGATGACGATTAAGGTGAAAAGAATGAATAATAGATATCTGTTCATTGCTTCAATAATCCTCTTTGGTTGAAAAACAAGATGGAATGGCATACCAGCCATTAAGAATGCAAAAATACAATATTCCTTGGATAAAACGGTCAAGATAAAAACAAAAGAATGTAAAAGAGTGAAAATTGCCCCTAATCATGACCTCTAATTCGCGTATTATGACTAAATTTGCATTTTAAGGGGATTGGGAAAAAGTCCCTGTTCAACAGACAAACTAAGGAAAGAGAAAATGAAGCAATACTTAGACCTTCTGCAGCGCATCCTCGACGAGGGGGTTGAGAAGAAAGACCGTACTGGCACCGGCACGAAGAGTGTGTTCGGCCATCAAATGCGTTTCAACCTTGAAGACGGTTTTCCTTTGCTGACGACGAAGAAACTTCACTTGAAATCCATCATCTACGAGTTGCTGTGGTTCTTGAAGGGTGACACAAATGCCCGTTACCTTCAGGAACATGGTGTTCGCATCTGGAACGAATGGGCAGACGAAGACGGTTCGTTAGGCCACATCTATGGTTACCAATGGCGCTCATGGCCAGACTACAACGGCGGCCATATCGACCAGATTCAGCGTGTGGTGGACGACATCAAGCACAACCCCGACTCCCGCCGCATTATTGTGAGCGCATGGAATGTGGCCGACCTTGGCAACATGAACCTACCTCCCTGCCACATCTTGTTCCAGTTCTACGTCGCAGAGGGAAGATTGAGCATGCAGTTGTACCAGCGCAGCGCCGACAGTTTCCTGGGTGTTCCGTTCAACATCGCCTCCTATTCGCTGTTGTTGATGATGATGGCACAGGTGACAGGTTTGAAAGCCGGTGATTTCGTTTACACCACAGGCGACACTCATCTCTACCTGAATCATTTAGACCAGGCTCACTTGCAGTTGACCCGCACTCCACGTGCTTTGCCCAAGATGCACCTCAACCCCGACGTGAAGGACATCTTCGACTTCAAGTATGAGGACTTCACGCTCACGGACTATGACCCGTGGGACCACATCAAGGCCACAGTATCCGTGTAGGACCATTGAACATTGAACATTGACCATTGACCATTGAACATTGAACATTGGCTTCGCCTAAATTGCTCACGCTCGGCATAGTGCAAACGAGTTTGCACTCTGCACTCACTTAATCGCAATTTTGACCATTGAACATTGACCATTGAACATTGAACATTGGCTTCGCCTAAATTGCTCACGCTCGGCATAGTGCAAACGAGTTTGCACTCTGCACTCACTTAATCGCAATTTTGAACATTGAACATTGAACATGGGCTTCGCCTAAATTGCTCACGCTCGGCATAGTGCAAACGAGTTTGCCCTCTGCACTCACTTAATCGCAATTTTGACCATGGACCATGGACTTTGCCTTCAAATCATTAGGATATTTATTATGAGACTTTCAATTATAGTAGCCATCGCCGAAAACGGAGCGATAGGCAAGGACAACAACCTGATTTACCGTCTGCCCAATGACTTGAAGCGTTTCAAGTCGTTGACGACAGGTCACACCATCATCATGGGGCGCCGTACTTTTGAATCCCTACCCAAAGGCGCTTTGCCCAACAGGCGAAACATCGTGCTCAGCCGCAGTAATCGCGATTTTGAGGGCGCGGAGTGCTACTGGTCGCTGACAGAGGCGTTGAGCCATTGTCAGGAAGATGACGACGTGTTCATCATCGGCGGTGCTTCGGTGTACCAAGAAGCATTGCCCCTGGCCGACCGTTTGTGCCTGACCTTCATTCACGACACCCCAGCCGAAGCCGACGTTTTCTTCCCAGAGATAGACTTTAGCGAATGGGTGCAGACGGATTGCGAGTCGTACGAACACGACGACCGTCATGCCGTAGATTACTCGTTTGTGGATTATGAGAGGAAAGCAGCAGTCGCTTCGGGACTATTCACAGAGAATTCCACCGACCAACAGATGGCCGGTGAAAGCAATTCCCCACAATAGATGAGACTCCCCTGGACGAACGCCAAGGGGTGGTCGAAGAAAGGCTAAGGTTCTGTCGGGAAATCCTCAGCGGGAAAATCCAAGTCGGCGTTGACGCCCTCTTTCTCCTCGTCTTTGTCGAAGATGGTAGGCACGGGCAATTGGCGTTTGATGGCCTCACAGAACGAGATGATGGTTTCGGAGCGGGCCAGTCCAAGTGGTTGCAGCTTGTCGTGGATGAGTGTGACGAGGTGGTGGTTGTTTCGTGCATAGATTTTGATGAAGATGTCGTAGCCACCCGTTGTGTAATGACACTCAACGACTTCCGGTATTTCCGCCAGTCGTGCAGTGACCTCATCAAACTGCCCTGGTTCCTTGAGATAGAGTCCAATGTAGGCACAAGTCTCGTATCCCACCTTTTCAGGGTCGATATTGAACTGAGAGCCTTTGATGACCCCCATATTGGTCAGTTTCTGTATGCGCTGGTGGATAGCCGCACCCGACACATTGCAAGTCCTTGCGACTTCAAGGAAGGAGATGCGTGCGTTGTTTGCAATGATTTTCAGAATTTTCTCATCGAGCGCGTCAAGTTGCCTTTGTCCCATATATAATATGATTAAAGTTTAGGAAGTGATAAAAAGGAGTTAAATAAGGAGTTAAGCCAGCCGAGCTGGCTGGAAGTTAAGCACTTTCGTGCTGGACGATACTACTGCAAATAAATACTATTGTCCTGTGCGTAGCACATAGCTCCCATGAGCGTAGCGTGTTTACTTCCATTTTTTACTTCCATTTTTACTTCCGAAAGTTGAGTAATATGATTAAAAACGATTAGTTTCAGGAGTAAAAAAATGCTGATAGCATCTTAATGGTGCAAATATATGCAAAATTAATCAGAAGTGGAAATAATGGGGGGATTTTTATTGAACATTGACCATTGACCATTGAACATTGAACATTGAACATTGACCATTGAACATTGACCGTTGAACATTGAACATTGACCGTTGAACATTGACCGTTGAACATTGACCGTTGAACATTGACCATTGGCTTCGCCTAAATTGCTCACGCTCGGCATAGTGCAAACGAGTTTGCCCTCTGCACTCACTTAATCGCAATTTTGAACATTGAACATTGGCTTCGCCTAAATTGCTCACGCTCGGCAATTCAAGTGAACTTGATTGCACTCGCTTAATCGCATTTTTGAACTTCGCCTAAAAAAACCAACGACCTCAATATGGAAGAGAGAAGATTGCCAACAGCATTCATCGATGCAATGCAAAAACAGATGGGCAGCGATGCCGAGGGGCTGTTTCACGCCATCACTGGCAGCGTGAGCCCTGTGAGCATCCGTATCAACCCCAAGAAGTGGCATCAAGAGGCACCTGCGGACCGTGTGCCCTGGTGCGAGACAGGCTATTACCTTCCTGAACGCCCCGCCTTCACCCTTGACCCACTGTTCCATGCCGGTTGTTATTATGTTCAGGAGGCCTCGTCGATGTTCCTGGAACGTATCATCAAAACCTATATCAAGGAGCCCTCAGTGGTGCTGGACCTGTGCGCCGCCCCTGGTGGCAAATCAACCTTAGCCCTTTCCTGCCTTCCTCCAGACAGTCTTCTTGTGTCGAACGAGCCTATCCGTAGCCGTGCCAACATCTTGATGGAAAACATGGTCAAGTGGGGATACCCCAACAGTGTGGTGACATGCAATTACGCCCCCGATTTCGAGTATTTAGGCGAGTTGTTCGATGTGGTGATAGCAGATGTGCCATGTTCAGGAGAGGGGATGTTCCGCAAGGATTCCGTAGCGATAGAAGAATGGAGCGAAAGCAATGTGTGGATGTGCCAGAAACGTCAGCGAGAGATTGTAAGTGGCATATGGTCATGCCTGAAGCCAGGTGGTATTCTGATTTACAGCACCTGTACCTACAACGTCCATGAAGACGAGGAGAATGTGGAATGGATATGTGAGGAACTGGGCGGCCGTTGCCTTCCTGTGGACACTGAATCCGCTTGGGGTATTATCGGCAACCAGCTAGGCCATCCTGCTTATCCCTGCTATCATTTCTTTCCTCACCAGACTCGCGGCGAAGGTTTCTTCGCTTGTGTGCTGATGAAAGACTCAACTTCGGAAAGCCGTTCTTCCTCAGTGCCGAAGAAAGACAAGAAAAAAGCCAAGTCGAACGCTAAATCGCCACTCTCTCCGGGCAATTACCTACAACAGGCAGAAGCATACGAACTGACAGAAAACGACGGTGTGTTCACTGCTTTCCCAAGAAATCACAGCCACTTGCTAGGCCTACTCCAACGCCGGCTGCATCTCCTGCACCATGGCATTGTACTGGGAGAGATGAAAGGGAAGAAAATCTGTCCTTCACACAGTTTGGCGATGAGCACAGCCCTTCTTCCCCATTCTTTCCCCACGGTAGAAGTTGACATTCCGACAGCGTTGTCGTACCTCCGCAGAGAGTCGCTCACACTTGACGCGAGTGTTCCGCGAGGTTATGTGCTGTTGACCCACCAAGGCACACCCTTGGGGTTCGCCAACAACCTTGGTTCCCGTGCGAACAACTTATATCCTGAGTATTGGAAAATCCGACAGCGAGAGTAACAAAGGGATTCTCAAGCTGCAACAGCGTTACTCTCAAGCCACATGCTTGAGTTTCTTGTGGATTTTGTAGTCGATGGAATATTTGCCTGCTCCTGTGATGCAGAGAAGAATGAAAATGATGGCATAGAGCAGTGGAAGTTCTCCTCCGTCGATTACATATCCTCCATGGGCGAACAAGTACGCAACGAGCATGGCGAAAATGATGGGCATTGTAGCCAATCGTGTGAGGAATCCAAAGAGAACAAACAAGGTGCAGAACGCCTCGGCAAAGATAACGAGGGAAAGGCTCAAACTAGAGCCCAAACCGAATGGGTTAGGAAATTCATTGGACAAATCGCTGAACGTGGTCATTTTCACCAGTCCATGATAGCCCATCAACACAGCAAAAGCCACCCTTCCTAAAAGTAAAGCCACATTCACTCTAGCGCGATGCGGACTGTTAGGAAAAATAAAATCAAGAAATTTCTTGCCTTTCATCAGATAGTTATTATTTTAGTAGTAACAATTTTTGTGGATGCAAAATTACAAAAAAAAACTAACAAAAGTCTTTTTAATCAGACAAAAGGCACAACAGACGGGAAAAAATGTGTTTTTTATGTTCCATAAATGGTATAAAGCGTGATGATGGAATAAAAAAAGAGTGTTTTTTTTTGAAATCCGATGAAGTTTGAGTAACTTTGCAAACGTGAGGATAGGATAGTGTGCAGTCGCTATCATATCTTCTGTATATATGATGATTTATTTTTTTATTCAGTAGCAAGTCTATTGATATTATTTTATTTTATGAACTTATACATCAGGTATTTTGCCCATGAGGCATTTGTGAAAAGCGTTGAAGAAGCGGCCGACTTCTTGCGCACCATTCCAGAAATTAAGGTAGAGCAACCCCTCATCAACAGGATCAATGCATTCTACACAGGCACTTCGATATATCCCTATCATCTGAAGGTGAGTTTCAACAACTACGTGATTATCATCAAGTCGGATGCCCAGAGCATGGAGGAATTCAAGGAGCAGCAGAAGAAACGTGAAGAACAGAAGAACGACCCCAAGCATTCGGGTGTGATGCCCGACCGCCGTCGTACGATTCAAGACATCTTGAACGAGCCTCATTACGGTTGGTACGAAGCAAGCCTGACTTTCAAGCGTGTGGTCTTGATTCCCGAAACCAGCAAGTTCCAGTACAAGGACACCCTGTTCCGTGTCCGTTTGAAGGCCCAGAGCGCAATGGACTGCTACAACAGGATAGTGGAACACCTCCGCAACCGTCAGGACGTTGACTCACGTAGCCAGTTCCCATCGTCGAAGAGTTCGAATTTCTACTACACCTACTTAGGGGAGACTTTGGACAATGTCCAAGCCAATGTGCAGCCTCCCCAGGAAGTTCAGCAGGAGGAAGAAGCCGACTTGAAGGACTTGATACCAGAGTCGAAGCGCACTTTCAGTGAGCCAGGTTTATTTGATTAGTCTTCAATGCATTATATAGGTGAAAGCATAGCAGTGGCGGTATCAGTGTCGTGGACACTTGCCGCCCTTTTTTCTGAGGCAGCGACCAAGCGTATGGGTGTCTTGAACCTGAACGTAGTTCGTATGCTTCTCTCAATGCTGTTCATCAGTCTGTTGCTCTTGTGCTTCACAGGCAGCCCTCTTCCCTCCTACACCACTCCCCGCGCCTGGTTATGGTTAGGTTTGTCGGGGTTGGTGGGCTACACGTTCGGCGACATCTGTCTGTTTCGTTCCTACCTGATTATCGGTTCGCGTTTTGGCCAATTGTTCATGACCTTGGCTCCTATTGCCGCCTCCATTGCCGGTTGGGCGATTCTGGGTCAGTCCATGTCGTTGAAGTCCATCGTCGCGATGTTGATTGTGATTGGCGGAATAGCGATGTCGGTGTTGACCCGCAAAGGAGGTGACGAACACCATCACCGTAAGCATCTGTCGTTCAAGATGCCTTTGTCGGGCGTGCTTTACGGCATCGGTGCAGGTGTAGGTCAAGGAGTGGGTTTGGTGCTGAGTGGCAAAGGCATGGAGTATTATAGTCTGAACATCCCCGAGGGCGCGGATGCCGTGCGTTGGTTGATGCCCTTCTCCTCCACCTTCATGCGTGCAGTGTTTGGTGGCACCAGTTTCATACTTCTAATGGGTCTTCGCCACAAATTCGGTTCCTTAGGTCGTTCCGTTCGTGATGTCAAGGCCATGGGCGCGACCTTGGGCGCTACGATGACCGGTCCCTTCATTGGCGTGTCGATGTCGTTGATGGCACTTCGCTATACTTCAGCCGGCATTGCCCAGACACTGATGTCGCTGACCCCCGTTTTCATCCTGTTGCCCAGTTACTTCTTGTTCAAGCAGAAAATCACGAAACTGGAAGTGGTCGGCACGATTATCAGTGTCTTAGGCGCAAGTCTGTTCTTCCTGTAAACCCTCATCACCAAAAACTTATCCTTCATGAAAATCATTCCAAAAGCCCTTTCTGTCTATTTACTGTCGATTTTGTCATTGACCTCGGCTCACGCGCAAGTGAGCACGCCCGCCCCTTGTGGTCCCACCCCATCGTCCGATCAGTTGCGCTGGCAGGACATGGAGATGTATGCCTTCATCCATTATTCAATGAACACCTACACCGACCAAGAATGGGGATTCGGCAACGAAGACCTCAACCTTTTCAATCCCTCCAGCCTCGACTGCCGCCAATGGGCGCGTGTGTGCAAGCAAGCAGGCATGAAGGGTATCATCTTCACCGCCAAGCATCACTGCGGTTTCTGCATGTGGCCTTCGGCATATACAGATTACTCGGTGAAGAACACTCCTTGGAAAAACGGCATGGGCGATGTGGTACGTGAGTTGGCCGACGCCTGCCGTGAGGAAGGTTTGAAGTTCGCCGTCTATCTGTCGCCCTGGGACCGTAACCATCCGGAATACGGTCGTGCTGAGTATGTGACTTATTTCCGCAACCAACTGCGTGAACTGCTGACGAACTACGGCGACATCTTCGAGGTGTGGTTCGATGGTGCCAATGGTGGCGACGGTTGGTATGGCGGTGCTAACGAGACCCGGCGCATCAACGGCAAGACCTATTACCAGTGGGCCGAGACGTTCCGCATGATACGAGAGTTGCAACCGAATGCGGTCATCTGGAACGACGGTGGCGACCGAGGCGACCTCCGCTGGGTAGGCACTGAAGCAGGAAATGTGGGTGCCACCAACTGGAGTTTGCTGAACAAGGAAGGAGAAGTGACTTGGCCGATGCTCCATTTTGGTTTGGAAACGGGCGATTCATGGGTACCGGGAGAGACGAACACGAGCATCCGTCCAGGATGGTTCTATCACGAGACAGAGAACGAGCACGTGAAGAGCCTTTCCAAGTTGATGGAGACTTACTACAAATCCGTTGGGCGCAACTCAACACTATTGCTCAACTTTCCCATCGCTCCCAACGGACGCATACACCCCAACGACAGTGTGAGGGGCATCGTCTTCTCAAAGATGGTGAGTGAGATTTTCAAAACCGACCTGACGAAGAAAGCGAAAGTGTCGGCCACCAATGTCCGTGGCAACGACACGCGTTTCAGCGCGTCGAAGACCATCGACGGCAAGGCAGACACCTACTGGGCGACCGACGACGGAGTGACCTCCGCAAGCCTGACTATCGACTTCAAGAAACCCACGACCTTCAACCGTTTCGTCGCTGAGGAGTACATCGCCCTGGGACAGCGCGTGAAGTCGTTCACGCTGGAAGCCTTTGTGGATGGTCAATGGAAGTTCCTCAAGGACGAACTGGCAGAAGAAGGTGACGGATTGACCACCATCGGACACCGCCGTATCATCTGCTTCCCCACCTTGACCGCCACCCGTCTGCGATTCACCATCACTGACAGCAAAGCCTGTCCATTGATTTCCAAGGTCGGCGTATATCTCGCCCCCAAAATCCAAGAGGACAGCCCCGAGAATGGCGAGAAACGTTCATCCGACCTCCACATCTTCTTCAGCAACCCGAAGCAGATGATGATTGACTTCGACAACGAACAGACATTCACAGCGTTCCGTTACCTGCCACCCCAAGACACGAAAAACGGCATCGTCACACATTACACCCTTTGGGCTTCATCGGACTGGAACAACTGGACGAAACTCGCCTCGGGTGAGTTCTCGAACATCGTGAACAACCCCATCTGGCAAACCATCAATTTCACTCCTGTCAAAGCGAGGATTCTCCGCTTCGAAGCCGACCGTCTGAACGAAGGCGACCGGATGGGCTATGGCGACATTGAGGTGGTGAGAGAAGAAGCAAAGGTGCAGGACTGGGAAAACCCGTCGGTGCTTGGCATCAACAAACTGCCCTATCACGCCACTTTGCAGCTGCCCTCCAAGGAAAAGGAGTGCAAGGAAATCGTATCGCTCGACGGGCAATGGCGTTTCCATTGGAGCCGCAACCCCGACGAGAGGCCTGCGACGTTCTATGAAGAGAGTTACGATGTCAGTGGCTGGAACACCATCACCGTCCCCGGCAACTGGCAGACGCAAGGCTACGGCACACCTATCTACATCAACATCAACTACCCTTTCGTGAGGAACCGTCCCAGTGTGACCACCGAACCACCGAAGGACTGGACAGCCTACGAGAACCGCAACCCCGTGGGTTCTTACGTGACCTTTGTGGATGTCACCGAAGAGATGCTCAAACAAGACCTCATCCTTCATTTTGGCGGTGTTCATTCAGCGATGTATGTCTGGGTGAACGGACAGAAGGTAGGTTACAGCCAGAACTCGATGTCGCCGGCCGAATTCGACGTGGCAAAGTACATGCGGGTCGGACGGAACCGTCTTGCAGTCGAGGTCTATCGATGGAGCGACGGTTCCTATCTTGAGGACCAGGACATGTGGCGCCTGTCGGGTATTTACCGCCCTGTGCAGTTATGGGTGCGTCCCAAGACCCACATCTGCGATTATAAGGTGACCGCCGAGCCGAACGACGACTACTCCAATGCTTTGGTGAAAGCCCGAATCTCCATCTGCAATACAGGAAAGAAAGCCGCCAAGAACCTGCAAGTCGTGCTGAATGTCAATGAGAACCAAGCAGACAGACCAGCGACCCAGGTGAAGTTTAGGGCGAAACAAACCGTTTCTAAACTGTCCGCAGGTGATACCATCACCCTTGAACTACCCGGTGTCTTGTTCCATCCCCGTCTCTGGTCGGCCGAGAAGCCCAACCTTTATCCTTTCAGTGTGGAGTTGTGCGACAGTAAAGGCACTGTGATTGAGCATTTCGACTATCACTTTGGCGTGAAACGCGTGGAGGTTGTGGGCGAAGTGTTCAAAATCAACGGCAAGAACGTGAAACTGCGTGGTGTGAACCGTCACGACCATCATCCCAAGACAGGACGATACGTGGATGACGCGACCTATGAGAAAGACATCCAACTGATGAAGCAAGCCAACATCAACTTCCTGCGCACCTCGCACTACCCCGACCGCGAATACCTCTACGAACTATGCGACCGTTGGGGCATCTATGTGATGGACGAAGCCAATCACGAGACCCATGGTTACGGCTATGCCAACAAAGAGATGGGCGATGACTTGGCTTGGCAACAAAGTCATGTGGACAGGGCGGAATCGCTCGTGAAACGCGACTTCAACCATCCCTGCGTCATTCTCTGGAGCCTCGGCAACGAAGGGGCTGTAGGTCCTAACATCGAGGCGATGTACAACAAAGTGAAGGAACTGGACAGCACCCGTCCGCCGTTCTACGACAGCGACCGCCGTTACAGTTGCATCTGGGACGACAGTTACCTCTACCCCGACGACCTCCGAAAGAATGCAGAGGCAGTCACCGACAAACCTTTCATGATGCGTGAGTACGCACATGCCATGGGCAACTCCATGGGCAACCTGAAGGAGTACTGGGACGTGATTTACGCCGACTCGTCCATCTGTGGCGGCGCCATCTGGGACTGGGTGGACCAGGGACTGGAGAAAGACGGCTACTTCGCCTACGGTGGTGACTTTGGCGACAAACCCAACGACATCAACTTCTGCATCAACGGTCTAATTGGTCCCGACCGCAAAGCCCATCCCCACTATTACGAGGTGCAATACGTCTATCAACCTTTGGAGTTCGTGCATGACAGGGGATTCATCAGTGTGGTCAACCGCGACTATTTCACCGACATCAATGAATATGACTACATCTACCAAATCCGCCACAATGGTAAACTGATAGCAGAAAACTTTGCGACGCTCCAAGACGGAATGTTCAAGATTCTTTACCCCCAACCTTACCGCCAATCCGAACTGACGCTGGACGTCTTTGCCCTTCTTCACGAGGATACTCCTTGGGCAAGTAAAGGGTATCCTGTAGCCAAGGAGCAGTTCGTGCTCAACCCCTGGGTGTTTGACACGTCCTTAAAGGGCACAGCCGCCAAGGCCCAGGAGACAGCCCAAGGCTTCGTCGTCACCACCGACCGCGGCACTGTCACCATCGACAAGACGGGTGCCCTCACCAGTTGGGTATCCGACGGACAAGAACTGCTGGCCGCCCCGTTGGAGCCTTACTTCTGGAAGCCGGAGAACGACAACCAGCAAGCCGCTCATTTCGCAGAGCGTGTGGCCGTTTGGCAGGACGCGGCCGCCAACCGAACCTTAAAATCCATCCGCACTGAGAGTGACGAACATTCATTGAAGGTGATAGCAGAAACATCGTTGGCCGTGGGAGCGGACCTGACCATCAGCTACAGCATCACCTCTTCCAACGAGATTCTGGTGGAGATGGACTACCGTCCCACGGAAGCTGGCGCTTCACTGCCCACAATGCCGAAGTTCGGCATGAGGATGCGCCTGCCCGCCGACTTCACAAAGATACGGTACTACGGGCGCGGTCCTTGGGAGAACTATCCCGACCGCAAGCGTTCAGCGTTCATTGGCATCCACGCGATGCCGCTCAGTGACTACCAAACAGATTATATCCATCCCCAAGACAACGGCAACCGCTGCGACATCCGATGGATGGAGATAGGCAGTCCATCAAGACAACTAAAAATCAACGGTGGCCAGCCTCTGTGTATCCGTGCTTGGGATTATGGGGAGGAAGACCTCACGGTGAAACACCCCAACGAACTGCAACGCGGACGCTTCGTCAACCTCAATATCGACCTGAGCGTTCATGGCGTAGGCGGTGCCGACACCTGGGGCAAACGTACACTCCCCCAATACACCATCCCCGGCAACCAGCCTCACCACTACAGTTTCGTGCTTTCACTTCAATGAAGTCGGTAAGGTTTTCATGATAGTCTGATAAAGCCCTTCTACAACCACAACATAAAAGAAGCCAAGGAGAGAGAGTAATATCCTTACCTCCTTGGCTTTTGTGTGTTTCCTGATGGACTATAGAACAACTGCTTGACCGCAGACATGCGGCAAGTGAAGCCGTACCACCAACTAGGTAGTATCCCATCGGAACTGCTTCTTCAAAGGAAGCGGTTTGATTTGTTGTTGATTGAATAATACTCCAATTCGATTATTCGTGATAAGATTATCACTAAAAACCGTTCCAAAAACAAAGGCAAAGGATTTGCAAACTCCATTTCTTGTCATTTCGATGCGTTTTTCATAACTTTGTCATCTACTTGCATCACATAAGGCAATCCAACAATGGCAAAAGGGATTCTTCATTCAATACGGATAGTATCGTTCTTGACTGTATTATCCATTTCTCTGTCGGTAAAGCCACAGGCCGTCATCGTCAGTGGTTCTCAAGACCCGACCTTGGGCAAGGAGTTTTATCAATTAAACTTCAAAGTGCTTGACAACTTCACAGGCATACGAATCCCATACGTGAATGCATATCTGATGACGACCGACAGTGTGGTGGTGGATAGTGTTCAAGATAAAGACGGCAATTTTTCGTTCAAGGTCAAGAGAGACAAAGCCTTTCGGTCGTGCATCATCAAACTGACACATCCCGACTACCAGACGGTATCCAGCGCCCATTCCTTGAAGTCAGTAGGCAAGCAGAACTATTACAATCTGCCAGACTTGTTTATGAAAAGAAGGAACACCTTCACAGACAGAACTCTCGACGAGGTGGTGGTGACGGCCACGAAAGTGAAGATGTACTATCGTGGCGACACCATCGTATATAATGCAGACGCCTTCAACGTGGCCGACGGCAGTATGCTTGATGCGCTGATTCGTCAGATGCCCGGTACGGAACTGAACAAGAATGGCGAGATTTTTGTCAACGGCAGGAAGATAGATAACCTGTTGCTCAACGGCAAGGACTTATTCCGGGGCAACAACAAACTGATGCTCGAGAACCTGCCCTACTACACCGTGAAAGAAATCAAGGTTTATGACCAGACACCCGAGAAGGCCATGGTGCTTCGCGACGAAACCGCAGAGAAAGAATACGTGATGGATGTGAACCTGAAGAAGGAATACAGTAAAGGCTACATGGCTAATGTGGAGGTTGGCGCTGGAACTGAAGACGCATATCTGGCCCGTCTGTTCGGACTCCGTTTTACTGATGTCTCGCATATGGCCATAGTGGGAGGAATGAACAACCTGAACATGGGCGACTATACATTCAGCGGATATGCATACGACAGCGGAGCGAGAGAGGGGAGAACGACCAGTAATCTGCTGACGGCCACACTGCTGACGGAACATAAGCGCAGCAAGAACCAGCTGACGGTGGAACTGAACCGCAAGAAATCAGAAAGAGGTTCAGATGTATTCGAGGAAATCTATCACAACGAGAACAGCACCTTCAGTACATCACAGAATTCCACGGTAAACAGGAACATCGGGGTCTCTCTGGCCAACACCTTTACCTTGAAGATGCCTTTTTGGATGCAAAGCCAGACGAAACTGAGTTTCAACAACAAGAAAGACGACAGCGATGAGCGTTACTATGAATCGGGAACAGACACGAGACAGCAAGGACTTACCGTACTCGACTCTCTGTTCAGCATGGGGGTGGCAGTCAACGACCCATCCTTGATCAGTGCCCGAAAACGTTGGATGAATGGCAAGAAGGAAGAATATAGTGCATCCCAGTATTTCAACATTTCCCAAAAGTTGTATTCCGGCGACCTCATTGACTTCACAACAGGGGTCAATTACACGAAAAGCACTGATGAAACAGACCGCTTCAACCGATATCTGACGTGGAACCCAGAGTTGACTCAAATTGACATCGAGGAAGACATCGACCGTCCCAACACCCATGTCAAGGCAAGGGCCGACCTCTCATACAAGATATCACGTTTGTTCTATGGAACAGACATGAGGTTTTTTGCCAATTACACTTTCAACCACGTCAAAGACAGGGAGACGATTCTCGATGCCGTTTCTTTGGTGCGGGATATTCAGAACAGTTATCACCGCCAGATGAAAGAGAACAAATATGACGTGGGCATGAATTACACCTATGAGCATCTTGTTCAAGACCGGAAACTACGCACGAAAATCGAGCTCCGTCTTCCCCTCTCCATCACCGACCGACGCACGAGATACAACCGATACACCGTTGACACCTGTCTGATACAATCACCCGTGTTCTTCGAGCCCTCGCTGACATTCACTCATTCGAAATGGAGAGGCGATAATGCCAGAAACTCGTTGTGGAAATTCTATGCATCATCCTCACTTGAGCGCAGTCTCCCCGACGCCACGCTGTTGATAACCCTGCCACTGACGTCGGACAAAATCAACATCTATCAAGGCAACGAGCATCTGAAGTCGCCCACGACATGGAGATCGGAACTCTCGTGGAACTGGCCTATGAAGAAGCCATCCGCTTATCTGGAACACAGCCTGAAATACACAAACTATTTCAACAGAATCATCAACACTTATCGCTATGACGCGGGTGTCTATACCAACCAACCGGAAAATATCGACGGCACATGGGATATTGAGTTCACTACTCGTGGACAACAATTTGCAAACATCTCAAAACTTCCAATCACCATCAACTACAATCTGAGGAGCCATTACCAACGGATGAAGAACTACGTTGCTGACGGTGCTACAGGACAACCTCGGCAGATGGACAACAACGAACTCACTAACTATGCGCATATCCAACTCAGAACTCATTATAAAGACGTGTCGGGAGGATTCCGTCTAAGCACTGAATGGAGGAAGCCATTAAATGATAGAGAGGATTTGGGATATCGAGATACTTGGGATTATAAGGGTGATTTCTGGCTCTCCGCCAAGTTGCCTCTTGGTATAGATTGGGAAACGGAATGTGGATTGATTAAACGTCAGGGTTATTCAAACGATGAACTGAACAAACTGGCGTGCGAATGGGACATGAAACTCTCCAAATCCATTTTCAAAAACAAAATAGGATTGAGTCTCAAAGCTATTGACATTCTGCACCAATACAAGCGCGTGGCATACGTGGTCAACGAACGAGGCATACGTGAGACACGCACTGTATCTCTTCCCGCCTACTGGCTCTTCAGCGTCACCTATAAGTTCAACAAGCAACCAAAGAAAAAAATGAGAATGAACAAGAATACCTTTTAGACTTCAGGGCATAAAAAAGGGGATAACGCCTTATCCCCAACCTTTGTTAACCTTAAATCTAATACTATGAAAAACACGATGCAAAATTAATCAATAAATGATTAAAATGCAAGTTTGTGTGCGAAAACATTTTAAAAATATGCATTTTCTTGATGTATATCAATAATAAAGTGCAAAATAATAGATTTTTTCGTCATCAGCACAAGAAATCATCACGGAAAATTGTGTCAACGCACACAACCAAGTGCAAAATCCTTTCAGCAGCCCATGCTTCAGTGGTTCAAATTTCGGATTTTTTGACCTGAATCCCTTCACTTCATGCCACCTTGGGTTACTTCACCCTACCTCCTTTCAGCCAATGCTTTTTGTAGTAGTCCTCATCAAGATGACTGACAATGACACCTTTGGAAGTGCTGGCATGAATGAATTGTTCATTTTTCAGATAGATACCTACATGACTGGCTTTTTTGGCACTAGAGGTGGAAAAGAAGACAAGGTCGCCCTGGCGGAGAGCGCTTCGTGAGATGTGGTGACAGTCGTGCTGGTAAATATCGGCACTGCTGCGGTGTAGGCTACGTCGGTAAACCTGCTGATAGATGGCAGAGACCATCCCTGAGCAGTCGGTTCCCTTTCGTGTGTTCCCTCCATACCGATAAGGCGCACCCATCCATGATGCCGCCTCCAGCATCAACTGGAAATTGTCGTTCGGTTCAATGTCCATCCCGAGCCTTAGTCCTGCTCTTGCCAGTTGTCGATAGTCAACATCACCACCATGCCTAGAAGAACGGCATGAGGTAAGAGCGACAACCACCAAAAGCAAGACTAAACAGAGGAATGATTTGGTCTGACGTCGAACCATAGTCAAAGGAATCAAAAAGAGACTATTCGAGTTCCGTTGGATTCTGCCCCTCGACGACGTAGCCCGACGCAGGGTCCTCCACATCAATCTCGATGCTATTGATTTCGACCGATGCTACCGGCGTGTCGATGACCTCTCCACGGAAATAGGCATCGATTTCAGCGGTGAGGTTGGCATACTCCTTGGAGTAATCCTTGAGGATGACTCCATGTTCGAGCAGTGTGATTCGCGAGCAGATGTCGATGGTGTGGGTGAGGTTGTGGCTGGAGATGAGAATGGTGGCTCCAGTTTCCTTATTGTACTGTTCAAGGATATACTTGATAGCGATTTGGGAACTCGGGTCGAGGAAATTGAAAGGCTCGTCAAGGATGAGCATCTGTGGATTGTTGAGCATGGCTCCGATGATGCCTACCTTTTGCTGGTTTCCAGCCGACAGGTCGCGTATGAGTTTGTTATGATTAAGCACCTCCCCGTTCATGAAGTGCTCAAACTTCATCAGTCGTTGGTCGATGACTTCCCGGTCGATGCCACAGGTTTTTCCGATGAAATAGAAGTACTCTTCCGGGGTGAGGTAGTCGATGAGGAAGCCATTGTCGATATACGCACCAGTGAAGTCCTTCCAGTCCTCGCATTTTGAGGTGACGTATGACACCATGTTTCCGTCGATGTCGCCAGACATGGTGGCTTCTCCCGAATCAGGTTTGAGAAGGTCGAGGATGATGCGGAAAAGAGTGGTTTTTCCGGCTCCGTTGTTGCCGACGAGTCCAAGGAGGTCGCCAGAATGAATCACGAACTGGTTGATATCGAGCGCCACAGTGGTGCCGAAAGTTTTTCTGACGTTTGATACCGTTAAATCCATAATGTTTGTTATGTTTTTCTTTATGATTTCGAATAAGTTGAATGACTTGTATTAAGATTTCCTTGTGCTTCGGAATCCTTCCATATTCTCGTATCTCCGCTCGAGGAAGCGTTTATAGATGTTTCTGAGCCACAGGGGATGGAGAGCGGTTCCGACAAGTCCGAGGATAAGCATCACAAGGGGTGCTCCCACCTTGTTGTCTCCGAAGGCCACTACCAGCCCATACATGATGAACATGGGCAGGAAGAGAGCGGCAAACGACATAATGACCTGAGTCTTGGAACCTCTCATGTTGTTTTTCCCTGTGACTTTGTTGTTGAGGTCGATGGTAGTGTTGTTATACACGGCCAGTTGGAACAAGAATGGGAAAATACACCCAGAAGTGAAGAACATAGAACCTGCGATGTCGAGCAAGGTGAACTTATGTTGGAACACAGGGATGAGCGAGATGAGGAAGGGCAGTATGAGCATGATGCAATTAAAGAAGTACTTGGCCTTGAGGAGCGCCAATGCCGACTCCCTCCTGCTCATAAGCAAATCCATGTAGTTGCCTTCAGAGCACATGATGTTGGTGAGCGTAATGGTTCCCAGACAAGCAAAGCAATAGATGAGGATGAACACCGTCATGAACGCATTGTCGTAGATGTTGGTAAAAGCAAGGAGCAAGCACAGCAGCAGGGTATAGAAGATACCGATGTAGAACTGTGAGCGGACCACCTTGTTTCGCCTGATGCTCTTGATTTCCAGTCTGAGGTACTCTCCTATTACTCCGTAGCGGTCGAGGAAGGTCATCTTCTGTGTCTTCACTTTCATGGCAGTCGTTTCCCTCGATATCTCCCTGTAGATGGAAGCGAGCTGGATACGCTGGTTGACGAAGAACATCACGACAGCAATAGCAATAATCGATAAGAAACTCCACCATTTCCACTGTATGAACCCTCGTCCAAGAAAGAGTGTGGCATAGAAGAGCCACTGGTTATTCATGTCGTGCAGATAACCGAAATAGACCAGAACGGCATAGATGACCAAGGGGATTAAGAAGAACACCGATTTCCTGTTGATGAGCGTTCGCCAGAGCAGGTACCAGTAAGCGTTGATGACAAACATCAGCCACCACCCCAGCAGGAAACCGATGAATCCCATGAAACCCCAGTCCTCGGGGATGCATAGAATGCCGAAAGGCACGAGAAAGAAGAACCACATCAGGTTGTAAAGCTGCAATCCCATTCTGACAAGGAAGATGTTGATGAGTGATTTCTGCGGTATAGGTAGCAGTTTATAAGGCTTTATCTCTTGGGCAGGTGTTTCCTGTGCCATGAAACGCGCGAAGAAATCAACGATGAGGAAAAACAACATTCCTCCGTTGATGCGGTCATAGGGTTCGATACTGTCCTCTTTGAGTACTGTTCCAAAGAGCACCCCAAAGAAAATGAGGTAAGCCGCCCAAAAAGCCACCGTCAGGTAGATGAATATTTTCATGAACTTGCCCTTGGAGAACATGGGATGCCTCCTAGTGGCGAGTCTTTGGTTGCGAGCGACCAGCCTGTAGAGTTGGAAGATATTCATTGTTATTATTCGTAAGGAGTAGAAAAGTCAGGAATTGGGAGGGGGCGTGAACCTGTTGGTCTGTGATTCCAACAGGTTCACGCCCCCAATATTCTTAGATGGTCTTGAGGTAATGGTCCACCTCAATAGCCGCCTTGCATCCGCTGCCTGCAGCCACTACGGCTTGGCGGTAGTTGGGGTCAGCCACATCGCCAGCGGCAAAGATTCCTGGCAAGTTGGTCTTGGGGCTGTCGCCTTGTGTCTTGATGTACCCTACCTCATCGGTCTCAATCCATGGTTTGAACACATCAGAGTTAGGTTTGTGTCCGATAGCGAGGAAGAATCCGTCGATAGGGAGGTCGTAGTGACGCTCGTCAGCCTCTCCCCTGCGATAGACGAGGTGCGCTCCTTCAACTCCGTTTTCTCCATACAGTCCTTCTGTATTCGTCTCAAAGAGCACTTCAATCTTAGGATTGTCGAAAAGCCGTTGTTGCTCAATCTTAGAAGCCCTGAGGAAAGGTTTCCTCACGATAACATAGACCTTGCTGGCCAGTCCAGCGAGATAAGTGGCCTCAGCACAAGCGGTGTCACCTCCGCCCACAACAGCCACGACCTTCTTCCTGTAGAAGAATCCGTCACAAGTGGCACAGGCGCTGACGCCTTGTCCTCTGTACTTCTCCTCATCTGCTAGTCCGAGGTACTTGGCCGATGCACCTGTAGCAATAACGACTGCATCTGCCTCCAGTTCATCGCCGTTATCGGCAGTGAACTTGTATGGTCTTTGTGACAAGTCGGCTTTGGTGATGACATTGCTTCGTATGTCGGTGCCGAATCTGAGTGCCTGCTTACGCATGAGGTCCATCAGTTCGAAACCGGTGATGCCATCCGGGTGCGACGGGAAATTCTCGACGATATCAGTGGTGGTAAGTTGTCCTCCTGGCTGAATGCCTTCATAAAGAACAGGTGAGAGGTTAGCGCGTCCAGCGTAGATGGCTGCGGTGTAGCCCGCTGGTCCAGAACCAATGATTAAGCAACGTATATGTTCCATAGTTTTTCGTTTGTTTTATAGGGGGGGTGATGAGTTTTAATGGGTTTTATGGGCAATAGCGGGAAGGGGACTATCGCAGGTCAATGACTTCGACGCTGGGATACTTCTTCTTGTTGAAGACGAAAGTCGAGGGGTCGAAGTTGAGGTTGGTTTGGTAGGATGAGATTTTGATTTTGTTGGCCGTCTTGGGCGAACTCATATCAATCATGATGGGTTGGTAGTTGACCTTGTTGATATGCAGCACCACATTCTGCAGAGAGGAAGACTTGTCCTTGGCTTTCAGAATGACCTCATAGTACTTTGCTGTGGATTTACCCATCTTGACATCGTATCCTTTCTTGTAAAGGTCGACAAATGCGTATGGGTTCATCTTGGCGATTTCGCTCTGTGTGGGATTGGTGATGTTGACCTCGTCGTTGTCCTTGAGGTAGGACCACATGTCCTTACCGTCGAACCAGACGACATACTCTCCTCCGATGTCGATGGTGAACTTATTGCCCTGTAGTTTGATGACGCCAGAGCTTGGTCCTGCGCCGGCATCCATGGTGAAAGAAGCCTTCACGCCTCCGGCAGCCTTAAACTTCGCGGCAGTCTTGTCGAGGATGGATGTGGGCGATTGGGCCATCACCATCTGCGCCACAATCACAGTGAGGCAGAAAGCGACGAAACGCTTGAAAAGTGAATTCATTTTGATCATCATATTTTTTTGTTTTTGTTTTATTAATGGACATAATGGACTCTATGCCTCGCCCGCCTTCCAGCTCCATCCTTGGAGTGGTTATCTCGGCAGATTGGCGAGTATGTCCTCGAGTGACATGAGGTCCTGGATGAGCACCTCCCTGGGTTTGCTACCAGACTGAGACCCGACGATACCAGCCAGTTCGAGTTGGTCCATGATGCGTCCCGCTCGGTTGTAACCGATGGACAGTTTGCGTTGTATGAACGATGTGGAACCCTGCTGGGTGGAAACCACCAGACGTGCCACCTCGTCGAACATCGAGTCAAGGTGCTTGAGGCTCTCGTTGTTGGTCGACCCTCCTTCGTCACCTTCCTCTGCCACCTCTGGCAAGTAAAGCGCATGCGAGAACCCTTGCTGTTCCTCGATGTATTTGCAGATGCGCGACACCTCAGGAGTATCGACAAAGGCACATTGAACACGCACAGGGTCAGCGCCTTGCAGATAGAGCATGTCGCCCTTTCCGATAAGTTGGTTGGCACCAGGACGGTCAAGGATGGTACGCGAGTCAATCATCGCTGTGACGCGGAAAGCGACACGTGCGGGGAAGTTGGCCTTGATGGTACCCGTGATGATATTGGTGGTTGGTCGTTGTGTGGCTATAATCATGTGTATGCCGACAGCACGCGCCAATTGTGCGATACGGCAAATGGGGAGTTCCACTTCTTTGCCTGCTGTCATGATGAGGTCGCCATACTCATCGATGATAACGACGATGTAGGGCATGAACTCGTGTCCGTTTTCGGGATTGAGTTTTCTCGCCTTGAAAAGCTCGTTATACTCTTTGATGTTCCTCACCTTCGCTTTCTTGAGCAGGTCGTATCGAGTGTCCATGACCTGGCAGAGCGACTTGAGTGTCTTGATGACCTTTTGCACATCGGTGATAATGGGTTCCTCCTCTTCTTCGAGTTTAGCAAGGAAATGCTTCTCTATGGGGCTGTAGATGGAGAACTCCACCTTCTTCGGGTCCACCATGACAATCTTGAGTTCCGACGGATGTTTCTTGTAGAGGAGTGATGTGACAATGGCATTGAGTCCTACGGACTTACCCATACCAGTCGCACCAGCTACGAGCATGTGGGGTGCTTTGGCGAGATCGACCATGAAGACCTCGTTGGTGATGGTCTTTCCAAGTGCGCATGGCAATTCCATGTTCGACTCCTGATACTTCTTGCTTTCCAGCACTCCTTTCATGGAGACGATGCTCTTCTTCTTGTTTGGCACCTCGATACCGATGGTTCCCTTTCCGGGTATCGGTGCGATGATACGCACTCCTTCTGCGGCGAGGTTGAGCGCAATGTCGTCCTCGAGGTTTCTGATTTTGGATATCCTGACACCGGGGGCAGGCGTGATTTCGAAGAGGGTGATGGTAGGTCCAACAGTTGCCTTGATGGAACTGATTTGCACCCCGAACTGGTCGAGTATGACGCGAATGCGCTTCTGGTTTTCCTCTTGTTCGGCCAGGTCGACGGAAGGAATGCTGTCGGCTTTGTCGTCGAGCAGGTCAAGAGTGGGATAATGATAGTGGCTGAGCGACAGTTTTGGATCGTACTCACTGTCGATAGAGCCATATTTAATACCATCCCCCGTTTCGGTTTGCCCTGCTACTTCAACTTCGAACTGGGCGTCATCACCATCCTTCTTGCTCTTTCTTTTCTTGACCTTATTCTGCGGGGTCTCGTCATCGTCCAGGTCGTCCACCTCATCAGGCTGTTCTTCTCCGATATGGGCAGTGACGATATTGCCCTGTTCATCAAATTCTATCACTTGGGCTGCGGTGTCATCGCCGATGTCAACTCCCCCAGTCGTATCATCTTGTTCCTGGCCAGAATTGTCGTCGCCAACGTCTTCGCGGTAGTCGTCCGATCCTGTCTCCTCGTCTCCATCTTTGCCCTTCTTCTTCCATTTTATTTGATTGAGATGAACATTGGGATGCAACGCTTTTCGAATGTAATCGACTGTTTTGTTGCTGACATAAATGAGATAGATGAGTGCTGTGGCCAACAATACTCCGATGAGTCCGGGCTGTCCGATATGGCGATAGAGATAGTTGGCGGCCATTTTTCCATGGTTACCTCCGGGATTGATGAAGGTGTCGTCGAAGACAGGCAATCCCTTGACGAACAGATAGACAGTGGTGAGCGCCACACTGAGCCATATCATGAGCATTCCGAGCAGGAGGAACCACTTGAAGATATTCACTTTGTAGGCCTTCATCAGCCATAGTCCGAACAAGACAAAGAAAATGGGCACAATGAAAGCAGCCAGTCCGAAGCATTTGTTGATAAAAAAATAGGACATCCATGCACCCATGGAACCACAGACATTTTTGAACTTGTAGTCGACATTGGCCACATCCTCCGAAGTGAGTTGCTCGAGGATGCTGTAGTCAGCCGCTCCAGTGAAAAGATATGAAAAAAAGGCGACAAACATAAAAACAGCCACGACAAGCAGAATAAGACCTGGGATAAATCTCCACAGGTCGTTTCCGAATTTGAAGATGTCGAGCAGTTTCAGTTCGTCCTCCCGTTGCTTCTGGCTTCTTGTTGACTTTCTCGTGTTATTTTGATTTTTCTGATTCTTTGCCATATTCTGTGAAAAAGCAGGACAAGACGTCCATACCGTTTGCAAAGTTACTATTTTTTTCGTTTGAAAAGACAATCTCTTGGTAATATAATCGTAAGATTTATGAAAAATTGCTAATTTTGCAGTTGTTATGAGCTACAAAAAAGAATCCGATTCTCTTCCACACAACGTGATAGAGTTTGTCACCGTGGCCGTGGAGTATTGTCTGTTCGTTGAGAGCGCCGCTCAGCAAAGCCGAGAGGATTTCGTCAGCACATTGCTGAAACTCCTCCCCCTGCTGTATCTGAAGGGGACGCTTCTTCCTTCGGCGGACGACCTTTACGACGATATACCAGGCGATTACGTGACGGAGGAGAATTACGACATTGTCCGCCACAACATCGCATACGTGATGGGGGAATCCGATGATTTCTTAGACGTGTTTGTTGAGGACATGCGCTACAGCGACCAGCCGGTGCTGTGTACGGTGAGCGAGCAACTGGCCGACATCTACCAGGACCTGAAGAACTTTGTAAGCGCTTACAGGGACGGCACCGATTCTGTCCGCGAATCGGCAGTGGCACAGTGCCGAGAGAATTTCACGAGTTATTGGGGCCAGCGATTGGTGAACGTGATGCGGCCCTTGCATGACATTTGCTACAATTCTTTCGACAACGAGTCCTGACCAACCAGAGGATTCTCACAACCAGATGATTAAGAAAGGGATGATTACAATAAAAGAAAGATACGACAAGAAAGATATCAACACCTTGCCCCGTGTGAATTTCGGGGGCCGAATCTTCACTGTGCTTACCGCTCAAGAAGCCGACAAAGCCGTTGACTACCTGATGAAAGCGCCCATACTGGGTATCGACACAGAGACACGGCCCACCTTCCGTCGTGGGCAAGCCCATCTAGTGGCTCTGCTTCAGGTGTCGACAGACAACACCGCTTTTCTGTTCCGCCTCAACCACATAGGGCTCCCCCCTTCATTGATACGGCTGTTGGAGGACAACACCATCACCAAGGTGGGGCTGTCGCTCCACGACGATTTCCTGATGCTGAAGAAGCGCCACAATTTCACTCCCGGCCACTTCATCGAACTGCAGCACGAGGCCAAGGAACTGGGCATAGCCGACATGAGCCTTCAGAAACTTTACGCCAACCTCTACGGCGAGAAAATCTCCAAGAACCAGCAGTTGTCGAACTGGGAAGCCGATGTGTTGAGCGACGCACAGAAGCTTTATGCCGCAACTGATGCCTGGGCTTGCATCAAAATATACGAAAAGATTCTTGAATTGAAGCATTCAGGCGATTACACCTTGGAGAAGACCCAGGAACCGGAATTGACTTCTGACGACCTCCTCAGTTCTTCACTCTCCGACTAAGTGCTCCAAAAACCAAACTACATGAACAGCCATCCATCCAAAGTATATCTTCGTAAAGACAAAGAAGACTCACTGAACCGTTACCACCCTTGGGTGTTTTCCGGCGCCATCCACCACTTTGAGGGCAACCCAGAAGAGGGTGATGTTGTCGAGGTGTATACAATTGACAACCGCTACATCGCTACCGGTCACTATCAGATTGGCAGCATCATGGTGCGTGTGCTGAGTTTCGAAGGCGAGCCGATAGACCAGGCTTACTACCTCCACCACCTTGGCGAGGCGCTGAAGGTAAGAGAGCGCATTGGTCTGGCCAATTCTACCGACACCAACTCCTTCCGTCTGGTACATGGTGAAGGTGACTGCCTACCCGGTCTGGTGATTGACATTTACGACTCAACGGCTGTGATGCAAGCTCATAGTGTCGGCATGCACAAAGACCGCAAAATCATCGCCGAATCTTTGCTCGAGCTGATGAACGGGCGCTTGAAGCACATCTACTACAAATCCGAGACCACCCTACCCTACAAGGCCAACCTGTTGGAAGAAAACGGTTTCCTAGCCGGAGGAAAGGATGTTGACAACATTGCCATGGAGAATGGTTTGAGGTTTCATGTGGACTGGCTGAAGGGGCAGAAAACGGGTTTCTTCGTTGACCAGCGCGAGAACCGCAAACTGTTGGAGCAGTACTCCAAGGGCATGAAAGTACTCAACATGTTCTGCTATACAGGCGGCTTCTCTTTCTACGCGATGCGTGGTGGCGCGGAATTGGTGCATTCTGTTGACAGCAGCCAGAAGGCGATAGACTTGACCAATGCCAATGTGGAACTGAACTTCCCCGGCGACCCTCGCCATCAGGCTTTCGCCGAGGATGCCTTCAAGTTTTTGGACAACATGAAGGAGACCTACAACCTGATTATCCTAGACCCACCCGCTTTCGCCAAGCATAAAAACGCGCTTCACAACGCGCTGAAGGGCTACTCACGCCTGAATCAGAAAGCACTGGAGAAAATAGCTCCTGGCGGCATACTGTTCACATTCAGTTGCTCACAGGTAGTGACGAAAGACAACTTCCGCAATGCCGTGTTCACTGCTGCAGCCTATGCTCACCGCAAGGTAAGAATCCTGCACCAGCTACACCAGCCAGCCGACCACCCCATCAATATCTATCATCCTGAGGGTGAGTACTTGAAGGGATTGGTTTTATATGTGGAATGATTCTGGTTTTATTGCCACATGACATGACGACATACCCTTGTCAAGGCGAAGTTGTCAATCGTTAAAGAATGTAAACAATAATACCATAGTTTGCGCACACATGTTAATGATTGTTAACATGTGTGCGTTTTCACAATTACATGCTTTGTCAAGACAAAAATAGTCATTACTTTTGCATCGTGTTTTTCATGGTATTAGATTTATTTTAAGGTTAGTAAAGATTGCTTGTCGTGAGATAAGCAATTTTTTTGTTATATGAGACCTCATAATAGCATAAAAACCGATTAAAATGCATAACTTTGCACCGCGATTGCCGCAAGCAGGATAGCGTGAGTTTATTCTGTTCTAGTTAGCGCACACACAACATAAAACATCATCATATAAAACATCAAGCAGATACATGCAAACCATTAATGACGTAATGAGTGATATCAGTGGCTTCCTTTGGGGTTGGCCCATGATGATACTGCTCTTAGGAACCCACATCTACCTGACCATCCGTTTGCGTTTTCCACAGCGTAAGTTGTGGACAGCCATCAAGTTATCCATCAAGAAAGACAGCCAGTCGAAGGGTGATGTCAGTCAGTTTGGCGCCTTAGCCACCTCCTTGGCTGCTACAATAGGCACAGGAAACATCATTGGAGTTGCCACAGCGGTATCCTTAGGAGGACCAGGAGCTGTATTTTGGTGCTGGATAACAGGTGTTTTCGGAATAGCGACGAAGTATGGTGAGGGACTTCTGGCCATCAAGTACCGTGAGCGCAGACCATCGGGTCGCATGTTGGGTGGTCCGATGTTTGCTCTTGACAAAGGACTTCACGCCCACTGGCTTGCCGTTCTTTTTTCTGTTTTCACCGCCATTGCCGCCTTTGGTATCGGCAACACCGTCCAGGCCAATGCCATCAGCGAGAACATTGCGATACTCGCAGAGGGCACATTCAATCCCATATATGTTCGCGTGGTTGTTGGCGTGGCGATAGCGATGCTTGTAGGTCTGGTGATTTTTGGAGGAATCAAGAGCATTGCGAACATCTGCACGAAGTTTGTGCCATTGATGTCGCTGTTCTATGTCTTAGGTTGCATTTATATATTATGTGTGAACCACCAGTATATCATGGAGTCCGTTCGTCTGATTATGAGTTGTGCTTTCAGCAATCAGTCCATCGTTGGCGGAGCCATAGGTAGCACTGTGATGGCTGCCGCCCGTTTCGGTATCGCACGTGGTTTGTTTTCCAATGAGTCGGGTATGGGGTCCGCTCCCATAGTTGCAGCAGCAGCACAGACCCGCAACCCTGTCCGTCAAGCCCTTGTGTCGTCTACAGGCACTTTTTGGGACACCGTTGTAATATGTGCAATGACAGGTTTGGTGATTGTGACGAGCATCCTCGCTTACCCTGAGATAGACTATCAGGATGGTGGTCTTCTGACGAAGGAAGCCTTTGCCCGCATTCCCTTTGTAGGCACCCCTATTCTGACGGTAGGCATCATCACTTTCGCATTCTCCACGATTTTGGGCTGGTGTTATTACGGTGAGCGTGCCGTGGAATACCTGAGTAGCCACCGTGGTGTGAGCATCTACCGTGTGTTCTGGGTAGGCGCTATCGTCTTGGGGTCAATCATGAGCCTTAGTTTGGTTTGGAACATCGCCGACATTATGAATGCCTTGATGGCCATCCCCAACTTGGTGTCGTTACTGCTCTTATCGAATGTGATTACCCGTGAGACCAACTATTACCTCTGGGGGAATCGTTTGGAAGAGAGCTCAGAGGATTTAGAGGAAGACGACAAGTCGTAGTTTTTCTATTGTCATCATAAACCTATAATACGGAAGAGGAAAAATGGTACAGGATTTATGCATCATCATGCTGACGGCAGGCATAGTAAGCCTGTTGTTCAAGCTGTTCAAGCAACCTGTGGTGCTGGGGTATATCGTTGCGGGCTTGATGGTAGGTCCATACGTTTTGGGCGAGGCATGGATCAGCGATATAGAGAGTGTTGACACATGGGGCCAGATTGGAGTCTTGTTCCTGCTCTTCTCGATGGGGTTAGAGTTCAGCTTCAAGAAGTTGCTGAAGATGGGTAGTACTGCCGTCGTGGCTGCCATGGTGATTGCGATAGGCATGATGGCTTCAGGATACCTGATGGGTCAGTTACTTGGGTGGAGTTCGATGACTTCATTGTTCTTAGGCGGTATGCTGTGCATGTCGTCAACGACTATCGTGTTCAAGGCGATAGAAGACATGGGGTTGAGCAAACACCACTTCGTAAACGTGTGTTTCGGCATACTAGTGATAGAAGACTTGTTCGCGGTGGTTTTAATGGTATTGTTGTCTTCGATAGCTGTGAGCAACAGTTTCGAGGGCAAGGAATTGGTGGGCGAGATGCTGAAACTGGCGTTCTATCTGGTGTTGTGGTTTGTGCTTGGCATTATGATTCTGCCTTCATTCTTGAAGCGTTTCCGCAAGCATCTGAACGATGAGACGATGACCATCTTTTCCATCGGATTGTGCTTAGGTATGGTGATGCTAGCCATGAAAGCGGGTTTCAGTTCAGCCCTTGGTGCCTTCGTAATGGGCAGTCTGTTGGCTGAGACGCTTGAGGCAGAGCGCGTGGAGCGTTTGGTGAAACCCATCAAAGACATCTTCGGTGCCATCTTCTTCGTGTCAGTGGGTATGATGATTAACCCGAGCATGCTGGCTGAGCATTGGTTACCGATTCTCATCATCACCATCACGGTGATAGTGGGACAAATCGTCTTTGCCAGCACAGGTACATTGCTGTCTGGGCAGTCGTTACGAGTCTCTTTGCAGACAGGCTTCTCTCTTGTTCAGATTGGCGAGTTCGCTTTCATCATCGCCACCTTAGGCCAGAGCCTTCATGTGACAGCCGACTTCCTCTACCCGATTGTGGTGGCCGTATCCGTAGTGACCACTTTCCTGACTCCCTACATCATGCGACTGGCCATCCCTACCCTTCACTTCATCGAAAACCACAGCAGCGAAGGTTTCAAACTCTGGCTTGAGAACTACTCTAAGGTCAGGAACAATAAAAGCGCTGAAAGCCTTTGGAAAACCTACTTGAAAAAGGCATTGGTAAGTGTGTTTATCTATGGTGTGGTGACTATATTTGCATACGTCATCTACTTCTCATACATCCACCCCTATTTCGAGTCGTTCATTGGCGATGGTAGCGATGGCTTGACCGTATTGGGGCTTCGTTGGCCTGAGTTTGGCATCAAGGCCCTCTCGTGCGCCCTTATTCTGGGTGCTACCTCTCCCTTTATATTCAACATAGCCTTGAAGCACGCCAACAATTCCGAAGCTCGGCAGTTGTGGAGCACTGGCAGCATGCAGAAGGCGTTTCTTTCGGGCATCTTCATTCTCCGTCTGTTGTTGAGCATGGGCTTTGTGTTCTTCGCCATCGCGAACATCTTCAGTTTCAATGCCGGTGTCATCATCGTGCTGTCGTTCTTTGTAGTGTTAGCCTTTGCATTCTCACACAACATCCGAAAGCGTTCCCGCAAATTGGAGCAGGCCTTCAAACAGAATTTCACTGCCCGAGAGACTTCGGCCGAGGAGCGTCGAGCCATGCGTAACAGCACTGTCAAGTCTTTGCTGAATTACGATATTCATATCTCGGAGTTCGATGTGAGCGCTGATTCCGACTTCTGTGGGAAGAAGTTGAAGAGTCTGTCTATCAGGAGCGTGAGCGGTGTGAGCATCGTCTGCATAGTCCGCAGCGGCATGCATATCTTCATCCCTGGTGGCGACGAGAGTATCTATCCCGGCGACCGTATCATCGCTGCTGGCAGTGACTACCAGATTGACGCATTCCAGAAGATGCTGGACCAGAGTATCAACGAGTCAAACAACCGCGAGGATCCTGCAATGGTGTCGCTTGAGCATTTCACGGTCAGTAAATCCGACAACATTCATGGCAAGACGATTATCGACAGCCGCATCAGAGAGAACGCGCACTGCATCATCATGGGCGTAGAGAGGAATGGCGTATATTTTATGAATCCCAACCCCAAGATGACCATCGAGATAGGCGACACGCTCATTCTCGCAGGGGAGACATCAAGACTGAAAGAGTTCGTCAATGGATAAGATTTTGAGGAGGAGATTTTCGATTAAACGAAAAAACGATTAAACGAAAAAACGAAAAAGCCCGAAAACCAGCAAAGAAACGAAAAAGGGGTGCATGCGGTCGCATGCACCCCTTTTTCGTTTGAAAAGATTTAGAACAATTTTGCGGGATATTCACCAGCATCGACAAGTGCCTGAATGCGCTTCACTGTATCCTCACGGTCAGCTGCGTAAGTCACGCCAAACCACTTGCTTGTGGTGTCGAGCACTTCAACGGTGGCTGTGCCTTCATTGATGAGTTTGTTGACCATGAGCGGAATGAAGAATTCAGCCTTGAGGTTTGTCATGTTCTTAGGATCGGCAAGGAACTCCTTAAAATACTCCTCGCTGTACTGGAAATAATCGGGAGTGAATCCCCACATATTCATGCTGACAGGCACGTTTTCCTCCACAGCGACCCATTTTCCTTCCTCATCCTTGTAGCAGATAGGTCCGTCCACTCTCATGATTTCAGTGCGCTCCACCACATCGGTGAGGTGGTGGTTGTCGTCATAGACACAGATACCACGAGCAACAGTGCCGTTTTCGCTGAGCGTGTTGCAGCAACGGAAACCGACCATAGCATACTTGTTCTTGCTGCCTTCAGGCAAATCGCTTAGGAACTTACCGATGGTAGCGAAAGCGTCGCGTCCATAGAAGTCGTCGCAATTGATGACGCAGAAAGGCTCCTTGATGGCATCCTTACCCATGAGGACGGCATGGTTGGTACCCCAGGGTTTCACACGTCCTTCAGGGACAGAGAATCCCTCAGGCAGAGCGTCAAGGCTCTGGAACACGAGTTCGGCTGGTATGCGTCCCTCATATTTAGACAGGATTTGAGTGCGGAACTGCTCTTCGAAATCCTTTCGGATGACGAACACGATTTTTCCGAATCCGGCGCGGATGGCGTCATAGATAGAATAGTCCATAATAGTCTCACCGTTAGGTCCGAGTCCATCGAGTTGCTTCAGACCTCCATAACGGCTTCCCATACCTGCAGCAAGTAAAAATAGTGTTGGTTTCATTTTTGAAATACTTAAAGTTAATATGTTGAACAAAATATAACACACTTACTGCTACCTCTCGCCATCAAATGTCGAAGCGTGTGGCAGCGTGTTTCTATGCAAATATAGCGATTGTAAATGACATGAGGAAACAACCACGCAAGTTTTTGCATCAAAAAAAGAAAATCCTATGCGAAGAAGCGTAGTTTCGATTTGAAAGTCCAGCAAAACGACATCAGAACTGTTCGAGGATGCGAATTCTCTCCTCTGTCTTCGGGTGGGTGCTGAACAAGCCCGAGAGGAAGCTGGAGAATCCCTGTGCTGCCATCTTGGGTTTGATGATGAAGAGTTGTGCGATATCCTCCCTATTGACGTTCGCCAACCCAGGGTTTCCCGAGATTTTACGGAGTGCGCTTGCCAGCGCCAAAGGGTTGCCGCAAAGTTCCGCACCTCCGGCATCAGCCATGAACTCACGTTTACGCGAGATGGCGAATCGTGTGAGGAGGGTGAAGAAATAGCCAATGGCGGCACAGATGATGGCAATGAAGATGACGGCGATAATGGCCATTCCACCTCCTTTAGAGTCTCTTGAACTTCTTCTTGATGCTCCGCCGAACCTCACCATGTTGAACATCACCCTTGTCGCTACGGACATGATGGTCGACATAATTCCGACAAAGATAATGCTGATAATGAGCAACCGAGTGTCCTTGTTTCGTATATGTGTGAGTTCATGTCCCACCACACCTTTGAGTTCCTCGTCGTCAAGGAGGTCAATGATACCAGTAGTGAGTGTAACAGTGTAAGTCTTATTGTCAATTCCGCTGGCGAAAGCATTGAGTTGCGGATCGTTGATGACATTGATTTGTGGCATGGGCATACCACAAGCCATCGTGAGGTTCTCTACGATGTTATACACCCTCATGTTTTCCTTTCGTGTGAGTGGTTTAGCACCTGTGGAGAGCCGGATCATGGAGGTGTTATAGAAATAGGCAATGGTAAACCATACCGCCACAATGCCTACCACCCAAGGCAAGGCCTGTAAGAACTCCTGCAACACCATGTCCCAATAGACTTCATAATGGGGATTGCCATAGTCATCGTAGTAAGGCCCTGCTCCGTAATTGACGAGCGTGAGGAAAAGCCACACCATAGCCAATAAGATGACGGGAAACAATATCAACAGCAAAATGCTGTAGATATTGTTTCTCATCTGCTGTGTGTATAACCCCACGTACTTCATCTTCTTGTTGTCAAAGAGTTCTGAATGTACTAGAACTTGATTTCGGGAGCCTTGTCGTACTGCTGTCTGTCAGCCTCAGGCACTTCGAACATGCTTTCCTTGTGGAATCCGAACATTCCGGCCACGATGTTAGCAGGGAACTGCTGTACGGCGACATTATACTCTTTGGTGGCAGAGTTGAAGAAACGTCTTACTGAAGCGAGCTTGTTCTCGATATCTCCGATTTCGTTCTGCAACTGGAGGAAATTCTGGTTGGCCTTGAGGTCTGGATAAGCCTCGAGCGTGATTTTCAGTCCGTTGAGAGCGCTTGAGAGCGCATTCTCAGCCTGTATCTTGCCATCGATAGTGGTAGCTCCCATGGCTGCTGAGCGCAGGCGGATAATGTTCTCCAGTGTTTCTTTCTCGTGCTTGGCGTATCCCTTAACTGTTTCAACGAGTTGGGGGATAAGGTCGTAGCGTTGTTTGAGTTGCACATCGATATTCGCAAATGCATTCTCTCGGTTGTTGCGCAGATTAATCAGTTTGTTGTAGATACCGATGAGGTAGATACCTATCAGAGCAACAACAACAATAAAAACAATGATTGCCATAATGTCTTGATTTTTTATTTTTAGTGATACAATTATAATCTGTATGGAGTTTCATCTTTGTAAGCAAAGATAAACAAAAGATTGGAATCTATCATGTTGTCAGCCGTTTTTTTTATGATTGAGTCAAAAAAAAAGCATCAGCAGTCCATTTATATGTGTTTTTACGCAGTATAGTACGTGAAAAGCCGCCTCGCCCAATTAGACGAGACGGCTTTTTTATCTAACCGCCAAATGAGTTAAGCCAGCAAGAATGGTGAATAGAGGCACTTCCTTAAACAGAGAGCCGTTCAGACGTTTTCGTGGTAAAGCAGTTCAAGCAACCACTCTGCCGGCACTTTTTCTGTCCCTTGCATCGTTTGCAGGTGACGTTCAGCCTTTTCTCTTACCATTCGGTACTCTGCGAGTTCAAGTCCTTTAGTCAAGGTCTCACTCATCATCATCCATTCATTTTTTGACATTAGCATTGCCATAAGCCTGAATCATATTATACCGTTCATAATTCCTTATAAATGAAGATTGATCCAAACCACCTTCAGCCACGATAGTCCTTGGTGTCCTTGTATTGTCCACAAGCATCCAATAGTCCACGATAGGCATGTAGATGTTGAAGAAATTCCTCAGTCCTGCGGAGTATCTTCTCCGGATTACTTCCTCCTTGATGTTGTGTCCTCCCTCGCTGACCCTGAGTGCAACTCTTTGTATGGCCACTTCGGGCGATTCGAGCCAGAAATATACCAGAGAGACTCTGTAGCCTTTACTATGCGCTCTTTCGACGAGTTTGTTGTATGACCGTGTGGCTAAGGTTGTCTCCAGTGCGAAGGATTCCTCTCTTGCTAGCAAGTCTTCGATTCTCGCGAGCATCAGCTTCCCTGCCATGATGGCCATCGACTCTGGATTGAAAGGCGACAGTCCAACAGCTATGGCATCGGCATTCACGTATTCCCTACAATTGAAGACCTCTGTGAGGAGCGTCATCGAAACAGTTGTCTTACCTGCTCCATTGGGGCCACTGATGATATATAGGTTCTTCCGTGCCATGATGTGTGCAAAGATATGTAAAATAATTAATACGAAACCAATTATTTAATGTTATTTATGATTCTGAGTGCTTTTTTTCAATATATATTCAGAGTGCTGTATATTATTTCACTTTCAATGAAGGAACGCGGATATTCCTGCCGATGATTGATTCGGGCAGGGACACCCACGCTCCAGACAAAGAATGACAGCATCAGAAAATGTGCCAAGCGACAGTGAGTCCTGCCATGACGATGCTGACCATGGACATCAATTTGATAAGTATGTTGAGACTTGGCCCTGACGTATCCTTGAACGGGTCACCAACCGTATCGCCCACAATGGTGGCCTTATGGCAGTCTGAACCTTTACCTCCAAAATGTCCTTCCTCCACCATTTTCTTAGCGTTGTCCCAAGCTCCACCTGAGTTGGCCATGAAGATGGCCAGCACAAAGCCAGTGCTGAGTCCTCCACAGAGCAAGCCCATCACACCTGCGACTCCGAAGAGTATACCAACCACAACTGGGATAAGAATAGCCAATATGGAAGGAACAATCATCTCCCTCTGTGCGCTTCTAGTGGATATTTCCACGCAGCGGCTGTAGTCGGGGGTGCCTTTGCCTTCAAGAATGCCTTTGATTTCACGGAATTGCCTCCTGACTTCCTCCACCATGGTTTGTGCTGCGCGTCCCACCGCTCCCATAGTGAGTCCGCAGAAGAGGAATGCTGTCATCGACCCGATAAAGATACCCACCAGGACAATAGGATTCATAAGGTTGATTTGGAAGTAGTCCATGAAGTCGAGAATGGAGGCTTTGGCGGTTTCCACCACATCTCCTGTAGCCAGCTGCATGGTCTCCTGTCCGATTCTGACCATACCGATTTTGATTTCCTCGATATAAGAAGCGAGCAGAGCGAGTGCGGTAAGGGCGGCACTTCCTATAGCGAATCCCTTTCCTGTTGCGGCAGTGGTGTTTCCGAGAGCGTCGAGTTGGTCTGTACGTTTTCTGACATCCTCACCCAGTTCACACATCTCGGCATTTCCACCGGCATTATCTGCTATAGGTCCGTAAGCGTCAGTAGCGAGGGTGATTCCCAGGGTGGAAAGCATACCGACAGCAGCGATACCGATGCCATAGAGTCCTGTAGCCATGTTCTGTGCATTCATTTCCAGATGGAATCCATTGGCGCAAAGATAACTGAGTACAATAGCCACAGCAATGGTGAAAACAGGAATACAAGTCGATATCATACCTGTTCCGATGCCTTTGATAATCACGGTGGCAGGTCCTGTTTGGCTTGCCTCTGATATTTTCTGTGTGGGTTTATAGGATTGGCTAGTGTAATACTCCGTTGCCTGTCCGATAATCACACCTGCGGCGAGGCCAGTCAGCACGGAAAACGAGATGCCGACCCAGTTTTCAATTCCAAGCAAGTAAAGGATGAAGAAAGTAGCCACGGCGATGAGAACGGCACTGACATTAGTGCCCAGACCGAGTGAGTGCAGAAGGTCTTTCATCGTAGCGCCCTCCTTGGTCCTCACCATATAAATGCCAATGAGCGAGAGGAAAATGCCCACAGCCGCAATAATCATTGGCGCCAGCACAGCCTTGAGTTGCATACCCTCGATGCTTGAGGTGGCAAAAGCAGTCGCTCCAAGCGCGGCAGTGGAAAGAATACTTCCGCAGTAACTTTCATAGAGGTCTGCACCCATACCTGCCACATCACCCACATTATCGCCCACATTATCAGCGATGGTTGCAGGGTTTCTCGGGTCGTCTTCTGGTATGTTTGCCTCATACTTGCCGACGAGGTCAGCGCCAACGTCAGCGGCTTTGGTGTAGATACCACCTCCCACACGGGCGAAAAGGGCCTGGGTGGAAGCACCCATACCGAAAGTAAGCATAGTGGTAGTGATGGCTATCAGGTCATAGTGGCCGACCGAACGGAGGATGAGGAACCAGAGTGCGACGTCAAGCAGTCCCAAGCCGACGACAGTCAGTCCCATGACGGCTCCGCTGCGGAATGCGATTTTCAGTCCCTTGTCGAGTCCTGTTCGCGCCGCGTTGGCTGTACGTGCTGATGCGTAGGTGGCGGTTTTCATGCCGAAAAATCCCGACAATCCGGAAAAAAGTCCACCAGTGAGGAACGCGCCAGGCACCCAGGGATTCTGCACGCCCACAACGTAGGCAAGAAAAGCGAAGAAGACAGCAAGTACAAAGAAGACGATAGCGACCACCTTATACTGTTGCTTGAGATAGGCCATCGCACCTTTTCGGATATACTCAGCGATTTCCACCATACGAGGTGTGCCCTCGCTTTCCTTCATCATCGTAGAGAAGAAATAATAAGCCATCGCCAATGCAATGACTGAGGCTAAGGGTATTAGCCAGAAATAGCCAGGAATTCCCATAGATTAGAGTTTTTAAAAGTTAGTGTGTTGAAATATGTTGCTAAATTAGCAAGTTTTTTTCAATTGCAAGACATTTTCCATGATTTATTCGACGTGGAGGTGGAAAAAACAGAAAGAGACCAGCCGCGTGGCTGGTCTCTCTCTAACTAAGATTGTAGCGTATGGTTACTTGATCAGTACCTTCTTGCCATTGATGATGTTGATACCCTTCTGCGGTGCGGTGAGACGCTGACCAGCGAGGTTGTAGATTACCTGTTTCTCACTCTTAGCGTCAATACTGTTGATGTTGTTAGGTATTGCCTTGCCAAGGTAGAAGAGTTCGAAGTCGTCGAAGATTACCCAGTCGCTACCGATAGCAGCGTCCTTGCGGATACCCAGTTTCAGGTTACCACCCTCTTCAACATGAATCTGAACAGAGTTGCAGTAAGCAGTTGGGTCGCTATCGCAGCGGAACTTGAATCCACCCATTGAAGAAGGATAGTAGTAAACATTTTCACCATCCTGAACGCGGGTGTCGTAAGGATAAGAAGGTGATTCAGCATTAAACTCAACAAAACCAGTGAGTTTCACATCCTCGTCGATGAAGTACTCGTCGGCATAGATAGCCACTGTACCATCCCAGTCAACCATGTAACCAAGAGCCTTGTACTCTTCAGAAGCATCCTTCATGTTCCACCACTCGTTGAATGAAGGAGTAGTCCACTGACCGTCGCAAACAGACTTGATGTAGTTGTTACGCTCGATTTGACCATCGCTCATGTAGAGAACAGCGTTGTGGTTCTCCCAAGCGTTGATGTCTTGATTAGCTGCATAGAACCAGTTGTAGTACGGACCAGAAGTAGCGTTACCTACATCACCAGCGTCACGATAGAGGGCGCGAGCACGGAGTTCGTATGTACCCTCTGGCAAGCACTTCACAACCTGATAGAGGTCGAATGGAGAAGCGTTCCAAATCTCAGCGTTCTGACGACCGTAAGTGTTCACTGTGGGAGTAGCACCTTCGCAAGTCCAACCGGCTGTTGGGCCTTCAGCGAATGATGGGTTCACGAGGAGGTCTGTAATGTTCATAGGATTAGTTTCTGTAGCATTAGCAGCACCACGCTCAGCGAAGATAGCCTCGTTGATTGGAGTGAGGAGTGCCTTCTCGTACTCACCAAGAGTATAAGCAGAAGCGTAAGCAGCCTTGAGTGCAGTAGCCTGCTCTGCGAGGAGAGCGTTGAGTTTATCAGTGTTGAAGGAAGCAGCCTTGTCGTAAGTGCGGAGATAAGACTCGTAAGCAGCGTAAACATTGGCAACTTCTCCAGCCATCTTGTAAGTGTCTTCGTCATTCTCACCTACAGCGAATGCGTAAGTAATGGCAGGATCGAGAATAGCATACTGCTCAGAAGTTTCAGCGTAGTTGCCCTGGAGTGTAAGATACTTGTTAGGAACATCGTATGCACTCTCACCAGCAGCAGCTGCGTTGAGGAATGCCTTAGCCTCAGAGATAACAGAAGTAGCCTCAGTGTAAGCATCGAGACCTTCTACAGGAAGCACGATCTTTGCAAGGATATCGTTGAATGCAGTCACGTCACCCTTCCAGAAAATCTTGCTGGCGGCGTCGTTCTTGAGCTCATCAATCTGCTGGCTGAGGACGCTTGTGAAGTCGATTTCCTCACCGAAGTACTTCAGCACAACACCAGTCACAGCGCTCCAGCTGTTGCTTCTGTAACCAATTGTAACTGTACCACCCTGAACGAAAGTGAATGGTATATCAAGCACGCTCCACATGTCGCGGCCCCAGCCATCCCAATATCCGATAGAGCGTGGGTTACGCTCAGACCTAGCCTTCTTATCGCCATAGTTCATGAATACATACTGGTCAGTGTCGTCCCAGTTACCCTCGTTAGCGCAACCGAAAGCACGTCCCTGAAGTGTATAGTAACCATCGGGGAGGTTGGTCACCACCTGCTGTACGAGCAAGTCGCCAGTATTTGGGCCTGCGCTCCAACCAGTGTGGATAGCAGTGTAACCCTTGATCCACTGGATTTCAGGCTTCATACCGCCAATCCAACCATTGAAGTTGTTGATGAAGATCCAACGGTTCTCAGCATCCTTACTTGTAGTGTAACGAACCTTGTCAGCGATAGCGGGCAGGAACTGAGTCTCGTCATCCTTGTAAGCGTTTGTGCCTACTTCTACGTTCCACTCATCGTCCTTGTGACCAGAATTCCAAACTTCCTCAATCTCTTGTGGATACTTGTACTCACCATCGCGGAAAGTAGGAGTGTATTCCTGGTTCACGAACCAAGGACAAGAAATAGCGTAAGTCATGTCGATAGAACCATCAGCGTCCTTACCTTTCGACATTACATAGTTCACGCGTGCGTTAGCGAGGTCGCTAGCAGCCTTGAGATAATCGTCAACTGACTCGAATACAGGATGATCGTTGTCGGAACCTGCAAGCAGAGCGTTCTGAGCCTGTGTAATGGCAGCCTGGAGTTCAGCCTTTGCAGGGAAGTCGGTTGCTTCAGCCAGTCCCTCACAAGTAGTGAGCACATAAGCCATAGAACCCACCTTCACGTTAGCCACCTGATACTTGGCAACGAGGTCGTTCACCTGCTGGATAGCGGCATTGATTTCGTCAAGGTTATCTGGATCTGGCTCAATCTCCATCAGGTCGTCCTGCATGAGGCTACCAAGAGAAGTGAAGTTGTCCATGATGCCGTCCTTAATCTTCTCGGCATCGTTCTTGAGGTTGTTGAAGTTGAAGTAAGCCACGATACGATCAGCTCTTACCGGGTCGTACTCACCTTCATAAATCATCTTCCAGTTATCCCACCATACTTGGTCCTGAGCCTGTTCTGTAGGCTTGTTGATACCCACGCGGATGGTCATTTCCTCAGCCACAACGAAGAACACCTCGTTCTGAGCATAGTTACCGTTCTCTGCGTAAGCGACAAAACCATTGTGGCAAGAAGGAGCCCAATACCATTCGCCATCCTTGGCGTTCTGGCGGTGCTGGTCATTCTGCCAGTCACTGGCCTCGAACAGTTGCTCTTGCTGTTTAGAGCCCCAGAGCGACATAATTTTGGTCTCATAGTGCTTGTCACCTACATTTACATACAGGTAAGCATTCTGAGTAGGTGTACCGTTGCACCAGTTCTGGAATGACACACCAGCGTCACCTTCACGGTAGCAACCCTGTACTTTTACAGTGTAGAAACCTGCAGGAACAGTGAACTCCTGATACACGTCCCACTGCGGAATGTTGTAAACACCCCATGCACCAGCACAGGAATTTCCGCCAACACCGTTGAACTCCCAACGAGAGTCGGATGAGGGATAGTCAAAACCTTGCCAAGCAGGGTTTGTAATGTCCTCGTCTCCGCTGTAAGTGGCCTTCCAGTTGAGGAGAGTAGTGACATCGTCACCTTCCTTCCAACCAGAAGTGTCCTGTGCGTTGGCACAGAGACCCATTCCCAGCATGAAAGCAAAAGTTAATAATTTTTTCATAAGCATAAACAGTTAAAAAATTAGTATTGATTGATAAAATTTACTCAACATTTCATTATTATTCGTCCTTTTCGGTAGGATTTTCAACCTCAAATTACTTTTAGTAACGTTAATCATACATGTATACATCGTGCCTATTATGCACTTTCGGTTGCAAAATTATTATATTAAGTAATAAAAGCATTTTAGTTTTCTGTTCAATTATTTGTGAAAAAGTAACATACTCGAAAAAAATAACCATTTTATGGTAACGTGGTTGATTTCATCAAATAAAGTTATCAAAAATGAAAAGGAACCTCAAATTAAGGATAAGAACAATACATTTTAATGGTTTTTTCATTCCCATACACCTTATATTAAATTAAAGTAGTAATTTTGCACCTAACCAACAAACAATGTATTCACTTAACAATCAACATTCATTTATGAAAAAGCACTACTTACTATTTGCAGGAATGCTGGCATTGGCCACTTCGGTCAATGCCCAAGTCAGTCTTCCTCGCGCAGTCTACACCCTTGATTTTGAAGGTGCGACAAGTGTAGAAGATTTGAATGCCAAGCAGGTGGGTGATGGAGAGCTACGAGTTTCCTCTGACCCGAACTTCGGCACTTATTACCAGAACGCCCCGAACGCTGCCAGCGCAACACCTGGCACCAACTACCTGATTGTGACCCAGACAGCACTTGGCGACGCAGCCAGCAAAACCAAAGACGGATGTGTGTCGTTAGGTTTCTGGGTAAACCCGACCGTGGCCAACACCCAGTATCCCAACATCAACACGTTCTACAGTGTACTCTTCACATTGTACAACAATGCTTCAATTGGTGACGTGACATGGCCCATGTTCTCCGTGAACAAACGCCTTTGGATGCAAATTAACACCGCTGGAGCCTGGGACGACTTTGGCGATGCAGAAAACGTGAACGGAACCAATCTTGTCGATGTGACTTGGCTTGACCAGCACACCGAGGACCAGGAAGCGCAGACTGAGGCCGGCGAGGACACCATCATCAGTGTGCCGACCCCCTTCGACGACAACTGGCACTATGTGGGTTTGTCGTTCAACTCCGAAGAAGGCACCACAAGCCTGTATGTAGATGCAGAGTTGAAGAACAAATGGGTGAACAAGGACGGTTTCTACGGCACGGAAGATTTCTTCGGCCAATTGAAGCAGTACAAGTACGACTACCTTGTGCTTGGCGGTATAGCCCAATGGCACTGGAACGATCCCGACCCCGCATTCGCTTACGATGACTTCACTGTTTATGCGGGTGAGTTAACCTCTGCCCAACAGGAATTAGTGATGAAAATCAAGAGCGGACAAGTGGATGACGACACACGGCTTGCCGTGGCTCAGTCAGAATATCTGGCCGCCATGTCGGAATATGAAGACTTCTCAGTGGAACTGGGTAACTACGGTGCCCTTGCCGAAACAATCGGTGACCAGGTAATGGGTATTGACGATGCCCTCTACAGTTCCCCAACAGTGGAAGGCTATCAAGAAGGCGCCAAGCAGATTATTGCCTTGGTAGAACTTGCTTCCAGCATAGTGAAGGGTATCGACGGCACAAGAGCGACGATAGAAACGGAGAAGGAATACGCTGCCAACACCAGTTACCCTGGTCTTGACGCCTATCTGACTGCACTGAACGAGGCAGAGACACTTATGACCGACCCGACCACAACCGAGGAAGTGAACAACGCCAACACCATCATCAACAAAGCCAAGGTGGCCTATGTGACCTCTCAAGAGATACCATCAGACGGCACTGGCATCAACATCACTGCCATTGTGCTTCATCCCTGGTTCTGCAATCCAGACGCTGAACCGACAGGCGGTGACGGTGTGTATGCTTTCCCCTACGCAGAAAGCCATTCCTATGCCAACAACACCACTCCTTCGGATTACAACTCCACAGGCTGGGTAAACGGCAACACCTTCAGTGTTGACGATGCCCGTGTGAACTGGACAGAAGGACGCATCTGTTGGAACGACTGGCATGCCAAGGCCATCGCAGGTACACTCGACATCCATCAAGACCTCATCAATCTGCCTGCAGGCTATTATAGCGTGAGCGCAGACCTCGTGTCCAACGTCATTGGCGACCAGCACACCTACGCTTTGAGCAATGGTGTGAAGAAAGTGTCAGCACCACTGAACTACGATGGCTGGGGCGCTGAGAACTGGACAACCCTCTCCACCGACAAGGTTTATGTAGGTGAGGATGGTACGCTGACCATAGGAACAGAATCAACTGCCACTGGCGTCGCATACGCAGGTTTCTTCTGTGTGACCAACTTTGTGCTGACATACTACGGCACAGAGGTTGACCTTACCGCAGACCTGAAGGCCAAGGAGGCAGAAGTAGAGGAAGTGATTGCCCAGTTGATGCTGACTGGCGACAAGACCAACGCAGAGAAGAAAGTAGAAGAAATCGCATCTGGCGACAACACTTATAACGCCATCGCTCAACTCACCGACCTCATCTCTGAAATCAACGCCACCCTCGCCAAAGAGCAGGCATTCACTGCCGCCGACGACTTAAACACTCTTGCATCACAAGCCACTTCAACCAACGTGAAGGCAGTTTACAACGCAGGTAGCACCAATATCGCTACAGCACTCTCCGCCGAGACAGCCACAGTAGACGACCTTCCTGCCCTCAACGCACTGGCCAGCGCCATCCGCGCCTACTGTGCCGTGCTCGCATCCGCAGAAGAATGGAACAACACTGACGTAACAGCACTTTACACTGAACAGATTGGTGGCATCAGCACTGCCGATGAACCCACTATCGCAGGTTACAAAGACGCCTTGCTTGGTCTGATGAAAACGACAGTATCCAGTAAAGACGCTTCCGAATCCACCCCTGTGGAAATCACCTTCGCCCTGAACAACCCGTCGTTCGCCACAGACAACGCCGAGGGATGGACCATCAACCAAGGAACACAAGGCGTAGCTTATCAGGAATGTGAGTTCTTCAACCAGAACTTCAACATCAACCAGGCTATCACAGGCCTTCCCTCTGGCTACTACCGTGTGGCTGTTCAAGGTTTCTACCGTGACGGAACATGTGAAGAGGCCTACAACAAGGCCAACACCGAGCCAGAACAAGAGCAAGGGGAAGCGGCCATTGAGGTGCTTTCATCCCGCCGCTATGCAGGTTCGAACGTTCTCAACGCCATGCTTTATGCCAACAACGGCTCGTTCGACAACACCACTCCAATCATGTCGTGGGCAGCATTCAACACCACTGGCGTGGAATTCAACGGTTACTGGAGTCCCAATGCATCAGACGAGAACGTAGATGCAGAACATGTGATTTACTTCGCCAACACGATGGAGGCAGCCAACTACCTCTTCAATGCAGGACAGAACGTGGACGGCAACGTGGTTGACATCTATCTTGAGGAAGGCAACACACTGACAGTAGGAATCTACAAATTCACTACTATCGCCAACGACTGGACCATCTTCGACAACTTCCACCTCTACTACCTCGGTACAGAGACACCGACCGGCATCGACGCTCCTCAGGTTGTCAATGGTAGTTCACAGGTTGCCGAAGCCGCCTACTATGACCTCAGCGGTGCACGCATCGCAGCACCAGCCAAGGGAGTGAACATCATGCGCCAGCGCATGGCAGACGGCACCGTACGTACGGTGAAAGTCCTCGTAAAATAAACTCAAAAAGCGAAACACGAAGCAATACTGATTTCTATTTCGCGTTAATCATTTAGGCAAGAGGTGGGTGTACTTGTCAACATCAAGTCCCCACCTCTTTTTCATATCACCCTAAAAACTGTCCTTTCAAAGGACATAGAATCAACACCTCCCGATAATGAGAAGAACCTTCTGTCTGTTGACATGTTTTTTCGTTTTCAGTATTGGCCAAGCACAGGTTGCTCCAGAACTGCAAGTCAAGGAAATCACTCTCCAAAACGGCATGACCGTTTGGCTCAATGAAGACCACTCCCAACCCAAGGTTTTTGGCGCAGTGGTGGTGAAGGCTGGCTCCAAGGACTGCCCCGACACCGGTATCGCCCACTATTTCGAGCATATCATGTTCAAAGGCACCGACCGCATGGGCACGACGGACTATATCGCTGAGAAGCCCTGGCTCGACTCCATCTCAGCACAATACGACCTGCTCAGCCAAGCCCAAGCCCCAACAGAAAGAACGGCCATTCAGAAACACATCAATCAGTTGAGTCTCAAGGCCGCCGAGTACATGATTCCCAATGAGTTCAACCGTCTTATCACCCTCTATGGTGGTAGTGGACTTAATGCGGCGACGAGTTACGACGTGACCTATTATCACAATTCGTTTCTACCCCAGTACATCGCCCAATGGTGTGTGTTGAATTCCGAACGTCTTCTCCACCCTGTGTTCCGTGGTTTCCAAGGAGAGTTGGAGAATGTCTATGAAGAGAAAAACCGTACTTCTGACCTGGCAGGAGATGCCATAGAAAGAATATTCGGCACAATTTTCAAGACACAGCCGTACGCCTACCCCATCCTCGGTTCAACGGAAAGCCTCAAGAATCCCCAGCTATCGATGATGGAGGAGTTTTACAAGAAATACTATGTAGCATCGAACATGGGATTGATTCTCTGTGGCGACATCATTCCCGACGCATCGCTGACCACGTTACTTGAAGAGACTTTCGGGCGCATACCAAGAGGTGTAGTTCCCCAACGCGCCACCAGCCCTATGCCCGACATCACCAGAAACGAAGTATGCAAAGTGACCTTTCCCATTCCGCTCATCGGTATTGAAGCGCTGGTGTTCAAGGCACCCACAGACTTTGAGCCCGATGCCAATGCCCTCAATTTGGCGAACAAGCTCTTATCAAACGAGAAGGCTGGTCTGCTTGATTCCTTGGTGAACGAACACCACCTCATGGCAGCAGAAGCCACCAGCATGACACTTGCTGACGCTGGGGGCACTGCCATACTCATCGTACCCAAGTTGATGGGTAAGATGAAGAAAGCGGAAGCACTCTGTATGAAACAGGTACAGCATATCATCAACGGTGAGTTCAGCACCACTCAATTGGAATCGCTGAAACAAGAGATGATCATGGACGCGCAACGGAACCTGGAGAATATTGACTCCCGTTCTGAAGTCATGATTGACGTGTTCTCCAAAGGACACCACTGGCAAGACATGATGGACAAGATTGAAGCCATCAAGCGACTGAGCAAGGAAGATGTGATGCAAGCGGCACGCAAATACTACAATGCCAATCACATCACCTTCAAGAAAAAGTTTGGAACGTCCAAGAAAGAGACCCTCAGCCAGCCTGGCTATACCCCCATCAGCCCAAAGAACATCGACGCCAAATCGCAACTTGCACTAGAACTGGAACAAATGCCTACAGGGAATGCAGATATACGTTTGGTCGATTTTGAACGAGACGCCAGCATCATACCGCTCAACAACCATTCCACATTATATTATAAAGAGAATCCTGTCAACGATATCTTCACATTGGCCCTTCGATTCAAAGACGGAATACTCCATACGCCCAAACTGGAAGTCTTGGACAGTTACCTAAGCGCCATCGGCACCGACTCCCTCAGCAAACAGCAAATGGAACAAGCATGGCAACGACTTGGGGTAACCATGAACATCAATGCAGGCAACAAAACATTCGTTTTCAGTCTGACAGGTCCCGACAGTCAGCTTGAGACAGCGCTTGTCTTGCTTGCACACTTCCTCCGTGAGGCCAAAGGAGATGAAAAAGCCCTGGATGACTTACGCTCAGACGACAAGGTGAGCCGTAAGGGCTTCGGAAAGCAGAAAGAAGACGTGATGCCAGCCATCATCCAGCGCATCGCCTTCGGGACTCAATCCACTTACTTGCGACACCTATCCCGCGCCGAGGTCAAATCTCTTTCCGATGACGAATTGATGGCTTTATTCCATGAATTGCAAACCTATGATTGCGAGATTATCTACTGTGGCAAGCAACCTCAACAGACAGTCGTCCAGCTGTCGAAAAGCATTTTGCCACTTGAGCAGTGCCAGAAGATGATGGCTGACACATACCGACCCTTGCAATCATACCAGGAACCCACTGTATTCTTCTATGATGTACCAGGGTCGCGCCAGAACGATGTCATCAGTTATGAATGGTTGAGTCCGATGCCTACAGAGCAGGAACGTGCCTTCCTTCTTCTTTGGGAGAATTATTTCGGTGGTGGCATGTCGTCAGTCTTGTTCCAGAATGTGCGTGAATTCCGTTCCCTCGCCTACTCCACCTCAGGAACCAGCATTACAACCAACCTTTCCACCCATCCCAATGAACCTTTGGCCTACATCACTGCCACAGGTACACAAGCGGATAAGACGATTGAGGTCATGACTGTGGTAGATTCCCTGTTGCAAAGTATGCCCATGAAGGAGGAGAACCTGTACGCCATTCGTCAAAACGTTCTGAACGACATCCAGAACAGTTACCCCAACTTCAGAGGTATACCTGTCTATGTCGCCAACCAACGACTCAACGGCTACACTCTCGACCAGAACACATCAACAGTGAAATGGCTTCCCGCTCTATCGGCCAATGACATCGAGGATTTCCATCGTCGCCACATTGCAGGAAACCGACGCGTTTGGATGGTTATTGGGAGCAAGAAACAGACAGATTTCAATGCACTGGCAAAATTCGGCAAAGTAGTGGAACTGAGCAAAGAAGATGTGTATAGATAAGGGGGACTATAAAAGAACTTTCTGGATATTCAGGAGTATTTCTTCTGCAAATGGTTCCCAAAAACCAACGAGAGGCGGCCAAACGGTCGCCTCTCGTTTCTGAATAATATGGTGTCTACATTCTATTGCAACAAGTCAGTCTTTCTTACTTGAGGATGGCTTTAAGCCGATTTTCGGCCTTTTCAATCATGTCGAGTGTTCCACTTCCGTCGCCAACGACTGGACCATCTTCGACAACTTCCACCTCTACTATCTTGGCACAGAGATGCCTACTGGTATCGACGCTCCTCAGGTGGCTAAGGGTCAGCAAGTGGCTGAAAGAGTTTACTACAGCATCAACGGCGCTCGCCTCGCAGCTCCTGCCAAGGGCATCAACATCATGCGCCAGCGCATGGCCGACGGCACCGTGAAGACTGTGAAGGTACTCGTGAAGTAACCTTATCCGCACATATAATAGTTGAGGGGTGCGAACTTGTGTTCGCGCCCCTCTTCATTCATCAGAATGACAAGACATCAGCATAAAAACAGTCGTCCCGATGCTATTTCTCAAATATCAAAGTGTATTCCCTTTCGGCACGAACCTTGCCGTCAGGAGTGAGGATAGTGATCTTCACAGTATGTGGGTTACCGTCGAACAGGTTGTCCACATTGGTCAGACGCATGTAGTAGGAATTCTGCAAAGCACCGGTGATGGGCAGGTCATCGAGGGTCACATCAGTGAAATAGGGATCGGTGAAAATCGAAGTACCACCAGTGTATTCAGACAGCATCCAAGGACGCTCATAGTACAGTTCCTTCCAATAATAAGAATAAGAGGTGGAGTCCTCACTGAAAACGGTATGAATCGTTCCGTTTGTGGTAGGCCAGTTGGAAAGGTCTTTCACCCATTCCACACTCCATTTTGACTCGTAGTTGGGCTGGTTGGGCTCATCTGTGAAGTTCACATACACGCGGTTGACATTCTTGCGGAAACTGAAATAGTCGTTAGCGAAGCGAAGTGCCATCACCCCGCACTCGTCATAGACTCTGCCATAGTTTTCCGCTTTTCCCTTCAGGTTGTCATCGACAAAACCCATCGTACGGTAAGTCCCATAGTTATTGTAGCCTTCCCTATCGAGGTATGCGCTCAAGTTGTCGGCGGTATTGAAGTCGTAAGCTCCGTTGACATATCCACTCACGTCATAACCCACACATCCGAACTGGATATCGAGTGTCTTGGTCAGTTTTGCCGACCACGCAATGATGTCTCTGGCCACAGCGTCGGCTTCCTCGTCCATACTGCCAGAGTTATCCACAAGGAAGACAAGGTCTGCTGCGGCCACCTGCCCCGATTTCTCGTCAATGGTGTTCACAACGGTAAAACCCTTGGGTTGTCCGTCGATGGAAAGCCAAACATTCTGGTTGCTTACAGTAGTGCCATAAAGACGAAGCCATTCCGCCAAATCATTGGGGTTCTGAATACCTGTCAGGTCGAAACGTATGACCAGCCTTCCATTCACTTCCTCTACTGTATAGACAAGATTTGGTATCACCGTATTTGCCACATCAGGAAGTGCGGGATTCTGCTTGGCCTGTGTGTCGCTCGGGATGCCCGGCACCAGCACCTGGTTTTCGTCGTCATCGTCACTGCTACATGCGGTGAACACGAATGTTGCACAGAACAATGCCATGCATGCAATTAGTAGTTTGTTCTTCATAATTATTGATGTTAATGAGTAGGGACTTTTTGAACCTTTTCCCGTCTCATAAATGCCGCAAGCCCCTATTAGCGGCAACAAAGACTCCAAATAGTTATTCGCAAAGATATGAAATCAAGCAGCCCAAGTTGTTTCATAATCACAAACATATTATGTCATTTTTGCAGAAACTGCGATTTGCGCGCTTTATTTTAGAGAAATGATATACTTTTGCAAATATGAAACACCTGATTATCGTCTCCGCCCCGATGTTCGTGAGTGGCATCGTCATGATTGTGCTTCTCTTGGATTTGTTGCAGCATCCCTCTCGCACGTTACGCGCACTTGTCGTGTTCATGGGAGTGGCGACATTGCTATACATGGCACATTGTGTCTATTTTCTTCATGAAACACCACTCATTCCCTTTACTGACACCATTTACAGCACTGCCAATCCCATGGTGTTCCCACTTTATTACATCTACATCAAATGCCTTACGGATTATCAGGTACGTAAGAAGGACATTACCCTGCTGACCATTCCTTCTATAGTCTGTGGCCTGGCTGTGGGAATCATCTATCTGATGATGAACGAACAACAACTTGCTTCCTTTATTGATGGTTATCTCTACAAAAGGGCATTGACGGTTGCAAGCGGTGTAGTTGGTGCGCAGATTGCGGCTCATCAAGCCGTGAAAATACTGTTCGGTTTAGAGATAATCCCTATTCTATGGTTGGGCCTGCAGCGTATCCGCAACTTCGACAAGTTATTAGTCCAAAACTATTCTTCTGCTGATGACATGAAGTTGACATGGGTGAAGGTGGTGTTATTGGTATTCGTGAGCGCATGTCTCATCTCCTTCACCATCAACATCATCGGCCGGCATAGGTTCGCTGACAACCTCGACTTGCTGGCTATCCCTTCGGTCTTCTTCTCGCTGCTAATCTTCACAATTGGTTATGTGGGCATGAAACAAAAGGGTATAGAGGAACTGGATGAACTGTTGGAAGTTCAGGAGGAAACATCCAAGACGGTTGCCTTGAATCAAGTCAACCCAAGAGGAGGGGCGCTGTCTGGCATGACGTCAGTAGGCGAAATAGATGTGGCTGACGACACTAAGATAACCTCACTCAGACAACGCATCGAGGCTTTGATGAGTGAGAAGAAACTGTACTTGCAGCCACAGTTGAAACTGAACGATCTGGTAAGAGCGCTCAGTTCAAACCGCAACTATGTATATCAAGTCATCAATGTTGACATGGGCATGTCGTTCTCGGAGTATGTGAACCGACTGCGCATCGAACATGCGAAGCAGTTGATGAAGTTCAATCCGACGCTTTCTTTCGCCGACATCGCCATCAAATCGGGATTCTCAAGTAGTGTGTCGTTTTATAGGAACTTCCGACTCTATGTGGGCTGTTCGCCACAAGAGTACAGGAGTGGCAAAACGCTATAACACCTACTTGAGCACTGCCTTGAGGCGTTTCTCTGCCTTTTCAATCATGTCGAGTGTTCCACTTCCGTCGCTGACATACTTCACCACCATCTCAGCATATTCGATGGCGTCCTTGAGCTGCTTGGAAGGATTCTTCACCGCATTGGCTTTCTCCACAAGTGGAAGCAGGTTGTCCATATCCTCCAATTCAGGCAAGTTACCTGGCCTCATGGTGTTGATGGCGGCATTGAGCGCCGCTGTAGCCTTATCGACTGCAGCCTGGTCGGAAGCAAGGTCGGGGTCGTCTAAGACCCTCTGTGAGTAGGCCAACTGCTCCATCATGCGCTGGAAGCCGTGTTTAGCCCAAGGCGCGTATTCGGGCACCTTGACCTCCATAGCGTTCCATCTGCCCTGTGCGTCTCTTCGTGTCTTGGCCTCGACCATCGTCTCACGCAACGCAGAGATGTCCACACCAGCCTCACCAAACATATTCACCACCTCAGGTGTGCCAGGCAAACGAAGGCGAAAGTAATGAGTGATGTTTCGGTCTGCATAGTAGTCAGGGAGGAAAGTCTTGCCAGCATAGTTGAGTGTATAGACATTGGCGAACGCTCCGTCAGGATTATTGATGTCGGCATTGTTGGCGAATCGTCGCGACATCTCGTATGGCACAGCGTTGCTGGCTCCATTCAGTGTGATGCCGTTGAGCGAGGGGTCGAGTTCGATGGTGGCGTCGTTCCAGTTCTCCACATTCTGTGTGGCCATCACCAATGGTCCATACATCAGTGAACCTAACCAAAGAGGTTCAAACTCCGTACGAGTCTCGTTCTTTCCCGTAGCCGCGATTTCCATCTTATCTGCTCCATAGTCGATATGCGGAGTGAAAGGCATCACCACCTCCACCACATCTTTCTTGCTCCATTTGCGCATAGGTATCTCCACGTATGTACCAGGCTGGTAGGTTTGAGCCACTTCCTTGCCGTTAAGCTTGACAGAAAAGCCCTCGGTTGCCCAATACGGAACACGTAATTTCATATTGAATGCGCCCTTTCCCTTAAGGATTCGTAGAGTGCTTTTCTCTGCGGGCCACTCACACTGCTGTTGCAGGGTGATGCCTTTTTCAGTCCATTCAGCTGTGGTGGGCATATAGAGCGCCACCCAAATGGTGTTGTCGCCGACAAAATAAGCGGCCTCTTGATACTTCACATGGTTTTCCGTTCCCGTTCCTCCACAGCAGGTGGATTGAGGTGTGTCGTTTCCCCAAGGTTTGGAAGCGTTCAAGCCTACTGCATATTGATAGACAGTGGAATAGTGATGGGGATTCACCGACCCCACAATCTGGTTGTAGAGTACACGCTCGTAATAGTCCATATAGGCGGCGTTGTCGGGTTGGTAGCAGTTGAGGTCCTTGGAGAGTTTTGCCAGGTTGTAGGCACAACAAGTCTCATTAATGGTGGGTTCAGGATAAAGGTTCCGCCGTCCGTCGCCAGTGACGTTGGTACACATGGAGAGCATTTGGGTATAGGGTTGGCGGAACATCTCCCCGTTGCCTACTCCGCCCATGGCATAGCGGTAACGACCCTGAATGAAATTCCAGAAGTTCAGGGCGAGGTTGTAATAATACGGATTCTTGTTGCCTCTGTAACTACGGAGCGCACCCGTAATCATGGGGATATGCTGGTTGGCATGCCTTGTGCGTATGGCATCAACGTTGCGCGATAAGGGGGTGAAGAAAGCAGGACTGTCGAAACAGTTGGCCGCCTCAAGCAAGTGTGCCTTTTCCTCTGAGTCATTGACCATCTCCGAGAGCCGTGAGAGACTCTCTGCCATTCCTCCAACCTCGCCTGCGATGTACATGTTCCACATCTCGTAACGATTGCCTGGACGTGCACGACGTTCCTCCTGAGTGCCATCTTCTTTCACAAAAGTGCGGTAGTGCATTCTGTTCCACACCCAAAGTCCCATGTCCTTGGCGATAAGCAAAGCCTTTTCAGCCACAGCCTTGTCGTCCACATTGTTGGCAATGTCAATCAGTCCAGCCAGTTGTTTGTGAACGGAATAATACGGTGCCCACACCCATTGCTCGTTATTGTAGGCACGGTACATCTCAATCAACACACAGTGCTGCGCGGGAATGGCGTTGATGTAGCCATAACCATAGTGGGCATAGTCTTTCTTGTATTCATTGAAAGCCTGCCAAGTGCCCTTCAGTTCACGGAGTTCGGCCTCTGGAGCGAGGTCGCGAGCCTCACGATAGCGCCCTAATTGTTCATCATAGACGAAAGTGCGTTCCTGACATTTCCTCATCTCGTTGACCATGAGACGGATGTTGTCGAGCAACCTTTGTTTTTTCACTTGGTCCTGACATCCGGCATACGCCATGGCGAGTGCAGAAAGATAATGCCCCACACCATGCCCCTTGAGTTTGGTGGTGGGTGAATCCCACCCATCGCTGACTGGACATCCCTCGGTGTTCAGACCGTATGTGTCATAGTAATTGTACAGTTGCTGCTTCACATCGAGGCTGAGAAGGAAATCGGTATCGAGTTCGCGATTGTGGGTCAGTCGGTTGTGGCCGTTGATGCTGACTTTGTTGAGGGGCAAAGGACGCGCCACTGGTACAGGGTTGGGGACCGGGTCGGGATTGGCCACCACTATGACCTTTGCTTTCACGGGAAAACCAGCGGTAGTGGTGTTGTCACCGATAATGAATCCTGTCACCTCATAGGTTGTGCCAACGGGGTTCTGTGCGGCATCGGCCTGGGCTTGTTCCACACGCAACGAAGAATTGGTCCAACGCACTTGTCGGTATTCGCTCTTACCGTCGCTATAAGTCACCCATAGTTGGTAAGGCAGTCTTGGCGCTGTGCCTACTGGAGCATTCACGTTGACTGTCTGCACTTTAGCAATCGTGCGTGTAGGATTGGCATCGGTCACTAATGGTCTGGCAACGCCTTCATTCGCTTTGTGAGCGAACTGTGGCAACGTGAAACAGAATGTCAAAAGAAAAGCAAGGACAATGCGTCCTAACTGGAAAGGAATTGTCTTTTGGGTCATGTCGTTAAGTTGATGTTAGTTTTTTGCAATGCAAAAATAGGAAATATTTTCTATTTCTACAATTCATCTGTCAATATCTTTTCATTGAAAGTCTTTTTCTGAACTTCAATCACTCTGTTTTTTGCATTTGTTCGAGAAAAAGCAGTAATTTTGCATCTGCAATGGCAAAATAGCCCAAATTCATTACATCACAAAAGAGAGACATGAACAACAACACATACTCCGCTTTGATAGCGGACAGATTGGGATTAGCGGAACAAAGGGTGGCCAACACCCTTGAGTTGCTCGACGAGGGAGCCACCATCCCCTTCATCTCAAGATATAGGAAAGAACGCACTGGCAGCATGGACGAAGTGCAGATTGGCAACATCAATGAGTTATACATCAAGCTGCAAGAAGTTGCCAAGCGCAAGGAAACCATCCTCAAGACCATCACCGACCAGGGTAAGATGACTCCTGAGCTGCAGAAACGAATCGACGAAACATGGGACGCCACCGTATTGGAAGACATCTACCTCCCATTCAAGCCCAAACGCCGCACTCGTGCACAGGTGGCTCGTGAGCAAGGTCTGGAGCCATTGGCCACCACCATACTGTTCCAGCGTGAACGCGACATCATGAATGTAGCCCGCAGATACGTGAAAGGCGATGTGAAGGACATCGACATGGCCTTGAAGGGTGCCCAAGACATCATCGCCGAAACCATCAGCGAGAACGAGGACTCCCGCAACAGACTGAGAAGGGCTTTCGAGCGTCAGGCCGTGATTACCTCTAAAGTCGTGAAGGGCAAGGAGTCCCTTGAGGAGTCGCAGAAATACGCTGACTATTTCGACTGGAGTGAGTCCTTGCGTCGATGTTCTTCCCACCGTTTGCTCGCCATGAGAAGGGGCGAAGCAGAAGGAGTTTTACGTGTGAGCATCTCCCCCGACCAAGACGAATGCATCAGCAACCTTCAACGTCAGTATGTGAGAGGTTCCGGCGAGTGCAGCCGTCTGGTAGAAGAAGCCGTAGAGGATTGCTATAAACGACTGCTGAAGCCCTCAATTGAGACGGAGTTTGCCAACTTGAGCAAAGAAAAAGCCGACGAGGAGGCCATCCGTGTGTTCGCTGAGAACCTTCGTCAGTTGCTGCTTTCTGCTCCTTTGGGGCAGAAGCGTGTGATGGGTATCGACCCAGGTTTCCGCACTGGTTGCAAAGTGGTGTGTCTGGACGCCCAGGGCAACCTCCTGCATTTCGAGGCCATTCATCCTTTCTTGTCGAATGGTTTCAATCCCCAAGCCCAAAGAGCTATTGAGCGTATGATTGACCAATACAAGATAGAGGCCATCGCCATTGGCAACGGTACGGCAAGCCGTGAAACCAACGAGTTCGTCAAGAGCCTTTCCTTAGGCGACGGTGTCCGTTCATTTGTGGTGAGCGAGGACGGTGCTTCTGTATATTCAGCCTCTAAGACAGCGCGCGAGGAGTTTCCCGACTATGATGTGACTGTCCGCGGTGCGGTGTCGATAGGACGCCGTCTCATGGACCCTCTTGCTGAATTGGTGAAGATTGACCCCAAGAGCATCGGTGTGGGACAGTACCAACATGATGTGGACCAGTCAAAGTTGAAACAGAAGCTTGACCAAACCGTGGAGAGTTGTGTGAACTTGGTAGGTGTGAACCTCAATACCGCAAGTCAACAATTGCTGACTTATGTGAGTGGTCTTGGCCCAACCCTTGCAAAAAACATCGTTGACTACCGTCGTGAGCACGGTGCCTTCACCAGCCGCAAGGAGTTGCTGAAGGTAGGCCGTTTAGGTCCTTCGGCCTTTGAGCAATGCGCGGGATTCCTACGTATTCCAGGTGCCACAAACCCACTTGACAACAGTGCTGTGCATCCCGAGAGTTACAGAGTGGTGGAACAGATGGCACATGACGCCGGCTGCACTGTGAGTCAGTTGATTAGCGACAAGAGCAAACGCGACAGCATCAATATTAAACACTACTTGAGTGACCGTATCGGAATGCCCACACTCACTGACATCATGAAGGAGTTGGAGAAACCTGGCCGTGACCCGAGGAAGGGTGTGGAGGTATTTGAGTTCGATGAGAACGTAAAGACGGTAGAAGACCTAATGGAGGGCATGGAATTACCAGGTATCGTGACCAATATCACCAACTTCGGCGCGTTTGTGGATATAGGCGTTCACCAGGACGGCCTTATCCATATCTCACAATTAGCCGACCGCTACGTGAAAGACCCCAACGAGGTCGTCCATCTCCACCAACACGTCAAGGTACGAGTCCTGGAAGTCGATCGCAAACGCAACCGAATCAGCTTGAAACTGATAGGAAAATGAAGATGGACAAATAATGACTGTTTTTTGGAAAAAGGTAATGGAATAAAAAGAAATCACGGCTGTTGCAACAACAGTCGTGATTTCTTTGATATAAAGACCCTTAGCGAGCATTGGTTTCAATGCTTCTGTGAGTTGCGTTTCTTCACGCGTTGGCGGATTTCCTGCTTGTGCCGGGCCGCACCTGTTTTGCGCGTTGCACTTTTGTAGGAACGTTTCCGAGCCTTCGTGTGAAACTTCTCTTCCTTTTGTTCCTTGGGCGCGCCCTTGAATGTGATGCCATGCTGGATGGCGTAGTCGATTTCGTCGGTCATAAGCGCATCAATGATGGAAGAGGCGTATTCCGATGAATGCCATAGCGATGTTGTACTTGTCGCAAGTCTCGATGACATTGTCGTCACGAACGCTTCCTCCTGCTTGTGCGATATACTGAACTCCGCTCTTGTGCGCCCTTTCAATGTTGTCTCCAAAGGGGAAGAAAGCATCGCTACCCAGGCAAACACCTGTATTCTGTGCTATCCAGGCTTTTTTCTCCTCCATGGTGAAGACCTCTGGTTTCTCCGTGAAGAACTGCTGCCATGTACCCTCGCGCAACACATCGTCGTGGTCTTCTGAAATATACACATCAATGGTGTTGTCTCGGTCAGCGCGTCGTATGCCTGGTTTAAAAGGAAGATTGAGTACCTTTGGACATTGGCGCAACCACCAGATGTCAGCTTTGTTGCCAGCCAAACGGGTGCAGTGGATGCGGCTCTGCTGACCAGCACCTATACCGATAGCTTGTCCGTCCTTGACATAGCAGACGGAGTTGCTCTGGGTGTATTTAAGCGTGATGAGTGCAATCTTAAGGTCGCGTATGGCTTCTGGTGTGAAATTCTTGTTCTGTGTGGGGATATTGTCAAAAAGCGCGTTGTCAGAGAGGTCAATCTCATTCCTGTTCTGTTCGAAAGTGATTCCAAAGACTTGCTTCCGTTCAATGGGATTGGGTCTGTAGTTAGGGTCCATCTTGATGACATTGTATGTTCCCTTCCTTTTTTCCCTGAGAATGGCGAGAGCCTCTGGTGTGTAGTCGGGTGCTATGACACCATCGGACACCTCACGCTTGATGAGTGTGGCAACGGCTTCGTCACACGTGTCGCTGAGCGCAATAAAATCTCCATATGAAGACATACGGTCTGCTCCTCTGGCCCGAGCGTAGGCGGTGGCAATAGGAGAGAGAGGGATATTCACATCGTCCACAAAGTAGATTTTTTTCAGAGTGTCGGTCAGTGGCATGGCCACAGCAGCTCCTGCGGGACTGACATGTTTGAAAGAGGCTGCTGCAGGCAGTCCAGTCGCGGCTTTGAGTTCCCTTACAAGTTGCCAGCTATTGAATGCATCAAGGAAATTGATATATCCAGGCCTTCCGTTCAACACCTCGATAGGCAGTTCTCCTTCTTCCATGTAAATACGTGAAGGCTTCTGGTTCGGATTGCATCCGTACTTCAATTCTAATTCTTTCATTTTATTCTTTTTGGTTAATGGGTATTAATGGTTTAGTGGGGATGGCTAAAGTTTCATTTGATCATAATGGCGGTGAGCATACGCCCTGAGTCGACGCCCATTTTTCTTGCCGAGAAGAAGAGGTCGTCATTTTGATAGGTGCAGATACCCACCACTTGAATGTTTTCTTCTTCCACCCCATGAGCCATGAGCAGGATTCTATTGGCTTCCCAGAGATTGATGTGCCACTTGGTCATGTCGCAAGCCTGACTGTCCATATAACGACGGGCAATGGAGTCCATAGGGAACTGCGCGTCGGCGAAAGCGTCGTACACCTCCTGCCCCACCTCAAAACAGTCCATGCTGATTCCGGGTCCAATCAATGCCTTCAAGGTGCGAGGGTCTGTACCATACTGCCTGGTCATGAATTCGAGCGTACGAACCACTATTTTCTTCTGGGTTCCCCGCCATCCTGCATGCACTGCAGCCACAGCGTGGTTCTCAGGGTCGTAAAACAGGATTGGTATGCAGTCGGCCGTGGAAACACCGATACAGACTCCATGCAATTGTGTAGTCAAGGCATCCACACCCTCCAAAGCGGATGTTCTCTGTTCCGCAGAGAGTTCCAAGAAAGACTCATCAATATTCCTACACTCCACACCATGCACTTGATGAGGCATAATCAACCGGTCGGCCTTGATGTCGAGTTTGTGACAAAGGCTCCGTCTGTTCTGCATCATGTCATCCACGCTATCGCCACAATAGGCGTTGACGTTGAATGTGGCGTATTTACCTTTACTGCATCCACCTCTTCTTGTGGAGCTGAAAGCCACGATTTCCTCGTGTGTGCTGTAGTTGAGCAGTATAGGATTGTCCATAAATATCACTAGTTATTGTTCTTCTTCCTCCTCTTCCTCCAGGTCATAGTACTCCACGTCTTCCAAATCCTCGATGTCGTCTTCGTCGATGAATTCGAAGTCACCATCTTCGCCCTCATCCTCGAGTTCGTGCTGAAGTCGTCCCACCTCCTTGCGTCTGTGTACAATAGAGTCTGTGGTGTTGATGGCTGCCAGTTTGTTGCTCTCGCTATTCAGTTCACGCCATAGCACGTCCTTGAGTTGATCGAGCCCGAATCCGGTAACCGATGAGATGAACACGACAGGCAATCCCTGAGGCAATGTTTCCTTGAGCATCTCAATGAGTTCCTGGTCGAGCAAATCACACTTGGTGATGGCCAGAACCCTTCCCTTGTCGAGCAATTCAGGATTGAACGTAGCCAGTTCATTAAGGAGAATCTCGTACTCCTTCTTGATGTCATCGGTATCACCCGGGACCATGAAGAGCAACAAGGAATTACGTTCGATATGTCTCAGGAATCTCAGTCCAATGCCTTTACCTTGACTTGCTCCCTCGATAATTCCCGGAATGTCGGCAATGACGAAGGAACGGTTGTCTCGATAAGGAACAATGCCGAGTGTAGGTTCCAGTGTAGTGAATGGATAGTTGCCTATTTTGGGTTTGGCAGAGGACAATGCGGAAACCAATGTCGACTTTCCCGCGTTAGGGAATCCGACAAGACCCACATCCGCCAGTAGCTTGAGTTCGAGAATCACAGTCATCTCGCGCATGGGCTCACCTGGCTGTGCGTATCGTGGTGCTTGGTTTGTGGGGGTGCAGAAGTTGAAGTTTCCGAGACCTCCCCGTCCTCCCTTGAGCAGAATGACCTCCTGTCCGTCGTCCTTGATGTCGCAAAGGTAGTCGCCTGTCTCGGCATTATATGCCACGGTACCGAGAGGTACTTCTATGACGATATCCTGCCCTTGTTTTCCAGAGCTTTTGTTATGCGACCCATTCTCACCATGTCCGGCATAAGCATGCCTTTCGTAGCGAAGGTGAAGTAGTGTCCAGTAATTATGGTTTCCCCGGAGAACGACATTGCCGCCACGTCCTCCATTGCCACCGTCGGGACCTCCCTTGGGGTGGTACTTGGCGCGGTGCATGTGAGAGGAACCTCGGCCACCCCTACCACTGCGACAATAAATCTTGACGTAATCAACAAAATTGGTCTCCATCTGTGTGTATTGATATTAACAAATTCGAATACTCTGAATACTCCGATTATTCGATTACTCCGAATGATTCAGCGATTATGAGTTCTCGATGACAGCGAAAACCTTGTCGAGAGTTGTCTCCTTATTTCCTGTCCATTCTACGGTGTGGCGTATGCCCTCTTTCTCGAACCACTCTGACAGAGGAGCAGTTTGGCTGTGATAAACAGCAAATCTCTTTTTGATGGTTTCCTCGTTGTCGTCGGCTCTGCCCTGCTCTACAGCGCGTTTGAGCAGGCGTTCCATTAGCACATCCTCTCCGACAATCAGTTCAATCATCAATCCCATGTCGTCACCTCTTTCCTTGAGCATTACCTTGAGTGCCTCTGCCTGGTCAATAGTACGTGGGAATCCGTCGAAAATGACGCCTTTTCCTTTGGGCATAGCGTCATAGGTCTTAGCGAGTATGTCTATCATCAGTTCATCGGGAATGAGCTGTCCGTTGTCGATGTATCCCTTGGCAACCTTTCCCAGTTCAGTGCCACCCTTGATTTCAGCGCGCAACACGTCACCTGTGGAGATATGTCCCATACCGTATTTTCTAACAATCTCGTCACTATAGGTGCCCTTGCCTGAACCGGGAGCACCGAAAATAATAATATTCTTCATTCTTTTACTATATGTGTTTGTTGTGATTATATGAATCGGTTTGTTTTTGGGGGAGTCCTAGCCTCCCTAGGTTTTCACAGGATTTGCCAGGGCTCCCCTAATTTCTCTAAATAGGCTCGTAGATGTCTTTCATCCATCGTCCTTCCTCATCGAAGTCAAGTCCGTAGCCTACAAGGAACTTGTCGGGAACGTCCATGCCGCAATAATCGACCTTGAGGTCAGGGAATCTGAGCCGTGAAGGCTTCCTGAGCAAGGTGGCCACTTTCACATCCTTAGCGCCTTTGTAGTAGAACTGTGGTACCACGAGTTTCATCGTAGTGCCCGTATCGATGATGTCCTCAACGATGAGCACGTCCTTGTCAGCCAGGTCAAGGGTTGTCGGAATGACTTCCCTGACAATGCCTGTAGTATCAGCCCCCTCGTATGAGGAGTACTTGGCGAATCCGAGTTCAATGGGCACATTGAGTTTTCGGATAAGGTCGGCAGCGAAGATGAAAGCTCCAGACAGCATGACGATAACGGTGGGCGACTTGCCTTGGTAGTCAAGGTTGATTTTGTCGGCTATTTCTTTCACCTTCCACTCGATGAGTTCATGAGGGATAGACACCTTGAACTCTTGTCCTTTGATTTTTATACTATCTTCCATATGCTCGAGTATTTTAATGGGTGTTGTGAATAATTGAAGTCAGCATAGGTAACCTCAACACTTGTTTCACCAGGGTTTCACGCCATCGGAATCACGAGTTTGCTCGCTTGTGTACCTCTTTGGGGCAGTCGTCAAGGTCACTCTGCCTTTGAATTGCAAATATACACATAATTCATTATTTTTTGAGCCTAAAACATGGAAAAGTATTCAGTTTTTTCACTCATAGGGCATTTTTTTACGAAAAAGTGGAACAATTACAAATACAAATGGTTAATTTTGCATCATGAAGATACTTACAGCTTCCCAATTCAAGCAAATAGACGCATTCACTATAGAGCACGAACCCATCAGTTCTGTGGATTTGATGGAACGTGCAGCCACAGCGCTTGCAGACCAGATAGCAGAGCGTTGGGATGCTTCTGTCCCCGTGAAGGTTTTCGCAGGTCCAGGCAACAACGGCGGTGACGCCCTAGCCCTTGCGCGTTTACTTTCACAGCGTGGTCGTAAGGTGTCGGTATGGTTGTTCAACATCAAGAACAGCAGCACGTTGTCTGCCGAGTGCTTGCACAATAAGGCTCGTTTGTCGGAATGTCCTGACGTGGAACTGAATGAGGTGGTAAGCAGTTTCTCCCCTCCCCAGTTGAGTGAAGACGACTTGGTGGTGGATGGTTTGTTCGGCATCGGCATAGCCCGCCCCTTGAACGGTGGTTTCGCCGAGGTTGTGAAATACATCAATTCTTCAGCTTCGACAGTGGTGTCGATAGATGTGCCTTCGGGTTTGATGTGCGAGGACAACAGCTACAATGTGATGAACCACATCGTCAAGGCTGATGTGACCTACACGTTCCACCGTCCTAAACTGGCCTATTTCTTCGCCGACATGTACAAGTATGTAGGCGAATGGCATGTGCTGGATATCGGTGAACCTGAAAGCATCGTTGATAGCGGAGGTACCGAGTACTTGGTGACCCCCTACAACACCACAGACTTTGACTACGTGAAGGGCAGACTGCATACCCGTCCTCGTTTCGCGCACAAAGGCACCATGGGGCATGTGGCTTTAGTAGCCGGTAAGCGCGGTATGGCCGGTTCATCTATTCTTGCCACTCGTGCCAGCCTTCGCAGCGGCTGTGGCAAAATCACCGTGCATACTCCCTACCGTAACAACAGCATCATGCAGATAGCCATTCCCGAGGCAATAGTTCAACTGGACAAAGACGGCGAGGCGTTCTCATCCCCCTTCGATGCCAACGGTTTCGATGCCCTTGGCATAGGCCCTGGCATAGGCACATCACCTGAAACATCCCAAGCTTTCATCGAGCAGTTGCGTCTGACCCGTTCGCCCATAGTGATTGACGCTGACGGGCTGAACATCCTCGGTTCTCACCGTGGTTGGATACAGCAGCTACCCCGCCTCTGCATCCTCACGCCCCACAAGAAGGAACTCTTCGGTTTAATCAGCAATACTCGCAACGATTATGAGGAATTGGAGCGTACACGAGAACTGGCTGTACACCAGCAGATTTACATCATCATAAAAGGCGCATATAGCGCCGTGTGCACACCCGAAGGGTCGTGTTTCTTCAACACCACAGGCAATCCCGGTATGGCCACTGCCGGCAGCGGTGATGTGCTGACGGGTATTATCCTGGCCCTTCTGGGACAGGGGTACAGCCAAGAGGAGGCTTGCCGTATCGGTGTCTATATCCATGGTTTGGCGGGTGACATCGCTGCTGAGCGTCTGGGTGAAGAGAGTTTGATGGCAAGCGACATCATCGACGCGCTTCCTGCCGCCTTCATGCGTCTGAAAAAAGGCAGTACACCCTGCAAACAGTAGGGAGAACAGACATAAAACTTAGAGAAAACCATCGTATATGAAAACCATCAATGGAAGAGCCACTCTATTGGCTGCAGCCCTTCTCACATTCACCAGCACTCAAGCTCAGACTCAGGTCACAGCTTTCAACCCCGGGCTCACGGCCAACGGCGTGAACTACGTGCTGCCAAAAACAGGTATCAAGGTTCAAGTTGTGGCCACCAAGACAACCTATACACCTGGTGAGTTCTGCCGTTACGCGGAGCGCTACCTTCATCTGAACGATGTTCGCCAGCAGGCTGAGACCACATGGGAAATCAAGGAGATGCGTGTGACGCAGTACGGCACTCCCGACCAAGAAAAGACTTTCACCATCAAGTTGAAAGACAAGACGGTAGCGCCTATGGCCCGTCTTGCCTCCAATGGTATCCTTCTGGCTATCAACGCCGACAACGAAGTTGAGGATGTGGAGTTGAGTGTCCCTGCCGACATAACCAACAGCGTCAATTCCAGGAGCTATCTGACAGAGGAAATCCTGTCGGCCACCTCTACCGCTAAAATGGCGGAATTGACAGCCAACGAGATATACGACATCCGCGAGAGTATGAACGCCATCACACGTGGCCAAGCAGAGAACATGCCCCAAGACGGTGCTTCCCTGAAGATTGTGCTCGACCAGCTTAAGACCCAGGAAACAGGTTTGACACAGTTATTCCAAGGGAGCACAGCCCAGTCATCCACTAAGTCGACTTTCACGTATGAGCCAGAAGGCGACGTGAAAGACAAGGTGTTGTTCCGCTTCTCCCGCCGTCTGGGCATTGTGGATGCCGACGACCTTTCCGGCGAACCCATCTATATCAGTATCACAGACAAGAAGACCGTTCCACTACCTACTGAGGAAGAAAAAGCCAAACGCAAAATCACAGGTGTGGTCTACAACCAGCCAAGCGACGCGGTGGTAGTGTTGACTATGGCTGGACAGGAGATTTATCGCAACACCATGCCTTTTGCCCAATTCGGCACCATCGACATGCTCATGCCTGCACTCTTCAACAAAGGAGCCACCACGAAGGTTTTGTTCAACCCTTCAACTGGTGGCATAGAGAAAATTGTGGAATAGCAGCAATTGACTCAGTTACCCAAGTACTTCTGTAGCACCTTGCAGACCTGAGGGTCGTTCTTGAGCTTCTTGAGATTATTCTCGTGAAGCTGACGCACTAGCTCTCTTGTCAAGTCGAGCCGGAACGCCACTTCGGCGGTGGAACAAGCAGGTTGTCCGATACCAAAGTACATCATCTCTATTTTCTGCTCCCTTGGGGTCAGTGTACTGAGCACAGCGAGCAAGTCTATCTTCAGCGACTCGTGGTCCAGACTCTTGTCCGTCACATCCTCGTCTGATGATATCACATCCTCCATCGTACCATTGTCTGGGTCGTCTCCAAATGGTTTGGAGAGAGAGAAACTCCGTCCATCATAGTCCATAGCTGCGACTACCTGCTCTTCTGACAGGTGCAAAGCCTCACTCACCTCGCTGGGCGATGGTTCTCTTTCCTGCTCCTGATAGAATTTGGCACTGTAAGACAGAATCTTGGAGAGTATTGCAGACTTGTTGATGGGGACTCTCACCGTTTTCCCGTTGTTGGCAATTGCCTGGTGCACCGCTTGGCGTATCCACCAGACGGCGTAGCTGATAAACTTGAATCCACGTGTTTCGTCGAACAACTGGGCAGCTTTGACAAGTCCGCAGTTGGCCTCCTCAATAAGGTCGGCGAGTGGCATTCCACAGTACTGGTATCCCTTAGCCACAGACACTGCGAAACGAAGATTGGCTTCCACCAGTTCCTTAACGGCATTTTCGTCGCCCATTCTGATGCGCTGAGCCAGCTCCACCTCCTTCTCTGGAGTAATCATTTCCTTTTTATTCACTTCAGATAAATAGATGTTGAGGGAGAGGTCATCACGGTTAGTAATTGTTTTTGAAATCTTAAACTCTGTCATGGTCTTTAAGAACAATCTTTTGGTTATTAAATGGTTAAATAAATAGTAGAAAGAGAATCATCATGGTATCGTGAAATCCTGATGGCATAGAACATCCAGACTCCTGCTGTGCGCTGAAAGCACAAAGGGAGAAAACAGTAAGAAAGTAAGTAAGAAGAAAGAAAGAGGGAGTCGCTTCTCCCTCTTATCTCATTTGTCAGTTGCCCAGATATTTCTGGAGCATTTTGCAAACTTGGGGGTTGCTCTTTAGTTTCTTGAGGTTTTTCTCGTGCACCTGACGTACTCGCTCCCTTGTGAGGTGGAGTTCGTTGGCCACATCTGTGGCAGAACATGCAGGCTGTCCGATGCCAAAGAACATCATTTCAATCTTGCGCTCGCGTGGGGCGAGGGTCATCAGCACATTCCTGATGTCGGTCATCAATGACTCCCGGTCCATGCCGTGGTCAGTGTCTTGGATTTCAGACTTCATGGTATCCTCCATCGTACCGTTATCAGAGTCTCCTCCGAGTGGTGTGGAAATAGAGATGCTTCTTCCGTCGAATCCCATGGCCGACCTCACCTGGTCTTCGGTAAATCCGAGTGCCTCAGAGATTTCGCTTGGAGAGGGCTCGCGCTCATTGTCCTGGTAGAACTGAGCCATATAGGAGAAAATTTTGGAGAGCATTGCCGACTTGTTGATGGGCAGTCTGACCATGTTTCCGTTGTTGGCGAGAGCCTGGTGTATGGCTTGTCTTACCCACCACACAGCATAGCTGATGAACTTGAATCCCCTGGTCTCATCAAACATGTTGGCGGCTTTGATGAGTCCGAGGTTACCTTCCTCGATAAGGTCGGAGAGAGGCATTCCACGGTTCTGGTACTGCTTGGCCACAGACACAACGAACCGGAGGTTGGCCTCGACAAGTTGCGTGACGGCTTTCTCGTCACCCTTTCGGATGCGCTGTGCCAGTTCCACTTCCTGTTCGGGAGAGATCATCTCCTTTTTGTTCACCTCTGTCAGATATTTATTGACTGACTCATTGGTACGGTCCGTGATTCCGTAGTTGATCTTAAGTTCTCTCATATAGCCCTAAATACAAATCTGTGATTAATAATTACAACTTCTCGATAACACATTCCATTGTCCTTCTCCATTACGCTGGTCAGTAAAGAGTATCTGACATCCTGAGAGATGACGCAATGACATGAATGCGTACACTTTATGAATGCAACAAAAAGTGTTCCAAGATTTTCGGAATTCTGCCATTTTGACCATTTGGCAGATATATTTTTGTTTTTTTATGTTTTTCAAGGGCAAAACCGCATCTTTGCAATTTCGTGAAGGTCTCAAAAGCCAAACACATGACAATCAGCAGATAAACATGACATTTTCATGTCAGTCCATGAAGCCTAGACCATCATCCCCTTGAAATGGAGCGCAAAGTTAGCGCTTTTTTCCATAATATCCAAATCTTCTTCAAGTTATTTTAAGTCCCAGAATCAAATGGATTTAACGGGAATTTGAATAGGGCGAATGGGGTTGGTGAGTTTTTTGAGGTTTTTTGCGTTAATCATGAAGTTTTCGACCAATCATTCGTATTGTTCGTTTTTTTATTGTAAATTTGTGGGATAAACAAAAAAAAAGGACACGCCAAGTGCGTGTTGCGTTCCATCATTTATTCAAGACCACAATCAACAAACCAAGTTCAAGATGACGAAAGAGATTTACCTTGCCGGCGGTTGCTTCTGGGGCACAGAACATTTCCTCAAGCAAATATCAGGAGTAAAGGACACCCAAGTGGGCTTCGCCAATGGCCAGGGCGACCACCCTTCCTACAAGGAAGTATATACCGACACCACTGGATTCGCAGAGACCGTTCGCGTGGTGTATGACCCAAAGGTCGTTAGCCTCGGATTCCTGGTCAGCCTCTATTTCAAGGCCATTGACCCTACGAGCCTCAACAAACAGGGCGAGGACGAAGGAACCCGTTACCGCACAGGCATCTACTACACCGACGCATCCGACTTGAATGCCATCAACCCAGTGGCCGACCAAGTGCGGCAGACCTTAGACGGGCCGTTGATGGTGGAGATCTGTCCGTTGGAGAACTTCTACCCCGCAGAGGAGGAGCACCAGGACTATCTCGACAAACATCCCAATGGCTATTGCCACCTCTCCCCCGCCCTTTTCGAACTGGCGAGGAACGCCAAGGAAAAACAAGCAAGAACTAACTAAATACAAACGAAATGAGAAAACTTTACTTTGTCATGCTGGCACTGTCGATAAGCGCCATCTGGAGTTGTTCACAAGAACTGGATGAACTCGAGGAGATGGGCTTTTCCTCCACCCGTGCCAAATCTGTGATTTTCGACAGTGAATACATCACAGTCTCCTATGACAGCGTTGTTGATTCACGTGTCTTTCTTCGCGCCGAGTTCAACTCCGCTGCTATAGGCTGCCCCCTCAAGACCAAAGGTTTCATGTATAGCCTTGTGGATCCTAATCCCCGCTACGGCGGAAAAAGTGTGATTCGCCGCACCGCCTCCAAGAACGACGGTGACACCATTTTCCGCGACGTAGCCCTGAACAAACGCGACACCTACCTCTACTACCGCGGTTTCTGCCTCACGGAAGAAGACGACACCATCTACAGCAAGGTGGACAGTGTGATGATTGCCGCCACTCCACCGGAAATCAAGACCCTCGCTGTTGACAACCGCACCCGTGTCTCCGCCATTGCTTTGGGCTGCTTCACCAATTTGGGCGACGAGGAACTGCTGAGATACGGAGTGTGTCTGAACAAGAAAGGTTTCCCCACTCTCAACGACACCTACCTGACCGCCACCGACATCGCCACCGATGACACCTACAACGGCACCTTCGGTGTATGGTTCGACAACCTGGAGCCCACTACACTCTACCACATCCGCGCATTCTGTGTCTTCAAGCGAAGCAAAACCCAGGAGAACGACACCATCTACGGCAACGAGCGTGTCTTCCGCACCACTAAGGGCGGTGACGTGCAGTGGGAATGGGCCGACAAGGCCAACGCCTCCAGAGACCAAATCAACCGCATTCAGATAGCCATGGACTCTGCCTGTTATTACTACAACAACTACTCCAACCTGACCCACCGCATCCGCGTGTCGTACAACGCTGGCGTTCCAACAGCCGACTGCAATATCGTAGGCTCTATGCGCTATGGTGCCAACGAACGCTACCAGTGGGTAGGTACTGCCCAGCATGAGATGAGCCACGCCATGGGTGTGGGCACAGCCTCCAACTGGGGCACCTTCGGCGACCCGTGGTCCAAACCCATCGCCGCCTTATCGTTGAAAGTGATGATGCAGGACATGACCATCGTCATCCACGGCGCTTACTCAGGACAACAGCACTTCTGGCCAGGAGGCATCAACCAGAAGGAAGAAGTGACCAACGGCACATCGAACAACAAGGGTGTGACATTCAAGAACGAGCACATGTTGAAGTTGAATGCCATGATGTGCAACGCCATGCGCGCAGACGGTCTCTCTGGATGGTGGGAATAAACAAACAGTCATTAACCTAATAATACAACAGCATACGATTATGAACAAGATAAGAAGAACTGGTCTGCTGGCGCTGGCATTATTCATCAGCATCATGGCTTCCGCCACCGGCAGCAAGACCATCCAGAATGTGAACAGCACCCAGCTCTACCCGCTCTATTTCCCGGGTTACCTCAGCAGCATCAAAGCTTCAGGAAAGGTGGACTTCAAGGACATCGACAACCAAGACCTTGTTTACGGCCTCGACTACGTGGTGTTGAAATATGAATATCCTCGGTTCAGCTACGTGGAACTCGGTGAGGGCGAGACGCTGCAGTGCGGATGCTACCTCATGCAGTTTGTTGACAACCTCAACAGCACCACTATCCAGATGAAATTCACCGGAGCCAAGGACACCACATGGGTAGCACCCACAGAGGAATGTCCATACGTGCTGGCCGGCAACACCAACTTGACTCGTGAGACCATCGACGGCTATTTCCTCCGCTATAACCCAGAGAGTCTGCGCTTCGAACTGAAAAAGAACGATGTTGTGAACGGACTTGAGGCCTACATCGCCACCAACTCCACTTACCCGGTGAACCAGATAGCCGTAGGCCCCATCCCTTCAGCCTTGAAGCGTGTGTATGCCGACGACGGCAGCGCACTCAGCGTTAAACCCACCAATGGCGGAGCGGTCATCTACTCTGGAGCCGAATCCACCCTGCCCATCTACAATGCCGCAGGCCAGTTGATTAAAATCGCCTACCTTGACCAAGGCAGCAACAACATCGACCTTCCCCGCGGACTCTACGTGGCTGGAGGCGTGAAGTTCAGCGTAAGGTAAAACAGAAACCACAATACGAGAAAAATAAGAAAGGCGTACAGAAAAGACCATTTCCATGTACACCTTTTTCAATTTTCATGTACAGCAAACCTGTCAATCAACTACAGTCATCCACATGCCAAGGACCATTATTTGCCTGATACTCTCATTCGCCCTCTTCTCCGGGAAATGCGCCGAACGCGACAGCACAGTGACAGCACCAGGCGTGTCTGAACGACTCGCACAGTCGAGGAGTGCAGCCATCGGCGATGTGGAGTACCAGTTGCATTTCTTTATCCCAGAAGCAAGGGACAAAGCAGTCAGAGGACAAGAAGTGCTGAGTTTCGAGTTGGCCAACCGTCAAGACGTGGTGATTGACTTCCAATGCGTCTCTCCTGCTGAGTGCCAAGTTCAGGCTGTCAACGGTAAACGCGCGAAAGAGGTCGCAGCCTCCAACGAACACATCCTCATACCAGCAAAGTACCTGCGCAAAGGGCACAATCAGGTTGAGGTCAGTTTCGTGTCAGGCGACCGTTCACTCAACCGCCATGACGACTTTCTCTACACCCTTTTCGTACCCGACCACGCTCGTAGCGTTTTCCCTTGTTTCGACCAACCCGACATGAAGGCTCGGTTCCAGCTTACCTTGACTCATCCCACAACCTGGACTTCAGTCTCGGCTGGGAAGGAACTCAGCAGACAAGAAGAAGGCGAAAGCACTACTGTCCGCTTTGAACCCAGCCAACAGATTCCAACCTACCTTTTCTCTTTCGTGGCAGGACAGTTCGAAAAAAGCGAAAAGACACGGGAAGGTCGCACCGTCACCGCCTTGTACAGAGAGACCGACTACGAGAAGAAGGTTCAACTCGACAAGGTGTTCGATTATGTGTTCCACTCCTTACACTGGATGGAAGCATACACTGGCACCACAATGCCTTTCAGCAAATACGATTTCGTGGTGATTCCTGGTTTTCAGTTCGGTGGCATGGAGCATGTGGGTGCCATTCAGTTTGTGGACCGTGAGATTTTCCTCGACAAGAATCCAACGCCAGAGGAAGAACTCGTCAGGCTTGAACTCATCGCCCACGAGACCGCCCACCTATGGTTCGGTGACTTGGTGACCATGCGATGGTTCAATGATGTGTGGTGCAAAGAGGTTTTCGCCAACTACCTCGCAGCCAAGATATCGCGCGAGTTGATGCCCGAAATCAACCACGACCTCAACTTCATGACCCGCTACCAGATTGCCTCGATGGAAGAAGACCGCAGCGAAGGCACTCATCCCATACAACAGCCACTCGATAATCTCAACCACGCTGGACTGCTCTATGGCAACATCATCTACGACAAAGCACCGGTGATGATGCGCAAACTAGAGGAACTGGCAGGTTCCGAAGCTTTCAGGAGAGGTCTTCAGAACTACTTGAAGACCTACGCTTATGGCAATGCCACATGGGACGACCTTGTGGAATGCCTCGACCAAGAAGCACCTCATGCAGGGTTGAAAGCGTTCAGCCACGCTTGGGTGAAGGAGAAGGGCATGACCGTCATCTCAACCACCATCCTAGGTGACCATATTGTTGTGCGCCAACAAGACCCTTACGGACGCGGTCTGACATGGAGACAACGTTTCAGCATTGGGCTGACGGATGAACAGACAGGGGCTGTGCGACAAGTGGACATCGACATGGATGCTACAGAACAGAGTCTTTCCATCCCTAAGAACACCCTTCACACCATTCCCAATTACAATGGCATGGGATACGGACGATTCACAACCTCGCAGGAGAACTTGATGTGGCAGGTCGAGCATTGGCACGAAGCACATGACGAGACATCAAGGCTATCCATGCTCATGAACATCAACGAGGCGCGTCTTCTCCACCAGCTGAGTCTCAAACAATGTTTCGCCTGCGAGTTGGAGGGATTGCGGAAAGAACACAACCCGCTCATCGCCTCCACCTGCGTCAGTTATGCCACTACTGCGGCAGCCTTCTGCTCGGGAGAGGAAAGGCGGGAGATGGAACATGAGCTGTGGATAGTGAGCCAGAGCCATCCCCTGCCATCCGTGCGCCAGCGGCTCATGCGCTCACTCTTCAACCTTGCTACCGACAGCACGATTATCAACCATTTCTACCGCAAATGGGAGAATTGCGACGACAGTTTGCTCAACGAGAACGACTACATCAACATGTCCTACCAGCTGGCTTTGCGTCTCCCCATGAAATGGAAGGACATCACCAAGCGACAGCACGACAGACTCACCAATCCTGACCGCATCAAGGAATACGAGTACGTGAGCAGGGCATGCAATCCTGACTCGGCCGTCCAGTCACAGTTGTTTCTCTCGCTGCTGAGAAAAGAGAACCGACAAGTCGAGCCTTGGGCAGAGAGCCTCCTGCGTTTGCTCAACTCACCATTGCGCCAAACCCACAGCATCGGTTATGTCACTCCAGGATTAGAAGCCTTGGAAGATATACAGCGCACCAGCGACATCTTCTTCCCCAAGAAATGGTGTGCCGCACTGCTCTCTGGTCATTACAGCCGCGAGGCCTTTGAAAAGGTGAGACGATATGTTGACGCTCATCCACAACTCTCACTGCCCCTCAAGAACAAATTGCTCCAGACCACAGGTCATCTCAACTACCTCTATGGAGCAATAGACCAGTCAGATTATTCAAAATAAACATTCCGGAGACTCCGAAAACATTTCCATTAGCCAACCAAAAACATTAAAATAACATGCACAAATTTTCTTTATTCACCTTATTATGCCTGACAGTGGCCACAGCACAGGCCCAGTCGGGCGGCATCACAACCGAGATGCTGAAAGAGATACAAGGCACACGAACCCAGACGGTGGCAGAGAAAGCACTATCCAACGCCCTTGCCACCAACGCCATCGACAACTTGGCCAAGAACTTCGCCAACAGCGGCGAGATTGACCCCAATTTCATGGTGGAGACACCCAAACAGTCGATTACCAACCAAAAAAGCAGCGGCAGATGCTGGATGTTCAGTGGTCTGAATGTGTTGCGTTCCTGTTTTGCAGAGCGTTCTGACTCGTTGCTGGTAGAGTATTCGCAGGACTACCTCTTTTTCTGGGACCAGTTGGAGAAGGCGAACCTCTTCCTTCAAGGCGTGATAGACACATCGGAAAAACCCATCGACGACTTACGGGTTCAGTTCTTCTTCAAGAGCCCTCTCAACGACGGCGGCACCTTCTGCGGCGTGGCCGACCTGGCGGAGAAATACGGTTTGGTACCGAAGTCTGTGATGCCTGAGACCTACAGCGCCGAGAGCACGAGCCGCATCCGTAGCCTCATGAGCAGCAAGTTGCGCGAGATGGGTCTTCAGTTGCGCGACATGATGAACGGCGGAAAGAAGAAAGACGTAGCGAAGGAAAAGACGAAGATGCTATCGGAAATCTACAAGATGCTGTGCATTGCCTATGGCGAGCCTCCCACCTCTTTTACCTATACCTTCAAGAACAAAAAAGGCAAGACCACTGGCGAGGCTAAGACCTATACCCCACAGAGTTTCTATGAGGCGACGGTCGGAAGCAAACTCAACGGCACCTTCATCATGGTGATGAACGACCCACGCCGTCCCTATCACAAGACCTACGAGGTAGAGTATGACCGCCACACTTACGACGGACACAACTGGAAGTACCTCAACCTGCCCATGGACGAGATTGCACAATTGGCCATCGCATCACTTAAGGACGGTAGAAAGCTATACAGTTCATACGATGTGGGCAAACAGTTGGACCGTGACCGTGGTTACTGCGACCTTGAGAACTACGACTATGCCTCCCTGCTCGGCACCTCTTTTAATATGGACAAAGCACAGCGCATCAGTACATTCGACAGCGGTTCCACCCATGCCATGACCCTTACCGCCGTGGACCTCGACGCCGCAGGCAAACCCACACGCTGGAAAGTGGAGAACAGCTGGGGTGCGGCTTCGGGCATGAACGGCTACATCGTGATGTCCAACCGCTGGTTCGAGGAGTACATGTTCCGCCTTGTGGTGGACAACAAGTATGTCTCCGAAAAACTCATGAAGGAATATGAGCAGAAACCTCTGATGGTGATGCCCGAAGACCCTCTGTTCCAGATGGACGAATAGAACAAGATTCAAGTCCGAAATGGACGACATATTCTCCCTATACAAACCGCTGCCCAAGTGCCTAAGATAGCACTTGGGCAGTTGAATTGCGATTTGTTCAGTTTCTTCTCGGAGTCCGACTTCTCAAGCTGACGTGGATGCCTGTTGACGGTCAACCATCGCAGCTACACAGGAGTCGGACCAGACGTTCTCGGCCGTCTCGACCATATCGATGACGGTGTAGATGGGCAGGATGACACCGAGGATGGCTACGGGGGCACCGATGCCCGACATGAGCGAGAGGGTGAGGAAATAACAGCCCATGGGTACGCCGGCATTGCCAACGGCGGAGAAGACGGAGATAAAGAGCCATACGAGAATGGTGCCCAGAGTGATGGGCGTGCCACCGTTCTGCATGACGAAGAGAGAGGTGACGAGGATGAAAGCT
>Ga0247609_10000231_pt1 | contig 82588 bp, 78 predicted proteins | sample 172DNAGHGlowgp2_FD_193487 | JGI IMG/M metagenome (GOLD analysis project Ga0247609, IMG submission 193487) | Sheep rumen microbial communities from Palmerston North, Manawatu-Wanganui, New Zealand - 1728 DNA GHGlow gp2 | ecosystem: Host-associated > Mammals > Digestive system > Stomach > Rumen ...
ACTGCATGACATGGGTATCACATATAGGTACAACAAATAACAATAGCAGCTACAGTCGAATGTGATTGTAGCTGCTATTGTTATGGTATATAGGTATCACTACCTGTAGTTTATCGAATGCTTACAACTCCTGCAACTGCTACCACATAAGTGGAAGCTTACACATCCGGAATCTGTCATGACTAAAACTGCATGACATGGGTATCACATATAGGTACAACAAATAACAATAGCAGCTACAGTCGAATGTGATTGTAGCTGCTATTGTTATGGTATATAGGTATCACTACCTGTAGTTTATCGAATGCTTACAAACTTTTATGACGTAATGGACTATTTATATAAAAAAGGGACTCTGGACCCTTGAAATTCTTAACAATGAAGATAATGATTAGATAAATACAAAGTATGACTAAGAAGAAATTCTTGGAGAAAGCTCTCAGGATACTGAGAATTCTCAATACGGTAATGACTCTTGTCAACTGGATTTTCTAATCCGTAGCAGAGTCCTTGGTTTTACCAAGATTGGTGTGAATAGTCCGTTGCTCTTTACGAGCCTTATCACGCTCCTTGACAGTTTTAGCTGTCGAGGAGCGTTTTATTAAAACCAACAGCGAGCCATGTCCCTATTGGAAGTTGCTCTCTAAACCAACAGTTCTATGACTCGCTTGCCAAAATATCTTATCGTGATAAGGATTTAGCCATAATAATCCTTATACCTTTAGGGCCCTTATGGCAAGGGGCGGTTTTTATGCAGGGTTGTAATAACTCTTATACCATTGAGCAAACTTTCTCAATCCTTCGCGTAACGGAATCTTGGGAGTGAACCCGAAGTCACGTTCAAGGGCTGTAGCATCAGCATAGGTGGTGGGTACATCACCGGGCTGCATGGGGACAAGCTTTTTATGCGCCTCGAAGTCGAAATCTTCGGGAAGAACTCCGGCACGAACCAGTTCTTCTTGCAGGATTTGTACGAAATCCAATAGGCTCTCTGGCTGTCCACCACCGATGTTATATACGGCGTATGGGGGAATGGGTAATCCGTCCTCACCCTTCTTACGCTCTGGAGCACCCTGCATCACACGAACCACACCTTCAACGATGTCATCGACGTACGTGAAATCACGACGACAGTTACCATAGTTGAAGATCTGAATGGTCTCACCCTTCAACAACTTGTTGGTGAAGCCAAAGTACGCCATATCTGGACGACCGGCAGGACCATATACTGTGAAAAAGCGCAAGCCCGTTGTGGGAATGTCATACAACTTTGAATAGCAATGTGCAAACAGCTCATTGCTCTTCTTGGTGGCAGCGTACAGTGACACTGGGTTATCCACACGGTCATCCGTGCTAAACGGCACCTTCTTGTTGCCGCCATACACGCTACTGCTCGATGCGTACACAAGGTGTTCAACGCCTCGATATGTCTGATGGTTGATGGCTGATGGCTGAACAGTCACATCTTCCTTCTTACATCTTACATCATCCATCGAATGCCTGCAAGCTTCAAGTATATTATAGAAGCCAATCATGTTCGACTGGATATAGGCATCAGGATTCGTAATCGAATAGCGCACTCCAGCCTGGGCTGCAAGGTTCACCACCACCTGCGGTTTATACTCCTCAAAGATGCTATCTATGGTCTGTTTATCAGCAATATCTCCTTTGATATAGATGTATAATGCCTGAGGGCTGATGGCTGATGAAAGGCTCTCCAACTCCTTCAGTCGATATTCTTTCAGTCGCACATCATAGTAGTCATTCTCATTATCTATATTAATGATAGTACACCCCTTAGTGTCTTTAAACAGTCTCTTAATAAGGTTGGAACCAATAAATCCAGCCCCTCCCGTGACCAATATGGTCTTATTATTTAAATCAATCTTCTTCATAAAACAATAATTTAATCAAGAATTTGAGAAATAAAGAATTATAGTCCCTTAATCGTATTTTCTTTTTAATATCAAGAATTTAAGAATTTGAGAATTCAATTTTGGGGCGCAGCCTTTTCTCTAATTCTCTAATTCTTGACCTTTATTATCTATCCTATACTCGCCTTATCACGATAGTGCCATTCATTCGGATACCAGCGGTATTCCAGACTGGTGGTCCCAAAGTTCAACAGCAAGCCCAACTTGTGATTACTCACATGTAGATAATTGATTATCTGAGATTCAGATTCTCCTATTATAGCAGACATAGCTTTTAATTCTACGCCTATTTTGTCCTCAATCAAGAAATCATAGAAGAAATCATGATCTAGCTTTACTCCATGAAAGACGAGATCTATATGTTTCTCTCTTTCATATTTGACACCTTCTTCTTTAAGTAATACCTCAAAAGCGTCTTGATACACTTTCTCCTTGAACCCGCACCCCATCTCACGATGCAGGTGCATTGCAATTCCAAGGATCTTCTTACTCAGTTCAGGATATATCAATGCCATTCTCGTATTTTTGTTTATCAAGAATTTGAGAATTCAGCTTCTTTAGCGCAACCTTTTCTCTCATTCTCTAATTCTTGACCTTATTATCTTTTTAATATCAAGAATTTAAGAATTCAACTTCTTTAGCGCAGCCTTTCTCTCATTCTCTGATCAGCCTCCCAAAACCATGTCCTGACTTGTTATAGACATCAAATGCCGCTCCAATTATGTCGTAGCTTTCCTGCCTGTACACAATCATTATTCGTGTTATTTGTGAGATTCGTGTTCGTCTCTATATTCGTGTTATTTGTGAGATTCTTTTAGTCACTACTTTTGTAAAAGCGCAAGCGATTACGTGTTCGTTAAAGAAATCTTGCACCGTCATCGGGATGAACCCAAAAGACCTTGAATGTGGTCTCATACTCAGGGAACTTTGCCAGATATTGCTTCGTTACCTCAGCCTCAATCTGCTCCTTATATGCGGGATCCACTAAAGCGATGCAGGCACCTTTGAAACCCGCACCCGAGAAACGGCCACCATACACACCCGGTAACTCTCTCATGATATCGTATATAGCGATCAACTCCGGCGACCCACACTCATAGTTATGAATACTACTCTCACACGAGTCAAACGACAACTTTCCAAAGAGCTTCAGATTTCCCGTTTCCCAGGCCGTCACCCCCTGTCGCACCCGTCGGTACTCACTGTAGAAATGTTCCGCCCGACGGGCGAATCTTGCCGGCATGGCGATACGTGTTTTCTCGAACGTAGCCTTAGGAATATCACGAAGGAACGTCTTGTCGAACGATTTCAACGGCTGCTCCGTATAGGCCAGCATATTCCATGCTGCCGTTTTGCACTCATACACCCGGAGGTTATAGTCCGAGTTCACCAACGAACGAGTCAGCCCAGAGAAGAAGATGCCTATCTCGAATGGGAGGTCTGAACACGAATTCGTTTTTTCTTTGACCACGGATTTCTCAGATTGAACGGATGTTTTATTATCCGTTTCATCCGTGTTATCCGTGTTCGTATTAACTCTTCCAAAAGGAATCAATCTATACTCATTCGAGTCACAGTCCAAGAACAGCAGCTGGTTCTTTTTGGATAGTGCGATACACGCCTGATCCAGCAATCCATTATTCAGTCCGATATACTCCCGTTCTGCCTCCGAAGCAATCTTCACCACCTCAAATGGCTGCAGTGTAATGTCATTCGCCTTGGCAAATGCCATCACGTAAGCGATGAGCACAGCCGCCGATGATGACAGTCCCCCCACAGGCAGACTTCCTTGGATCACGCCCTCGATGCCCCGTTTCAGTTCGAACCGTTTGCGCAGTGCATACTTGGCCCCCCGTGCGTAGTCGCCCCAGTTGCCCTGTTTCACCAAGCTCGGTGCATCAATATCGAAGTCCACCACCCCATCGAATGTCCTTGACTCCAGATGCACATGTCCATCAGACCACTTATTCGTGTCATTCGTGCGATTCGTGTTCGTTACATTAAACCACAAATCGACACCTTTATCAATCGCGAATCCTGTAACTAGCCCATGTTGGTGATCCACATGTGCCCCCAACGGGCACACCCGATACGGGCTAAAAATGTGATATTGGTATCCTCCCATAATACTATTACTTACAAAACATTCTCCTTAATCGTATCAACGATGTACCTCACATCATCTTCACTAACATACGGTCCAGCAGGCAAACACATACCAACTTTGAATAAAGCTTCCGAGACACCATTCACATAAGAAATACTGGAGTCTGTAGTAATACAAGAGAAGCCATCTCCTTTCTCCTCCGTCATCTCTCCTCTAAGATATACCGGTTGCTTGTGCATGGGTTTCCACAGTGGGCGTGCCTCAATCTGCGCTTTATCAAGAGCAACACGCAATGCTTCCACATTGTCATTCGGCTCACAATCGGTATGAGCAGACTCTGCAGCATGTATCACTCCTGCTGCACCACCAACTGCACCAGTCACAATAGTCTTATAAGCATTTTCCTGTCCTTTCACCTTCACCTCCGGATCGATGGTAATTGTACAGAGCCAGTAGTTACTGTCATATTCACCTGTATTAGGCTGACTATGAACATGTATTCCAGGCACATCAGCCAACAGTTCCTCATACATCTTCTGCACATGCTTGTGATGAGCCAGATGATCATTGATCACCGTCATCTGTCCCCGACCAATACCTGCACAGATGTTTGACATACGATAGTTATATCCTATCTTCTCGTGCTGGTAATACGGATAACTCTCACGATACTGCGTGGCATACATCATGATCTCTCGCCACTCCTCCTCGTTGGCAGTAATCAGCGCACCGCCACCAGAGGTCGTGATCATCTTGTTACCATTGAAAGACAACACACCGTACTTACCAAACGTGCCCAGCACCTGACCTTTATACTGAGAGCCCAAGCCCTCAGCAGCATCCTCCACTACAGGAATGCCATATTTATTGGCAATCTCCATAATGCGGTCTGCCTTATACGGCATACCATACAACGCCACCGGAACAATAGCCGCAGGTTTTTTGCCAGTCTTGTCTATGCGGTCTTTAATTGCCTCCTCCAGCAAGTCCGGATCCATATTCCACGTGTCCGCCTCCGAGTCCACCATGATTGGCTTTGCCCCAAGGTAGGTAATCGGATGTGTTGAAGCGCAGAACGTAAAGCTCTGCACCAACACTTCATCCCCTGACTTTACACCACAGTTCAATAAACCAAGATGCACAGCAGCAGTACCAGAGCTCAGTGCCACCACTCGTTTATTCTCAAGCACTGGTCTAACTGTGGACTCTGAATTATGAACTATGAACTGTTCCAAGTCCTTCTCAAACCCATTCACGTTCGGGCCTAAGGGCACCACCCAGTTCGTATCAAAAGCTTCCTTTACATAACGCTGCTCTGCGCCATCCTCTGACATGTGTGCTAAGCACAAATAAATACGTTTCCTATCAGACATATTCTTTTTGAAAATTTTGATGCAAAGTTACAACCTTTTGATGACACAACCAAATAATAACAAAAAAAAGCCACCATTCAGAATGACATATCACAATACCTATTAGGGAATTGGTGAACATCAAATCTTTCTTGTGAAGTGCCTAAAAAAAGTTTTCACCTTGGCTATCAATTTATAGGGGATTTCAGCCGGATAGAGTGAACATAGTTTCAAATTATGGAGAGCAAGGACTACACCTTTAAACAAGAATCCCTTTTTCTTGATGATCTGACGTTTACTCATCTTGCCAAAATTGCCACCTTCCAGAATATCCTCCAGCAAAAGTCTTCCCCGTTTTTCATCTGGTGGAACTAATAGTAATCCCTGCGGAAGTCCTAAGATTTCTCGCTCAATCCACATAATACCTGTAGCCAGTTTAAACATACCTAATTTATGCCAGACATCACGTATTCCCTGTTTTTCCGCTTCTGTCATGGAATCAAGATTCTTGAGGACATAGTAATAGTCGATGATATGCCTTAATCCCACTCCCTCATCCAACAAGTGTATCATGATATGCCCCATTTGATACACAGCATTAAACGCAGGTGTAGGAACAGGAATCAGCATATCAGTACCAAACAAGGCAGCCTGATGATCAAATTGTTCTTCCTTCTGAGAAAGAATCCACTCCTGAAGGTATTTGTTATGTTTCGGATGGTATAGTTTTAAAGGTGTATCATGAGCATCTACAGGAGTGCCCTCATACCAGACCTTCAAGTGTTTAAAACTTTGTTTCGAATCAGGGAATTTCTGGATAAAATAATCATCCAACTCTCTCTTATCCTTATCAATCCAGATATCAATGTCGCCAGGAATCCGCATCAATGGATCCGGATACATTAGTGCGTTTCCCTGTCCTTTTAGCAAGCAACATGGAATTCCATCACGATAAAGGATCTGAAACAAATCAGCAATTCGATGATTAATTATGTCACCATTCTTCCTTAAGGAATAAACCAAAGCCAGCCAATCCAGCAGAACATCTTCATCCACATGAACATCGAACCGTGTTGGCTCACAAACACCAGTAATCTTCTGCTTATCACAGAAGTCATATACCTCTCGCCAATTCGAGATGCGTGGCATGGTCATTTCTGGATTCAATGTAAATCGAACCCAGTCCAATGCCTCAGAATAATCCTGATTAGTTTTTCCCATTAAAAGCCTCTACTGTAGCCTGACCCTGAGCTGAGATTCCCTCACGTTTGAAGACCTTGAGGATGGTAAGGAAGAATATTTTGAGATCGAAGGTAAAAGTCAGATGATCCACATAATAGACATCCAATTCAAACTTCTTTGACCATGGAATATCATTACGGCCATTAATCTGAGCCCATCCTGTTATCCCTGGTCTTACCTCATGCCGTCGCATCTGCTCAGGCGTATATAATTTCAGATACTTCGGCATCAAAGGTCGAGGACCAATCAGAGCCATGTCACCCTTTAGAACGTTGATCAACTGTGGTAGTTCATCAAGGGAAGTAGAGCGCACGAACTTACCGACTTTTGTCAGGCGATCAGCATCAGGCAACAAATTGCCTTCAGCATCCCGTTCATCCGTCATTGTCTTGAACTTAATCACCTTAAATATCTTCCCATCCTTACCTGGCCGTTCTTGAAAGAAAAAAGTCCCAGTTCCCTTGTTCGCATAATATAACCAAATTGTTACCAACAACAGGATGGGACTAATAACGATCAACGCGATCAGTGATAATCCAAAATCAAAGAGTCGCTTAAAGAATTGTTTATACATCATTTAACAACAATGATTTTCATATTTTACAAATTATATAATGTCAAATCATAAGCCACATCACCTCTTTCTCTTATCCAATCTCTTCTATTGCATTAAGATATGCTTTAACCACATCATTACGATCAAACTCCTTTTCAACTTTACATCGAGCAGCCAATCCCATTTCACGCTTTTTATTGTACGACAAAGAGATAAACATCTCTATCTTTTTAGCCACATCATGTTCATCACGTTGTTTAACAACAAATCCGTTTACGCCGTCATCCACAATCTCCCCACATCCAGGTCTATCTGTTGTAATAATAGGGCGACCCGCTGCACAACTTTCTAAAAGGACATTTGACATTCCTTCTGGATAATATGAAGGATGTACAGTACAATGGCATCGTCCTATATATGGTCTGACATCTGGTCTTCGACCATGGTAAATTACATACCCTTCTTTTTGCAAATTACCAACACGTTCTGAATAGTTATCTTCACAAGTTCCTAATATATGGAATTCAGTATTAGGGTATTTGTTTTTGACAAGAAAAGCTGCGTTCAAGAACTCATCAATACCCTTCTCCCGTATTAAACGGCTAATAAAAATAAACCTTATAGGCTCGCTCTCTGCGGGGTATTCCTGCAGAGAATGGTATTGTAGATTAACACCAGAACCTGGTATAAGTTTAACGTTTCCCCGAACCATCTTATGATGCTGACAAAAAACCATATTAGCCTTATTCTGGAAGAAAATAGTGTGTGACTTTCGTAATCCTATCTTATATAACAAAATGGTTAGTCGTTGAAGCCACCCTGGATTTTCCACTGCAGATCCTAAGCCCGTTACATTTGCAATCTGGGGAATACCGCACAACCTGCAAGCCATTCCACCATACAAATTGGGTTTTATGGTGTAAGTCAGAACCACATTGGGGTTTTCTTGCAGCAATATCTTTACATACTGAAAGAAAAGAGATATATCCTTTAATGGATTTATGCCCTTACGATTGAAATTGGTTTCTATCAACTTACATCCCATTTCACGTAAGACAGGAACACTGTCATCTGTTGGACCGGAGATTATCACTTCATGACCGGCTTCAATAATTGAACTGACTACCTCTTTACGGAAACTTATTAAACCTCTAAAATTATTAATTAGTAGTAGAATCCTCATAATTCTTTATAATTTTGGCAGGATTACCTGCTACGATACAATTGTCTGGAACATCTTTAACGACAACACTTCCAGCACCTATAACCACATTATTCCCAATATGAATGCCACCAATAACGCAGGCATGACAACCAATGGTCACATTGTCACCAATAACAGGTCTATTACCATCCTTTTTCCCTAATGTCGTGCAATGGATACAACTAAAATTATCACCTATACATTCAGCATTGAGAACAGTTGAGTATGGATGAGCTATTGATATGCCACTTCCCAGTTTGATTGAATCTGGTATAATAAATGTTGAATTACCTGGTCTCCACCATCCAATCAACAAACGCCATGCAGGGCCGATACGAAAATAGAAAACTTTACGATAGTAACTATTATTATGCAGGAAATATAAGAACAGAAAGAATAAAGGTAGATTAATACTTATCTGTGCTGAATTTCTCAACAAATCTCTTTCAATTTCATATCGCTTACCCCCGAATGCAAATAATAACAAATGCGGAATATAAAGCCATGAAAAAAACAAAGCCCCAAATAGTCTTAAGCTATCTCTAATTAACTTTTTTTTACCAATTTGCATATTCTAAAGCGTTTTTATTATCTTTGCAGGAACACCTCCATACAGATGAAAAGGTTCCACATCTTTTGTCACCACAGCACCTGCTGCGATAATGCTTCTTGTACCTTTAGTTACTCCTTGTAGAATCCGGCAGCCACAGCCTATCCAACAATCGTCTTTTACAACTATCGGACCCTTTTCGACTTTATTGTACTTAATGGGTATATCCATATTCGCATAGGTATGATCAAAACTAACAAGTGAAGTTTGGTGTGCAATAGAAACATTATTCCCAATATCTATCCCTCCTAAAGCGTCAATATAACACATTGTATGTATACTAACATTATCACCGAAATTCATTCTTTCAATATGCTTAAGCGTTACATACGGAAAAATGGCAACATTTTCGCCACAACTGGCAGCAAGATGCTTTATACAGACATATCTTATACCCATAGAAATTCCCCCACTCCCATTCTTGAAAAACATATAAATAAAGTTTATTATACATCTTGGGAAAACGCCCATGAGGCTTGAACAAATTCTTAAAAGGGTTTTATAGTGACCTCTATCTTTCATAAAAATAATTACTTGTAGTGAATCCTTGCCCTAATCGTATTCTTTCTGGCTTGTTTTGCATGTGTACCATTAAAAGTGATATAGTAATGTATGAACATTCTATCAGTTTCAATATGACCAATACAGAATTCCATCCAGTTTCCCCCGTCAGTCATATAGTCCCGCTTCACCTCCTTAAACATGCGTCCATCTCTACTAGTCCAAAATCCTATAGTTGCATAACCATCATTATTAAACTCTCCACCTCGTTTTATGTCATCAGTGTGATAATAGTTTATCGGATAAGCAATATAAAGATCTTTTCTATATTTATGAACATATGCTCCATATATATCAAAGTCTTCATCCTCAGACCTATTTTCAATAACAACTGGAAGTTCTTTATTGATTGAAGGTGGTTCCGTTTTACCAGTCAAATATAGAGGTGATGAACCTAATGGAAGCGTACATACTAAAGAAGGTGTTTCAAACAAAGACACTGATCGATAAAATCCATGCGTGTGATGGTAGTCTATATCTTTTTTCAACGATTTATACCAACTTCTCAAATAGAGTTTAAAGGTTTTCGTGGTCGAATCCCATATAATACCATTCTGCGAATCGCAGAAATATGGTACATTAAATTTTTCATACTTTTCGAAGATGATACCATCATTACTTTTATATAATACCAATCCACGTTTCTGTTCACTACTGCTATAAGTTCTATCAGACAAAAGCCAATATGTACCATCTACAAACTCCACACATACGCCATCTACCTTGTTAGAAATAATATTGTTTGCAGTTGAACCAGCATATTCTATTTTACCTACATCCGGTTTATCCCAATGGATACCATCTTTGGAAACCGCCCTACAATATGACAAATTAGGATATTTCCCGGAATTTCTCACCCTGTAATACATCACATAGCAGGTATCAGTTTTTAAAATTGTTGCATAGTCAAATTTTCCTTCCCACTTTTTGTCACACATTAATACATCCACCACTTCATCTGGCTCTCTTTGCAAAAGTTTGATTATTCTTTTGTTAGATATGCTATATCCTTCACATGCACAAAGCAGAAACAACAAAAAAGCAAAGAATACTTTCTTCATAATTTATATTTCATGACTCTGAGATTTACAAATCTATGTTGTATTTTACCAGTATTTGTTTTGCATTATCATAGGAAGTAAAACCCAAAATATCTTCTGCATCCAACATAATGTCAAAGGTATCCTCCACTTCTGTAGTGAGGCTCAACTGATGCACACTATCCCAATTTTCAACACTTTTGTTATCAAAATCTGAACCTAAAGCCGAAGTATCCACTGAGAACACTTCACAGAAAATGTTATTCAATTTTTCTAAATTCTTCATAATCCTATTATTTCTTATTTGTTTATTTTATACACTGCCAACTCAGGCACGAAAAGATTCTCTGTCTGGAACAGCATGGTTCCCCATGACAATCCCAATCCAAATGCCGATGCCATCAAATGGAGTTTCTTGCTCTTCAAATCTTCAGATATCTCCGATACCATCAGCATAGGTATAGATGCACCGCCAAGATTAGCAAAATCCTTGATATTTGAAGGTGTCTTATTGATATCCAATCCTGATTTCTTCACGACCTTGTCGATAATCATCTTATTAGCCTGATGAATCAAGAAGTAGTCAATGTCCTTTTCCTTATCAATACCGAATTTCTCTATAAGTGCCTTAATAGATTTTGGTGGACGGGTAATTGCAAAAGCAAATACATCCATACCTTGAATCAGCGAATGAACAGGTGCACGTACGACTCCATTACCAAAGTCCTCATACTCGAACGACTCTGGTGTCACCTGATGGCGGAAGCCACTATGTGGCGTTATCAGTGCCTGATAGCCCTTCCCATAGGAGTTCATATCGATGATGATATCTTCAGCAGTTTCGTCATACTCTAATGCGACTGCAGTACCACAGTCACCAAACAAAGGTAGCCGGCTTTTATCTTTAGGAGAACCCATCCTTGTAATAGTATCTCCTATCAGAAGGATTGCACGTTTCACATCACCAGTCTGCATCATCTTACCTACGATACACACAGAATAAATGAACCCACAACACCCCATCGGAAGGTCAAAAGACATACAACTTGTAGATAGTCCCAATCGGTCCTGTAGAATACACGACGTCGGTGGTGTTCGATAGTCAGCAGTAACTGACTCAAAAGAGAGGATACCAATACTTTCTCTATCCCACCCCAAACCATCAATCAGTTTATCTGCCGCTAACTTGCACAAATCGGAAGCACATTCACCATGTTCCGCCACATACCTATTCTCAATACCTACCGTTTTGATGAATGTCTCAGCATCTTCACGACTGAAGAAGTCATAATCGTAAGTAGATACTTTCGTCTCTGGCACTGATGCCGAGACACCTTTGATTTTTACATTCTTAATTGTAAATAAAGCCATAGTTAATTATCTAAATAATTGCAGCACCGTCAACACCAAGCACCTGGCCTGTCACGTACGAAGACATGTCAGAAGCCAGATAAAGGGCCGCATTAGCAATATCATCTGGATCTGCCAGCCTGCCAAAAGGAATGTCATTTATCTTTTGGCTGAACTTGTCTTGAAGAACTGCCTTAAATCGTTCTGTTCCTACCATACCTGGGGCAATTGCATTTACACGAATATGGTTCTGGGCCAATTCCTTAGCCGCAGACTTGGTTGCCGATATGACAGCACCTTTGGTGGCTGCATACGAAAGTTGACCAGCAGCCCCCTTCACCGCCACCATACTGGCCATATTAATGATTGAGCCAGCTTGTTGACGTCCCATTACACGAGCAACCAACTGCATAATATGAATCAAAGCCACCACATTGACCTCTATCATCTTTCGGAACTTGTCATAATCAATCATGCTCATCATCTCGTAAGAGATAAGACCAGCATTATTGACTAACGCATCTATCCTACCATGTTCTTTCTTGACTGTCATAACTACATTCTTGACAGCTGCGAAATCACAGATATCGACCATCATACCATGAACCGAAGCATGGTCATCAGCCCATTTCAAGTCTTCTTCCCTAATATCCAAGGCATAGACAATAGCTCCTTCCTGTGCAAAGGTCTCAGCAATGGTTCGTCCAATGCCCCTTCCTGCGCCAGTGACTATACACACTTTATCTTTAAGTAATTTTTCCATTAGTTTAATCTGTTACTTTCAAAAGCGGTAGTAAATTCTTCACTCTTCATTCTTCACTCATAATTTTAATATAGTGTCTTTCCTCCATCAATTATCAACGAATGACCAGTTATCCATGAAGAGGCATCCGACAGAAGGAAGGTAATGGCAAGTGCGATGTCACGTGGTTCGCCATACCGTTTCAATGGATATGTTTCCATATCCCGCTGCTTGTCCTCATCAGAATAAGTCCCGTTCTTCACCAAGCCCGTATTGACCATGCCAGGATTCACACTGTTACAACGAACCTTAGGCGCTAGTTCCAAGGCGACATTCTTTACAAATACTTGTAAAGCACCTTTTGAGGCACCGTACATAGCATTGCCTGGAGCCGTAGTATAAACACCGCCTATTGACACTGTGAAAACTAATGAACCGCCAACATTAATTTTCTTCTTCTTGATAAGTTTTTGTGTCAAGCAGATTGGAGCGAAAGTGTTTATCTGCATGATACGCTCTAAATCATCTTTCTTGATAAACTTAACGGGCGACGGCTTAGTAACACCTGCATTACTCACCATACCGTCTAACATTGGGAGGCTCGAGACCATTTCGTCGAGTGCTTCTTGACTGGTCATATCAGCGACAAGGAAAGAATGGCCTTCACCTTCCAGCCCTTCCAAAGTTGTTTTCAGTCCATCCTCATTGATATCTGTAAGAATCAACTTTGCACCAAGCCTTGCACATTCAACAGATGTTGCCCTACCGATACCTCCAGCAGCCCCTGTCACCAAGATGGTCTTCCCTTCCAAAGAATATGGATTATAACCTGTCATCCGAGTTTCTTTTCTACGATGTGGAACAGATCTGCGATGGTTACAGCAGATTTCATTTCGTTGCCCGACAAGGTAACATCATATTCATCATCCACCATACCGATAATCGACAAGGCTATCAATGATGAATACTCGTCTAACTCATGAAAAACAGTCTCAGGAGTAAACTCACTCAGTTCGGTGTCATCAAACTGATCTGCAAAATTCTGAATAAACTCTTTAATGTCCATAATTATTAAAATAAAAATATTAATACTCTATTTTCTTTGCAGGATTGCCCATTACCGTGGTTCCTGGCTTCACTTTTCTGATTACAAAACTTAATGCCCCTACATGCGCACCAGTTCCAACAGTCACGCCATGACTTATGACAGCAGAAGTGTGTATGTTGACTTCATCTTCTACCACTATCCCACCTACACAAGTCACATGAGTGTCTATCCGATTCCAACTTCCTATCTTTGCGTCATGACCAATGACTGTATAGGCCTGAATCATGTTAAAGTCACCAACCACTGCGTCGTTTCCTATCACAGAATAAGCACCGATGAAATTTCCTTTGCCAAGTTTAGCATTCATATTAATGCGAGCCGTTTTATGTATCAAGTTTAGGAACTCTCCTCCTCGCTTTTTCATATCATCAATACATGAACGGCGAGAAGCACCACCTATGGAAGATACAAATACGTCATCAAGTTGTGGCCGATAGTCCTTAATTGTTCCTATAATTGGAGGATAATTATCAAAAGAATCTAAGGCATTTAGGTTATCATCAACAAATCCTTTTATGTCGAATGATTCTCCATAGCCAATACTCTCTATTGCAGAATTGAATAAGGTACGCCCCATTCCACCTGCCCCAATAATAATCAGATGTTTCATTTTTTACTTAATCAATGGAAGTAATGCATTACATATATTGTTAACAGACTCCTCTTGGCTGATGCCTGTTGAGTCCTTATATCCCCTATAATGATACGCTCTGATAGTGTGAGAAGCAACAGTATGAAGGTAAGCTATGATAGCATGTTCGTCATACTTGTAGTTTTGAATAAAAGGATAAATCTGTGATGCCGAAGTATCATCGGTCACTTTCAACACGCCTTTCATACCTTCATACCACACACGCCCAAATATGATTACGGGTTTTTTTCTTACAGTTGCCTCCCAACCCACAGTTCCGGTAACGGTAGAGACAGCCATGGCATTGGCCATCAATGTGAAAGAGTCCACCTCAAATGATATTAGTTTAACACGAGGATTCTTGACCATATCATAATAAAACTCCTTTATACGTTTGGTGTGCCCTTGCACATGAGAACCGTATTGATTGGGGTGTTCCTTTACGTAAATCAGCACGTTGCTAGGAGTATTCCTCAAAAGAGTTTCAATACAAAGGGATTGATTAGTAAACATATCTCCATTCGGAGAAGTTGTAGCTTCTGGCTGATATTGAAGATAATGTGCTACATATGGAACATCAAACGAGACTTTTGAAGTCATTTTCAAGTAGAGATTACGCATATTTCTGTCATACTTCAATGTTGAACGACGCAGTTGATACCAATCCCATACAGAGAATGCAGAGTCCTCTATAGCATATTTTCTGTTCTTATAAACTGTCCTTTTTTGTCCTTCCTTGAACATGCTATGTTTTCCGAATAAACTATGCGATTTCATATAGCGGCTAAACAGGAACCACATGTTGGCGTTTTTAACATTACTATTAACATGCCTAACCATATATCCAGGAATAGCCGTTTTATAGTCACCCTGGAGCTTTAAATAGTTCGTCTTAATGTCTTCAGGAAGCGTATTGAAATTTACATTGCTTTCTAAATACTTTTGATAATCATATACCAGAAGGGAAATTGAAGTATGTTCTGTGAAATAAAGCAATGGATATATACGGCCAGGTATCATCACCTGAAACGTAATGAATTTAATATTTCTATACTTACATATTAAATATAGAACATAATCAAATACTCTATGAGGGGTGGTTGCCGCTATAACAACATCCACCTTGTAGAGTTCGATACAAGCTAGCCATTTTTTTACTAAATTCAAAAAATAGCGCTCTCTCTCCATATAGCAAAAACTCTGCCTATCACAATCCAATCTGTCCATCATTGAAAAAGCCTGCAATTCATCATATGATATTGCTTTCATAAAATCAATATCAATGTATGAAAACGGTGCTTTCTGTTCAACACTATCAGGAAACACACCATGCCAAGCAGGGACAAACGCGTGATACTCTATACCAGGAAATGTTTCTTTCAGCTCTTTCTCGATTGTATCATTAATACCTCCTGTTGATATGTCTCCCACCCAATACACAGGAGTAATTCCATGTTCTTTCTGGAGACGTTGAGCAACATACATAAAAGGATCTTTAATACAACAAATATATAATGCGTTCATCTTTGTATAATTGAAATTTGCAAAATTAAAATATAATGGTAATAGTTACTTTAAAAAAGCACCATTAATTTGAATACTGATTATTCGATTTGAACGAATCTTGGAATAATTGATAAAGGTTTTAATCAAATTCCATATTGGAATAAAAGAATAGAATGTGATGATTTGTCGAAATGAAGAATATGTTATCCGAAATAAAGCTGGCCCAACTTGTACTGTAGGATTACTTAAATTAACAAGATTAAAAATATATTTAAGGTATACTTTCTTTTTCTTATTAGTAGGTCTTTTTTCTCTGTCATGAACAACCTGAAGACTTGGTACTACACCTATTTTAAACTTCCAGAAAAAAGCTCGATGAATATAATTCATATCTTCTCCATAATGAGGAAAAGTAGGAGAGAAACCGCCAACTTTCAAAAAACATTCTCTTGTCATAAACCAATGAGCCGCCATAACAAAAGTAACTGGTATCACATCTTCCCCTTTATGAAGATAAACATCATCAAGTAAATCCGGCGATGATTGCCATCCACAGACATCCTTCTTAAAGACTCTATCAATATGCTTTAAATTTGCTTCCATTTGAAATGGACTCAAGATGCCATATTCAGGATTACGTTTACTAATTTTCACCAACCCCTCTAATGTGTCAGGAAAAATCCAAGCATCTTGATTGAGAAGGTAAACATACTCATAATCATTGTCCTTAGCGTACTGAAGCCCAAGATTGTTGGCTCTCCCAAAGCCAACATTACCCTTGCTCTGTATAAAAATAGCCTCGGGATACTTCTTTCTTATATAGTCTTGTGTTCCGTCTGTAGATCCATTATCAACAATATACATGTCAGGTTTCAAGCTTGAGGCACACAAACTACTAAAACAGTAGTCAACCCACTTCATTGCATTATATGTAACAATTATAACAAGAATTTTCATAAATCAAAAATGTTTTTTAATAAATTTTACAAACATGCTTGTAACAAATGTTCTTTCTTGATAGGTCAACCCTATATAATAGATAAGTGTTAACAAAACAACTTCAAGAAAAAAAATAACAATAATAACAGACAATATACCTTTTGGTAATATAAAACTTAATATATAGGATATCAAGAGTGGGAAAAAAAATACAGGCAATATTCTAAAATATACTTGTTTTACATAAGATAGAAAAGACATTCTTATTTTGGGAACAACAATAGAAATTCTTACAAACTGAGCCATCAGTTCAATAATAAGATGAACTATAAAAACTAAAATTGGAATCTGCCATATTTTAAGAGCAAAATAAGAAATAGGCATTATTAATAATAGAAGAGAGCATTCATATAATTGAAACTTTTTAATATTTCCCTCTGCTTGATTAACTACTCTGAGAGCATTTGCCAAAGCCCCAAATATACTAGTAATTAGTATGATACGACAGAAAGAAACACTATAGTCAGGTACTTCTTTAAGCCATAGTCCCATAATGAACGGTGTCTCTATAATAATCGGAAGGCCTAAGATACAAAGTAAGAAAAAAGAATATTTAGAACTCGCTATCAACAGTTGACTTGCATCGACAAAATTCTCCTGCGCTGTTAACTTTATAAGTTGAGGATTTATAGCTGTCTGAAAATTGTCTGTAAAATGAACTACGGCATGCTGTACCTGAACCGCTACACCCCTTGCAGCATTAACTACTGGACCGAAAAACAAATTCAATATGATGTTAAGACCTTGTGTAAAACCAACAGTAACGAAACTACCATAAGATGACCATGTTATAAAACTGAATACCTTTTTTATAATAATCCTATCACCATTTATCCGAAAATTTGCCTCATCAAACTTTCTTAAACAATAAATGATATATATAAACACATCAACAATATGAACCAAAAGCATCAGTATAGCATAAAAAATTAGTTTGTCAATGGGTGATACTATGAGCAAATATATAATACCTAGTTTTGCAAATGCATCAAACAAAGAAATATAGGCAAACGCGCCCATCTTCTCATGGGCTATAATGGTAGCTCTAAAAGGAACCATTATAATAGAAAAAACTATAGAAGCTACAGACAACTGATAAACCCAAAAGGCTGCATTCTCCCTTTCGGAAGGTATATTCATTTTCTCGTTTAAAAACCATAGTCCTAAAGAATCAGCAAGAATAAACACCAACAAGGCAAGTAAAATGTTAACCAATAATATACTGCTAAATGTTTTATTTGTTTCATTTAAATCCCCATGCCCTAATGCAACTGTTATAAACCTCGAAGAGGTAGTGCTCATGGTACCATTTAAAAAACCAATCATAACAACAACACCACCTACAACGTTATAAATACCAAAATCCTCTACTCCAAGAGTATCCAGAAGGATACGACTGGTATATAGTGAAACGCCCATCAACAAAAGCATACGAAAATAAAGTATTCCCGTATTCTTTGCAATTTTTTTCCCTTCAATTGCCATTGCTAAAGAGTATTAATTATAGCATCTGTGATAATGGTATGCCATTATTCAAATGGCCTTGTTTTTTACTTTTATATTGTAGTCCATTTTGAAAATAAAATAGAACATTATGAGATAGACAATATAGTAGTTCCTGAAGACAGAATAATAGAAAAGATACATTCCTCCTTGAACGCATACCGACATGACAAAAAAAAGCAAAATTAATTGATGGAATAAAATTTGGTTACCGCTTCGTCGTGTCAATCTAGAAAAAAACATGGATGATATACACAGAATAAGTGCAGCACCAGAAGGACCAAAATCTAATACGAAATCACCTACATATGTTGAAAATTGAGAATCGTCTAATTTCATTTTACCGCTATATTTGTCTCTTATGCCTTCGAGACCATCAGGAACCCCCTTAAAACGTAACCATTTTTTAAAATAATTAAATGTTCTATCTCCATTTCTTGTACCTCCTGCATCTAAACAATACTTGTCAAATTGCAGGTTAGCCATTCCTGTATAATTTAGCAACTGATAACTACTGTCATACGACCTGTTACTATATCTGCTTACATTAATTATAATTACAAAAAAAGAGACAAACCCTATCAGAACGTAACCTACATATTTAAACAAAGAATTGGTCTTGGGGGGGAGATGATATCTCAATAAGAAAAAAGTAGTGATTATCAATAAAAACTTCATGACCAGCTGAGTTCTCAAACCCATTGATAGCGTTTCTACCATACCTACAAAAATTCCCAAAGCAAGACCTATTAACATTGTTTTTTTTGTCTCTGGTTTTATTGCCTGTATAAAAAACAAAAGGATTCCAAAATCAGAAAAAACATCAAAGATACCATGAAAAATTCTATAAGCAAGAGGGGTTTCCTGTCCAGAAAGATAGCCAGAATGGGCATCAGCATATAATTCTTCTGCACCAGAGTCTGAAACTATCATAAAAAAAATACCTTCTGCGAGATTGCTTAATATATAAGGTAAAACCAAAATAGAAGATATTATAAACAAATATGATAAAATATTAAGTAGAGATGAGCTCGGTTGTTGGATATAACATGTTTCATCGTATTTTAGGACAGGTTGAAGGAAGACCAACATCATCAGGAACAAGTATATAAAAGGGAATAATTTAAGGTCATTGTCTGTTTCATTCCACTGATAATAAGGATGATTGTATAAAAAGAAAGAAAGAACTGAATAAGCCAAATATGATGCTAAAATTAAATTTCCTGCACCAAACACTTTCTTCTTTTTCCAATAGTAACAAAATGTCACTGCCCACAAAACAATATATATAATAATATATAAATTACTTGTTGACATAATACAAGGATTATTTAAAATTCATTTAAATAACTTTATATTTAAGTGTTCTAACTACAGAATCAGTTTAATAAATTTATCTAATACTGTTTGCATCTTCTGGTAAAGCTAATGTCATCTTTTTAATATAAACCTACGTTAATATCAAAAGGACTATCAAAATCCTTGAGTAAAGAATGTTTTATGTCTTTTTCTGAAAGAATTACCTTATCCGTAGAAAGCCTCCAGTTGATGTTTAGTGTATCATCCAAGATTGAGATACCATCATCTGCCTCGGGATGGTAGAACTCATCACATTTATATTGGAACACAGCAGTTTCGGAGAGTACTGCAAAACCGTGTGCGAAGCCTCTGGGGATAAAAAACTGGAGACCAAGTTGAGAGTTGAAAGTTGAAAATTGGAAATTGAGAGAATCACTGAGACCTGGATCATTCGCAATTTTATTAGCGATACGGGCGCCTTCTTCATCATGAGCACAGAGGAGGCACTCTACGTGTTGACCGTAGGTAGGACTGCCCTTGCGGATATCGACAGCCACATCAAGAACAGCACCTTTTACACAACGCACAAGTTTACTCTGGGTATACGGAGGTCGCTGGAAATGTAATCCTCGCATAACTCCATATGAGGACATGGATTCATTATCCTGAACAAAAGTAATGGTATGTCCAAGTATAGGGGAAACCTTCTCATCAAACTCTTTTTGGGAAAAACTCTCAAAAAAATAGCCTCGTTTATCTCCAAATACTATTGGCTCTATGATCAAAACACCATCTAAAGCAGTCTTTTTTACGTCCATTCTATCGTGTTATTATTGTTCATATTTCTTTCATTCACCAATACATCCTTCATATTAGTCAATAATCTCTACAAAAACTATCCTCTCATTTCATTAGATTATCCTCTATATATTACTGACACCTACAATCTTCATAAAGAATAATATCGCATACATTAATATCCATTTCAGGCTCAAAATAGAGTGCGCCCCATGCCAATCCTGTTCCAAATCCACAGGCCACCACATTCTTGCCCCCAAATGCCCCTTTCAATTTATTTGCAATCATCAATGGTATTGTAGTTGACGAAGAGTTACCAAAGTCTGCAATATTATAGGGACAATGGGCATCGTCAACCTTCAAACGCTTCTGAATGAGTTTGTTAATCATCTGGTTTGCCTGATGAATCAGGAAATAATCAATTTTCTCTTTAGGAATATCGAAATGATCCAACAAGCCTTTAATACATTTGGGTGCGGCATGCATGGCAAAGGACAAAATATCATCTCCTTCCATGTTGGCATTCAGGCGATTACGTAATGCTCCATCCTTACACTTATGAAATTCGAAGGACTTTGGTGTAACGGGATAACGATATCCACCATCGGGAATAATCAGCGATCGATAGTTACTACCATCCGTATGCATACTGAATAATAATGGGTTTGCACCTTCCTTATATTCAAGGATTGTTGCAGTTCCAGCATCTCCAGCCAAAAGATTCACATGGTCATATGGTGATTTTGCTTTCGTAGAGGTTTCACCGACCAGTAATAATCCTTTTTTAATCTTGCCGGCACTCAACAACGACCCCATCACACTCAAACCATATATCCATCCAGGACAACTCATAGTAATATCAAAACTCATACAGTCTGTTGGAAGCCCCAATCTGTCTTGCAATATACATGCTGTTGCAGGAAATATATAATCTGGGGTCTGTGTAACCATTATCAAGCAGCCTATCTCCGACTTATCAATTCCCATGTCCCCAATCAGTTTCTCAGCAGCAGACTTACAGAGGTCTGATGAACAGATTCCATCTTCTGCCACATAACGGCGTTCCACACCTATCGTTTTAATATAGCGTTCCAACTCTGCGGGATCATCAAACAACTCAGAGTCTTTATTTTCCACTAATTTCGGTGGAACACAAGCAGCTATGCCTGCAATATTTACATTTTCAATCTTCAAAAAAGCCATATCAATTCAATTCTCTATAGTTTATCTTACCAGATTCAAAATGAGGAATTGCTTCAATAGCAATTACCTCAAAAGAGGTGCTTATAAGCCCCGTCTTTTCGGATATCAGTTTCCTAACATCATCCTTCTTGTCTGGCTCTGTTATAAATATTCTCATTTTCTTGTCATCTCCAGTGCATGCGCATTCTATGCCGAAGTTATCCTTGATAATTCGTTCGCTCTGATCTAAGCTGACACGCAGACCATAGAGTTTCAAGAAACGTTTTTTGCGCCCCACTATGTAAAAGAATCCATCTGCATCTTTCTTGGCTAAATCACCGGTATCATAGACACCACAAAAAACGTCACCTTTCTTAAGGTCTTCAACACAGGTTCCATAACCCATTGTTACATTAGGTCCTTCGTAACGCAATTCACCCTCAACATCAGCATCGATTATCTCTTGACCATTATCGTCCACAAGAATTAGTTTTCCTTCAGGTATGGCTTTTCCTATACTTCCAATGTAAGTGGCAGCATATTCAGGTGGCAAATAAGCAAGACGAGCAGAAGTTTCAGTAGTACCAAAGGTGGCAATGAATCGTTTACCCTTCTCTACCGCGTACTCTGCAAAAGTCTTAAACAGGTTATCAGACAGTTTGCCACCACCTTCTGCCATCGTGGTCAGATATGGCAAATCCATCCGTTGGAAGCGTAGACGATTCAATATCTCATAACTGAAAGGGACACCCGTAAAGTTCGTTCCCCTCTGTTCCTTGATGAAATTCCAATATTTCGGACTCATCAGGTTAGCCTCTACCAAGAGGACGGTTGCCCCTGCATAAAGATGACTGTTAATGACGTTAAGCCCCATTGTGTATTGCATGGGGAGGTCAATGATTCCATGTTCCTCAGAAGACCAGCCGAAAACCTTGGCTACATTCCTTGCATTACTTTCAATATTACCATACTTGTGCCGTACCAGTTTTGGACTGCCCGTCGTGCCTGATGTTGTCATCAGCATCGACAGGTCAGAATGCATCTCTGGGGCTTTCAGTCCTGTCTTGCATAGTGCATATCCCTTAAAACAAAACACCTTCTCATAACTTGTATCTTCCACCATTGTTTCTGGCATCCAGTAGTACGATGGGCTATAGGTATCATGAAGCACACCAAGAAGAGCTTTGTCTATATGGGCACTCAGCAGCAGGCATACTTTCTTGCAGTCATAAAGTGCAAGGAAGCCAGCCAAAGCACCCACCCTGTTCTCACAAAGGCAGTACACCAGTTCCCTTTCAGGCAGTACACCTGCAAGAATTATCCGAAGATATACAATATCACCATAAGTCAGCAACCCGCTATTGTCATCAATAGCAGCTAAAGCTGCCTGCGGTTTCTTATCTATATCAAACAGCATTACTAATTTATCCGTTAAATCCGTGTAATCTGTGACTCAGAGTTCAATCCCGTGTGCCTTTAGTATATCTACACCAGCAGAAAAAGAAGTAAACTGCATCACCTCATCGGGTTCAAACTCAAATCCGAAAGCATCCTCAATGATGGCCACAAGACTCATCTGACCGATGCTGTCCCATTTATCAACACTTTCCATGGTAGCGGTTTCAACTTCTTCCATGGGGATTTCAAGACCTTCTACAAAAGCTTCTTTTAATTTTTCAATATTACTCATTTTCTAAATAATTAATTACAAACATTTTTTAACTCTATTTACAATTTTATCAACAGACAATCCATAATGATCTAGGAGTTCAGTATATGAAGCAGACTTTAAAAACTCATTCGGCAATCCTATCAGAACCTGTGCAGGTTTGTCCTTTACGTCAGCCAAAGCCTCTGCGACTGCACTTCCGAGTCCACCAATTGTGATATGCTCCTCAACCGTTACTATCAACTTTTTCCCTGTTAAATTCTCAAGTAGTATATTCTTATCCAATGGCTTAATAGTGTGCATGTTGATGACGGTACTGCTTATTCCTTCCTCTGATAGTTTCTTGGCTACTTGCAGTGAGTTATATACCATCGAACCAGTTGCAACAATGAATACATCCTCACCATCAGCAAGTTTAATTCCTTTTCCAATTTCGAAATCATAATCCTGCTTATAAACAGAGGGCATCCTTGTTACGCCAGTCAATCGAATATACATTGGTCCATCATAGTCAAGAGATGCTTGTACCGTCTTGAAAACTTCAAGACAATCAGCAGGCTCTACAACGGTCATATCGGGGATACAGCGCATAAGTGCTGCGTCCTCCAGTCCAAAATGTGTATTGCCTTGATATGCAGCCGAAACGCCACTCACAATGCCAATGGCTCTTACCTTATTATGCATGTATGCAGCATCGATTCTCATCTGCTCGTATGCTCTCATGCTCATAAAGGTAGAGAAGGAAGAAACAAAAACTGTATTTCCTTCTTTAGCCATACCAGAAGCTATGCTGACAAGATTCTGTTCGGCAATACCAACATTGATGTATCTATCAGATATCTCTTCTGCAAATCGTTTTAATCCTGAAGAAGTTCCAACATCGGCTGACATCACAAAGAAGTCATCACGTTCTTTGGCCAATTCATATAGTACTTGACCATATGTGGCCCGTTGACCTAATATTGACCACACTATGATATTTTTCTTGCTTATTTCCATTGTTTAACTCCTTTCTACTTCAGCAATTGCTTGTTCATATTGTTCCTGAGTCATCTTATGATGATGCCACTCATGTACTCCTTCCATGAAAGAGACGCCCTTACCCTTAACAGTATCGGCTATCACGATAGTAGGCTTCCCGTTTTTCTCTATGTTATCGAAAGCGTCTATCAACTGTAAAAAGTCATGTCCATCCACTCGTTTGACATTCCATCCGAATGCTTTCCATTTGTCTTCAACTGGTTCCAAACTCAGAATGTTTTCACTCTTGCCGTCACCTTGGTCTTTGTTATAATCCAATATGGCTACAAGGTTATCCAAATGATGCATTCCAGCGAACATAGCGGCTTCCCATACGGAACCTTCATTACACTCGCCGTTACCAACGAGCACGAAGGCACGATAATTCAGACCTTTTCTTTTTGCTGACAGCAAACTGCCGATGGCCAATCCAAGACCATGACCAAGGCTGCCGCTTGAGACTTCAATACCATGACTCAAGTTCATCACTGCATGAGAATTGAATGGACTGTAATTAGTCTGATACGTATCAAGTTCATCTTTTGTAATAAACCCACATTCTTCAAGGGTGGTATAAAGTCCTAATACGCAGTGACCCTTACTAAGAAAGAAACGATCTCTTTCATCCCATGTTGGATTATTGACATCATAACTCAGCACGTGTTTATATAACACAGACATTATTTCAACCATTGACAAACTCGGTCCATAATGGGAATGAAAATCACAGGGCATCGTCAAATCAAGAATTCGACGACGAATGCGTCTCGACATTTCTTTGAGTTCTAAAATCTCGTTTTCCATAAATTTATTTTTATCTTCCACCATCTACTCTGATAATCTGACCATTTATAAACGATGACTCATCGGAAGCTAGGAACAATGCAACCTTGGCCACCTCCTCGGCCGTACCAATTCTGCGTTCACAGGCATCAGCTGCAAACTGACTGATTTGCTCATCTGTATAGTGTTTTATCATATCTGTATCAATAGTACCTGGAGCCATCGCATTAACACGGATATGGAATGGTGCCAACTCCCTTGCCTGAGATTGGGTCATCCAAATTACCGCTGCTTTACTACCACCGTATGCCGTACGACCAGGGAGTGGCATCATGCCTGCAATAGACGCTAAATTAATGATAACACCTCCTCGGTTGCGAATCATCTTTTTAGATACTTTCTGAATCATAACCAACTGTGAAAAGAAGTTAATGTCAAACACTTTCTTGATGGATTCTATCGACACTTGATTCAAAAGTCCTTCTGCTGTTACGCCCGCATTATTGACCAGAATATTGATAGGTAATTTTTCATCAAAAATAGTCTGTAAGCCAACTTTGATGGACTCTTCTGTATCCATTCCAAAATATACTGGTTTTATCCAAATTCCACATTCTTCAGCCAAAACTTCCATCTCGGCCTCGAATTGCTCATTTGGCTTACGTGCGCATGCCCATATATTCGCACCATTACGGGCAAATAATTCCACAATGGCCCGACCTATACCTCGATTCGAACCTGTGACTATTGCATTTTTACCTTTTAACATTATGTTTAATCCTAATTATACAAAAAACTCTATTTGGGCTCTATTTCAGTGCCCTTCCCCCATCTACTAACAGGGTATGACCTGTTATATAAGAAGATCCATCAGAGAGCAGAAACACAACAGCATTAGCAACCTCTTCAGGCTCAGCAAACCTGCGGAGTGGATATTTTTGTATCTCTTTCCGATAGTCCTCTTCCGATAGAGCTAGATTCTCTTTAAGATGAGTGTTAACCATAGAGGGATTCACGCAATTGGAACGGATACCACGAATGGCAAATTCTACTGCACAACTCTTAGCATAAGAGGTCAGAGCACTCTTAGAAAGAGAATACAGACCATTAGCTGGTGTGAAAGTATAAAGACCTGCAAGTGAAGAAACAAACACAAGTGAAGCTCCCTTGTTCAGTTTCATTTTTTTATAGAGCAGGTTCGTAAAGAGTATTGGTGCCTTTGTATTAATTCCCACGACCCTATCGAAATCCTCTTCCCTAATCATCTGAAGAGGGCGCGTATTGGAAATTCCTGCACAATTCACCAATCCATCTATACCATCAAGGCTTTCCACTAAAACATTAAGTGATTCCTTGTCTGTCAAGTCTAAGACGTAATACCGATGGGTATATTCCTGACCATCAAGCATAGTCATCGTCGCTTTCATCCCCTCTTCGTTGATATCTACCATCAACACCACAGCGCCCAACTTTGATGCTGATACAGATATGGCACGACCTATACCGCTTCCAGCTCCGGTAACTAGGACTGTTTTACCTTCTAAAGAAAATGGATTAAAATACATGAACGTCTGAAATCCTTAGATTTTTGACTTGGCAATTTCGAACAATTCCTGAATGTTGTTAGCACTTCGTACATCATCAGCCTTCAGTCTGATGCCATATTCGTCATCAGCCATGGCAATAATGGAAAGGATGGTGAGTGAAGAAAACTCGTCAAACTCCTTAAACTTTGTCTCAGGAGTAAACTCGTCAAGTTCTACTTCTTCATACTGTTCTGATAAATTCTTAATAAAATCTTTAATTTCCATAATCGTTTATTGTTTGTTACTAATATTTTTCTAATAAATTATTTTCAAGTAATTTATTTGCTATAGGTATCAATACGTCTGTCGGTCGGTCTATCAAATTGCTTATTTCTATCAAGTCATTACGTCCGTCAGCAAATGCTATGAAATCTGTCATCGTTCGTACATCACCATAAGTACCTTTTTGACTGATGGTGGGGTATAGTCCACGCTTGCCTAATTGGGGCTCGCCTTTGCATAGCATCCTGTAATGATAGTTATTCTCTAAGGCATTTATCACCTTTACCATCACATCGTATGCTCCCTGCAATCCATTTGGGGAAATTAAGTCCATATTGTCAGCAGAAGTGTGATATTCTGGATAAACCCCATATTTACTGCGACAAAAGCCACATACAGGCAAATCAACTCCGGCAGAGTTATATTGGCGTTCATCACTTCCCCGTTTTAAGAAAGAATAGGTTTCGAATTCTGGGAAGTGGAACCTCAACACATTCGTTATCACTCGGTCTGCAAGTGTATCGGCATACTTAGTTTCAATATATGAATAGGTTCTGTCATCGCCCACACAGCTAAGTACAAAACCAGCTTTTACGTTCTTTTTCAGCACATCAAGATTCTGACTGCAATATGTAATAGAACCAATCGTTTCTGGGATAAATACAAACCGATAACTAAAACGGTGGTGCTCCATCTGCTTGACAAACTTGATAAGTTCAGCCTGCAGCACTGGGCCAGACAACTCATTGTTAGCCATCGACGGATGACAGAGATAGGTGGAGAAAAGAATCTCTTCGTCGATTTCTCCTGGAATAACCAAATCTCCGTATGTCAGACTGCCTGGAGCAAGCGTACTCTTTATCACTACATGATATTGGTCATCCTTCAATGTCCTTTTCTGGTTCTCGCTCATACAGAATCCCCAACGCTCTTTATAGTAGGATGTCACGTATGGTATCCAATCAGGCTGCTCTGGTTGCGTATAAACATGTTCAAACAACTCCTCACGGTTTATAACCATATCAACTGGTGTAGAATAACCAAGGATATGAAGGTTAGAGTCTTCGAAGTCGATGACCTTTTCTCCTTTTAGTGTATAGATTCCACCACCTATGCAGTTCCATTCGTTGGGGACAGTCCAATCGAACACCTGTGTTCCTGACAGTACTTCATGTACTTCGATTTCAGGTACAATCTCCTTGATGATATTCAGACTCTCACGAAAACCATTGCCCGTGATACTACGACAAATCGGAAACATCCGTGCCGCTAAATCATACATAACTTGTCCGTTCTTCATTTTCTGAATTATACTATGACTTCTGATAATACTTCTTTCCGTAGTAAGGACCCACCTTAAGATACTCAATAATGGCAGGAATACTAGCAGCCATATCTACCCTCTTGAACACGACGTCATTTACTTGAAAAAGAGTCAAAATACCAGCATCTTGCAATGCCTTCTGAAGTTCGTTACCTCGTGAAGGAATGACCTCCAAGTCAAGATATCTCACAAACATAGAATAGGTACGCTTTTCTTCTTTACCATCTGAATTTTTATAAGTAGAAGTAAAGTCCTTGTGATATCTGTAATAGATTTCCAAGTCATGCTCCATCATTTGCTCTACATAATGGGTAAATGTAAAACAATGTTCCATTGGAACGTCGATAATGATATTAATGGCATGATTACGCCTCATATAGCCGAAAGGGGATTCCTCCGAAAAAGCAGATTTATTTTGGAGCCCACATAAGTATTCCTGACCTTTACCCCATACAGCAAATGAATAGATAGGGTGTTGCGTTCGCTTGAAGTCATCTCGCCTAAGAGCAGCATTACCAAGAATTCCTGTCTTTCCCTTGGTCTTTATGTAGTCAAAAGTCTCACCATGACAAAACCCCCAGTTATAGGTGGGCAGGAGTATTGTTCCTGTGGTTCCTACAACTTCTATTATAGCATCAAGTAAATCGTTTGCCTTGAATTTTTCACCATGAGCCATACATGTCTCTCCAAGAGATGTAATGTCTGATGAGATAAATACAACATCCCCTTTCTTCAAACCCCATTTCAATGGGATATCCTTTAGTTTTATATATTGTTCCATTTACTCACATTATATTTTATTGCTCTATCATATTAAAGTCAAATCTTTCCCCTCTGAGACAATCCTTCACAAACTTTTTCTCAAGCACCTCGGGCAGGAACTTCGGGTGCAAGCCATATCCGGGACGTACCGAACGGACATTCTTCACTGTCACCGATTCACCTACCTTTACATCATCTGCAAGATACAAAGATCGGCAGAATTCACGGCCTTTGACCTTTGACGGATCCGTAGGATAATTAACAGTGCCCAATGCCTTCTCCACATTTCGAATAGACTTCACCATTGCAGAAAATTCGCCTATTTCCATTGAGAACGCAGCATCTGGACCACCAATAGAACGGTCAAGAATAAAATGCTTTTCCACCAACGTAGCACCAAGCGCAACTGCAGCAACAGCAACATCATATCCCATGGTATGATCACTCAATCCAACCTTCACTCCATAACGTTGCTTCATATCAACCATCGTCATGAGGTTGGCATCTTCAATAGGCGCAGGATAGGAGGAGGTACACTTTAAGAGCGTTATATCGTTATTACCCGCATCCTTACAGGTTTTTACTGCCAAATCAATATCCTCAAGCATTGCAATACCTGTGGAAATCACCATGGGCTTTCCCTTCTTGGCTGCATACTCTATCAATGGGATATCTGTTATCTCGAAACTTGCTATTTTACAAATAGGATTGCCCAAATTATCCAAAAAGTCAACGGCTGTTTTGTCGAAAGGTGTTGAGAAACAAATGAGGCCACACTTTTTTGCCTCATCAAAGATAGCCTGATGCCACTCCCATGGGGTGTAAGCCTCCTGATAAAGGTCATACAAGGTACGACCATCCCATAATGTACCTTTAACCTTGAAATCATCTTTATCACAATTCAGCGTAATTGTGTCTGCCGTATAAGTCTGAATCTTCACGGCATCTGCACCAGCCTCTTTCGCTGCTCTTACAGACTCAAGAGCCACTTCCAGTTTATGACCATGGTTGGCTGAGAGTTCTGCGACTATGAATGTTTTATTCATTAAATTTCAGTATATAGTATATGTACTCGTAATCTCTGCCTCGTTCTTTATAGCCAAGTTTCTCGTGATACTTGATAGACCTTAGGTTATCTTGTTTCACCTTGGCTGAAACGGCTTTAATCTCTGAGGGCAAACTACTTAATATCTGCCGTTCCCATTTTTCAGTTTGCCCAGTTCCTTGGGTACTGGGATTGGCAATAATGCCTCTTTCCCATATCCCCTCACCTTCGTTAGTAAGGTTATAAGTACCCATCAACATGCCATTCTTGTAAATGGCATAATAGAGTCTGTTGGGATTGCCTTTCAGACTCTCCACAAATTTGAAATGATTCTCTTCAAGAATCACGTCAGGATTTACCATCCATCTCCGCACATCTTCGCGGTTCCTCAATGAAAGTATATCAAGGTTCTGTTCTTTGGTACAATCTACATAGTTGATTACCTCATAACATTCATTCCACAAAGAATGAAGCACCACGTCTTTGAATTCACCATTAAACAGACAATGCTCCTTTAGCGTTGCCTCACGTTTGTATCCATTCGCCTCCAACATGGAATAAAGGTGAGGGCGCAGGTCAAAGGCGTATGTATAAATCTTGTGTAATCCCAAATCATCGAAGGCCACCGCTTTGATCATATTAAGGTAGTTACTCCAATGTTCAGCAAAGTGCTCTTTCTCCAAATGGGTGTCCATAATGAATGAAATCTCACCATTGCGATCTATCCAGTTGATATGAACCAGACCGCCATACCCTATACAGGTACCCTTCTCCAAATAGGAGAAGAGTATCTGATCGGGCTTGGGGTTGTCGTACAGCTTGGAAACAACATTATCGAAGTACCGCTGCTGGTCATCTTCAGAGAGCGGACGCGCCTGACGCAGATGATAAATCTGCTCGTTGCGCCACTTCATGATAGAAAACCTATCTTCATAACGCAATGGCACAATAGAGTAATCTCCAAGATGCTGTTCCTGCTGAAGTAAACAAATATATTGGGGCATATTATTCTCCTAACTGTTTCTGATGTACTTCTTGGTTATAGTAAGCCAACTCGGGGTGGCTGTTCAAATAATCATATACTTCTGAATTTTGAATAGGACAACCATTATATAAATTCATATAAAGTGTATTTGCCACATAAAAATCCTTTTCTTCGTCCACTGTTAACCGATAACTTAATCCATTAAAGGGTATAAAAGTGGAGTTCATCTTTTGGATGATATATGGTGTAACATGTTCCTTTTCAGGTTCAGTTGTAGCAAATTGATATGCTTTCTCTAAGGATTCCATTGTAAACACCTCTAATGAAGTCCCTAATGGAGTGTCTTTGCAACCAATATAGTCATATTCTTCCAGCTTTTCAATCAGCGTATCACAAAGAGTCCAATCCACAAAAGGGTTGTCACAAGTTGCACGTACAACAATCTCAGGGTTATACCCCTTTGTGCATTGATAAAATCGATCAAGCACATTATCCTCACTGCCTCTTGTGTATTCTATCCCTTTTTCATCCATAAACTCTGCCAATTTGTCATTTAGAGATGAATCTGGTATAGCGAACACCACCTTATCAATATATTTGCTTTGTTTTAAGCGTAAATTCACGTGTTCAAGAATAGTAAGTCCACTATCTCCTAAGGTCATTAAAACCTTGTTAGGCAGTCTGGATGATGTCAATCTCGCCTGCACTATGCATAATGTTTTTACCATATCGTCCATCCTCCATCTACTTGAATATTCTGTCCAATCACATAGCGGGATGCGTCAGAAGCAAGGTATAATACTGTACCTTTCAAATCTTCTGGCACACCAATCCGTTTTGCCGGATTCTTCTCACTTAACCGACGTACAAACTCCTTGTTTTCCTGTACCTTGGGAGACGGAAAAGTACCAGGCGAAATACAATTCACACGTATACCACGATTTATCAAATAAGAACCAAAATATTTGGTCATCTGCACGACTCCTGCCTTTCCCGCACCATAATCAACAGGATTAAGATACGGAGCGCACACATCATCATACAACGATAAATTGGGTGATACAACACCATACATTGAAGCAATATTGATGATGGCACCGCCATGGGTACTCATATAGGGTATGACCTCACGAATGCACTTAAATACACTTCCCATAACTCCTTCTTGACATCCCAGCCATTCGGCATCGGTAATGTCTTCAGGCAATTTACCACCACCTTCAACGTGGGCGGCATTGTTAACTAGAATATCTATGTATCCTTCTTGAGCGATTACCTTCATAAAAGCATCTTTGATGCTCTCACTTTCCATTATATCAACAGGCACAAACTTGATGGGATTATCCAGTCCGTAAATATTCTGATACTTCTCGAATGACGTTCCTGCAACATATACAGTTGCACCAGCATCCGACAGCGACTCTGCCATTGCTTGCCCTAGATGCCCACATCCTCCAGTAACAATAGCTACCTTTCCCTTCAAGGAAAACATCTCTAATGTATTCATATCCTAATTCCAGTTTACAGGATTTAACAGGTCTTTTTCTTTAACTTCAACTGACTTGATATATTCAATATCCTTTATACTCAAAGTCGTTTCTGCCACACGAATATTCGACTCCAACTGATGATGATTGTCAACACCTATCAAAGCACCACTCACGTTATCATTCGCAAGGACATATCCAAAAGCAAGTTCTTCAACGGTAAGATTGTTATCTTCACAATATTGATGAAGACTGTCAAGATAAGGCTTCAAATGGATCAGTATTAAGGGCAGTGTGTTTGTGTCTTTAAAAAATAAGCCTTGCAAGAAAGCAGATCGTGTATGAATCTCTACACCTCGGTCTACCAGTATGTGCATATAAGGCTCAAACTGCCTATCAAAGATATTGTATGGAAACTGAAGTATATCAAACTTGACATCATGGTCTAACAAAAACTGAAGCTGGTCTACAGTATAAAGAGAGAACCCAACTTTCTGTATCTTACCTTCATTTTTCAAGGCAATCATATCATCAAACAATTTTGGCCTCTCTTGGTAAAAATCAAAGTGGTGAACCAAATACCCGTATAGCGAGTCAACATCCAGATTTGCTATTGTCATCTCAAATGTAGTCCTGACATCTTTGTCACACCTTGGATACTTCGATACGATATTGAAAGAAGTGCCTGTTTCTTTTAATGATTTTCCAAGCACAGCCTCGCTTGCTCCATAGCCCGATGAGGTATCAAGTGTTTTTATTCCACCCTTTTTTGCGATGCTGAGAATCTTACAGACCTCTTCATGAGGCACTTGTCCCGTCGAATTGTTAATGCCATAATTGACACCGAACTGTACCGTTCCAAGAACGATTTTATCTGTATTTGCCATGCAGCTTTACTCCTTTCGTTAGGCAGCCTGGCGATAGCAGACATACAGTCGACTAAATGGGAGGCGTTTACTTAAAAATGCCCCCCCCTCTGGGCTTAATAATAGTTTGTATTTCATCTCTGCAAGTTTCCAATCTGTCTCGGTATCAATATCTTGGATAGTAGTCTCATCTACTTCGATGCCACCGATCTTGACATTACCGGCGAGCCACTCCTTGGTCTTATACCAATAGAATGTACCCGTATCGTGATACTCCTTAGGCAAGTCCTGACTGCGGCTGTTCTCGAACTCTGGCCAGTGGCGCTTCATCGTGCCATCATCTGCCAGGTCGAGGCAACGCCAAATGGGATACGAGAACTGTACTACAGGATAAACACAAGTGAACTCAGACCGCTGCAAACGCTCGAATGCTGCCACAATGTCCTTGCTTTGAACCATCGGAGCTGTAGCATAAAAGCAGCAGAAATTATCAAACTTCTTATCAAGTTCCTGATATTTTGCCAGCACCTCTTTCAACACATCTGTCGTCGTGGCATAGTCGTTAGCTGTCTCTGCAGAGCGCATAAAAGGTACACTTGCGCCATACTGTTTTGCCACATCTGCAATCTCGACATCATCCGTAGAGACCATAATCTCATCAAACAATCCCGTCTGTTTTGCAGCCTCAATAGAATAAGCCAGCATGGGTTTCCCCAGGAACGGCTTTACATTCTTCCTTGGGATACGCTTACTACCCCCACGAGCAGGTATAATACACAGATTCTTCATTGTCAGATATGGAAGTATTCCTTTACTTTTGTTATTATCCAATCCTGCTCCTCTTCTGTCAGTGTCGGGAACATCGGGAGTGCCAAGCACTTGGTGTAGTAATCCTCTGCCACCGGCATGTCACCCATCTTCCAACCAAACTGACGGTAGTAAGGCATCAGGTGGGCAGGAATATACAGCACCTGCGAATATACATTGTTGGCTCTCAGATAATCATACAGTCCTTTACGCTTGTCAGCAGACACCTGAATAATATAAAGGTGGAAGGCGTGAACTAATCCTTCACCACGGAAAGGAGTCTTCACAATGGTTCCTTTGAATGCCTCATCATATTTCTTAGCAATCTCGTTACGACGCTCAATACTCCAATCCAACCGCTTTAACTGGCTAATGCCAAGGGCTGCCTGCATCTCAGTAATGCGGTAGTTATAGCCCAACTCCTGCATCTCGTAATACCAGCCGCCATCGTTTTTCTCCAACAAGGCTGGATCTTTGGTGATGCCATGGGTACGGAAAAGTGCTACCCTGTCATACAAGTCTTTACGATTGGTGGTGACAGCACCACCTTCGCCCGTTGCTATATGCTTCACGGGGTGAAAAGAGAACACTGTCAAGTCTGCATATTTACAGTTGCCTATCATCTGCTTCTCGCCCTTGCTATCAATGAAGCTGCCACCTGGAGCGTGACAAGCATCGACTACAATGGCAAAGCCATATTCGTCAGCCATTTTACGTAGACGTTCCTCGTCAATAGGATAACCGGCAAAGTCAACAGGAACAACTGCCTTATAGGTTCCCTTAGGTGATGCTTTCAGTATCTCCTCCAACTTGTCCAAGTCCATTAGGAAGGTCTTAGCATCAATATCACAGAATACGACCTCTGCTCCCTGATAACGGAAGCCATTGGCAGAAGCCACAAAGGTTATGGGGGTGGTTATTATTTTATCACCGGGCTTGATATCAAGCGCCATAGCGCACAGGTGTAAGGCTGCTGTACCATTACTAACCATGGAAGCATATTTAACGCCCAGATAGTCAGCGAACTCCTTCTCAAATTGACCTATCAACGGACCTTGAGTCATATAGTCGGACTTCAGGGCTGCAATTACGGCATCAACATCCTCTTGAGTTATGCTCTGATGTCCATAGGGAATTGGTTTTGTAATCATTTCTGTCTTCTTTTATTTAACCTCAAACCCAGGGATTACCTTTGCGAACTTCTCGCGAAGTGTTTCTACTGTATCCCAGTCTTTATTGTTGTCAGAAGCAAAATAGAAACCTTGTTCAACAAACTTAGCATTATAATGCTTCAAATAATCTTCTGTTTTCCAGCAGAATGAGACAGAAGGCAAAATTGCATAATACTTACCTATATCTATCGTACTCAAAGAATCTGTGGCTGTTATCATTTCTTCATGAAGTTTTTCACCAGGACGAATGCCAACTTCCTTCATGGGCAAATTTGGGGCAATTGCCTTCGCTACATCTGTAATTTTGTATGAGGGAATCTTTGGAATAAAAATCTCTCCTCCAAGATGATGACCTAATGCCCACATCACCAAGTCAACACCCTCCTGAAGAGAAATATTAAAACGGGTCATGCGCATATCGGTGATGGGCAATTCCTTTGCTCCTTGGTCACGAAGTTTGATAAAGAAAGGAATCACAGAGCCACGGCTTCCCATCACATTACCGTAACGAACTACAGAAAAACGAATATCCTTTGATCCTTTAATATTGTTAGCAGCAGTAAAGAGTTTATCTGATGTCAGTTTTGTCGCACCATAAAGATTAATAGGAGCACATGCTTTATCAGTAGAAAGAGCCACAACATCCTTCACACCACATTCAAGTGCTGCATTGATAACATTTATAGCACCATTGACATTCGTCTTGATACACTCACGAGGATTATATTCTGCTGTATCAACTTGTTTGATAGCTGCAGCATGAATAATAACATCCACGCCCTCACATGCCATCTTCAGACGATCTCCATCACGAACATCTCCTATTAAATAACGAAGCATCGGGTAATCCTTTTCGGGATATTTCTGCTTCATATTGTACTGCTTCAACTCACCACGTGAGTAAATGACAATTTTTTTCACGTTAGGATAATCACGGAGAATCGTCTCCACAAACTTGTTACCAAAGGAACCTGTTCCACCAGTAATTAACACGGTTTTACCATTTAACATAACTATATAATTTTATTATTGTCTATTTTTTATTATGGTACATGAAACTAAGCACAGGCACTTTAAGTGAGACCTATTCGCAGGAAAAGCCACAATGGCTGTATTAAACGAACACGTAATTGCTTGCGCTTTTACAAAACATGGTGACTAAAAGAATAACTCGAATCTCACGGATATAGCCTGTACGGCAGGTAATAATGTCACACAAATAACACAGATTTATTAATCCGAAGAATCTGTCGGATCTGTATGGGTTTAAACGAACACGAATTGCACGGATAACACGGATTAGCCTGTACGGCTGATAACTTTAAAGTCCCGCAGAAAACGCAGAAATAGCAGAAACGCCTATACGGCTAAGGGTAAAGGAACACGGATTGCACGGATTACACGGATTAACTTTCTTACATGTCACCGGACCAGCCGTGGCCAAGATCCCAATGCTCATCATACACAAACTCAAAATACGGAAGGGAAAACTCCTTTTCTATAAGTTCTGTAAGTTCGTCAATTATAGGCTCAGCCCAATGGCCAACCAAAACGATAAACTTGTCGATGTTCCATGCCACACGACCTCGCGGCACCTGAGTATAATCACCCTTAAACTTCGTATCCTCATGTTTTGCCTGTGCCTTGAAATACTCCTTTGCCCATATCTGGCGGTGCAGATGAGGATAATTGATGAAAGGAAGACCATTGTTGGCCGCATCCTCAACCATCTTGGGTGTTATTTCTTTCTTTTGAATGCCAAAGAAAGAATGGTCCTCTGGGTCGTACCAGAAAATCCCTATGCAAGGCATCTGTTCATCAAAGGACTTCATTTCTTGCATTTGGACTTGACGATCTTTTTCTGATAACTGGTTCATATTATTAATTGCTCACACAGAACCAACGGTCGGCGCTATAGAGGAAGCCAAAGCACGGATAACACAGATAGTATTAAGCCTGTACGGCTGATAAGTTTAAAGTCCCACGGAAAACGCAGAAATAGCAGAAACGCCTGTACGGCTAAGGGTGAACGAACACAGATTGCACGGATTACACGGATTAGCCTGGACGGCTACAAAAATCTCACACGGATATCACGGATACCACAGATTGAGGTCTGTAGGCTTAATAGGTTTTAAAGGCCGAGGAGGGGTTTGAGGTCTCCTTCCTTGTTTAGAGCCCAGACAGCAGTGCAGCAGAAAGCGAGGAAAAGGAGGGCAAGAACTCGCTTGGCACGAGATGGACCAGCCTTCTTAACTGGTACGGTAGCACTTTGAATGGTAGTAAAGGCGGGGGTCTCTTCCTGAACTTTGGCTTCGGCAGCCTGAAGTTGTGTAGCCACCTGTGTATAGGCATTGTATCTTAACTGCATCTCATTCTCAAGATCAGCCCGTTTACTGCGTACACTCTCAAGGATAACATCTTGATTAGCATCCGCAAAGGCAGCATAATCGCGGCGAGACTTTTCATAACGAGCTTTCGTCTCTGCAAAAAGTTTTTGATTAAACTCCAAATCCACTCGTGCCTTGCGTGTCCGATAGTTAGTGATAAATTCCTGAAGGTGTGACTTTACTGAATCGGCTATAGTAGCGGCAACAAAGGGATCCTGATCGGTAACATTGATCGTGATGACAAGAGACTTAGCATCTACATCACACTGGACTTTTTTATTCATCACATCAACGATATATTTTTGCTCTCGGGTTAGCTGGAATGGATCTATTTGGGTATTGTCTATCGTATCAGGTTCAGCTATCAAACCTATCAAAAAAGAAAGAGTTCCTCCAATCGCTTCACTCCACCAAGGCGATTTCTGCTCATTCAGCAAATAGTCATAGTAAGACATCATTCGTGTAGAATCCTTCTTATGAACAGAAATAGGGAAAAGACTAGTCTTGAAATCTGTAGAATTAACCATCTCCGGATAAAGTGTAGGGAATAGTGCCTCACCTCCAGAAGTCCCTGTACCAATTTTCATTCCAAAACTACTCGCCAAAGACAGCAAAGAATTAGTAGTTCCCGCACGGGAAAGTTCTGGTGCCAGCATCACCTCACATTTATAATAGTTAGGCAGGCTCAACATTAAGACACATGATACTAAAAACGTTATAGATAGTACAGTATAAAAACGTTTCTTATGCTTTTTAAGATCTTTGAGGAGTTTGCCAAAGTCTAAGGATTGTTCCTTTTGGATTTGTTTCGTATTGTCCATGATACAAATAAAAGAAGTGAAATTAGAGATTCGGTGACAATAATTATTTTGTAAGGTTGATAACCATGGCAGCCATAGCAGCAATAGATGTCAATGTTGAGCCAATGGAAAGGATCTGGCCTAAATTTATATTCCTTCGTCGCTTGCTGGGTACAACTATTTCACAGCCTGGCTCTGGCTTCGCCCCCTTTTTAGCTAATCCAACCGTTCCATTCTGATAGACAATAAACGTCTTGGATTTCTTAGCACGATTTCCAAAGCCGCCGGCCTGTTTCACATAATCTTTATACTTCATCTTACTATCATAGAACACTGTATTTGGGAACATCACATCACCAGAGATGGTCACCTGTCCTGTATATTCAGGAACATAGATACGGTCACCTTCACGTAATAAGATATCTTTATCTGAACCAGGATTTCTCAGTGCTTCATCCAGTTGAATTCCCACTACATAGGTATTATCCAAATCGAATTTCTTCCAAGCAATGGAATCTTCTGGATCTACCATCAGATTTTTGATAGCATCCATGGTAGCTCGACGGCGAACCCGTTCCTCATCATCCATGATACGAACGAGACGGGCACCTCGGAGATAGGCTATTTCTGTTGATCCGCCTGCCATGGCAATAGCATCACTAAGTCTGACATTCTTGCTTTCCAAAGTAAAAGCTCCCTCAAAGTTCACCTCACCCGTCACACGGATAGTCCTGGGTGTATGGAAAGCCGGGCTTCTGCGGACATGTACCACATCGTAGGGTTTCAACACGAAGCGACTATCCTTATTAATAATCAAGCCGTCCTGAATGCCGAATGAAAAACTTTCGGAAATTTTATTTGTCTTTTCAGTTGACAAGGGATCATTAATACGCCGAGAAACATCCACACGGGCTAACGAGGCCTGATCACGAAGGCCACCAGCCTGAACAATCAAGTCCTCAATAGTCATGTTATCAGCGAACTCGTAGGTTCCCGGCGACATTACCTCTCCTGTTATTGTTAATGTACGTTCCTTGATCCTTTCTGCCTGAGTTGGGATGAAAAGCACATCTTCGTTCTGCAAGGGGACATCTGGTTCTGTCTCCGCCATGATCGCAGCAATATCAACCGGTAACACCTCCATACTACGGTCGGCTTTCAGCCTATGAATAATAGCATGCTCAGGGAATGCATCTTCTGTGAGACCTTCGGCATGTTGTACCAAACTACGCACGCTGAATACTTGATCACCCAAGCGGAACTGCCCTGGACGGAACACGGCGCCTCGCACCTCCACCATATTTTCATAACGGTCGATCATCCCATCTACCGTCACGTTATCACCATCTTCCACTTTAAAGACAGACATATCAAATTCATCAATGTTGTGAACCGAATAACGCTCACCTGTAGAACGCTGCAAACGAACGGACTTCGTATATGCATCACCCATAAAGCCACCAGCATACTTCAGTAAGGTAGCAACCGTCTCATTCTTTCGCATCTCGTAAAACATCGGTCGTTTCACCTTACCCGTGATACCCACGATACAATCATACATGCCTACTTGGATGACATCATTGTCTTGAAGCATCACATTTCCTGCCAAACGGCCATTCAAGATGAACTCATAGACATCGATTACACTGATCATACGACCTTGTCTATAGACCTTTATATTACGCAAGGTTCCCATAGATTTGATACCGCCTGCCATATACAAGGCATGGAAAACAGAAGCAAAGGCAGAAAGGTGATAAGTACCTGGGGCTTTCACCTCACCCATCACATTAACCATTATAGTACGGGTGTTTCCAACAGACATTTTAATATTGGAACTGCTATAACGGCTACCCAACTGAGAACGGATCCTACTATTGGCAGCCTCAACAGTTAAGCCACTCACTTGAATAGGACCATATCCAGGAACTGTAATATCACCTTCGGGAGAAACCGTCAGTTGCAGGGTCTTCTGCGAAGCACCATAGATGTTTATAACGGTCACATCACCAGGCCCTAACACATAGTTTGCCGGAGTAGCAATGTGCATATTCGGTTCAAAAGAAAGCAACCTACGGTTAAAGATATCATGACCGAAAATGCGCTTGCCAAATGTTTCTTCAGAAGCAGCGGCCGCTGTTTTTACATCGTCTTGAACACGCTCTTGAACATCACTTGCCTGATCCTGAATTTCCGTAGCCGTTCCAACTTTCGCCGTTACCACCTCCTGATAATCATCTCCAGTAGCACTGACACGTTCGTTACTAAAATCGGATTTGCGAACTGTAACATCTGTTCCATCATCACGTTTCTGAATCTGTTCTTCGTACTGGCTTCGTACCCTACGAATCTGGTCCATACTGACACCCCTTTGCATCAGTTTGATGACAACTTGTGAACGGGAAGAGCCCGACTTAATCTCACGTTGTACGAACTGTAATACCTGAGAATCAGACATCACAGACTGTGCCATCAGATCAATTCCAAAGACACAGATCATAGACAAGAATAAAAGAATTCTCTTCATATTTGTTTGTAATTATAATCGAGGCACGAGGACACAGGGGATGCGAGTATAGGAACATGTTTATTTTCATCATGTTTAGACATGACGTGACACAAAACCTGATCACGCATCCGCTTCGGGGACATCGTCCCGCAGACTATCATCCGGCTCCTGACAGGCTAAGCCTGTCTTATCATAGCAGTAATAGAAGAGACAAAAGGAATACACACATCGCCTCACTTAAGACACATGTCCTAAGCAACCGTCATCGATTCGCTAACGTGTTGGTATTCACCATGATTAGTTATTCTAACGTATATTTTTACTTGCAAGTTTCTTCTTTTACTGCTTTTAAACGGTGCAAAGATACTGTAAAATAATGAATCTACAAAACAAAACTATGGAAAAATACATTCAAGCGTTAAAAAGGGTTACTATTAAACTATTATGATTTGAACCAGAATCATCTTTATCAAGAATTTGAGAATGAGAGAATTTATCTATTCCTGCTAGAGCGACTTTCATTTCTCAAATTCTTGAAAAAAATGGGGTCTAAAAGTATAATAGTCAAAAGGAATGGCTATTTCACCAATACCTTCTTGCCATTGACGATATAGATGCCCTTGGGAAGATTCTTCAAATCACTGATCTTTCCTACATAAAGACCCTGTAATGAATACACGCCATCAAGTACTTGTGCCTTTACAGGGAGTTTCTTTACGTCTGTCATGATTCCAGCCACGTTGGAACCATCTTCCCTTGAATAGGAAAAACCTGCTAAATTGCCATAGTTATCTTTGCTACCAAACAACATATAGCCATCAGGCATCAACCTAAACTCAAATCCACTTACACCATATTCGTTTTTAATAACCACTCCATTCTTATCAAATGAATATTTATAGTTGTTAGTCACAGAGTAATTTTGTTGAGAAATAGTTCCATCATTTTTAATTACGAGAGGAAAGCGATCACCCATCGGTAAAAAGGAATAATTGGTTTCAGTTCCAAACTCACCTACAAATTCTTCAGTATAATAAGAGCCTCTGGTTAACCATGTTCCTAAATAGTACTTCATAAAATCGCCATAGGCAGTGCCTGTTCCACGTTCAAAGGTATAACCTTGATAGCTATATGCATTATCATCATCTTGCAGACTATACATCACCATGGTACCTTCCAATGGCATCATGGATCCTTCTTCCACCATTTTCATGTACGGCATCGAAGCACCACTAATAATCACCTTATCGTCAGTGAAAGAATAAGACCAGTGTTGACTACCAAAATTATAATCAATGCTTCCATCAGGGTTGATTATAAGAGGAACACGACTGTCGTAAGGAATATCCATCACATTTGGCATATCTCCCATATCATGCATGATGGAATGGTCAAAGAATCCCGTCTCATACCAGACACCTAAGTAATTATTCATAAAATCCTCATAAACAGAGCCTTTTGCCGATTTAAAGTAATATTCTGTGGAACTATAATAGTCTTCATTATCTGTTCTATTAAAGAGGATCAGATTGCCTTCGCTATCAAACTCTACCGACGGTCCCATAGAGCCCCTAACAACAACATTCCCGTTTACAAAAGAATACGTTAATGTTTCCTGACCAAAATTGTAATCAATAGTACCATCAGCTTTAATGACCAACGGCTTTCTCTCATTCAAATCATTTTCGGTATGATTAATAATGTCTGTTGACTTTTCCAAGTAGGAATCGACAAACCTGGTTGTCAACCATGTTCCAAAGGCTTTTGCCTTAAACTCCTCTTCTGTAAGGGCCATTGCCTGCGTAGTAAACAGTACTCCCGCTGCCACTAAAAGGATTTTCTTAAAATGAGTAAAAACTATCATAACGGTCTGGTTTTAATTGTTTGTAATTGGTAAATCTCTCGTCATCAATAGTCTGAGAACAAGAAGACACCTCCATTCTAATCCTTTTGCAAAGATAGAGAATATTCTTGAAATCACCAAAAAAAAACAGCGAGAAAGTGCATCAAAGCGTTAAAAAAGGTTATCGCCCAAGTGACTCCTGATACCAGTCGAAGAGCTTTTGGACACCCTCTTCAATCTCCACACGATGGTGCCAGCCTAAGGAATGGAGTTTGGAGACATCAATCAGCTTACGAGGGGTGCCATCGGGCTTAGAGGCATCGAACTCCACAGTGCCCTCGAAACCAACAGTCTTGACAATCAGTTCGGAGAGTTCTCGGATGGTGAGTTCCTTTCCTGTACCCACATTGATGTGACAGTTACGGATCTCACCCAACGAGGGGATAGCACCACCACGACCAGTACTGTGATTACGATCAACAGCGCCATCTGTCGAGTTCCCATAATGGACACTTGAATACTTCTCAATGCCAATGATATCACTGAAGTTTACATTCAACAGCACATGGACGGAGGCATCGGCCATGTCCTCAGACCACAAAAATTCTCGCAAGGGAGTGCCTGTTCCCCACAGGACCACCTTGTTATCAAAGATTCCGTATTTCGAAAGAACACGAAGAACTTTTTCTTTGGACGAACACGAATTGCCAGAATCATTAGTGGACGAACACGAATTACACGGATTGCACGAATCATTATTAGAGTCAAGAATTGGAGAATTAGAGAATATTTCTTTGGACGAACACGAATCACACAAATGACTCGGATTATCTTGAGAGGGACACGAATTGCCAGAATCATTAGAGGACGAACACGGATTACACGGATCATTAGTGGACGAACACGAATTACACGGATTGCACGAATTGTTTTCATTTGTGAGATTAGTGAGATTCGTGTTCACCAATCCTTCTCCAGTGACACCTTCAACGGGACGTTTGTTCAGATCAATGGCTATCTTTTCCCAATCTCCATCATGTATCAGCTTCGCCAGATAGATCTTTCGCATCATGGCAGGCATCACATGAGAGTTCTCCAAATGGAAGTTGTCATTCGGGCCATAGAGATTTGTGGGCATCACAGCGATATAGTTCGTACCATATTGGAGGTTATAACTCTCACACATCTTCAAACCTGCGATCTTCGCAATGGCATACTCCTCATTGGTGTATTCCAGAGGACTTGTCAGCAAGGCATCCTCCTTCATCGGCTGTGGTGCATTCTTCGGATAGATACAGGTGCTGCCCAGAAAGAGAAGTTTCTGCACACCATGCGCATAGGACTCACTAATCACATTGCACTGGATCTTCATGTTCATCATGATGAAGTCGGCACGATACAGGGAGTTGGCCATGATACCACCCACGAAGGCGGCTGCCAGGACAACGGCATCGGGTTGCTCCTCATCGAAGAATTTCCTCACCGACACCTGATCTGTTAGGTCTAATTCCTTGTGGGTACGACCCACCAAGTTTTCGTAGCCACGGGACTTTAGGTTATTCCAAATTGCTGAACCAACCAAGCCGCAGTGGCCTGCTACATATATCTTACTCTTCTTATCTAACATAACTATTATTCATAACAACGGAAAAAACGGAAAAAACTGAAAAACTGAATAATGACGGTTCATTGTTCAGAATTCCAATTAAAATTGACAATTGCTGAACCAACCAAGCCGCAGTGGCCTGCTACATATATCTTACTCTTCTTATCTAACATAACTATTATTCATAACAACGGAAAAAACGGAAAAAACTGAAAAACTGAATAATGACGGTTCATTGTTCAGAATTCCAATTAAAATTGACAATTGCTGAACCAACCAAGCCGCAGTGGCCTGCTACATATATCTTACTCTTCTTATCTAACATAACTATTATTCATAACATCGGAAAAAACGGAAATAAAACGGAAAAACTGAAAAATGACGGTTCATTGTTCAGAATTCAAATTAAAATTGACGAATCTCTCTGGCACCACGAAATTTTCTGAGAAGTTCACTAAAAATCCTAATCTTAAATTCGTGGCACGAAGATAATTAATAATCTGCGCACGATGAACATCTACCAGTTCCTTCACAGCTTTGCATTCAACTATAATTTTTCCATAACAGACAAAGTCTGCAATATATTCTTGTTCTAAGACTTTGCCTTTATAATCGATTTTTATCCGCTTCTCACGCTCATAAGGAATACCTCGCTGAATGAACTCTTGCTCCAAACACTCTTGGTATACCTTTTCGAGAAAACCACTACCCTTTTGCTTATGCACTTCAAAGATAGCACCACGAATAGCATACGACTCTGTGGGATATAATAAAGCCATAACTATCTTTTTCCGTTTTTCCGTTATATTTCAGTTTATTCCGTTTTTGAAATACAATTTACGGACGAATTTCATGTCATGATCTATCATGATCTTAACCAACTGTTCGAAGGTGGTCTTGTGGGGGTTCCAGCCCAAGGTATTCTTGGCTTTGGTAGGATCACCCAAAAGCTGATCAACCTCTGCCGGACGGAAATATTTGGGATCAACCTCAACGAGAACGTCTCCAATTGACAGATGACCGTTGGCGGATGATAAGCTATTGTCGATACTCTTGACGACACCCACTTCGGCAAGTCCTTCACCTTTGAATTCCAGTTCGATGCCCACATGGTGGAAGGCAAGGGTGCAGAACTCACGGACCGTATGATACTCACCCGTGGCAATGACAAAGTCATCGGGCTGGGGCTGTTGCAGGATAAGCCACATACATTCCACATAATCCTTGGCATACCCCCAGTCGCGCAAAGAGTTCAGATTACCCAGATAGAGCTTATCCTGGAACCCTTGTGCGATGCGCGCTGCTGCCAATGTGATCTTTCGTGTGACAAAGGTCTCTCCACGCCGTTCACTCTCGTGGTTGAACAGGATGCCATTGCAACAAAACATGCCATAACTCTCCCGGTAGTTCTTCATGATCCAAAAGCCGTAGAGCTTGGCCACCGAATAAGGGCTACGGGGATAGAACGGGGTAGTCTCCTTCTGGGGAACCTCCTGCACCTTTCCGTACAGTTCTGAGGTGGATGCCTGATAGATACGGCATTTCTGGTCCAAGCCACAGATACGGACAGCCTCCAACAGGCGGAGTACACCCACAGCATCAGTATCAGCCGTGTATTCAGGAACATCAAAACTCACCTTCACATGACTCTGTGCTGCTAAGTTATAGATCTCGGTGGGCTGCACCTCACCAATGATACGGATCAGGGATGACGAATCGGTCATATCCGCCCAATGAAGGTTCACCAAACGCGCTTTCTTCATGTCACGTACCCACTCATCCAAATACAAGTGCTCGATACGACCCGTATTGAAGGAGGACGAACGACGTAGAAGTCCGTGCACCTCATACCCTTTCTCAATCAAAAATTCTGCCAAGTACGAGCCATCCTGACCCGTGATTCCTGTAATTAATGCTACATTCTTATTCATATCAAATCATTTCGTTTCATCTTGAGAAACGCTTTTGTGCTTCTTCATAGCTGTCGAGTGACCCGATATCAAACCGAATACCCGGCATTTCCCATGCATGGAGGGTTGTTACTCCAACGAGATAATGGGCGAGGTTTCCCGGGGCATCAAAACCACAGCCATGGTTCATGCAGTCACAGATCAACGGAAGATCCTTCTTACTATACAGATAAAAAGGTGGTACAGCCCAATGCGATGCCGGCACCTCTGGTTTCTCCTGCATGTCGAGCACCCTCCCGTTCTCATCAATCGTGATAACTCCTGTGCGCTGCAACTTCTTCAATTCGGGTTCGTGATGACACATGATCACCGAGGTTTGCTTCTCATGGAAGAAGTCAACAAATCCCTTTAATGAGAAATCCAGGATATTATCCGCCGCCAACACAAGGATATCGTCTGTGATAAGAGGAGACTGAACACGGGAGACGGGAGAACCAGAGTGATGATTACCATCTGCAGCAGAGCCATCAGGGTTTCCCGTGAGGGCAAGTAGGAGGTCACGCACAGCACCGAGTCGGGTATCGTTCGTAGAAGTACCATCATCGATGATGCGAATCGGCTTGCCATTCCTTTCCTGGGTCCACCTCTCGAAGATCGAAGCGAACCTGTGATTGGTCACGACGATATGTTCATCCACCTCGTCCAACGCATCCACATCATCAAGAAGACGGTCTAATATAGTACGGTCCCCCACCTTTAGCAAGGGTTTGGGGAAGTTTTCTGTCAGAGGATACAGACGAGTGGCATATCCTGCTGCTATCACGATATTCTTCATCATCTACTTCAAAATGTCTTTTGCAAAGGTAGGTATTTTTTTTCAAAGTGTCAAGAAACCTGCAAAAAAACGATGATAGAAGGGTTAATAATCATAAAATCATAACAAGTGCTTGGCTGTATGGAGGAGAATTCGTACTTTTGCATGTAAATTTGCATGTGAAAAAGAAACAAAATGAATACAATATTTATTGCTGGTCCCTGTGTCATTGAATCCAAGGAACTGTTGGATACCGTTGCGTGTGAATTGGTGCGTATCAACCATGCACTGAATGTGGATATCATCTTCAAAGCATCGTTTGACAAGGCGAACCGTACCAGTATCCACTCGTTCAGAGGCCCTGGAATGGAGAAAGGACTGGAAATGCTGGATGAGGTGAAGAACAAATACGGTCTGAAGATTCTCACAGATATCCATGAAAGCTGGCAGGCAGAGCCTGTAGGACAGGTATGTGACGTGTTACAGATTCCTGCCTTTCTGTGTCGACAAACCGATCTGTTGGTGGCTGCTGCCAAGACAGGTAAGACCATCAACATCAAGAAAGCCCAGTTCCTTAGTGGTCAGGACATGCGCTATCCGGTGGAAAAGGCCCAGGATGCCGGTGCTCAGGAAGTGTGGCTGACAGAGAGAGGAAACTGTTTCGGATACAACAACCTGGTAGTGGATTTCAGGAATATCCCCGACATGTTAGACATCGTACCCACTGTGATCATGGATTGCACCCACTCCGTACAACGACCGGGTGGCAGTAATGGTAAGACAGGTGGTGACCGCCGTTTTGTTCCCAGTATGGCGTTGGCCGCCAAAGCCTTCGGTGCCACGGGCTATTTCTTCGAGGTACACCCCGAACCGGACAAAGGATTGAGTGATGGCGCGAACATGCTGGAGTTGAATAAGCTGGAGCCGTTGATCAAACGGTTACTGAAGAATTAAACATTTTGATATTTCGGAAGTTTTAAGTCGCCTTTGGCGAGAAATTCAACATAATCTCAACAAAATCAAACAAATTAGTATTATGGCATTTTGTAAGATTTTGGATATATTTGTAGGATTTCTGCCCATAAGGGCACTAAACGTAAGAAAACAATTAACAACCGGAACTTTTTATAATGAAAAGTGAGAAATGGAAGTACGTAAGATAGCGATACAATGTTTCAAAGACGAGGCACAGGCCGTGCTTGGACTGGAGCAACAGTTGGACGAGAGTTTTGACAAAGCAGTAGAACTAATGTTCCACTGCAAAGGTAAGGTTGTGGTCACCGGTGTTGGCAAGAGCGGACATATCGGTGCAAAGATCGCAGCCACCCTCAGTAGTACGGGAACACCCTCGTTCTTCATCAATCCCTTGGATGTGTTTCATGGAGATTTAGGGGTGATGACATCCGATGATGTGGTATTAGCCATCAGCAATAGCGGTCAGACAGATGAACTGTTACGATTCATCCCCATGTTGCTCCACATGAACATACCCATCATCGCCATGACGGGGAATGCAAACTCCCTGTTGGCCAAATACTCCACGACATGCCTGATCACCAAAGTGGAGAAAGAAGCCTGTCCGCTGAACCTCGCTCCAACGAGCAGTACCACAGCACAGCTTGTGATGGGTGATGCCTTAGCCATTGCCCTGATGCAGCTCAGACATTTCAAGCCCAAGGACTTTGCCCTCTTCCATCCCGGTGGAGAATTAGGCAAGCGACTGCTGACTACTGCTCAGGATGTGATGCGCTCCGAGGATATGCCGATCATCCCGAAGGAGATGCACTTGGGTGAGGCCATTATCCACGTGAGCAAAGGAAAGCTCGGCTTAGGTGTTTCCATAGAGAACGGAAAGGTTTCCGGACTTATCACCGATGGCGATATCCGTCGTGCCATGGAGAAATGGCAGGCAGAGTTCTTCGACAAAACCGTGGAGGACATCATGACACGGGAACCGAAATGTGTATTGCCCACCACTAAGATCTCAGAGATCCAGAAGATCATGCACAAACATAAAATCCATACCGTACTCGTTGTGGATGAAAAAAGGCACCTGTTAGGTGTTGTTGACCACTATTCGTGTATGATTTAAAGATGAAAGATGAGAAATGAAAGATGAGAGATGGGAGATGAGAAATGGGAGATGAGAAATGAGAGATGAGAGATTAAAGATCGCTTTTTGGAGGAAAAGGTGTACCATGCTCCTCGTTTGTCTATATTGCTGCACGCTTTACGCGCAGCGGGCAGATTCACTCATTGTCGGTCAGCTTCGTGAAGAAGGAGTTACTTTTTCCACCGACAATGCCGTGACCCTGCTCATGAGCGGACAGGAGAAATTCGACGACATGTTCACAGCTATCCGTCAGGCAAAAAGTAGTGTGCACCTTGAATATTTCAACTTCAGGAACGACTCTATTGCCGACCTACTCTTCGACATCCTTGCCGAGAAGGTGAAAGAAGGGGTTGAGGTACGTGCCCTTTTCGATGGTTTCGGGAACAGCAGCAACAACCAACCCCTGAAAAAATATCATATCAATGACCTGCGTGAAAGAGGCATCCAGATCTATGAATACAACCCTGTGAGATTCCCATGGATCGATGATGTGTTTAATCGTGACCACCGGAAGATCGTAGTGATTGACGGCCAGATTGCCTATACAGGGGGAATGAATGTGGCAGACTACTATATCAAAGGTACGGAGCAGGTAGGGTCGTGGCGTGATATGCATTGCAGGATAGAAGGAGAAGAAGTGAACACCCTGCAACGCATCTTTCTGAAAATGTGGAAGAAAGTGACAAAGGAAGATGTCCAGGGAGAGCAGTATTTCCGTCACTCCCCCACCCCGTCGCAGTTCCATTCTCTGAAACCAGACACCTGTGCCACTGCGGGAAACAAGATGGTGGGTATTATCAACCGCGAACCACATATCAGTAATGCCATCATCAGGAAGTTCTACATCAATGCCATCAACGATGCACGTGACAGCATTAAGTTGGTGAACCCCTATCTCACCTTGAACCACAAACTGAAGAAGGCATTGAAAAAAGCGGTGAAAAGAGGTGTGAAAACAGAGATTATGGTATCGAGCCATAGTGATATCCCCCTGACCCCCGACTGTGTTTTCTATAATGTGCACAAACTGATGAAAAAAGGTGCAGATGTCTGGATCTACGAGCCGGGGTTCCATCACACCAAGATCATCATGGTGGACGGACAGTTCTGCACGGTGGGCAGTGCGAACCTCAATGCAAGAAGTCTGAGGTGGGACTATGAAGAAAATGCCGTGATCATCGATCCGTGCACCACAAAGGAACTGTCAGACATGTTCGACCGTGACAAAAAAGACTCCTTCAAGCTTACTCAGGAATCATGGAACCGATGGCGTTCACCATGGAAGAAATTCGTGGGATGGTTTGCTCATCTGTTGGCCCCGTTCCTGTAATCACTCCATCACCAGGTCGCACAGGATACCTTTGTCGATGTCTGTGATACCATAAGACCGCAGCATCGGGAGGTCGTTATCCATTTCCTTCCTCAAGTCTATCTCATTTCCTGCATGACGATGTTGTTCCAGGAAAGTGCGGAAGAGAGCAACCGCCTGGTAGGTGTTGCCCTTGAACCACTGACAATAGCCGGCATTCAGATAATCGATAGTTGCCGGCGACGAGGCTAACAGTTTGTTGTATTCTCTTTCCGCCTGTTCCAGTTTCTGCTGTCCCATCAAAGCCCAGGCCAAGCCACGTGTTACATGCTGTGAGGGATGTTCGAAATCAAGCTGGTATAACACCTGGACGGCCTCCTCGAACCGTTCGTTCTTTGATAACGTGATGCCGTAGTTCAGGGCGTATGACGGTTTCTCAGGGTGCCGTCTATACAGTTTTTCGTATGTCATGCAAGCTCTCACATAATCTTTCTCAGCATAGTATGCACGAGCCATGTAACGGTTCACCTGTTCATTGTCAGGGTCCTCTGCCATCACCTCTTCCAACAGTCGTACTGCCTGAGTAGCCGATTGTCCCGATTCCAAGAACCATGCAGCATAAGCCAGGCGCTGCGATACATTCAGATAAGGCATGCTTTTTTCCTGAAGTTGTTTGAAAGCATCGTCGCAATGGTTCTTGATGAAGAACAGACACAACTCCGGATAACGCCTGGCCACGTCTGTATGAAGGAATGCCTCATTATCAATGACGACGAAACGGTCATGTTCAAAAGGGTTCACCAGTCCTACGGCCGTATCATTCAAGGTATAGAAACGGTACAAGTCCTGCAAGTACATCCGTCGGATGTAGGCTGCATCCTGTCGTTGCTGTTCTTCCATGACTGGTCCTAACGCCTCCGCATTTCCCATCATCTCCTTCAGGTTATCGGGAAGACGGTCAACGATACTTGACATAGCCAAGGTGAAGGAATATTTATCGCTGTCACAGAAGGGTCCGAACTGCACCAGATTGCTCATAAAGCCATAGGGTCCTAACTTCTCTGTCACCTTTGCAATGGCAGGATGTTCAGGATAAAAAGGACAGAACCAGTTGGCGGCCTTGTAGAAAAAGGGGAATCGCTTCATTTGTGAGAATCCGCTGAAATAGATGTCCGAGCCTGCCTTCTGCATCTCCATCATCTTATGGATACTGTTCTCCACCTCCTCCATCCGCTGCTCGTCAGCATCGGGGTTCAGGATATTTTCCATCACATCATCTTCTTTCTCTGAGATGATTCCGTCGCGTGAGATGGTGAAGTTATTGTTCTTCATCAACGTGGGGATAATCTCCTTTTGTATCTCCTCATTATCCTGTTGTGTATGAATACAGAATACCAATTGTTTCTGTAGGCCTATCACATCTTGTACGACCTGGGCATCACGGCACGCCTCCTGAACCAAAGTTTGTGGTTCATCCGTCAGATGATCGTCACTCTGTAGGGCAAACACCCATCCCACCAAAGCACGTTGACGGATATAAGGATCTGTGCTGTGCTGATAGACATGCAACAAAGAGGTGAATTTATGTAGATCGAAAGTCTGGAGTACCGAGAGTGTGACAGCACTCACCATCAGGAGCACATCCAACCTGTCGAGGGTTGGTGACAGGAACAGGTCCTCATAATACTGCTGGTCTGTATCACTCCATGGATGATCGACCACCAAACGGTTGAAAAGACAGGCAAGAAACTCTTGATGGAGACGGTGCACCTCTTTTGCTCTCTCTTGGCGTACCTCATCTGGTTCCAACGACAGCATAGCCAGTTCAGAAACAAAGCCTTCCAACTGCTCCTTGATACGTATCGGAGTCAGTTGTCTGACAGCACCCGTTCCCATGTCGGCATTACGGAAGAACGACAGTTTCTCTATCCAGTGACGGATTTGTAACGAAAGACATAAACGCTGTAGCCGTTGCTGCAGATGTTTGTACAACTGCTCACGCGTAGGATCCTGATATCCCTGACGGGCATAGTTAAGCATGAGCTGATAATCATTCCCTATCGCGTTGACAGCATCAGCCGCCCCTTCTGAGGGATGATCCTCCACAAACATTCGTAGGTCGTGGATTGCCAAGGCCAGCTGGTGGTCTGCAATCAATCGAGGTACCTGGAACAACAGATCTGTAGATGCGAATTTCATATCACTTCAACCATTTGTCAGCACGGTCAAGGTCTTTCTGACGGGGAGCCTTGGCATGCTCGAATTTCAATTTGGGTAAAGCTTTCACCGTACGGTCGTCTGCCTTGGTATATTTTTTGATAATATCCGCGTAATACTGCATTCCACGCTGATTGATGCTGTCACAGGCTTCGTTATACGCTTTGATAAAAGCTTTGAGTTGCTTTGTCCGACGTTGATCGGCCACAGCCTTTTCGCGGAACACGACAGCTCCCATGCGGATATCTTTTTCCCGGGAATCCATCAATACAGGGTTCTTATACAACCGTGCCGTCGTGGCCTGTGGCTCGGTGAACAGCATCGCATCCAGTTCATTATTCAGCAGCATGCGTAACCGGATATTCGGATCGTTGATTTGAATGCGGAAAACATACTCTGTCTTCAGCTTCGCACTGTCCACAGCGATGCTCGTCAACAGGTCGGTCACTGAATACCGGGCCATCGCCACCATTTTATCCTCCATCTGTTTCAGTTCGTGGATACGTGACTTCCTGTTACTGATAAACTGCCAATAAGCGTTGGTACTGGCAACATAGCGAAGTGCAGTACCGCGATGCCTCATCCGCTGGGCACGGACCACATCAGTGACGTTCCCTTCGATCTTTTTCTTCAGCAAGGCATCATCGCAGTCGATCTGCGACTGGTACGGCTTCACACGTATATCCTCACCTAACCGTTCAAAGAATTTCCGTTCATAAGCCACGAAGAGAGGGAGACAGTCGAGTGTAGGCAATGTACCTACTTTCAGCGCTAAAGAATCTTCTTTCTGCAAACGCGCCCTCTCAGCACGGGAGATACGCCTTTGTTCCTCGTATGACCGTCCGCACGAGCAAAGAAATAGACAGAATAATATAATGAAAAGATTCCTACTCATAGAAAAAAAGTAAGGGCACACAGGCGAATCATCACCGTGCGCCCTTCCGGTTTATAATTAATGTGCGATATTAGTCGCTTAAAAAATCGGATGCAAAATTAATCAATTATTTTGGATTACAAAAAAATATTCGTAATTTTGTGCAAGAAAAACGAGTTACCTATTTTTATTATATGGCAAAAGATAAGATCGCATACGTCTGCGAGAACTGCGGACAGGAGTCAGCGAAGTGGATCGGTAAGTGTCCGGCCTGTGGACAATGGAACACGTTCAAGGAGATAAGGATCGCAAACGAGAGCGGTACATTAGCTGCTCGCACGGCTGCCACGACCGTTAGAGCATCACACCTAAAAGGGAAGAATAAGCCTTTGTATCTCAGAGAGATATCATCAAAAGATGAACCAAGAATCGACATGCACGACACTGAACTGAACCGCGTGTTAGGTGGCGGATTGGTTCCTGGCAGCATCGTCCTTCTTGGTGGTGAGCCAGGCATCGGTAAGAGTACCCTTTCGTTGCAGACCGCCCTCCGCATGCCCGAGAAAAAGGTGTTGTATGTAAGCGGTGAGGAGAGTGCACACCAGCTTAAAATGCGGGCAGAGCGAATTATGAGAAGTGAGAACTCAGAACTGAGAACTGAGAGGTATGATTACACTCAGGAACAGACAAAAGAGCCAAATCTTGAAGGTAATCATACCTCTCAGTTCTCACCTCTCAGTTCTCAGTTAGATAACTTCCTCATATTATGTGAGAACTCTCTTGAGGCTATCTTCGACCATATCAAAGAGGTGCAGCCAGAGATGGTGGTGATCGATTCTATCCAGACCATTTCCACCGAGGACGTGGAGAGTTCACCGGGAAGCATCTCACAGGTAAGGGAGTGTGCCTCTGCCTTGTTGCGTTTTGCCAAGACCAGTAGTGTTCCCGTCATCCTGATCGGTCATATCACCAAGGAAGGAACACTGGCAGGTCCGAAGATCTTAGAACATATCGTAGATACCGTGATACAGTTCGAAGGCGATCAGCATTATATGTACCGCATCCTGCGAAGCATCAAGAACCGCTTCGGCAGTACATCGGAATTAGGTATCTATGAGATGCAGGAAAACGGACTCCGTCAGGTGAGTAACCCTTCGGAGTTACTGTTGACACAGGATCATGAAGGTTTGAGCGGCATTGCCATTTCATCGGCTATTGAGGGGGTGAGGCCCTTCCTTGTTGAGACGCAGGCTTTGGTATCCACTGCCGCCTATGGTACTCCCCAGCGCAGTGCCACAGGCTTTGACCAGCGACGCCTGAACATGCTGTTAGCCGTATTGGAGAAAAGGGTGGGCTTCAAACTCATACAAAAAGATGTGTTCATCAATATCGCCGGCGGACTGAGGGTCACCGATCTGGCTATGGACCTGAGTGTGATAGCCGCCGTATTGAGCAGTAATGTGGATACGCCCATCGAGTCAGGATGGTGCATGGCGGGTGAGGTTGGTTTGAGTGGTGAGGTGCGCCCCGTAAACCGCATCGAACAACGTATCGCAGAGGCGGAGAAATTAGGTTTTACCGATATGATTATCCCCAAGTATAACCTCTCTGGTCTGAACACAAAGAAGTTCCATATAAAGTTGCATCCGGTGCGGAAAGTCGAAGAAGCACTGAGGGAACTGTTTGGTTAAATGAGAGAGGTGAGAACTGAGAGGTGAGAACTGAGAGGTGAGAACTGAGAACTGAGAGGTGAGAACTGAGAGGTGAGAACTGAGAGGTGAGAACTGAGAACTGAGAGGTGAGAACTGAGAGGTGAGAACTGAGAGGTGAGAACTGAGAGGTATGATTACACCCAGGAACAGGCAAAAGAGCCAAATCTTGAAGGTAATCATACCTCTCAGTTCTCACCTCTCAGTTCTCACCTCTCTCATCTAAAAAGAAAGTTTCAGTCCTGCAGTAACCCAGAATCCAGGTTGCTGAACCAGTCCGTAATCCACATATTGCTTGTCAAACAGGTTATTACCCGTCAGATAGAAGGAATATCGCGGGGTGTTCCATGACAAGCGCGCATCGAAGATGCCATAAGGCTGATAGTCGTTCAATGCACCCTCCAGGTCCATATAGCTACCGACACGATCTTGGAAACGATAGTTCACACCGAGGTCGAGGTGGGAGAACAGATGGAGCTGGAGCGAAGCCACGAGTTTATGACGTAAATATTCGATGGAATATTGCGACTGCAGATGCTCCTCTTCTTTCTTATCCTCATTAAGATAAGTGTATGCCACATGGAACGAGCGCAGCACTTGCTGGGTGTTCCACAATCTTTGGAAATCGAAGGTCCAGGATGTCTCGAAGCCTACCGTGTTTACCTTGGTGTGGTTCACGCTCTGCCATATCGGATCAGGATCGGAGGTGTCGAGGATCCAGTCAATCATGTTTCTGCTATGATGATGGAACACGCTGGCCGTTGCCGTCAGGGCGGGCGAGAGGTACTTCACACCTCCCTCCACAGCACGGAGTTCTTCCGGTTTCAGGTATTTGTCCGCCTTATGTCCTCCTACACTGTAATACAGTTCGGTAAACGAAGGCATACGCAGGGAAGAGTTGTATGAGGCATAGACTTTCCAGTGATCACCTATCCGATAGCTCAGATCGACTCCCGGATAGATTCTGAACGGCATCTCGTTCCATGTGTTTTTCACTGCGATGAAACCTGCTGAGAGGGTGAACTGTCGCAACAAGATGTTGTGTTCCAAGTGCAGACTCAGATTACTGCGGTTCAGTCCGAGGGTATAGTCACGGTCGGTACCACTGATATGCACAGGGTCGTGTAACGGTTCTCCTAAGTTTCCGCTCACCAGATCTTCATTGCGGAACTCTGCCCCAAAGGCTGTCCGTCCGGCCACCCAGTCAAAGTAGCTGTTCAGATTCAACCCATAGACATTACACCTATTATAATTATACTTCATCACGTCAGGCTGTCCGCGGTATCCCTCATAACGGTCACGGTTCTGATTCCAATACAGCGACGGAAGGAAATGGAAATTTCCCGACTTCGTCTCTGCCTGCAGGGCGGTGAAAATCTTGTCCGTATGTTCATATTGGTTATCAGCTTTCCATTTCGGTGTGGCATACGACGTACTGCTGCCCCACCCTTTCGAGCGAATGCCGGCATGCCAGCAGATACGGACCTGATGCGTGTCATACTGTCCCTGATAGAACACCTTCCCTCCTTCAAAGTCGGAATTGAGGTTTCCACCCTGTGACCTACTGTAGCCATCACTGCGGGTATAGTTCGCACTGAGGGATGAGGTGAGCGATGAGGGAGCATTCAATGACACCCGTCCTCCCGCGGCAAGATAGCCGAAAGACCCTCCCTCCACATGGAGTTCACCCTCTGTTGCAGAAGATTTCTTCGTCACGACATTGATAGCACCCACCAACGAAGAGGTACCATAGACACGGCCAGCCGGTCCTTCCAGCACTTCGATGCGTTCAATGTCACTGATGTCAACAGGTAGATCAAAGGCATTATGTCCCGTCTGGGGGTCACAAATATTAATGCCGTTGAGCAGAATCGTGATTTGCTCTGATGTGCCGCCTCTCACGCTGATGTCCGTCTGTGCACCAAGTGGCATACGTTGTCTGACATCCACGCCTGCAGCGTATTTCAGCAAATCGTTCATACTTTGTACTGGCGCCTGCGCAATCTGCTCGCGATCCAGTACAGTGACCATTCTCGCCGCCTGCCCAAGGGTAAGCGGAGCGCGCGAGCCCGTGACCTCTACGCCATCGAGCACCACCTCTCTGTTTGTCTTCCACGTGGTGGAATCTACCTTGTCGGTGTCCGTGCTGATACCATCTGCTTTCGCATAGGTGAGCGTTGCCACGCTCAGCACGCCGACAAGTACCTCCCTTCCCAGACAAGCATAGAGAGCGTAACCTTTGTTACTGAAGTGTTTGAACTTCAGCGGTTCGCGCTTGTTGAAAAATGATTTGTACTTCATAAAATAATTAATAAAAAAGTCGCACCTTTGCGACATGAGTTGCAAAGGTACGAATAAGTGAGCGAAATACAAAATAAATGTATTTATTTTTAGGACCTTCAACGAAACCAGAGGTTCTACAGGTCGAGCGTTACCTGAACACGCTTGAGATCCTCCTCCCGGGAACTGTTACCATAGAGAATCTCATAGGTACCCGACTGCGTTCGCATGGTATTCGTCTGCTCATCCCAGAACTCGAACGATGCAGGGGTGAGGGTGAATTCAGCGGTAGCAGACTGTCCTGCCTTGACTTCCACCCGTTGGAAAGCACGGAGCGATTTCAGCGGACCGTCAGCATCGGCAAGGTTTCGGATATAAAGTTGCACCGTCTCGGTACCATTGCGCTTTCCCGTATTGCTCACAGGAACGGTTACCTTATAGAGTGGACCGTCATCGCTCTTGGGACAAGCCGAAAGTTCTGCCTCTCCCACTGCAAACGTGGTATAGCTCAAGCCGTAGCCAAAGGCATAGAGGGGATCACTGAAGTAACGATAGGTACGTCCTTTCATTGAATAATCCTCATAGTCGGGTAACTGACTGTCATTCTTGTAGAATGTTACGGGAAGCTTTCCCGAAGGGTTACAGTCACCGAAGAGCACATCGGCGATGGCCGTGCCCCCCTCCTGACCGGCATACCAAGCCTGTACGATAGCCTCGCAGTTCTCTGTCTCGGGTGTCAGGGCAATCGCTGAGCCCGAACAGTTCACGAAGATCACTTTCTTCCCAGCCTCCTTGAGTGCTTTCAGGAAATCACGCTGCACTTTCGGCAGTTCAATGCTTGTTCGGTCACCACCTTTGAAACCTTCAATCTGAACGGGCATCTCCTCACCTTCGAGAGCCGGAGAGATTCCACCCACAAAGATCACCTTCTCGATACCCTTCAGTTGGGCGATGATCTGCTGATAGTCAATCGGCAGTTCCTTGGCGATATTGATCTTTAGATTCGCATTGTAGGTGTGGATATGCGAGAAGCGTACCTCTATCTGGTATGCCTTTCCCTTCTCTGCTTGTATCGCCACACGGTTCGGCGTGGTTCGCCAGATATGATGCATAAACTTCTGCTCTCCGTTGATATACAGTTCAAAATGGCCACAGCCTTCCACGTTCACCACATACTCACCAGACTCCTTCGGTGTGAAGACGGTCTCGTATTTGGCAGAGAAATCCTCTAACTGAACGCCCGGAGCGAAATTGTGCATTCCTGCCGTCGTCACCGCCAAAGGTGTAGTATAATACTGTGTGGTGACAGGCTTTCCTTCCATCTTCCGATTGTTCCAGAAAGTGCCTTTCATGCCTTTCTTTCCCTCGAAACTGCACTGAGATGCCATCAGACAGTCCATCACCTGATCATAAGTAAGGTCACAACCTGGATGGTAGAAGAGTTTCTTCTGCTTGCCCTTGATACCATCGAGTATCGTCACCGTATGATTTGGCATGCCGTTGTAGTTCCCCCACATCATTGGAGCATTGTCGGCATTCGGACCGATCACTGCGATCTTCTCCTTGTTTTTCTGCAAGGGAAGGATCTGGTTCTTGTTCTGTAGTAAGACGATACTTTGGCGGGCCATGTCCAGTGATACCTTCGCATGCTCCTTACACGACATCACCGAATAGGGTATCTTCGACCATTCCACCAAAGAGGGGTCGTCCATCTCTCCTAAGTCAAAACGACCTTCCAGCAGACGGATCACATGCTTATCCACCTCCGCCTCGGTGATGAAGCCACGACTGACTGCCTCAGGAATACTCCTGTATGCATAACCATAGCCACACTCCACATCGGTTCCTGCAAGGGTAGCCTTGGCAGAGGCATGAGTGGCATCGGATGAAGACTTGTGAGATTCATAGAAATCTGAGACAGCACCGCAGTCGCTCACCACCAGATACTGGAATCCCCATTCGTCGCGAAGGATCGTCTGCAGCAACCGCTGGGAACCGCAGCAGGGATCATCATCGAGTCGTTGGTAGGCACACATCACCTCTCGTACCTTAGCATCCTGTACCAAGGTTTTAAAGGCAGGCATGTAGGTCTCCCACATATCTCTTGGTGATACATTCGTGAGGTTGGCACTATGACGCGTATATTCCGGTCCGCTATGTACGGCATAATGCTTGGCACAAGCCCACAGCTTCCGATATTTTGCGGATTCCGGCCCTTGCAAGCCACGAACGACCGCCGTTCCCATGACAGATGTCAGATAAGGATCCTCACCGTATGTTTCCTGTCCCCTTCCCCATCGCGGATCGCGGAAGATATTTACATTCGGTGTCCATACCGACAGACTGTGGAATTTCTCATCCACACCCGAACCTCGCTGCATGCGCTCATTGTACTGAGCCCGGAACTCCGTACTTGCTATGTCGAATACCTTATATAACAAAGAGGGATTGAATGAAGCCGCCATGGCCACAGGCTCTGGGAACACCGTCACATGATCCATGTTCGCCGCACCATGCAGGGCCTCGCTCCACCAGAAGAACTTCTTGATGCCCATCCGGGGAATTGCCGGACTCTCATCAAGCATCAGTTGTGCTTTCTCTTCCAATGTCAGACGTGAGCACAAATCGATCGCCCGCTCCTTGGCTGTCAAGGTCGGATCTTGGTAGGGCAAACGCTGTGCTTGGATCATACCGGCACAACAAGCCATACCCATGAAAAGCAGGAGTTTCTTCATAGTCTTCGATTAACGGGCTGCGATGCATTCGATTTCCACCAAGGCTCCCTTCGGCAAGGCTTTCACCGCAAAGGCGGAGCGGGCGGGATAAGGCTGACTGAAGAACGTTGCATACACCTCGTTCATGGCACCGAAGTCGGCAATGTCGGCCAACAACACCGTGGTCTTCACCACATTCTTCAAATCCAGTCCTGCCTGCTGCAAGATAGCTTGTGCATTGAGCAGCGACTGTCGTGTCTGCTCTTTGACACCTCCTTCGGGGAATGCTCCTGTGGCAGGATCGATGGGTAACTGTCCGGATGCATAGACGAATCCGTTTGCTTCAATGGCCTGGCTATACGGTCCGATAGCGGCAGGCGCTTTTTCTGTACTAATTGCTTTGTTCATAAAATAAAAAAGGTTAATTATCTAAGCTTCGGTTGTTTATATCTTCGTTGTTTCAGTGCCCCTGCGGACAGCATTGTAAATAAGTGACCGTTGGTTCTCGCCGAAGGCGGTCTCCAAAGACATCCAAAAGTATAATTAGTTCTCTAAATACTCCGTAGGGTCATCGATCCCTGCATCACGCAAAGCCTCTTTCCGCTCCACACAGGTACCACACTTTCCGCAATGTTTCTCACCACCCTTATAGCAGCTCCAGGTCTTCGCGTAGTCGATACCCAGTTCCTTTCCCCTGCGGGCAATATCCGTCTTGGTGAGGTTGGTGAAAGGAGCTAAGATCTCGATACCGGGAAAGGTTCCCGCCTTCGTGGCGGCACTCATCGCCTCTACGAACTCCGGGCGGCAGTCTGGATAGATGGTATGGTCTCCTCCATGGTTCGCCATCATCACATATTTCAGTCCACGGCTCTCCGCCATTCCCGCAGCCACCGCCAACATGATGCCGTTGCGGAAAGGTACAACCGTTGATTTCATGTTCTCCTCGGCATAGTGACCTTCAGGAATGGCATCTGCCCCTTGCAGAAGGGAACTCTCGAAATAGCGGCCCATAAACTCAAGAGGGATGACAAGATGCTCAATCCCTAACTGTTCACAATGCCATCGGGCGAAAGGTATCTCCCGTGCATTGTGGTTACTTCCATAGTCGAAAGAAATGGCCAAGGCGATACGCTCCCTTTGGTCATACAGTAGCGTGGTACTGTCCATGCCACCGCTTAGGATAATAATAGAATCTTTCATGGGGACAAAGGTACGAATAAGTGAGCGAAAAAGCAAATATATTTGATTTTTTCCGAACGGAAGTACTTTCAGCGAAGCTAAAGGTACGAATAAGTGAGCGAAAAAGCAAATATATTTGATTTTTTCCGAACGGAAGTACTTTCAGCGAAGCTAAAGGTACGAATAAGTGAGCGAAAAAGCAAATATATTTGATTTTTTCCGAACGGAAGTACTTTCAGCGAAGCTAAAGGTACGAATAAGTGAGCGAAAAAGCAAAATAAATGGATTTTTTTTTCCAGTAAACAATTTTCGGGCGATTATTCCGTTATACGTATAATATATCAAATAGATTATCAACCCTATCAAATCACTCATCATGAAAAAAACTATTTTCACTATGATCTGTAGCACCCTCTTATCAGGTGCAGTCATGGCTCAAGAAGCCCTCTTCAGTGGCAGTCAGGTAACCTCACCCGTGGTGAACGCCGACGGAACAGTTACCTTTAACGTCTTCGCCCCTAAGGCAGTAAAAGTAGAGGTGACAGGCGATTTCTTACCTCCTGTGGAAGTTGACTCACCTTTAGGGAAAACCACACAACCGGGCAGGGTTGAGATGAAAGAAATGAACGGTGTGTGGACATACACTACGGGGAAACTCGCCCCTGAGCTATATTCCTATAATGTCATCGTCAATGGCATGAGCATCCTCGATCCATCAAATGTATATGTGAACCGCGACATTGCCTCCCTCACCAGCATCTTCATCGTCTCAGCAGCAAAGGGCGACAAAGGCGACACCTACCGTGTGAACGAGGTTCCACATGGTGACTTGGCCAAGGTGTGGTACAACAGTCCTACACTGAAGATGAAACGTCGCATGACCATCTACACCCCTGCGGGCTACGACAAAGGAAAGAACTATCCTGTGATGTATCTGCTACATGGTGCCGGCGGTGACGAGGATGCGTGGACCACCCTCGGCAGGGCAGCACAGATCATGGATAACCTCATCGCTGCCGGCAAGGCCAAACCGATGATCATTGTCATGCCGAATGGCAACACCGACTGTCAGGCCGCCCCCGGTGCATGGTCACGAGGGATGTACATGCCCACCTTCATGGGTAGTGTGAACCAGAAACCCATCGCCACGATGGACGAGAGTTTCATGGACATCGTGAAATATGTGGAGAGTCATTACAAAGTGGCCAAAGGGAAAAAGAACCGTGCCATCTGCGGACTGTCGATGGGTGGCGGTCATTCCTTCGCTACATCCAAACGCTATCCCGACACCTTCAACTATATCGGTCTGTTCTCTGCCGGACTACATATCAACGGCGACCGGAACAAGTCGTTCTATGAACTGCTGCAAGAGAACAAGGAGGTGCAGAACCAGTTAGCCAAGCTCTTTGCAGGGAAGCCCGCCCTCTACTGGATTGCCATCGGCAAGACCGACTTCCTCTACCAGCAGAATGCCGACCTGCGCAGGTATCTCGATGAGAAGGGCTATCCTTACGAGTACCGAGAGACTGAAGGCGGACATATCTGGCGCAACTGGCGTATCTACCTGTCGGAGTTCGCACAGAAGATATTCAAGTGATTCTGCCATGTAAATACAGCATTCTCATACTCTTCTCGCAAGAATCACAGACGACACCCGTTGGCGTTGAGAAGGGCACTCCTGAATACGACGAGGCAAAGAAGGCCATGAAGAACGGTGTGGATAATCCTACACTTTATTATAATTATAGCGCAGGTCTTGAGGCCTGCGCTATTTTATTATGTAATGAAAGGCACCTACCAAACATGCGGTATATGAAATGCCACATCATCGGGATTGTGGGAGTGCTGGAATCGCCGTACCTTTGCACTCGATAAACAAATATAATAAAATAGTTATGAGAAGAATAGCATTGGTAATAGCCGTATTGTTAAGTTTCAACACCAGCATCTTGGCTGAGGGTAACGCTACCAACACAAGCAGTGTTCGCTACGTGAAGGTGCCACGCTTTGCCCGACCGCTGGTAGAAAAGTGGATAACAGAATATGCGAAAACACAGCTCATTCAAGGTGTACGACAGGACGAGGATCCTCGTCTGACAATAGCATGGACCATCCCAGGTTCATCGCTTACCACACCTGTCATTCCTCTTTGGATAACCCCTCATGGCGAACTGCCACAAATCGTTACCCGCAACAGTCAAGGTCATGCCACGCTTGTTGATGTTGGCTTCCAACTCAAGGATCAACTCTTTCCCATCAAACGTGGCAATGGTGCTGACTATATCAATTTAGCACGCCTTATCAATCACGCTGGTACAGGTATTCTTCAGCAGATAGAGCCCATAGAGGATGAGATATTCAGTCGAGGTAAGCAAGTCATCGAAACTATGAGAAAGAATGGCAAGGCTGGTCGCGAAACAACTGAATTCTATCGCTGGGTAGATCAATATGTTAGTGAACAATATGAAAAGAGATTTCATTTGATGTAGCGTTGGCTGCAATCAAATGTTATGATTCAGGATGATTGTACGATATCCTGGATCACCAATCCCGCCAGCATAAAACCGAAGATGGCGGTGATGTGAGCCAGGGTACCATTGATCTGGGCCTTTGACGAACACCACTCGTGATTGAGCAACGAGGGGTCGCCAGGGCCTATCTTTGCTTTGGGACACATGCACTGCTCTGTAACACAGGTGGCGTTATGACCTTTGTTCTGCAGTAGTTCGTCTGAATAGACACACTGGAACTTACGTTTGAGGAACACCTTGTTACGTTTGAAACGATTACGAAGGGCTCGGGCCAGCGGATCGCCCTGCACCTTCCAGAACTCTGCGGTTTTGATGCGGGTAGGATCTAACTTCAACGCAGCACCCATCGACGAAAAGAACTTGGTTGCTCCCCTACCTCCCCGTTCTGTGGGAAGACTCGTTGCCATCATGATAAGCAACGCTTTATCTTTCAGTGAGTCGATGGCATCAATGATATAGTCGTAACTCTCAAGATGGAAACTTTCTGCCGTCTCATCAGTGAAGATCTGTTGAATTGCCGTAATCTCAGCTGAAGGATTGATGCTGAGCAGACGCTCCTTCAGGGCATCCACCTTCACCTGACCCACAGTCTTGGAGGTAGCCATCAACTGACGGTTGATATTGGTGATGCACACGCGATCGGAGTCAACGATGGTCAGTTGTTTGATGCCTGAGCGCACCAGACTCTCTGCGCACCATGAACCAACTCCACCCACGCCGAAGATGATCACACGTTTCTCAGCGATGGAACGCATCGCGTCGTCACCCAATAGTAGTTCCGACCTGCGGAAGATAGCTTGTTCTAATGCCATGAACTCCTGAATATCTTTATTTCACGGTGCAAAGATACTGCTTTTTTCCATAACATACCGCCAACAGACCACGATTTTTTCAAAATACCTCACACATGGTATTTCTGTTTTCATATGTAAAAAAGATTGAAATTCTTCATCGGTATGCATGTATCTCAATTTATTTTCTTAATTTTGCAGCTGCTTAAAGGATAAGAAGATTCAAACCAATAATATTAAAGTTATGACAATCAACGAATTCAACTTTGCCGGTAAGAAGGCAATCGTACGTGTAGATTTCAACGTACCCCTCGATGAGAATGGTAACATCACAGACGACACCCGTATCCGCGGTGCCCTCCCCACCCTGAAGAAGATCCTGGCTGACGGTGGTGCCACCATCATTATGAGCCACATGGGTAAGCCCAAAGGAAAGGTGAACCCCAAGTTGTCTCTCGGACAGATCCGTGAGGCTGTGGAGAAAGCACTCGGCGTTCCCGTGGCATTCGCTCCCGACTGCGCCAAGGCTGCTGATGCTGCAGCCGCCCTGAAGATGGGTGAGGCCCTGCTGTTGGAGAACCTGCGCTACTATCCCGAGGAGGAAGGTAAGCCCGTAGGCGTTGAGAAGGGTACTCCTGAATACGACGAGGCTAAGAAGGCCATGAAGGCTTCCCAGAAGGAGTTTGCCAAGACACTGGCTTCATACGCCGACTGCTACGTGATGGATGCCTTCGGTACCGCTCACCGTAAGCATGCCTCTACGGCTGTTATCGCCGATTACTTCGATGCTGACAACAAGATGTTGGGTCTGCTGATGGAGAAAGAGGTGAAAGCTGTTGACAACGTGCTCTCTAACATCAACCGTCCGTTTGTGGCTATCATGGGTGGTTCAAAGGTTTCTTCCAAGATCGGTATCATCGAGAACCTGCTGGGTAAGGTTGACAAGCTCATCCTCTGCGGTGGTATGACCTACACCTTCGCCAAGGCTCACAACGGTGAGATCGGTAACTCGATCGTAGAGCTCGACAAATTAGATGTGGCTCTCGGCGTAGAAGAGCTGGCCAAGAAGAACGGTGTGGAACTTGTTCTGGGTTCTGACTGCACCGCTACCAACGGTCTCGACTTCGGTACGATGACTGTCAAGGAAGGTTCTGAGATCATCAACTGCCCCGCCAACAAGGTTCCCGCAGGTTTCGAGGGCGTGGATGCCGGTCCTGAGAGTCAGAAGGCATTCGCCGAGGCTATCAAGGGTGCCAAGACCATCCTGTGGAACGGTCCTGCTGGCGTCTTCGAGTGCGATGCCTTCACAGCTGGTAGCCGTGCCATCGGTGAGGCGATCGCTGAGGCTACTGCCAACGGTGCCTTCTCTCTGATCGGTGGTGGTGACTCTGTGGCTTGTGTAAACAAGTTCGGTCTGGCCGACAAGGTTAGCTACATCTCTACAGGTGGTGGTGCACTGCTCGAGGCTATCGAGGGTAAGGTGCTCCCGGGTGTGGCTGCCATCAAGGGTGAATAATCCTACACATTATTATAATTATAGCGCAAGTCTTGAGGGCCTGCGCTATTTTTGTTCTCATGCATCGAGATCGTACATCACCTTCGCGTGATTCTTCCTGATGACCTGCTGACTGACGATCTCGCCTGTCTTACGGTCAAGCTGATCACGCATCACCTCCCCACAACGATACGTTCCATCCTCTTCGTGAACGAAATGCTCATTGACGGCATGTACATGGAATGAGAAAGTCTGTGGTCTGAGGGCACGTAACTCTCCTCGCAGATATTCTCCATCCACCCAGGTCAGCAACTGGTAGGTATTTTGGGTATTGTTCTTTACCCGGTAATCCAAGTAGTTATACGTGATGCTGGTACCCGTTCCAAAAGGTATCGTGCGGTTGAAATCAGGGAACAGATCGACTCCGTCATGGTGATGATGCTCCACAATGGTGAGCTCGGAATGCAGCACCATCCAATGAATCAGGTTGGTAAACTGACACATGCCTCCTCCCACACCCTGTGACGTATTTCCTCGGGCTATCATCAATCCTTCCCGGTAGCCACGGCTTTTCGTCGTCCTCCCCACCAGTTTCCAGAAAGAGAAGGTCTCTCCCGGTCGGATTAACACTCCACTCACCTTGGGGGCGGCTATGGAGAGGTTCACCGCTTTGTTCTCCTGGAGTTGCATATCCACGTTACCCAACCGTCGGCGAATCAGTGAACCGTGCCGATACACCAGTACCGGTAAATGTTTCTCCTGTCGTTTCCGCGCAAACCTCACACCGTGCGACAGATCACTGACATGTCGCAGCAGGATTCCCTTCTCCACAGAGATCCGATATGTCAGCGGTGAGATCTCACAGAATAGCTTCCGTTGTTTCTTCATTTTCTTTCATCATGATAAATAACAATCCCAATCGAAGATGTCGTTGACACTCATTATAAAAAGTACCCTTCTTCATCTATAACTCTCTGCAAAGATACTACATTTTCCTGACTTTTATTAGAACAAGTCGTATTTTACACATATTTCATTTGATTATCATCGGTATAGCCGTTTCACGTTACGGGGATTGGAACCAAGAATGGGTGGGATACTGGTACAAAACAATTTGTTTTGTCCTGTAAAAAGCCTATACTAACACATGAAAAGATGCCTTCTTTGAGAACAAAACAATTTGTTTTGTTACGGAACCCGTAATTGTTATTCCTGCAAAATGGCGTTTGTTTATACTCAAAACCTATGTTGGTGAATCAAGATCTTATAGAGGAAGAAAGTCAGGAAGGCTAAGCCAAGCGCAAACGTTAACGGTAAAAAATGTTCCTTCGTCAGTACAACGAGCAGGAATAATCTGTATCTTTGCAACAGAAATAACGAACTACTATAAAAAGGAAATGAATTATGGCTAAGAAATTTGTAATCGGTGACCGTGTGAAAGACGAGTGGATATCTGTTCTCAACACGGAGAAAAAGAAACTGGAGTTTACCAATCATCTGGCAAGTGCCAAGGAGTACAGCCAGGAAGAGAGTGCTGCCGCCGACTTAAAAGAGTTGCAGACAACAGGTTATTTCGGTGACCTGATGGTGTATATGAAAGAAGACGGCAAGGCTTACAAGGCCGATGAGCGTGACTCCTTCCATGTGTAAACGGTGAGCATCCCCATCATTCCACACCTGATAAAAACAGCGCGACCCAGATGGATCGCGCTGTTTTTATGTTGGATTACATCCTACCTTTTCTTGCCATGGCATAGTAGAAGCAAGCTACACTTTGCCCATTTGGCTTATCCTTTCAAATTAAGGCTTTCGAAGTACCCACTCCCGGTACGTTCCAACATCGGCATTACCCAAGTTGTAACCAAGATAACCTAAGATGATATTGGTGACACCCTGATCGGGCAGCAACCCAAACATCAGTTTTGCCAACCACGGTCGTTTGAGGATCTTCGTGGCTTTACGCTCAAGGTGCTTCAGGTCGGGTAGAATCTCCTTGGTGAAGTCAACGCACTTCTCAATCTCCAGACCACAATTGACATAGTGGGCATTCATCTCTTCCAACGACTCAATGAGCGCAGAGGCACCTCCCTTTGAGATCAGGGAAATCGCCATCTTCATATAGTCGTCGTAAGTCTCATATCGATCCTTCAGAGCATAGTCATATACGATCATTCTGCCACCCGGTTTCATCACCCGGAAAACCTCTCGATACACCTTCTCCTTGTCACTGCAATGAACGAGTGTCTCAAAAGCAAAAACCACATCTACAGAATGATCAGGGAACTGTGCAAGACTGCTATAATCCTGCGTATAGATCGTAGTATTCTGAGGAAGGTCTTTCACCTTACAGGGACAAAGGTCAACACCGGCAAACGTAGCATTGGGATGACTATGGGCAAGGTACAAGAGATTGGCGCACTGTCCGCAGCCCAACTCCAAAATGAAGTCACCGTCTTTGATCAGTTCTGATACAGAATCGGGTTGCTGATAGACATCCTCATCTGTGAAACACCCATTCTTGGAGATCCTGAAATGCATAAAACCGTCCTGTGAATGGTAATGCCTGTAGGCCCAATGGTTGATTCGATAATAGGAACGGATCATGTCCAATGTGTTCTTGTCACCCTCAATATATTTCTTGAGATTGAGGAACTTGGACATCGCGTCAATCTTGGAATGTATCTGATAGATACTGTACGTCGTATTCATGTACTATATGAGACTCATAAAATCCCCAGCCAAGATTGTTCTGGCTGGGGAAGTACTTTTGGTTTACTCTTTTTCAAGCAGGATATTCATCATCTCCACCGCGGCCTTGGCAACGGAAGTACCGGGACCGAAGATTGCGGCCACGCCGGCCTTGTAGAGGAAGTCGTAGTCCTGGGCGGGAATCACACCACCTGCAATGACCATGATATCCTCACGACCGAGCTTTTTCAGTTCCTCAATGAGCTGCGGGATCAGTGTCTTGTGACCTGCTGCCAACGAGGAAGCACCCACGATATGCACATCGTTCTCCACAGCCTCACGGGCAGCCTCGGCGGGAGTCTGGAACAACGGTCCCATATCCACATCAAAACCACAGTCAGCATAACCTGTAGCAACAACCTTCGCGCCACGGTCGTGACCATCCTGTCCCATCTTTGCCACGAAGATACGCGGGCGGCGACCCTCTTTCTTCGCAAACTCCTCGGTTAACGCACAGGCTTTCTCAAAGTCTGAGTCGTTCTTACTTTCACTGCTATACACGCCTGAAATTGTTCTGATTACTGCTTTATAACGACCAACGATCTCCTCGCAGGCATCACTGATCTCACCCAACGTACACCGTAAGCCGGCAGCCTTCACGGCCAATGCCAGCAGGTTGTCCTTGCTCTTCTTACCCTCGGCAAACTCACGCACGCACTCGGTGATCTCTTTGAGTGCCGCCTGGCAGGCAGCCTCGTCACGGTTGGCACGGAGTTCCTTCAGACTCTCCTCTTGCTGCAGACGCACGGCGGTGTTGTCCACCTCAAGGATGTCGATCGGATCCTCATGCTCCAGACGGTACTTGTTCGTACCTACGATGGTCTGGACACCCGAGTCGATACGAGCCTGAGTGCGGGCTGCAGCCTCTTCGATACGCATCTTGGGCAGACCGGTCTCGATGGCCTTTGCCATACCTCCTAATTTTTCAATCTCCTGAATGTGCTCCCATGCCTTGTGCACCAACTCGTTTGTGAGTGTCTCCACATAATAGGAACCTGCCCACGGGTCAATCTGCTTGCACACCTTGGTCTCATTCTGGATATAGATCTGGGTGTTACGGGCGATACGGGCGGAGAAGTCGGTAGGCAATGCGATAGCCTCATCGAGGGCGTTGGTATGGAGCGACTGTGTATGTCCGAGCACAGCAGCCATAGCCTCGATACAAGTACGACCCACATTGTTAAACGGATCCTGCTCGGTGAGCGACCATCCGGAGGTCTGTGAGTGGGTACGCAGAGCCAACGACTTCGGGTTCTCGGCACCGAAGCTCTTCACAATCTTCGCCCAGAGCAGACGTCCGGCACGCATCTTGGCAATCTCCATGAAGTGGTTCATACCGATGGCCCAGAAGAACGACAGGCGCGGAGCGAACTTATCCACCGGGATACCGGCATTCACACCTGTACGGAGATAGTCCATACCATCGGCCAACGTGTATGCCAACTCGATATCTGCCGTAGCACCGGCTTCCTGCATGTGATAGCCAGAGATAGAGATGGAGTTGAACTTTGGCATGAACTGCGAAGTATATTCGAAGATGTCGGCAATGATCTTCATGGAGAATGCTGGCGGATAGATATAGGTGTTACGCACCATGAACTCCTTCAGGATATCATTCTGGATGGTTCCTGCCATCTCCTCCAGCTTGGCACCCTGCTCCAGACCAGCGTTGATGTAGAAAGCCAGGATTGGCAGCACACCACCATTCATGGTCATCGACACAGACATCTTATTCAGAGGGATACCGGCAAAGAGCACCTTCATGTTCTCCAGTGAGCAGATAGACACACCAGCCTTACCCACATCACCCACCACACGGGGGTTGTCAGGGTCATAACCACGGTGAGTCGGCAGGTCGAAGGCCACGGAAAGACCTTTCTGACCAGATGCCAGGTTACGACGATAGAAGGCGTTCGACTCTTCTGCGGTAGAGAATCCAGCATACTGACGGATAGTCCACGGACGGAAGGGATACATCATGGAATACGGACCGCGGAGGTAAGGGGGGATACCTGCCGTGAAGTCAAGATGCTCCATGCCCTCCAGATCTTCTTTTGTATAAACAGGACGGACCTCAATATGTTCTGGAGTTTTCCAGTTAGGTACTATATTATTCTCCTTCAGCCAGGCATTACCGTCTTTGGCCTGAATGCCGGCATAGATATTGATATTACTAAAATCTTTTCTCATCTTTTGTCCTCCAATAATTATATACCTAACTTAGCATTATATTCCTTAAGAGTTTCAAGAACATTGCACTTCACATGGATGAAGTTCTCTATGCCAGCAGCCTTCAAATCCTCCATGCAAGCAGGAGCACCAGCTACCACGAACATGGCACGACCATCAAGATACTTGAATGCAGGGATAGCATATTCTGCATATTCATCATCACTGGAGCAGATCACCACGATGTCGGCCTTGGCCTCCAAAGCAGCATCAACACCCTCTTCTACTGTCTTGAAGCCGAGGTTGTCGATCACTTTGTAACCTGCACAGGCAAGGAAGTTGCAAGAGAACTGGGCACGTGCCTGGCGCATGGCAAGATTACCGATCGTGAGCATGAAAGCTGTGGGCACCTTGGTTTCCTCAGTGTGAATACGCAGATCCTCAAAGTCTGCTGCCAAACGAGTACTCTCGATGGCCTTGAAAGGATGCTCGCATGTCGATTCACCAGAGCCGCAGCAGCAAGTCTTACCCATAGCACGTTTGCCTTCGCTCTTCTCGATAAAGTTCGGGAATTGGTTGGTTCCTAAGATGAACTCTTTGCGCTTTGCAGCATCACCATGACGCTTCACGTTGGTTGCATTGATATCATCCTGTACGGTTCCGGCCTTCACGGCAGCTAAGAAGCCACCCTCCTCCTCTACCTTGAGGAAGATCTTCCAGCCTTCAACAGCAAGACTGTCGGTGAGATGCTCGATATAATAAGATCCTGCACCCGGATCAACCACCGTATTGAAATGGCATTCCTCTTTCAACAGCAGTTGCTGGTTACGAGCGATACGCTCTGAGAAGTCTGTCGGCTCCTCGTATGTCACATCGAACGGAGTCACCACCATGGAGTGTACACCGGCAAGGGCGGCACTCATAGCCTCAGTCTGTGAACGCAACAGGTTCACATACGAGTCGAACAAGGTCTGGTTGTACTTGGAAGTAACGGCATTCACACACATCATGCAGGCACAGTCGCACTTCGGCTCATACTGTTTCACGATCTGAGCCCAGAGCAGACGGGCGGCACGGAACTTAGCCAATTCCATGAAATAGTTCTCAGAAACACCCATATTGAACTTGATCTTCTTGGCAGCAAGATCCACATCCACACCGGCATCCACCAGTTGCTGCAGATACTCATTACCCCATGCCAACGCATAACCCAACTCCTGCACAATGTAAGAACCAGCATTGTTCAGTGCAATGGTGTTCACGCAGATGCAGCGGAAATGAGGATAATCCTTCAAAGCCTCCACCAACTGGGGAGCGACAGCAAGAACGGGAGTTACATCCTTTCCCCTCATCACCATCTTCTCCATTGGGTCGAAGTCGATGGAACCCACGATCTTCTCCTTGTCATAACCTTTCTTCTCAAAGTATGACGTGAGAATCTGAGCCAGCTCCAAGGCATGACGCTGACAAGTGTGGAAATTCACCTCAACCACATCGCAGAGAATTCCATCGAGCAGTTGGTCGATGAATGCCTCGCTCACCTTATTTCCCGGAATGCGGAATCCCAGTGAGTCGATACCTTTGTTCAGGATGTCCAAGGCCTTCTTGTTAGCCTCTGCAGCATCATCCACATGGATATCCTGACGGATGTACCAAGTGTTGTCATTCTTTTTGTTACCACGGACAAACGGGAACTCACCCGGCAGGGAGTCGGGAGTCTTCAGTTTCAGCACGTCTTCGCGGCGGTAGAAAGGTTGTACGTTAAAACCTTCATTAGTTCTCCATACCAGTCGTTTGTTGAAATCTGCACCTTTCAGATCGACTTCAATCTTGTCCAGCCACTCTTGGGTGGTTGGCGCTGTGAACTCGGTAAAGAGTTTTTCTTTACTGTTTGACATAGCGTTGTGTATTAATATAATAAGTTATTAAAGTGAGTTGTCATGATTATAAGTGTAGTGAGAGTAATCACCACCCCTATTCCGCTGCAAAGATAATTTTTTTTTCCGAGATAACGCTATATTCATCGAAGAAATTTATATTTAATCATTAAAAATTCAAAAAGTTATTTTTCAGCCTAAAATAAATGCACAAAAATTCTTTAAATGAGTAATTTATGAGTACCTTTGCACCAAATTTGCGAAATCAAGGAGGGAGGTGCTGGAGCCTGCCTTTTGTCATACATAATATGTTATGGATTGGATAACTGAGATATTTACAAACACGCAATCAGTAGCGCATATCGTGTTACTGTATTCTATCGTCATTGCCATTGGCGTTCTGTTGGGAAAAGTGAAATTCGGCGGTATTTCCTTAGGTGTCACGTTCGTGCTGTTTGCCGGTATTGTAGCGGGGCACATCGGTTTCACCGCCCCCGTTGACATCCTCACGTTTATGCAGGACTTCGGACTGATCCTTTTCGTCTTCATGATCGGTATGCAGGTAGGACCTGGATTCTTTGAGAGTTTCGGTACAGCAGGCATCAAGCTCAATGGGTTAGCCACCGCTGCCATCCTGTTGAACATTGCCGTGATGTTCGGCTGCTACTACCTCTTCTTTGATACGTCGGATCCCAATAACCTGCCGATGATGGTGGGAACATTATATGGTGCAGTGACCAATACCCCGGGATTAGGTGCTGCCAACGAGGCCCTGAACAGTGTGTTCACCAACAATGCCCCACAGATAGCCTCTGGATATGCCTGTGCCTACCCGTTAGGTGTATTGGGTATCATCGGTGCCACCATCGCCATTCGTTACATCTGCGGCATCAAGTTTGCCAACGAGGAACGGCGACTGGAACAGCAAGACGAGGCCAACGGTGCGGTGAAGCCCTACCGTCTGCGTCTGAAGGTGACAAACCAGTACTTAGAAGGAAAGACCATGTTGCAGGTGCACGATTTCCTGAACCGTGACTTTGTGTGTTCAAGGATTCTGCACGACGGCCATGTCAGCATTCCCAACCGCGACACGATCTTCCATCTGGATGACCAGCTAAACATTGTCTGCGCTGAAGCCGATGCCGAAGCCATCATCGCCTTTATCGGTCCGGAGATTGAGATAGACTGGGAACAGCAGGACCAGCCGATGGTGAGCCGCCGTATCATCGTCACCAATCCTTCCATCAATGGTAAGACCTTGGGAAAGATGCACTTCTCCAGTGTGCACGGTGTCAACGTGACTCGTGTCACCCGTCATGGCATCGACCTCTTTGCCAGCGTCAGTCTGCCGTTACAAGTAGGCGACCGCATCATGGTAGTTGGTCCGGAAGATGCAGTGGCCCGTGTCACCAGTCTGATGGGAAACTCCGCCCATCGTCTGAATGCTCCGAACATCGCTACCATTTTCATTGGCATTATCATCGGTATTATCTTCGGCTCCCTGCCTTTTGCCATCCCCGGCATGCCTGTTCCTGTAAAGCTGGGTATTGCTGGTGGCCCGCTGATCATCGCCATTCTCATCGGCCGATATGGTTATAAAATACGACTGGTCACCTACACCACGACGAGTGCGAACATGATGTTACGTGAGATCGGACTGGTATTGTTCCTGGCCAGTGTGGGTATCAAGGCCGGTGCCGGTTTCTGGGAGACCGTGGTTCAAGGAGACGGACTGTTGTATGTGGCATCGGGATTCCTGATCACCACCATCCCTATATTAATAATAGGTACGATTGCACGGAAACGGTACAAGTTCAACTACTTTACCATCATGGGTATGCTGGCCGGAACCTATACCGACCCGCCAGCACTTGCCTATGCCAACAGTCTGTGCTCCAAGGAGGCTCCTGCCGTGGGCTACTCCACGGTCTATCCGCTTTCCATGTTCCTGCGTATCTTCACCGCGCAGATCATCGTCCTCTTCTTCTGCGGCGGATAGCAGTCTGCCTGGAACGGCCTTGAAGATACATTGACGGAATACCTTTGACAATCAGAATAATAAACTTACATAATAATTTTCAACAACATGAGAAAACTTGGAATACTGCTCTGCGGTATGTTGATGACATCCACCTCGATGATGTTCGCACAAGGAGCGAAGAACATCAAAATCAATGAGGTGCTGACAAACAACACCGCCAGTTTGCAAGACGAATTCGGAGAGCACCTGCCATGGGTGGAGCTGGCGAACACCTCTTTTTCCACTTACAACATCAGAGGAATGTTCATCACCACCGACCGCAGCGTACTCAACGCTTCGCTCTCTGCACCTCAACGCATTGCCAAGATGCAAATCATTCCTAACGGGGATGAACGTACCATCATGGCAGGGCGTGACCACCTGCTCCTTTTCCTGAACTCCAATCCCGCCAAGGGTGCCATGCACTTTGCTTCCAAGGTAGAAAACGGGAAGCCTCTCTGGATCGCCCTCTACGACGGCAATGGCGTTGACCTGATCGACTCCATCTCCGTCCCATCTCTTGGTGAGAACAAATCCTATGCCCGAATCAAGGACGGGGAAATGAAATGGGACATAAAGGCTGTGGAGGCCGTCACCCCCGGTATCGGCAACTACATCGAGATCAACGAAACAAAGATCGCCCGTCTGAAACGCGATGATCCTCATGGCTTCGGTATCACCGTTCTTTCCATGGGTATCGTATTTTCTTGTCTGGCCCTGCTCTTTGTGTTCTTCAGTCTGTTAGGAAAATATATGGCACGGAAAGAGAAATCCGACAGGGAGAGCCGTGAAGCGGGATGGGTGAAGACCTCCAAGACAAAGACGGCCCGTATGCCTATAGAAGCTAAGGATTCAAAGATTCCGCCCAGCAAGAAGAAGAAGAAGGAAGACGATGATGTCTATCTTGCTGTCATCGCCATGGCTCTGAAGGAGTACCAAGACAACCTGCATGATGAAGAGAGCGGTATCATCACCATCCGTCCTCACCACACCATGTGGAATAACGATTTGTAAAACCCACCTCAACCCTCCCAAAGGGAAGGGAAGATGAGAATCAGTAGAAATCATCAAGTTCAGAAATCAAAGAATAAAAATAAAGAAAATATGGATAAATATCAATATAAAGTCAATGGTATTGACTACGAAGTAGAGATCGAGGAGATTGAGGGTACAACGGCCAAGGTGACCGTCAACGGAAAGCCTTTTGAGGTAGAAATGAAAGAACCGGTGAAAGGCACCAAGCCCAAGAAGGTGACCCCCGTGGTTGCTCCAGTGGCTACAGCAGCCCCAGCACCAGCCGCCAAGCCTGCTACCGCTCCCGTTCAGGAAGGATCGGGTGCTAAGGTGACAGCTCCGCTGCCCGGTACGATTACTGAAGTGAAAGTAGCTGTAGGACAGGCCGTGAAAGCCGGTGATACCGTCATCATTCTGGAGGCCATGAAGATGCAGAACAACATCGAAGCAGAAACCACTGGCACTGTTACCTCCGTATTGGTAGATCAGGGCGACACCGTGATGGAAGGGGCAACGCTGATCACGATTGGGTAAGTGATAAGTTAAAAGTGATAAGTTACAAGTTACAAGTAAATTATGAGTTTCACAGAATTCATCGCAAACAATTTTAATGAGTTCCTTACCTATACAGGATTCGCCAATGCGACGATTCCCAACCTCATTATGATTGCCGTGGGAGCCTTTTTTATCTGGCTCGCCATCAAAAAAGACTTCGAGCCGTTGCTGCTCGTTCCGATCGGTCTGGGTATCATCCTCGGAAACATCCCATTCCGTGCTGATGCCGGACTGGAGATCGGACTGTATGAGGACAACTCCGTACTGAATATCTTCTATCAGGGAGTCCGCCAGGGATGGTATCCCCCACTCGTCTTCCTGGGTATCGGTGCCATGACCGACTTCTCCGCTCTCATCGCGAACCCGAAGTTAGTGTTGATCGGTGCTGCGGCACAGTTCGGTATCTTCGGTGCATACATGCTGGCCTTAGCATTAGGATTTGAACCCAACCAAGCCGCAGGTATCGCCATCATTGGTGGTGCCGACGGACCTACCGCTATCTTCCTGTCTTCTAAGACTGCCCCGAACCTGATGGGAGCTATTGCCGTCTGCGCCTATTCCTATATGGCCTTGGTACCGGTAATCCAGCCCATGGTGATGCGCATGATGACTACCAAGAAGGAACGTCTGATCCGGATGAAACCCGTGCGCCATGTCAGTCAGACCGAGCGTATTCTATTCCCGATTATCGGACTGTTACTCACCACCTTTATCGTACCGTCAGGTTTGCCTCTGTTAGGAATGCTGTTCTTTGGCAACCTGCTGAAGGAATCAGGCAAGACCACCCGTCTGGCCAAGACCGCCGGTTCTGCCCTTAACGACATTGTGGTCATGCTGTTAGGTCTCACCGTGGGATGTTCTACCCAAGCCAGTGAGTTCCTTACCATGAATACCATCTACATCTTTGCCATCGGTGCAGGTGCATTCTTCGTAGCTACCATCAGTGGTGTAGGCTTTGTGAAGATCATGAATCTGTTCCTGCCGAAAGACAAGAAAATCAATCCGCTGATCGGAAACGCCGGCGTGTCGGCCGTACCGATGGCAGCACGTATCTCCAACAACCTCGGTCTGGAGTACGATCGCCATAACTTCCTGCTCATGCACGCCATGGGTCCGAATGTGGCCGGTGTAATCGGCTCTGCCGTAGCAGCAGGTGCACTCCTCGGATTCCTGCAATAAGTAGAACAATGATGAATCAACGAATGATACATGGTAGGCCGAAAATGGCCATCGTCGATCCCAACACGTTAGCCGTGTTGGGATTGACGACTATTCTCCAAGAGGTGATGCCGATCATCACCATCGACCAATTCTCAACATTCGAGGAGCTGATGGAAAACAATCCTGATCAGTATTTCCATTATTTCGTGGCAATGAACATCGTATTGGACAACCGACAGTTTTTCTTAGACCGGAAGCGCAAGACCATTGTGCTCACCGTTTCACAAAACTCACCACTGACCGATTTTCATTGTCTCTGTATCAACGTGTCCGAGAAGCAGTTGGTACGTTCCATCCTTGCCATGGTAAAAGGGGCACATCCACAAGGAAAAAACCTGCCCCCTATCCCTCAGGTGCTCCAACAGAAAATTTTGTCAGACCGTGAACTGGAAGTACTGGCACTAATTGTTCAAGGGTATATCAATAAAGAAATCGCCGACAAGCTGAATATCGGCTTGACGACGGTGATTACCCATCGAAAGAACATCATGGAGAAATTAGGGATGAAGAGCGTGAGTGCCCTCACCATCTATGCCGTGATGCACGGTTATGTGGATATCAACCAGATATAGTTCTACAGTTTCACGGAACTGATATCCACGAGATTATTGACGATAGCATAGATCGTTAATCCCGCCGGACTGTGAATCTGCAGTTTCCGGGCGATATTCCTGCGGTGTGTGATCACTGTATTGATCGAGATACACAGGTGATCAGCAATCTCTTTATTCGTCATACCCTGCACCAAGCTCACAATCACATCTTTCTCACGGTCACTAAGCGCCTCACTGTTATCAGGGTTCTGACTGATCATCTTCGAGATCTTCACACTCACATCGTTTTGTTTCTGCTGACGCTCCAGATTTCGGATGGCCGGTACAAAAATATAATCTTCCACTTCGGAATGTTGACCCAACCACACTTCATTCTTATATAGGTCGTAAAGCACGGCGGTGAGTTTGTTATTTCGCTGTGTGTCTGACGGCAGATATTTGATGATGATATTCTTTAACTCACGAAGACGCTGGGTGATCTGGTTGTGATGTTTAGAGAACGTGTCGATGTCATCATCACCCGTCTGCTCACCATTCAGCAACTTGTCAACATAGGGAAACACATTCTGCTCTTCATATTTCATGTGTACCCGGATCTCATGGGCATACGAGTCGTACATCTTCATGATCAACCGCGCCAAGTTGTCATTCTCGTCCAGGGCCTCCAACAGTTCCTTTCGGATGTTCGGCAACTGGAAATCCAGGTAATATTCATGAGATGCTTTCAGGTAATGCAACAAGGTTGGCACCGACATACGGTTACTGTCGTCCATCTGCTTATAGCCGTTAATCGAGTAATTCACCACGGCGAGGAACGTATAGGTATCCACACCCTGATCCTCACACACCTCCTTCACCGTTTTGTCACCGAACCCCAAGTTGATTCCAAAACGTCCCAAACTCTCTAAGAGGTTGTAATCATCGGCAATAAGATTGATCATCTTATCGTCGGCCTCGTACATCTTCTGGTTTCTCATACTACCTTATTTTAAGTTTTAGGGATCGCCTTCGACGAGAATTGAAAAACACCGCCTTCGGTAAGGATGGTGATTGTCGCCTTCGGCGAGAAATCTTACAAAATCTATACAAAATCAAACAAAAAAAATCAAACAAAAAATAATTTATTGTAAGAATTTGGGTAAATTTTGTTGGATTTTGTATAGATTTTGTTGGATTTCTGCGCGAAGCGCACCCTCATTCATATTTCTTATTTCGCGTAAGCAACACTGCGTGTCTCTCGGATCACGGTGATCTTCACCTGTCCGGGGTAGGTCATCTCATTCTGGATCTTCGTAGCGATCTCTCCAGAGAGTGCTTCTGTCTCCTTGTCATCCATCTTGTCTGCACCTACAATCACGCGGAGCTCTCGACCAGCTTGAATAGCATAAGTCTTAGTGACGCCAGGATAACTCATGGCAATAGCCTCCAGGTCATTCAGTCGTTTGATGTAGGCTTCCACAATCTCCCGACGGGCACCGGGACGAGCACCTGATATAGCATCGCATACCTGCACGATGGGTGCCAGCAGCGTCTGCATCTCCATCTCATCATGGTGAGCGCCGATGGCATTACAGATATCCGGCTTCTCCTTGAATTTCTCTGCGATCTTGGCACCATACAGTGCATGAGGCAACTCACTCTCCTCGTCAGGTACCTTACCGATATCATGCAGCAAACCGGCACGTTTTGCCTTCTTCGGATTCAGTCCCAACTCCGATGCCATCACCGCACAGAGATTGGCTGTCTCACGGGCATGCTGCAACAAGTTCTGTCCGTATGAAGAGCGATATTTCATCTTTCCGATGATGCGGATAAGCTCAGGATGCAAACCGTGGATACCCAAGTCGATGGCAGTACGCTTACCCGTCTCAATCACTTCGTTCTCCAACTGTTTCTTCACCTTGGCCACAACTTCCTCGATACGAGCCGGGTGGATACGACCGTCGGCCACTAACTGGTGCAGGGCCAGACGACATACCTCACGACGGATGGGATCGAAGGCTGAGATGACGATGGCCTCGGGCGTGTCGTCCACTACAATCTCCACACCAGTGGCAGCCTCTAATGCACGTATATTTCGTCCCTCACGACCGATGATACGGCCTTTCACCTCATCGTTCTCAATGTGGAACACGCTGACGGAGTTTTCCACGGCCGTCTCTGTAGCCACACGCTGGATGGTCTGAATCACGATCTTCTTGGCTTGGGCATTAGCATTCAGCTTCGCCTCGTCCATGATCTCATTGATGTAGCTGGCAGCATCGGTACGTGCCTCATCTTTCAGGCTTTCCACCAAGCGGGTCTTCGCCTCTTCAGCACTCAGTCCACTCAGCTCCTCTAACTTGGCACGCTCCTGCAGACGCATCTTTTCTACCTCGTCCTGCTTCACCTGCAACAGTTTCTTCTCGTTATCAACGCGCTGCTGCTGCTGATCCACATCCTGTTTTCTTCTGCCCAGTTCTTCCTGACGCTGGTTCAGACTAATCTCACGCTGTTTCAGTCGGTTCTCGTTCTGTTGAATCTTCTGGTTCCGGGCCTGTACTTCCTTCTCCAGTTCAGCCTTCTTGTTCAGGAACTTGTCCTTCACTTCCAGCAGTTTCTTTTCCTTCAACACCTCAGCCTCCTTCTCGGCTGTCTCCATCATCTCGTTAAACTTGCCTTTTGCAACATAACGGAATATCAGGTATCCGCCAATTCCGCCCAGGATGAGCGCAACCGCAGCAGCGATAATCACTAAAGTCATTTCTATTCTTTTTTTATTATTAATGTATGATACGTATTCTTGTCAGGGAGCAAAAGCCCATCCTATTTCAGCGCCGCCTCAATCTCTTGCGTCAGCTTTTCAAGAATACCATCATACGCACTGGTGTCGTTATTGTCCTTGTTCTTCTCATATTCCAAGGCAATGACGAGCATAGCGGCATACAGGATTTCCTTCTCGCTTTTCCTTCCTTTGAGGATATTCGAGTAGGTATTGACTGTATCGTTGATAAGTTTCGCAGCGTTACGATAAAAAATCTCCTCATCGCGGTTGACGACAACCGCCATGTCCGTATCGTACAGATGCAATCTTATGTGTAGTCTTTCTTCAGCCATCGCTATTGATCACTTAGCAGCGTGATACATTTATTCACCTCCCTGATGAGCCCGGCGATCCGTTTCTTGGCGGCATCCATGTCACCGTCGGTAATCTCGATCATCTTGGCCATCTGAAGGCTTTGATAGTCTTTCCTGGCTTGGTCCAGCTGTTCCTTCAGCTGTTGAACCTCCTTCTCGCGGAGATCCACCATCGCATACAGTTCCTCGTTCTCCTTTTTCGTAGCTTGGTACTGGAGAATTAACTGCCGCATGCGGGTTGTGAACAGCTTCAAAGTATTGCTTTCCTCAGCCATGGATTTGAATTTTGCCTACAAAGTTAAAGAAAAATCTTAAAATGACAAAATTTCTCAAACAATTTTTCGTAAATATCTCACAGAAAGCGTTATTTGTCACACAGAAAGCAGTTTATTTCACACAGAAATCTCAGAAATCACAGAATTTTTCAGCCTATACGGCTAGTTTTTAAAGAGTCCCGCAGAAATGGCAGAAATAGCAGAAATGGGGCTACGCCCCAAGCCATGCGGACAGTAATCTTATTATCTGAAAAAGGATTTCTGCCATTTCTGTGATTTCTGCGGGACTTCTAAAATTACAGCCGAGCAGGCTATATCCGTGAGATTCGTGCTATTCGTGTTCCATATTATCATCTGCCGAGCAGGCTGAAAATATTCTGCATTCTATGTTAAATTCCTAATATATTTCTCCTTTTAACTATATATTTAACACTTTGACGTTCATGCAGCCTTTAGTGCTGCATAATAGTCGTGATCCGGGTTGTATCTTTCTCCTTTTCTA